>ENA-OPAV01002277-OPAV01002277.1-human-gut-metagenome-genome-assembly--contig:-NODE-2277-length-11005-cov-2.545388_pt1 | contig 11005 bp, 7 predicted proteins | sample MGYA00241056_ERZ501428 | MGnify/ENA primary metagenome ERZ501428 (study PRJEB25962, sample SAMEA2042621) | human gut metagenome | biome: human gut; feature: human-associated habitat; material: faeces... | reverse complement strand
GCCACATCCGTTGCAGCTTCCCCTCTTTCAACTGCCAGGCATCCACCACCATCAGTTTATAAGTGCCACGAGCTGCAAGAATACAAGGTGTTTTCCCATCCAGATAAGCCATTCCCATCTGATTCCTATTCTGGCGAATAAGATTTCCGTACCGGTCATTCCGTTCCGGCCAGTCCACCCGGTCTATCTCTTTCCCCGTCATCCCATCCAATACGGACAAGTATTCACTTCCACCACAAACACGGCCTTTTTCATTCTTCACATAATCATCACCGGCCGTCTTCACCGCAACTTCCGCTTTACCATCCCCATTGAAATCATAAACGATAAAAGGCGAATACCAAATACCCGGCTCGATGCCCGGTCCCATATCATACGTCCAAAGCCATGTACCGTCGCTCAAATAAGCCGAAATTTTATATGTCTTACCGGTAGTATCTCCCGGCATGCCCGGATCTACATTGGTTTCGGGAGTACGGATGATATAATCGTAAATGCCATCACCATTCAAGTCGGCCAAAGCAATCTTACCTGCTTTGGCATTATCTTTCAAGCGAATGGAAGTATAGTTCTTACTCTTCCCGGCCTCTACTTCTATTTTTTCGGATGCAACGGGGTTCTGCCCTTTCAACACAGGCACCACCCAATAGGAAGCTACTCCCTTCACAGGTGCGTTGTCTACAAAATCACAAGTACGCAGTATGGGCTTATTCGTCAAACGGCGAGTTTTACCATTTGCTTCACGATATACATGAAAAGCAGTAGCAGGCGCATCCGTGTTCAGTAACCGCCAACTCAGGTAAACACCCTTCCCGTCCTGAGAAGGCACTGCATACAATCCACGGTTCAACCGTTCCGTAACCCGTTCTGTGGCAAACCCTTCCACCAATGGTTTGGCTTCATGCCGGGGATCCAGTATCTCGTACATATATTGTCTTTCACGAGGATCTTGCGCAAAAAGAGTAGCCACTGCAAAAGAAATGCAGAGCACAAAAGCAATTCGTCTGTTCATGATAAAATATTAAAAACGTACTTCTTTCATCGGAATCAATTTTACCGGACCTAACAACCCGCTCGGTACGGGCTGCCAATTCTCATACCCGGACTTCTTATAATTAAGGCTGACAATGTTGGCATCCTTAAAAATGCGCCAAGGTATCTGCCTCCTATCCATATCGGCAATACGATTGGCCGGTAAATTAGTAACTTCCACTTCCAATATATTTTCACCCGGATGCAAATATCTGCCAATCAGGCAACGGTAAGGAACCGACCACAAAACAGCGGCCTCTTTCCCATTGACGCGGATACGGGCACTTTCACGCACATCCCCCAGATCGAGCATCCATTCGGAAATCGCAGAATCGTCAAGATGGAACTTAAGGGAATAACATGCAGTTCCCATTGTGCTTTTCACTTCATTTGCCGGCAGTTCCGTCCACGAATCCAATTCTACAGAATCGGGAACAGCAGTCACAACCGGCGTACTTTCCACAAAGCGGAATCCCCATCGATCCGGTACTTTTTTTCCTTCGGATGCCGGATGCCAGTAATTCCATACAGAAGCTTGTATATCACTCCCGGCAAAAGTCTTCAAAAACAAAGACTCTCCCGAAGCCAGTTGCAAATACACCTCCGTACGCCCGTCGGCCTGACGAACAGCCGCCTTGCCACTTTCACCATTCACCGGATTATAAATCATAGCAGACTCCGCCTGCACCCCTAAAGGAATCCATCCTTCCGTATCCTCCGCTTTCAATGCAGAAATAAAATAATGGTTACCTTCTTCATTGGCACGCCGAATACAGCTTAATCCGTTTTCCGTTTTCATCGCTTCCGGCAAAACTCCTGTTTCTGCCAATGTACGCTCATAGTCCGTACCGAATATAATACGTCCTTTACGTTCCTTATCTTTCTGTTCCATCAACTTCCGGAAAGCTGCACGGCGTGTCTCCAACTGGGCATATCCGGGCACATCCTGTGGGAATTGCTCCAAAAACACAATCGTTGCCCCTTCGTCTGCCAGACTCCATAGTTTAGCAAGCACATCGTCCGGCATTAAACGGGCACCGGGAATAAGCAACGCGCGATAAGCCGTCCCCCCAGAAGTGACCAGCTTTCCATTGACACAAGTAAGGCTACGTATAAAATTATCGGAAATATAATCCAAATCATATCCCGCATCGTTGATCCGATGCACCGCATCGATAAAACGGGGAGCACGCTTCGCCATCTTATGAATGTCAAACATCAGCAGACGCCCGTCCTGCTCCTGCCACATATCATAAACAGGCAGATAGATCAGAAAATCATTATCCGGTTTTCCCATCTGCAAAAAGCTCTGGCAACGGGCTATGTAATCAAAAAATGCCGGTGCATCCCGCCAAATACTATTCGTAGGGCTCATATCGACAGCAGCATAGAATTTCCATCCCGGCCATGCAGCCTCAGCAGGCGAATAAGTGGTACCATGAAAATACGTATGATTCACGCCCGAGATAAACATCAGGTCGATATCCGGCTTACACTGCGAAAGTGAAGTCCGGAAATGCTCCGTCAGCCAAGTAAAGGTTTCGGAAGTTGTATAGGGCTTGCCGGCTATATGAGCAGCCGAAGATGCATATTTCAACATGGACAGATCCGAATCGTTGGGGCGTGTCAATGAATCCTTGCGCAATCCCCGGATATTAAAATCGGAAAGCCCGAACCCTTCACATTCGGGAACATCCACCGTGGCATATAGATCAATCAGATTACCGGGTGATCCATGTGCCTGATTACGGGTTTTAGAGCCATGTGAATGCGCCCACTCCGTCCATTGCCGGGTAAAATTCTCCAATAACAATTCCGCCATCGTTTCCCGGTAATCAGAGATGATACGGGCAACCGTATCCGTCCGTTTCTCTGACAGGAATTCCGGAAGATGTTCTTCCAATTTATAGCCGCGACGAATGGCGAACTCATCAAAAAGATTCTCCGTCCAATCCGCCTTATATACCTCATAAGAATCATTGAAGAAATTATGCGGATAGGGCGTTTTCGACGACTCGAAAGCACGCTCGAAACGCTCCAGATAATTCTTCACGGCACGGGCGGACAAATGATCCATCACGTATCCCTCACCGCCGGGGGCCGCCCGTTTCACTTTCTGGAAAGTTTTCCCACAAAAAGCAGCAATCAGTTTCCAATTACCCTTCGGTGCTTTCCATTGCAGTCTACCGTCTTTTGTCACTTTATCCGTCACATCAATACACCGGCCTTTATCAGAATAAGCCATAAGCCGGCTCAACTTTGCATAAGGCAGTTGTTTGGAATCGGCAACCACTATTTTTTCTTTAAACGGCTCTCCGCCCTTCCATTCATATTCAGTGATGAAAAGCTTACCGGCAGCATCTTCTATCCCGACTTCCGGGCCTCCAAAAGGCCATCCGGTCCCAGTGTTCATATCAATCTGCATCCCCAGGCGGGCAGCTTCACTCTTCGTATATTGCAACATCTCCATCCAAGGGGACGAAAGAAATGGAATCTCATTTGCCTCATTCCCCTTGACCCCATAAATAGGGGTGATCTCCATCGTTCCCATCCCTGCTTTCGCATAGGCATCCAGATTACGGGTTAAGTTTTCTTTATCTACGGCGCTTCCCATCCACCACCAGCGTGCGGCAGGTTTTGCTTCTGTCTGTATTTCCGGCCAGTCCACCTGTTGTGCCCCCATCGAAGCGCACATCAGCAATCCTCCCAATAAGATCGTTATCTTTCTGTTCATTATTTTATTTTTATCCGTCATCCAAGTGCGGTACTATTTATTCAATTCAATGCATCCCATGATGAAAGGGCCGGTAGCCTTTGCATCATTATCACGCATTTTCTCTCCGATATAATATTCGAAACTACCGTCACGATACGGATGTCCGCCCAAGCCGCCTACCTGGCAACAACGGGTCAACGTCAGTGTACCATCCGCATTTTCTACCAGCAGTTTATCTTTCAATCCTTTAAAAGCCTTCTCTGCAACTGCTTTGTATTTTGCATCGATATATCCTTTATTCACAGCTTTTGCATAGGCATACATGCATTGTGAAGTAACGGATGCTTCCGGAAAGTTCCCTTCACGCTTAGGTTGGTCAATCACCTGATACCACAAACCGGCCTTATCCTGATATTTAGGGAGAGTATCCGCCAAGCCTTGTATCCAGCTTATCATATCGGCACGTCCGGGATGTTCTTCCGGAATATAATCCAACGCATCGACCAATGCCATAAACCACCAACCGATACTACGCCCCCAGAAATTAGGAGAATGTCCGGTTTCCGGATTGGCCCAACGCTGGCTTTTGCTCTCGTCCCAAGCATGGTGATACAAGCCGGTTCCGGCATCATAAGTATGTTTATGGCAAAGCGAGAACTGCTTCACCGCCTCATCGATCCACTCCGGACGATTGAACTCCGCACCATACTGTGCCATGAAAGGAGAAGCCATATACAAGCCATCCAGCCACATCTGGTGCTGGTAAATCAATTTGTGCCAATATCCTCCCTCCAGCGTGCGCGGATGTCTTTTCAATTGTTTTATCAACTCGTCCATTGCCTTTTTATATTTATCGTTTCCCGTTTCACGGTAAACATCGAAAAGCACTTTTCCCGAATTGATGAAATCCAGATTATAAGTAGACATATCATATAAATGGATTTCTCCTTTTTCATTGACAACAGAATCGGCCCAGGCTTCCACATAATCAAAATAATGCTGTTCACCCGTTTGTTTCCACATCCGGAGCATGGCACAACAGCCCACTCCCTGTGCATAGCCGAAAAACAGACGTCTCCCATGATCCAGTTGATACGCCTTCGGAAAACGGCGCATCTCCGAATCGGCAAACCAGCGTGCATAAGTATCGGGAGCAAAATGATCGGTACGGAAAGGGACTGCCGGAAGTCCCGCCTTATTATAAAGATTCACCCGGAAGAAATTTCCATAGCCATAACGTACTGCTACCGGCTGGGGAGCCTCCGGTGCTGACAATTCCAGTTTACTGCCTTGAATGGCAGCCGTAGCAGGATAAAAGCGGGCATCGGCTCCGGAGATAAAGAATCCTCTTACCGGAGCATTTTCCGGAGTTTGCAATCCGCCTTCCGCATAATCAAAAGTCAACGTTACTTTTCCGTCCTTCACTTTCATGCTCTTATAAAGTGGTCCCGAATAAGCTGTTTTTTTACCATATTGTTTCGCCAAAGCCCAGGCAGCCAAGCGTTCACCTGTCACCCGTTTGTTGCGCGGATGAATATCCGTAGAATCACCGGCATCTGTTATTACTACCATACCTATATTCTTCAAACCGCTTTGCCAGGTTTTCAATTGTGCTTCACGAATGCCTGCTGGTTGTTTGTAGTGCGGTGCAATCTGTACGAAATAAAAGGGCATATCAGCCTGCCCCCATTCCTGCCGCCAACTGTTTATCAGATTAGTGAACACTTTCTGATATTTTTCATGACGGATTGAATTGGACTCTCCCTGATACCAGATATTTCCCTTAATGGTATATCCTTTGATCGGAGCAATCATACCGTTCCACAACGTGGCCGGTACTTTGCATTTGTCTTTCTCACGCTTCACGTTCTGCGGGGCAAACTCTTCCATGACATCGGCATACAAAGGATTGTCTTTCATTACCCTCCTCTCAGTCCACGATTCGGCATGGGTACCTCCCCAAGTGGACTGAATCAGTCCGACCGGCATCTGCAATTCTTTATAAAGTTTACGACCGAATATAAAGCCGACAGCCGAAAACTCTTTCACATTTTCCGGAGTACAAACCAGCCATCGGCCGATGCAATCCTCTTTTTCTCCCTCAGGAGCCAGTTGATGCTCCACATGGAAAAGCCGGATGGAAGGATAATCGGCATCCTTCATCTCCTCCGTTTCATTCAGTATACCTGTTTTCCATTTTACATTCGGATCACGAGCTACCGGAAATTCCATATTCGACTGTCCGGTGCAAAGCCATACTTCACCTATTAATATATTATGTATTGTGATTGTGTTCTCTCCCTTTACGGTCAGCGTCTGATTATCCATCACACCGGGAGTCTTAATTTTCACCTCCCAATGTCCGTCAGTGGGTGTCTGCACCGTATAAATGTTTTTATCCCAAGAAGTAGAAACCGTAACTTTCTCACCCGGACGCGCTTTTCCCCAGAAACGAACCTGAGCCTTTTGTTGCAATACCATATTGTCCGATAAGATAGCGGGAAGTGTAATCTTGCCTTGTACAGGCAATGTACCGATATAGAAAAGTAAAAATATAAAATACCAAAACTGCTTTTTCATGTGTTTTTGATAGTTTAAAAGATTAATGGAATTATTGATGACGCAAAAATAGGCAGAATCGACCGAAGTATCGGTTTGTTTTTTGATTGTAATCTTATTCTTTTTGTCGTTTCATATCAAAAAAAACAATTACCCGTAGAATGTCTCTACTACACATACATATTCATTTTTCTATAAATCAACCGATAGCCCTTATCTAAAATATAAAAAAAGTTAACAGCTATAAGAAATCTAAGTAAATAAAGTTACCTTAAAACAAATGCTATGATTAAGGTGGTTTTACATAAAATAATTTATTGGAGTATAATATTAATCACAATACTCCGAGCAAATTCTTTGTTTGCCCAAGTTCCAGTGATATCAATTCCTCAACCGGCAGAAATAGGCCGTTTCGATAACTTCCACCAAACTTCTCCCCAAAAGACACCTGGCATATCATCTTCCCGTGACGCCTTGATTCAAAGGCAAAATGAGGCCATCATACGTGAGGTAAAAGAAAACGAACGTAGAAGAGCAGCCATCAACCGCCAATATGCTATTCAGAAATATATGAAATCCAACTCGATCCCTTTACCGGATTTTTCCTCAACTCCCGGTTCAGAATGTTTTCAAAGTGCCCGTGAAGAGATACTTGAAATGCTTGAAGGCAAAAAGGAGATGAATCTGAAAAGAGCCGTATTCGTGACGGAAAATGCTTTTTTCAGGAATAAAATGAAATACGAAGAGTTTGATGCGGCCATTCAGAATTTAAAACACATTTGTCTGCTGAAAATGCAGGAAGAAGAATTAGATAAGAATGACGGGTTAGCAAAGTTAATGATGGTCTTTCGTATTCTGTCGGAAGTTATTAAAGTCAAAGAACCCGGTAGTGAAAAAACAATCATTCATCACCCGATGAAATATGACTTTGAAGATTATCGCGCAGATGTTAACACCAGTAATTATATGGTATCAAAGCTTTTAGCCCAAAACACAGGACAGTGCCATTCCATGCCTTTATTGTTTTTGATTCTTGCCGAAGAGTTGGAAACAGAAGCTTTCTGGTGTTTTTCACCGAGCCACTCTTTTATAAAATTCCAAGACAAGCAAAACCGTTGGTATAATATAGAGCTAACTCAAGGTGCTGTTGTCACAGATGATTTCTATATGAATAGCGGTTTCATTAAATCCAAAGCTATACAAACAGGTATTTATCTGAATCCACGAACTATGAAACAGACCATTGCCCATATGCTCAATGACTTGTCTGCTTATTATATTTCCCGCTATGGCTATGATCATTTTATAGAAGAAAACAACAGTTTAGTTTTGCGCTATTCTCCTTCTGATTTAACGGCTTATCAACATTACGCAAACATCTGCACTGTACAAGCTCTATATGTAATTGATGCTTGCGGCAGACCTCCCAAAGAACAGCTTCCGGAATATCCACAGGCACACCGTTTATTTAAAAAGATGCTTCAATCCTATGAGAAAATAGACAGCCTGGGTTATGAAGAAATGCCGGCCGAGATATATCATAATTGGTTAAAGCAAGTTGATAAAGCCAAAACATTGCCGGAAAACCAACCTTCACCAATCATTCAAATCAAAAAATAGATGTGTATGAAACGAATTAGCACCCTACTACTGTTCCTGCTCACGTTACTGACAGGATATGCACAAAACCCTTTTGCCACTTACGGCTACAAGCCGAAAATGGCCACTTTAAGTAATGGGCGTTTTGATGAATTTCATGACAAGGATCGGATCATAGAAATCGGTTCTGTCAAGTTTGATACAAAAACAAATAAAATAATAGGACTGGCTGAATCTGATACTTTAGATACCGTTATGGATATTCAAACGGTCAGCCGGTTTATTTCGATTGATCCCAACGCAGAAAGGTATTATTCAATTAGTCCATATGCATACTGTAATAATAATCCGGTAAACTGTATTGATCCCGACGGAAGAGACTGGTATCGCCATAATGAGACTGGAAACTATTATTGGCAGGAGGGGCACGATGAATTGGAAGGTTATACGAATGTTGGAGCCTCTGTATCTATTCAATTAGGTGAAGATTCGTACTTCAATGCCTACCAAAACGCAGGTATAATGGCCTATCAAGCAGTAAATGCCTTTGGCTTGATATCCTCCAGTGGCAAATTACAGAACCAGTTTTTAGGAAAGAATAGTCCTTTATCGGAGAATTCTAAGTCAGAATTGTTTAACGCCTTAAATAGCCGCAACATAGATGAGATTGCAAGGCCGATAGGAGAAACTTTCACATATTCATTAGCTGGTAAAGTTGGTATCCCATTATTAAATATAATAGGAAAAGGAGCCTCTTGGGGAATAAAAAAAATTGTGGGAGCAATTACTTCTAAGACCATTCAATTTGGAAATAACACAAATCAGATTTATCATGTTTTTCGTCATGTTGATGATTTAGGCTTAGATAGAAACATTGTTAAGCAAACTGTTCAAAAAGATTTCTTAAAAAAAAACGAATCAAGTTATTCCTGGAAAACCTTTTAATTCAGTAATAGAGGTTGGAGGTCATAAGTTACAATACACAGTATTCAAATTACCAAACGGAAAATATAATATAGGAAGAATTCATGAAATTAAATAATATGAAAGAATTAAACCTACAAGAAGAAAAACTTTTGGAAGAATTGATTTCGCGTTCAAATATAAAAATTCCTTCTACTTGGAAAAATAATTTATTAGTATCTCCTTTACATGATGGGAAAATGGGAAGTTTAGCGCTGTTCCCACATAATACGCTCAACAAAGAACGCCATTTTGGGGTACAAGTTAGCGAATGCCAATTTAAAGATATTGATGGAGTACCAGTAATAGCCTCTTTGTATTTAGATAAAGACAACGAACTTTTCGAATTAGATATGTGGAAAGTTGATTTTAGTAGATTGGAAATAATTCCTTCTCATTTTGAGGATATTGAATATTCAAACCGAACATCCAAAAAATGAAGTGAGAGCTAACTTATTAAAACAGAAAACAACAAACAATTTATAAATAGTTCTCATCGGCAACATTGAGTTGTCAAGATATTTCAAGAGTTACTAATTTAACTCAAATTCAAGCAAGGATTTGGAAACAAACTTTAATAAATCAATATGGTTTAGGAAAAACGGAGGATTGCTTTTCAATAAAATCAACTCCATAGCGCTTAAATATTGGGGACAATATGGAATTAAATAAAATTATTTCCAAATAAAAGATTTAGTATATTCCTATAGAAACAGTCAAAACTATGGTAAGAACATATACCAAAATAGGAGATGTTTTCTCTGCAAAAACAGACGAGAATACCAAAAAATATTTTCAATTAATAGCTTATGATTTAACACAGCTAAACAGTGATGTTATTAGAGTGTTTAAAGAACAATATCCAATAAATTCAAATCATAACTTATCAAAAATAGTAAGCGGTGAAATAGAGTTTTATATACATTGTACAACAAAAGCAGGTATAAAGATGAATCTTTGGAACAAAATTGGTAATAACAAAAATATTGGAGAAAACAATCATATATTATTCAGAAGCACAAACGATTATGGAGTAAAACCTGGCGAAAAGCCTATAACAGTCTCTATAGAATGGTAGGTATGGCGAATTAATGAAAAACAGAAATATGTAGGAAAATTAGAAACAGAATATCAAAAATCATATATTGGATTGGTAGTAAGTCCATTCGTCCTTTTAGAATTGATAAAAGATTATAGATATTCCATAAATTATCCCTCGTTTTGAAAAGGGATAATTTATAACCGAACATTACAACCGGGATTCAAAGAATATTCGTGCGATTGTTTCATTACAACTGAGATATTTGCAGATGAATATAGATGGAAAAAAGGGTTCGAAAGCACAAAGGAACGGGATATTGAATTATAATATAGCCAATATTTATGAGAATTTATTAAAAACAAACTTTAATGACAAAAACAGGATTTTTAATATGCTTTTTATTTATTGTTAATAAAGCATTTGCACAAGCTGACAATTTCTATTATACCAGCTATAACAAGATAGACTCAATGTTAACAGGCAAAAAAGAGTTGAATTTGAAAGAAGCTATATTTACAACTGAAAATGCCTACTTTGACGGTAATCTAAGCCGCTATAAATTCGAGAATAGTTTACAGCAATTCACTTCTTTTATCAAGTCACTCTCTACAAATAAGTTAATCAGTTATAATCATACTGATTTTCATTCAGTTAACACTCACGCCGCTATTTTTCGGATGATGACAGATACAATTCCGGTACACGTTTCCGACACTGCCTTATTATACCATTTACCATTCCAATATAATTTTGATGATTATGCGGGAAAAAAAGAATGGAGTAACATGTTTGTCTCTACTTTAATGGTTACACGTAAAGAGAATTGTCACTCATTACCCCTATTCTACAAACTGCTGACCGAAGAGTTGGGTGAAAAGTCTTGGTTGGCATTAGCTCCTAATCATGCTTACATCAAATTACACAACCAAGCCGACGGTTGGTATAATGTGGAACTGACTTCGGGACAATTTCCTACTGACGTATCATCATAATAAAAAACTATATAATTTATAAGGAGGAAGTAAATTATGAATTTCAAAAAAGTAGTAGCATTAAGCATCTGTGCAGCAATGGTAGCAGGTATGTCTGCATCA
>ENA-OPAV01002275-OPAV01002275.1-human-gut-metagenome-genome-assembly--contig:-NODE-2275-length-11013-cov-2.590345_pt1 | contig 11013 bp, 8 predicted proteins | sample MGYA00241056_ERZ501428 | MGnify/ENA primary metagenome ERZ501428 (study PRJEB25962, sample SAMEA2042621) | human gut metagenome | biome: human gut; feature: human-associated habitat; material: faeces... | reverse complement strand
CGCCAAGATGCGAAGTGAATTTTTCATTCTGGCTAACGGGAGTGAAACGCAGCGTAGCAGCGCTACGCTAAGTGGAACGACCGGACGCCAGAAGGGAAAAGGCACGGGCAGCTGGTGCAGGCGAATTTGGAAATAGTATTACAGTTTTCTTGCCTTCTCACGCAGCAGGAACAGCTTGTTAATCGCGTCCATCGGCGTCAGCGCCATCACATCCAGCGTTTGCAGTTCGTTGATAATCTCTGTCTTTCGGTAATCGAACAGGTTGACCTGTTCGTCCTTGCGCTTCTCGGCATCGCCCAGAATGTTCTGTCCAATGCCGTGCTGGTTGATGTCGCTGACTTCCAAACGTGCCTGAATTTCGTGCGCGCGCACCAGCACCGGATGCGGCACGCCTGCCAGCCGCGCAACGTGGATGCCGAAAGACTTGTCCGCCCCGCCGCGAATGATTTTGCGCAGGAAAATGACATCCTCGCCGTGTTCCTTGACGGAAATGCAGTAGTTCTGCACGCCGTCGATATGCCCTTCCAGCTCGGACAGCTCGTGGTAGTGCGTCGCGAAAAGCGTCTTTGCGCCGGATTTTTGCTTGTCGCACAGGTACTCCACCACCGCCCACGCAATCGCCAAGCCGTCGAACGTGCTGGTGCCGCGTCCGATTTCGTCCAGTATGACGAGGGATTTTGCGGTCGCGTTGCGCAGGATGTACGCCGTTTCGCTCATCTCCACCATGAACGTGGACTGCCCGCTGGCGAGGTCATCCGACGCGCCGACGCGGGTGAAAATGCGGTCGGTGACGGGGATTTTCGCTTCCTTCGCCGGGACGAACGACCCGATGTGCGCCATCAGCGCAATCAGCGCCACCTGCCGCATGTAGGTGCTTTTGCCTGCCATGTTCGGGCCGGTAATGATGCACATGCGGCAGTCATCGGCGTTCATGTGCGTGTCGTTGGGCACAAATCCGCCCTCGCTCATCGTCTGCTCGACGACCGGGTGGCGCCCCTCGACAATATCCAGCGTGCCGTCCTGCGTCATTTCCGGGCGGACGTAGTGGTACTCTATCGCAGATTTCGCCAGCGACAGCAGCGCGTCCAGCGATTTGAGCGCCATCGCCGTTTTCTGGATGCGTGCAATCTGCTCCGCGATTTTCTCGCGCACCTCGGTGAACAGCTGCAATTCCAGCCGCGTGGACTGCTCCTGCGCGCCGACGATTTTCTGCTCGATTTCCTTCAGCTCCGGCGTCATGTAGCGCTCGCAGTTCGCCAGCGTCTGCTTGCGGGTGTAGCGCGCGGGCACCATCTCGTAGTACGACTTGCTGACCTCGATGTAGTAGCCGAACACGCGGTTGTACTGGATGCGCAGGTTGCGGATGCCCGTCTCCTCGCGTTCCTTCTGCTCCAGCTCCAGAATCCACTGCTTGCCGCTCGTGGACGCGGCGCGGTATTCATCCAGCATCTGGGAATAGCCATCGCGGATGATGCCGCCCTCGGTGATGAGAATCGGCGCATCGGGGTGAATCGCGCGGGTCAGCAGGTCGGTCAGTTCCGGCAGGGTGTCCAGCGAATCGCGAATTTCCTCCACCGCCTGACTTTTCGCCTCGCGCAGCAGCTCGCGGATTTTCGGCACTTTTTGCAGCGACGCGCACAGCGACAAGCAATCCCGCGCGTTCATCGACTTATAGGCGACCCTCGACAGCAGGCGCTCAATGTCGTACACGCCCTGCAATTCCTCCGCGAGCGTCATCGTCAGCACATGCTCCTGCGCAAACTCGCCCACCGCGTCCAGACGGCGGTTGATTTTCGCCTCGTCCACCAGCGGCTGCTCAATCCACGAGCGCAGCAGGCGGCCGCCCATCGCCGTGCTGGTTTTATCCAGCAGCCAGAGCAGGCTCCCCTTGCGGCTTCTCCCGCGGATGGATTCCGTCAATTCCAGATTTCGCCGCGTGTTGCGGTCAAGCAGCATCGTTTCGCTGCCCTGATAAATGCGCAGGCTGGTCATGTGCTCCAGGGCGTTTTTCTGCGTCTCGGACAGATACCGCATCAGCGCGCCCGCGGCACTCGCGCCCGCCTTGTACTCGTCGCTGAGTCCCAGCGGAGACAGGTCATTGAGCGCGAAATGGCGGCAGAGCGCTTCCGTCGCGTTCGCCAGCTGAAACCACGCGCTCGGCTGCTCCGAAGCATTCTGCATCTCCCGCTGCAGGCACGCGCGCAGCTTCACTTGGTCATTGCAGATGATTTCCATCGGGGAAATGCGCGCCACCTCGTCCGAGAGCGTTTCCGGCTGGGTGATTTCATGCACATAAAACTCGCCCGTGGACACATCAGCGAACGCCAGCCCCGCGCGGTCGGCGACAAAGCAGATGCTTAACAGGAAGTTATTCGCCTTCTCGTCCAGCATCGCCGGTTCAATGACCGTGCCGGGGGTGATGATGCGCGTGACGGCGCGCTTGACCAGCCCCTTCGCCAGCGCGGGGTCTTCCATCTGCTCGCAGATAGCAACCTTATAGCCGCGCTCGATGAGCTTCTCAACATAGGTATCCACCGCGTGGTACGGCACGCCGCACATCGGGGCGCGTTCACTGAGTCCGCAGTCCTTGCCCGTCAGCGTCAGTTCCAGCTCGCGCGAAGCAGTCCTCGCGTCATCGAAGAACATCTCATAAAAGTCACCGAGGCGGAAGAAAAGAATGCAGTCCTTATATTCCGCCTTGGTATCAAGGTACTGCTGCATCATCGGTGTGACGCTCGCCATGTCTGTTCCCCGCTTTCGTTCTTGTTGCAGTTTAACTTGCTGTTTTTATGGAATATGCCTTATTGGTTTCTTTCGCTGCTCCCGTCGCGTCTGCGGACGCGAAGTTGTTCCTTTCTGGCGCGCCAGAAAGGAACCAAAGAGCGCCCAGAGGGGGCTGAAGAGGGTGCAAGTCTGGATTTCAGCCCTCTCTGGACTCCCCCCGCCATCAAAGTTTCTTGCGGGCGGGAGGAGTTTTTCGGCTGGCTTGCTTGATTTCTAACCCATAAAGGCATGATTTCGTGAATAATTTTACTTTCCCAGATTGGTGGCAGCCGCCGCAAGAGGCGCAGTTGCCGGTGCAGCCGGAGGTGGGCTGACCGCCTTTGTCGTCTTCCGTTTCGCCGGTGACAACAAGGCGCAGGATGCGGTTCACGTTGTCCATCATGTCCTGATACTTCTTCTGAGCGTCCCGCATGTCGCGGATGATGGGGCAGTCGTTCATCGCCTGCTGCACGTCTTCCAGTTCCTGCGCGGCTTCGGCAAGCTGCGACGGGTCAATGTCCGGCTTGCGCATCGCCTGTTCGACCGCCGTGCGCTTTTCCATATAGGCGGCAATCGCCTTCGTCGCGTCTTCGTCCTGCGTCACCTGCTCTTCCAGCGTGTGCATATGCTGGTAAACGTCGCTGTTCAGAATGGCTTCCGCCAGTTTCTGCGCGCACATCATGACTTCTTTCATATTGATTGTCCTTTCTGATTTACAGCCGTTCGCCCGTGAGCGTGTTGTTCTTCGCGCCCACAATTTTCACGCGGACGATTTCGCCCACGTCGCTTTCCGTGCCGGGGAATGTGACGGACAGCCCGTGCAGCCCGTGGCCGGACACATCCGTGTCGCTGCGGCGGCTGAGTCCCTCCACCAGCACCTCTTCTTCTGTGCCGATGAACCGCTTGAGCGCCTTCTTCTGGCATTCCTCCTGCACCTTCAGCAGTTCCTGAATGCGGCGGGAGGACACATCTTCCGGCACTTGGTTCGGCATTTTCGCCGCGCCCGTACCCGTCCGGGGCGAATAGATGAAGGTGAACGCGCTGTCATAGCCGACCTCGCGCACAAGCGACAGTGTGTCCTGAAACTGCTCCTCCGTCTCGCCGGGGAAGCCGACGATAATATCCGTCGTCAGGCCGATAGCCGGAATCGCCTCGCGCAGCTTGCGCACGCGGTCAAGGTACTGCGCGCGGTTGTAGTGGCGGTTCATCCGGCGGAGGATTTCATCGTTGCCGTGCTGTACCGGCAGGTGGAACTGCGGCAGGATGTGCTTGGAATGCGCCATCACATCAATCAGCTCGTCGGACAAGTCCTTCGGATGGCTGGTCATGAAGCGGATGCGCGGGATGCCAACATCATCCAGCGCTTTGAGCAGCTGGGCGAACGTGACGGGCGTTTGGAGTCCCTTGCCGTAGCTGTTCACATTCTGCCCCAGCAGCATGATTTCCTTCACGCCGCTGTCACGCAGCGCTTCGGCTTCCGCCACAATCGCGCTCATTTCGCGCGAACGCTCCCGCCCGCGCACATACGGCACGATGCAGTAGGTGCAGTAGTTGTCGCAGCCGTACATAATCGTGATATACGCCGCGTCATGGCGCAGGCGCTGCACGGGCAGACCCTCGGCAATCGTGTTCTGCTCCTCCACCTCCACCACGGCGTGGTCGCTTTCCAGCGCTTTGAGCATCAGTTCCGGCAGGCGGTACAGGTTCGCCGTGCCAAACGCCAAATCCACAAAGCGGTACTGCTTCAAAATCTTCTCCGCCATGCCCGGCTGCTGAATCATGCAGCCGCACACGCCAATCATCAGGCGCGGATTCTTCTTGCGTACTTCCTTGAGCCACGTCACGTTGCCCAAGGCGCGGCGCTCGGCGTTGTCGCGCACGCAGCAGGTGTTAAACAGCACAAAATCCGCCGATTCGCGGTCGGCGGCTTCCTCCATGCCCATGTCGCGCAGCATTCCGGCAAGGATTTCGCTGTCGTGCGCGTTCATCTGGCAGCCATAGGTCACAACGTGGTAGCTCTTCGGGGCATCCGGCATCAGGCGAATCTGCTGAATATACTGCCGCTGCTCTTCCAGCTGTTCTTCTGAAATGATGACAGGCTTTCTGTCACTCATGGGCTCCCTCCTGTTTTGCAAGCATTTCCCGCAGCGGCGGACGTGACCGTTTGCGCGTCATTTCCACCAAACCGAGGGAGGTCAAGCCGTGAATCACCGTCTTTACGCGGTCGGACGCGAACGCTTCTTCCAGCGCGTCCAGCACCATCTGCCGGTGTTCCGGGGTCTTCATGTCAATCATATCAATGATGATGATGCCGCTCAAATTCCGCAGGCGCACCTGCCGCGCAATCTCGCCGCACGCTTCCAGATTCAGCCGCAGCACGGTGTCCTCCAATTCGCGCTTGCCGGTGAATTTGGCGGTGTTGACGTCAATCACCGTCATCGCCTCGCACGGGTCGATGACCAGCGTACCGCCGCTGCTGAGCCACACGCGGCGCTCCTGCGCTTTTTTTAGCTGCGACTCAATTTTATAAATGGTCAGCAGGTTTTCAGGAATCACCTGAACCGGCGCAATGCCCGCGGCTTTTTCCGCTACCGCCGGGTCGTCCGTCACAATTTGGTCAATCCCGCGCGGGCGATAGTCATCCAGCACGGCTTCGAGCGTACTTCGCGGCTGCATCAAGACGGACGGCACATGCGCGGTCGGCGCGGCGTGGCGAATCTGCTCCCACTGCTGGAACAGGCGCTCCGCTTCCGCCGCGAGTTCTTCCTCCGGCGCATTCTCCGCCGCCGTGCGCATCACCAAGCCGAAGCGCTCCTGCGCAATCGCCCTGCCCGTCTCCTTCAACGCCTTCCGCTTGCCATCCTCCGTGATTTTGGACGACACGCCAATCATGCGGCTCATGGGCGTGAGCAGCATCGTCTCCCCGCACAGGCTGATGTCGCGCGTGAGGAACGCACCCTTGACGCCCTGTGCTTCCTTGCGAATCTGCACAATGACCGCGTCGCCCGTTTTCGGGTAGGATAGCCCTGTGTTCTTCTCTTCCAGCGGCAGAAAGCCATTTTTCTCCTGCCCAATATCGACGAACGCCGCCTTCATCCCCGGCACAATGCGCTCCACGCGCCCCAGCAGCACCGCTTCCGCCGTGTCGCCCTCCTGCGGGAAAAAGACTTCCGCCAATTGCCCGTCTTCCAATATGCCAATCAGCGGCTTTTCGCCCTGATGCACAAGCAATGTTCTCATAGGTTCTCCAAGGGCGTCAGTTCGCCGTTTTCATCCCGACCCAGCAAGCCGTTGCGGATAATCAGCGCATCCGGGGCGTTTTCCAGCCCGCAGAAGGTGCTAAGCGCACTTAACAGCATATCCGGCTTGCACGCCAGCGTCTCCGTCAGCGCCATGACGGCATGAATCGCCGTGCCATCGCCGGAGAGCGACACCAAGAGCGGGCGGATGTCCGTTTCCTTCATGCCGGATTTCGTGCGGCGCATGGCAAGAATGCTCGTCTGCTGGAGAAAATCGGGAATCGCCGCAATCATCTTATTCGCCGCGTTCGCATCCTCGATTTGCAGCGTGTAGTCCGCCGCCTGCACGAGCGCCATCATCGCCGGATGCTTGTCATCCAGCGCACGGGCGAAAGAAAGCTGCAAATCCGGCGGCAGGGCGCGGTTCATCTGCTGGAGGAAATCATCCGGCGACACCTCGCGCGCCATCGTCACATCCAGAATTTCCTTTCTGCCTGCCGCACCGGTGGACAGCGCCGACGCGAACGTCAGCAGAATATGCGGATTATACCCATTGGAATACGCCACGGGCAGCCCCGAACGGCGCAGCGCCCGCATCATCGCCCGCTGAATGTCCAGATGCCCGATGTGGCGCAGGCGGATGCCCTTTTCAAACACAGCCATTATCCGCAATATTTGCACACCCCTTTGAAGCGCTGCAGGCCGCAGCCGTTGCAGCCCTTGCGGCAGTCCTTGGTCGTCTGCGCCTTTTCCGCCTTTTCCTTCTCGCGCCACAGGAACTCCTTTGTCACGCCGCAGTCAATCACATCCCACGGCATGATTTCGTCCTTCTCGCGGCGGCGGTAGGCATAGAACGCCGGGTCAATGCCCAGCTCGGCAAAGGCCTCGCGCCACATGTCGTACTTGAACAGCTCCGTCCAGCCGTCGAGCATACAGCCCTTCTGATACGCACGGAGAAGCACCTGCCCCATTCGGCGGTCGCCGCGGGCAAAGCACGCTTCCAGATAGCTCAAATCCGACTCATGATAATTGAACGTAACGCCCTTGATATGCAGCTTCTCGCGCAGGTGGCTCTGCTTCTCGCGCACCATCTCCTGCGTATCCTGCGGCTCCCACTGGAAGGGCGTGAAGGGCTTGGGCACAAACACGGACGCGCTGCACACCACGCGCAGCCCCTTCGCGCGCTCGCCCCTCGGCACGGCAAAGTACGCATCAACGACCTTTTTCGCCAAATCCGCAATGCCGTCCAAATCCTCGGTCGTTTCCGTCGGCAGACCCATCATGAAGTACAGCTTGACGCTGCTCCATCCGCCGTGGAAGGCGTCGGAGACTTTGCTCATCAGGTCTTCTTCGGTCACGCCCTTGTTGATGACGTCGCGCAGGCGCTGCGTTCCGGCTTCGGGCGCGAACGTCAGGCTGGTTTTCTTCTCCTTCTGCGTCGCCTCCAGCGAATCCTTCAGCACGCTGTCCAGGCGCAGCGACGGCAGCGAAATCGACACATGCTTCTCGTCTAAGCGCCGAATCAGCTCGCGAATCAATTCCGCCAGACAGGTATAATCGCCGGAAGAGAGGCTCGACAGGCTGATTTCCTCATACCCGGTCGTGTTCTCCAGCTGCTGCGCCAGCTCCACCAGATGCTCCAGACTCCGCTCGCGCACCGGACGATACAGGATGCCCGCCTGACAGAAGCGGCAGCCGCGCGTGCAGCCGCGCATGATTTCCAGCATGATGCGGTCGTGGATAATCTCCATATACGGCACGGGGATTTCCGTGGGATAGAACGCCTTGTCCAAATCGGGGATAATCGCTTTCAAGACCTTTTCGGGCGCTTCGGGGCAGTTCGGCTTCATGGACGCAATCGTGCCGTCCGCGTTATACTGGACGTCATAGAGCGCCGGAACGTACACGCCGCGGATGGCGCACAGGCGCTTGAGGATCGTCATGCGGCTCGCGCCCTCTTCGCGCCCCTGCATGATGACGCGGTTGAGGTCGAGAATCTGCTCTTCGCCGTCGCCGACCATGAACGCGTCAATAAAATCCGCCAGCGGTTCGGGATTGAACGCGCACGGCCCGCCCGCAACCACAATCGGGTCTTCCTCCCGGCGATTTTCCCGCAAAAGCGGAATGCCGCCAAGCTCCAGCATCGCCAGAATGTTGGAGTAGCTCATTTCATATTGCAGCGTAAAGCCCACGACATCAAAGGCGCTGAGCGGGCTGCGGCTTTCGAGCGTGAACAGCGGAACATTTTCCTGCTTCATCAGGTCCATCATGTCCACCCACGGCATAAACGCGCGTTCGCAGAGCATATCAGACTGCTGATTCATCGCGGCATAGAGAATCTTCATGCCCAGATGGGACATGCCGACCTCGTAGGTATCCGGAAAGCAGAACGCAAAATGCAGCTTCGCGCTGTCCCACGGCTTAAGCTGCGTATTCATTTCCCCGCCGGTATAGCGCGTCGGCTTCTGCACCTGATCGAGCATCCGGGCGATGGCTTCTTGGTTGATTTCGGGTTGCAAAGTGGAAGTACCTCCTTAACCGTACAGCGCAGAATTCACGCTCATTATAATGTATCATTTTTCGCGGTCAAGGTCAACTGTTTGTCGGATGAAAATTTTGCCGCCGCCTGATTTTTGGCAAAAAACAGCCGTTTTTTGGGCTTGACAAGGCGCAGCGCATGGCATATAATGGTTTTACAAAATCTGTACAGGAGGTTGTTTTCCATGCGCAACAAACGGATTCTGTCGTTTTTGGTGGCACTCGTTTCTCTGCTGACGCTGCTGCCCGCTGCTTCGGCGGCAAGCGACGTGTACGTCGGGCAGACGTTCTACTTCGGCAACTACGAGCAGGATGGCAACCTGCGCAACGGCGACGATCCGATTCTCTGGCGCGTGTACAGCGTTGATTACGGCAGCCGGACAGTCCGCGCGGTGAGCGAGTACGGGCTGGATTCGATGGTCTACAACCGCTCGACCAGCACCACCTCGTGGCACAACAGCACCATCCGCTCGTGGCTGAACAGCACGTTCCTGTCCTCCGCGTTCACGTCGGCGGAACAGGGGCAGCTGAACAGCGTGTACGTCAGCAATTCGTCGGACTATGTGTACATCCTCAGCCAGTGGGAAATCCAGCAGTATTTGGACACGGAACTGCTCTACGCCACGGAATACGCCCGGCAGTGCGGCGCATACACCGCCAGCGACACGGGCACCTCCTCCTACTGGGCGCGCGTGGACAGCACGACGACCTTCGGCGTGTTCGTCGGCGCGCACGGCAGCTTCTACGACCACGGCAACAAGGTGACGGAGTTTGACAACGCCGTTCGCCCCGCCATCTGCGTCTCGTTTGACGTGGCGCTGGGCCGCTGGACGCCTTCTTCCTCCGACAGCAGCAGCGGACTGCTTGCCATGTCCAACCGCCCGATTTCGACGCGCTCCGGCCCGTCGACGAAGTACGATGAGCTTGGCACATACTGGAACGATGGCGGCCACACGGTGACGGTGCTGTCCCGCGCGTCCGGCAACGATATCTGGTGGCTGCAGGTCGAATTTGAGTACGGCGGCAAGACTGTGCGCGTTTACACGGGCGAGCAGCGCATCGACATTGACGTCAGCCGCGTGCCGATTGAAGGCGGCGCGATCGGTTCGGGGCGCGTGACCTCCACCACGACGGCGTACTACGGGCCGGGCACGAACTACAAGCAGCATCAGCAGAAGATTTCCTCCGGCACGACCGGCGCGGTCATGGCGTGGGAGAACGGCTATGTGTGCCTGGAGTTCCAGCCGTCTGGCTCGTACCAGATTCGCCGCGTATGGCTGCCGGAGAACGTGGTATCCATCACCTATTATTGACCCACGGCGATTATCATCACCATACGCACCTGAAAAAAGGCGGTTCAGCTTCATCGGCTGAATCGCCTTTTGGGTTATGTTTTCTTCCCGTGCCTGCGTCCCCCGGTCAGCAGCAGCCCGTAGCCGACCACGCCCGCCAGCAGCAGACCGCCGGCGAAAATCAAGCCTGTCACGGCGCTGTGTTCCGGCACGTCCTCGCCGCCGGAAATGCCGCCAGCCGTGTCGCGGGGCGCCAAGGCGTTTGAAATCACCTGCGCCAGCGGCAAAATCGTGTTTTGCAGGCGGATTGGCTCGGTCTCCCGCGCGCCCCAAAGCATCCGGAGCGGCTCTTGCGCGTTTGCGGCAAAGTACACGTCCCGAATGAGCGTCGGGGCGGTGTGGTCAAGCCCTGCCTTGACGGAGAGCGCGAAATTCTTCATCAGCGCTTCATTATCGCCGCCGCGGCGGACAATCAGGCGGATTTTCGCCGCTTTCTCGCCGCTTAAAAGCGTATCATACTCCGCGGAATTGCTGATTTCGTCCCGCGCGACGGTCAGCGGAAAATCCGCCTGTTCAGGATTCACCGTCACGAGCGCCGCGCCCTGATTCGCAAGCCCTTCCCGCAAATCCCGCACGAGCGCCGCGTCGCCCATCAGCCCGATGGTGCGCACGGCGCTGGTCACGGGCTGCGCCGTCTCGCGGGCAGACCACGGCACATCGGGCAGCGTCTCCGTGCCATCCTCGCGCAAGACTGCCTGCTGCCCCTCTACCGCAATCACCCGGTGGCGCGTGCCATCCGCCGTCAGCAGCACATCCCCGACGGCGGGGGGAACATCCAGCCACGCCAGCAGCGTCCCCTGCTCATCCGCCAAGCGATACGCCGATTTCTCCGCCGCCATGGCAGAACTGGTGAGCAGCAGCATCAGCAGCAAAAGCAGCGTCAGGAGCTTTCTCATCCGCGGTGTCCCCCTTTCACGCCCGGCGGGGTCAGCAGGAAAATGGCGGTTCGGCGCACAATTTCCGCCAGCGCGGTGGATACGCTTGCGCACAGCAGCGCCGCATCCGTCCACGGCTGCACGTCCGCGCGGAGAACACCCGACACGCCCGCTGCGCCCTGCGCGACGAGCATCCCCATCAAGCTGCACAGGAGCATCCCGCGCCGGCTGACCCCCAGAAAGCAC
>ENA-OPAV01002273-OPAV01002273.1-human-gut-metagenome-genome-assembly--contig:-NODE-2273-length-11036-cov-3.663783_pt1 | contig 11036 bp, 8 predicted proteins | sample MGYA00241056_ERZ501428 | MGnify/ENA primary metagenome ERZ501428 (study PRJEB25962, sample SAMEA2042621) | human gut metagenome | biome: human gut; feature: human-associated habitat; material: faeces... | reverse complement strand
AGGACAGGCCATGGCCGAAGGGGAAAGCCACGACCGAGTAATCATACTCGCCGCTTTGATCTCGCCCGATGACGTAGTCCTCGTAGCGGGTTTCGTAGTAGCGGTACCCCGCATAGATCCCCTCAACATACACGCCGTAGTACTGCTGCGAGCTGTTCAGGTTCATCTCTGTCGCATTGGCATAGGGCTGGGCGAAGATACCGTTGGGATTCAACACCCAGGATGCCATGGCCGGAGAAGAGAAATTGTCGCGGGTGTAGGTATCGGTCAGGCGGCCGGAGGGATTCACACTGCCCGCCAGAACGTCCGCTATACCCATCGCACCGGACATGCCGATGTTGCCGACCCACAGGCACGCATCCACATCGATGTCTGCGCGGTAGAGGAAGTCAAGCTGCATGGGAACCGCCGCGTTGAGCAGCACGATGACACGCTTGAACACGCCAGACTGCTTCAATTCGGTCAAGCCCTTAAGCAGGTCTTCCTCTTCCTTGGTGATGGACAGGTAGCTGCCATCCAGGCCGTCGCTGCCCTTGGTGGACACGTCGAAGCCCTCACCGCTATCACGGGTAAGCACGACAATGGCGGCGTCACCGAAGTTAGCGAAGGACTCGCCCTGCGCCGCAGTCACGTCTTCCCAAGGGAGCTCGTTGGTACGATAAGTCTTGACCAGACCGTCCACAGTATTCAGGCGCAGACGGGCAGCCTTCTGCGCGTACCAGTCCCACAGGGCTCCGTTAACAGAGAAGCCCTTCTTTTCAAAGGCTGTGCGCAGAGAACCGTAGCCATCCGTTTTGGCAGCACTGGAGCCGGTAGAGCCATAACCCGGGTACACCGCACCCTGTGCAAAGAAGCTGACCTTCGCCTGCTTCGGCAGGGGCAGCGCACCGTTCTGATTGGTCAGCAGCGCCAGACCTTCCGCCTCCACCTGACGGCATAATTCTGCCGCAGCCTTGGCATAGGCTTCCGGGTCGCTGAAATCAGCCTTAAAGTATTCCGAGTCGTAATCCGCTGCAATGTCGGACTCCACCACGCGGTAGCTCTGAATGTTCAGGGCATTGTTGATCATCGCGCTGTATGCAGTCATCACGTCATAGGCAGGAATCAGGATACACAGAAGGGTCACAAAGAGGACGAAAAGCGTCTTTGGCAATCGTTTTTTCATGCTTCTGCGCCTCCTTCCCGCTTCGCTTCCTCAGCCTTTTTCAGCACCTTGCTGCAGCGCATCGCACACACCAGCGCCAGCACCCAGGCGCATGCAAACCCCAGTGCAGTAGCCAGGAATACGAATGAAATCTTTGTGCCATCGATAGCAACGAGGATATTGGTGATGTAGTTCACCTCGTTGACGAGATAGAACAGCCAGGTCAGCAAGCCCAGCGCATACGCTGCATAGATGATCACATCCAGCAGCCGGGCAATCAGCTTGCCCTCGTCATGCAGCAGCGCCGCAACGGCGATGGCCCAACCCTCCAACCCGATGCAGGCGCAGCCCAGCCCCAGCACCCTGCCGGACAATTCAGGAGAAAACTCCGTCTTGCCCGTCAGGGCATACAGCGCCAGCGACGCAACCAGCAGCAGCCCTGAGGGCAGCAGCAAACTCCAGATGAGCTTGCGAAGCGTTTGTAATGTCTTCAATTCAGCATCCACCTTTCATGGATCAGCCGTTGTTCACCCTGCTGGGATCTGCAACATTTTCTTCCATGGGAATCCAGGTCAGCGTTGCATCCGTGAAAATACTCATACAGTCGATCATGGGAGCAGTCGCTTCCATGGTGCCGTCGTAGGGGGCATGGCTATTGTTGACCGTCAGACGGACAACATTCCAGCCCTCCTGCAGGGCAAATTCTGTCGTCATCAGATAGTCGGAGAAGGGACGCTTATCGACCATACTCTGGGAGAAGGTGATCGCACCAGTGATGGCAATGGGGGTGTAATCAAAGGTGCGGGCCTGGTCTGCCACGCTGATGGCATAACCCTTTTCATCCTTGAGGACGTTGCCGGCTTCATCCACCTGCGCAGGAGCAGAAGAGATCGCGAAGCTGTAATAGTCCTTGCCGTTGAAATTGGTGTCTTCGGGCGCGATGTACATGTCTGCCCACTCAGCGGACAGGCGCAGCTGCAGCATGGCGTCGTTGATCGCCGCATCAGAATGAATAACAAATTCCACGAAGGCGGTATTGTAATACAGACCGCTGACCCAGAACCCATTGCTGGCTTCAGCCGTGCCGTTATCCTTGAAGATCAGCTTCAGGCCGCTGAAGTTATCAGAGGAGCCGACGCCGGCCTTATTCTCGTCAATGAAGGTGTGCTCCGCCTCAAAGCGGTATTCCTTCATGGGCTTGATGTACAGGTTATAGTCCTGATGGACGGGCTTCTTGAAATCGTAGACCTGGGTATACTCTGCATCCGTGTACCATGTATTGGTGAACTTGTAACCAGCTACCACGGGTACTGCACCGGCAGCAGCCTTCGCACCGGGATCGATTTCACGGGTACGCATCACAGTATCCTTGCCATCGATGATGTAGTGGAAGCGCACCAGGTAGTACTCCACATCCCAACCGGCGTAAAGGGTGATATCCTCGGTAACAGCAGCCGTGAAGTCAAAGGCTTCGCCGCCTTCGGGCGCAGTGAACCAGCCGGTGAAGGTACGGCCTTCCACGTCAGGATCCTGGGGCTTTTCCACGCTATTTCCGCTGACAATGCTTTCCGTGCGGGCAGTCAGGGTGCCGGCGCCATTGTAATCAAAGGTCACGGCAACCATGGTTGCACCGGCCTGGATTTCCGCCCAATGCGCATAGAGCACCACGTCGGCGCTCACGGCCTGGGTGAAATCGTAGGGGGTATCCGCTTCGGGATCGGTGTGCCACTTGGCAAATTCATAACCTTCGCGGGCAGCGGCAGGCGCCATCATTTCCTGGATGGGAGTACCGGCATCCACCACAACCGTCGTCGCCTGAGATGCGCCGTCATTCAGGTCAAACGTGACGCTATACACGGCGGTCCAGGCAGCGTAGACAGTAACATCGCCTGTAATGGCCTCCGCGCTGAAGTCAAAGGCGGTTGTTGCATTGGCGTCGGCGTACCAGCCGCCAAAGCGCTAGCCTTCACGCACCGGATCAGAGGGGCGGGCAGCATATGCTCCCGCTTCCACCATCTGCACGGCAGGCGCAGACGCACCCGCATAGTTCAGGTCAAAGGAAACAGCGTACTTCTGCGTTTCAATGGTGATCATGTAGCTGACCTTGAAGCCATCATAATCCACATTCACCGTCTTTGTGCCAACGGTTGCCATATCGGGCGCACTGATCGTCACACCCTCTGCAGTGAAGGGCAGCTCCTTGATCGTGCCATCATCATAGAAAAGATTCAGGACGCCGGCGGACACATCAAAGGGGTCGCCGAGAATATAGGCGGTCTTCGGCTGCACCTTGATACCGATGTCTTCCATGGATGCAACGCTTTGCTTGGGCTGAGGCGCACTGCCGCAGCTGCTGAGCAGGACAAGGCACATCAACGCAACCAGCGCCAGACACAGATGCTTCAGTCGGATTTTCATGCTTGTTTGTATCCCCTTTCATAACACTATAACCTTTTCACCGCATTCTGTCAATCTCCTTTCGGCAATTATTGAACGAAAAAGTACTTTACGGCTTAGCCTTAAGGTAACACCGCACAAATGAGGTGGTCGGCTGGCGAATGGATTTTTTCGTCAGATGCAAATGCAAATTTCGAAGGTTTACTGGTGGTAAATCGAGGAATTTGCATGCCGCAGATGGCGGAAAAGGCATCGCCAGACGCGCCGCCGAATTGTGCGGTGGTGCCTCAATGTAATATCCGGTCAATCAACTCGTTTGGTAAAGAAGTATTTCGAAGCTTTATTCACGGCAAAGTATTGTTGGTACACCAGTCAACACAAAAGGATCCTGTTGTAAACATTTTATCTCCAGACATATGTATCGCACATTCGTTCTCTTAACCAACTTCGACTCTGAAGGTCACAGGTTCGACTCCTGCCGGGCGTACAGGAGAAAATCCCCGGAAGTGCAAGGCTTCCGGGGATTTTTGTGCATTTTTTCCGAAAGCGCTGCTGTCTACAACATATTTTCCTGTCCCCATGGAAAAGATCCACCCATACGGCATATTTTCCTCCCTGTCTGCACATCCTATTCCGACAGGACTTCGCCGCGGTGGAAGGAGATGAACGCATGGGGTTTATTGTTTTGGGGATTCTTTGTGCAGCTGCTGTGGTGGTGACCTTGGCGTGCCTGTGGATTAACCGATGAGGGGTGCCGGTTCTTCATGGGTATCTTGGGTGAAGGATTCGTTTGAATCCCGCGGGATTTTGTCAGCGCGTTCACGGCTTTTTCACTGCATAAAAATCCGCATACGAAAAGCCCCGGAAACGCAACGTTTCCGGGGTTTTTGGCGGAGAAGCCGGGATTTGAACCCGGGCTGCGATTACTCACACTACTCCCTTAGCAGGGGAGCCCCTTCGGCCACTTGGGTACTTCTCCATGTCAAGCTCGTATGCAGTTAAGAAAACTGGCGGAGAGAGAGGGATTCGAACCCCCGGTACCTTTCGGTATCACTGGTTTTCAAGACCAGCGCCATCAACCGCTCGGCCATCTCTCCATAATGGAACCAGCTTTGTTAGCATACCACGTTTCCACCGCTTTGTCAAGAGGAAATTTACTTTTTTTCGGGAAAAGTGTGCGGCGCGCGGCATTACGGCAGCTGTGCGCCGTCCAGGAGCGCCAGAATCGCGTCGCGAACGACAGCGCTCATGGTCGGAAAAGTGGCCGCGCATTCATGCGCCGTTTCCTCGGTCGGCAGGCTCACCATCAGCGTAATGGTCGGCTGCGTCGGGTTGTCGCAAGCGGTCGTCAGCCACTCCGAGTCGCTCACCTGCAGCACGCTGCACCCGTCCGGCAGCTTCTTTTCCGGCGTGTGGCCGCTGCCCAAGGTGGACAGCAGGAGCAGGTAGACCTGATTCATGCACTGCTGCCAGCGCTGCTGGAGGCAGTTGATGCGTTTGCCCGTCGGCAGTGCAAAAGTGATGTCCAGCAGGACGTTTCGGCGGTCGACGATGCGCAGGTGCAGCCCCTTTTCGCCGTTCGGGAGGTCGAAAATCTCCACCGCCGCCATCTGTTCCGCCGCGAACCGCTCGCGCCACTGCGCCGCGCCGCTGTCAATCAGCCCACGGCGGCTGACCGGAATGTGCATCTCGAAGCTGTTGAGCAGGTAGCGTCCCGCATCGGTCAGTTCGAGCGTCCCGCCGGATGTGTCGCCCTGACGGCGCAGTTTGCCCTCGCTCTCCAAATCCGCAATCGTCAGCTGGAGGGTGATATAGTTCATCAAGTCGGTGTCGGTCATGACAATCAGCAGCTGCTGGTCGGTCATTGCGCCGACGGTTTTGAGGGCATAGAGGATGAGCAGCCGGTTCTCGGCATCGGGGATAATTTTGCGCTGCACGCGGCATCAGCCTCCTTCCCTGCGGATTTTTTTTCTACATTATAGTAGTCTCTTGTTGCAGAGGGTTTCGCGCCTGCGGACGCGACCAAAGGGCATGAAAACAAACGAAGTTTGCGGTCGCCCTTTGGAAACCTTCGGCGTGCGCCTTAACTAATAGCATTTACGAAAACACCCCCTCCGCCAGTGGCTGAGGGGATGCGCTTGTCGGCAGAAAGTCCGCGCCGGCGGCACTTGCCCCATTGCAGACCTTTCCGCAGCTGATTGTCCTGAATGACCCCTGACGCTTACGCGAGGAAGGGCTTGATCTCGGCCAGCAGGTCGTCGCAATCGTCGGAGTAAATCTCCATCGTCACAGGCTTGCTCCAGTCGAGGGAGAAGATGCCCAGAATGGACTTAGCATCCACAACGTGACGGCCGCTGCGCAGATCCATGTCATACGGATACGCGCCAACGATCTGGACGAACTTGGCACCATCGGTCATCAGGTTCAGCTTGATGTTCACGGACTTCATAGGTGAACCACCTCCTTCTTTTTTGTCCGAATATAAGTATACTATTTCCCTGCCAAAAATGCAAGGGGGGACGGATTTTTTTCCTGCCTTTCGGGTGATTTTCGCCATTTTGCAACGGAAAGCTGCTGATTTTTGTCCTTTTCTCATGCAATTTTGCCTGTTTTGTCCATGGTAATACTCCTTCGGCGGATGATTGCGCGCATTTGTACAAAAACCGAACTTTTTTTATTTTGCCCTCTTCCATCATTCGTAGATTTGTGCTATAATACGATTCAGGCATCGCCGGATTTTTTATTTTGCCTGATTTGCTCCGGTGTGCCCGAAAAAACCGTACCATTTCCATACGATTCCCGGATGATTCAGTTGCATCGGGATTCGCATTCGACCACCGATAAAGGAGCGATACCCCCGTGGACAAAATCCGCCGCAACGAGCGCATGAGCGCTATGATGAAGATTCTTGCCGCCAAGCCGAACCGCATCTTCACGCTTTCCTATTTTTGCGACCTCTTCGGGTCTGCCAAATCGACCATGAGCGAGGATATTGATATCCTGCGCGACGTTGTGGCGCACTTCGGGCTGGGCGAGCTGGAAACGGTCACAGGCGCGGCGGGCGGTGTTCGCTATCGCACGAAAGTTCGCCGTCCCGAAGCGCGCAAGTTCATCGGCGACCTCTGCCAGCAGCTGAGCGAAGAAGGGCGCGTTCTGCCCGGCGGCTTCCTCTATTACAGCGACATTCTCTCCACGCCCGAAATCGTCACCCGCATGGGCGAAATCATGGCGACGGAATACTATGCCGCCGCGCCGGATTTTGTGCTGACGATGGAGACGAAGGGCATCCCCGTCGCCTTCGCTACCGCGAACGCGCTGGGCGTGCCGCTGGTGATTGCGCGCCGTTCTTCCAAGGTCTACGAAGGCAGCGCGGTCAACATCAACTACGTTTCCGGGTCGTCCGGCCATATCGAGACGATGAGCCTTTCGCGCCGCGCGGTGCAGGAGGGGCAGAAGTGCCTGATTGTGGACGACTTTTTGAAGGGCGGCGGCACGGCGAAGGGCATGGTCGACCTGATGCGCGAGTTCAATGTCGATGTCGTCGGCATGACGTTCGTGATGTCCACCGCAAAACCCGTGAAGAAGCGCGTGATGGGCGAAAAGTCGCTGATGGTGATGGACATTGATCAAGAGCACGAAACCGTGCTGGTAAAGCCCGCCTTCTGGCTCAACGGCGACGCTTGACGGTTTGTAAACTTTCTGCAACTTTTTGATGCTTCGGCAGGATTTTCCCCTATTCTGGCGAATTTTTTGAGGAAGTTCTGATGAAATGCGGTAACCAGTTGGCTGCCGAATAAGTCAGAAATTTCCTGACGTGAAACGTGCAGCGAATCGCTCCGCCCATTCGTTTATTGTGCGAAACAATTCCTCTGCATCATGAAAGCGAGGTTTTCCCCATGTCCAACCTTGAACCCGAACAGGTCAAACAGGCGGAATCCGCCCCCTCCTCCCCCGAAAACGCGCCGGAGTCTGCCGAAAAGAAGGAAGAATCCGCCCTGTATTACACCAAATGGCAGCAGCGCATGATGAAAAAGGGCTACGTCGTCACCCCGAAGGTGAAAAAGCCCGCAAAGCAGAACGCCATGGAGTGGATTGCGACACTCGTCGGCGCACTGCTGCTCGTCCTCCTGCTGAAAGCGTTCGTTGGTTCGCCCGTGGTGGTGGACGGCAACAGCATGTATCCGACGCTGCACAACGGCGAAATCATGATTATGAGCAAGCTGCATTACGGCACGTCGTACTTCTTCAATCAGCCGATTGTGCTGGGCGGCGAGCCGGAGCGCTTCGATGTTGTGGTGTGCCGCTATCCTGACCGCGGCAGCACGAATTTTGTCAAGCGCGTGGTGGGTCTGCCGGGCGATACGGTTCAAATTTCCGGCGGCTACCTGTACGTCAACGGCGTGAAGTACACCGAGAAATTCCTGTCCGCGCGGATGTACAGCGACTACGGCCCGTACATCGTGCCGGAAGGACATTATTTCCTGATGGGCGACAACCGCAACAATTCCAACGACAGCCGCTCGTCGCACGTCGGCGCTGTGCCGCGGAACATGATTCTGGGCAAGGTGGAAGCCGTGCTGTGGCATCAGATTCCGTCTACGCTGGATGACTGGGGTCTGGCGAACGACTAACTTGTTGATTCTTGCATTTTCTTGCCGGAGGTTCGGACGGGTTGTCCGGCTTCCGGCTTTTGTCATCTATGGGGAGGGTATTTTATGGCAAAAATCGACTGGGGCGAAAAGCTGGAGCTGAAAATCAGGATGCTGCCCGAAAGCCCCGGCTGCTACCTGATGAAGGACAAAGACGGCACGATTATCTACGTCGGCAAGGCGGTCAACCTCAAAAACCGCGTCCGCTCCTACTTCCGCGACACGGAGCACACGGCAAAAGTCGCCGCCATGATTTCCCACATCGACGACTTCGATATTCTCCTGTGCGACAGCAACCTCGAAGCGCTGTGCCTCGAATGCAACCTCATCAAGTTGCACAAACCGTACTACAACATCCTTCTCAAGGACGATAAGCATTATCCGTACCTGCGCGTCAACCTGAAAGAGCCGTTCCCACGTCTGACCCTCGCCCGGCGGATGGAGAAGGACGGCGCGAAGTACTTTGGCCCGTACATCGGCGCGACGGCAGTTCGGCAGGTCATCGACGCGGTTCGCGGCGGGTTCCCCCCGCGGACGTGCCGGAAGGAACTGCCGCTGAAAACACCCTGCCGCCCGTGCGTCAACTACGAAATCGGCAAATGCCTCGCCCCGTGCGCCGGAAAATGCACCGAAGAGCAGTACTGGGACATGATGGACGGCGTGCTGGCGTTCCTCGGCGGCGACTACAAGCAGGTACTGGACGTGCTGAACCGCGAAATGATGGACTACGCGGCAAAGATGCAGTACGAGCGCGCCGCCGTCATCCGCGACAAAATCCGTGACGTGCAGGGGCTGATGGAACGGCAAATCGCCATCCAGACTGACCGGAGCGAGCAGGACATCCTCGCCATTGCGCAGGACGGTCTGGACGCCATGATTCAGCTGGTCTACGTCCGCGGCGGCCGCATGGTCGGCGGCGACCACTTTGCCCTCCCCCGCGAGGGCAGCGAACCCGCTGGCGACGTGCTGGCAGAGTTCCTGACGCAGTATTATCAGGAGGGCAACCTGATTCCGCGCAACATTCTCGTGCAGGAGCTGCCCGACGGCGCGCAAGCCCAGTTAGAGCAATGGCTGCGGCAGCCAACGGGCGCGGCGGTGACGCTGGTCACGCCCCGGCGCGGCGAGAAGCACGATTTGGTGCTGCTGGCGGCGAAAAACGCCCATGACGCGCTGGAGAAGCGGAACGCCCGCGCGAGCATCCGCGAAGAGCGCACGGTCGGCGCGGCGGCGGCACTCGGCAAGGCGCTGGGGCTGCCCAAGGCCCCACGGCGCATTGAGGGCTACGACATTTCCAACACGCAGGGCGTTTTGAGCGTCGCGAGCATGGTGGTGTTCATCGACGGCGAACCCGCGAAAAAGGAATACCGCCGCTTCCGCATCAAGACGGTCGAGGGCGCGAACGACTTTGCCTCCCTGAACGAGGTGCTGGGGCGGCGGTTCGCGCACGGCTTGCAGGAGAAGGCGGAACGCGAAGAACAGGGACTATCCCCCATCGGCGGCAAATTTTCTGACCTGCCCGACCTTGTGCTGATTGACGGTGGTCCGCAGCAGCTGCGTTTCGCGCGGCAGGCGCTGCTGGACATGGGCGCGGACGTCGCGATGTTCGGGCTGGCGAAGAAGCAGGAGGAAATTTTCCTTCCCGACCGCGAAGACCCGATTTGCCTTGACCACCACACGCCGGAGCTGCACCTGATTCAGCGCGTCCGCGACGAAGCGCATAGGTTTTGCATTACGCACCACCGCGGATTGCGCGGGAAAGCGAGCATTCACAGCCAATTGGAGGATATTCCGGGGATTGGGCCGAAGAGGCGGAAGGCGCTGCTGACGAAGCTTGGGTCGATGAAGGCAATTCGGGAGGCGACGGAGGAGGAATTGCTGAAGGTGCCGGGGATGAATCAGGCGGCGGCGAAAGCGGTCAGAAAATGGGCTGACGTACAAGAAAAAAAGTAACACGCGGAAAAAGCATGACGAAGCGCTCAACTCAATCGCGCGAAAGGGGGCAAGGGGCGGAGCTTCCTTGTGGGGTTTGGGGCAACGCCCCAACTGTTGGTCGGGCGACCAGTATGCCAAACGCGTCCAGCAAAGGCGCAGGCAGCGAAGCGTCCCTGCCAGTAACTTCGCGCATCCGCAGATGCGCCCCCCAACTTGCTCTGCCCACTACTTCAACATTGTCGCGCCAAATGGGCGCGACCGCGGAGTAATTCTTTTCTAATTATAATAGCACTTTGCAGGATGCAGGGATTTCGCCTCTGCGGAGGCGACAAGGGGGCTTTGCGGTCGCCCCCTTGACCCCTTCGCAATGCACACCCATGTTTCTTGATTTTGATTGTTGCAGGGGGGATTCGCGCCTGTGGGCGCGACAAGGGGGCAGCGACGGCGTTACCCCTTCCTTAAATACAGTCCCCTCTGCTGCACAATCCCGTCCGCCTTCTGCACAATCGCGGGGCGGCGCTGCTGGGTGATGTCCGCGTCCATCACGTCGTAGAACATGGCTGTTTCCGGCGTGTAGTCCACCGCTTCGCAGCCGACCGCATTCAACAGGCGCTTTGCATTCGACAGCGGCCACGAGAGCGCTTTTTCCTGATTCGCGTCGCCGTCCAGCCGGGCGTCCTGTGCCATTTCGTACAGCGAGGCATATAGCTCTGCCGCCGTTTCCGCGCCTGTGCTGATGATGGTAACGGATTCCTGCGCAAAAAGCGCTTCGATGGTCTGCGCGTCCAAAGCGATTCGCCCTTCTGCTTCCACCAAACGGCGGCGGAACTCAATCTCATCCGCCACCACAACAGGCTTGGGAGGCTTGCGGCGCATGGCGCTCACAATGCTCCCGATGGCGGCGCAAAGTGATA
>ENA-OPAV01002264-OPAV01002264.1-human-gut-metagenome-genome-assembly--contig:-NODE-2264-length-11084-cov-2.190135_pt1 | contig 11084 bp, 4 predicted proteins | sample MGYA00241056_ERZ501428 | MGnify/ENA primary metagenome ERZ501428 (study PRJEB25962, sample SAMEA2042621) | human gut metagenome | biome: human gut; feature: human-associated habitat; material: faeces... | reverse complement strand
TAAAATGTGCGGCATTTCAGTTCTTTACACCTGCTAGGAAACCAACGGTCAATTTTTATTTGCCTGCTATCTGCACTGGCCTTTGAAAAATCTGTCACATTTCCGAGAGTTCACAGTAATGTGCATAAATCCCGCCTTTTTTCAGCAGTTCTTCATGTGTTCCGCTCTCTGCGATCCCATTATCGGCAACAACAAGAATCTGATCTGCCCCGCGGATCGTGGAAAGGCGGTGTGCGATCGTGATTGTGGTGCGGTTCTTTGCCAGTTCTTCGAGACTTTTCTGAATCCATCGTTCACTCTCATTATCCAGTGCACTCGTTGCCTCATCTAAAATAAGGATCGGCGGATTTTTCAGGAAAACTCTGGCGATGGAAATTCTCTGTTTCTGCCCTCCTGAGAGGCGTGTTCCGCGTTCACCGACGTAGCTGTCGTATCCATCCGGCAGTGACATGATAAAATCGTGAATATTTGCTTTTTTCGCTGCATCGACGATCTCTTCCATGGAGGCCTCTGGTTTTCCGTAAGCGATATTATCCCGGATCGTTCCGCAGAACAGATAGACATCCTGCTGCACCAGTCCGATCTGATTTCGCAGACTTTCAAGTGTCAGTCCTCTGACATCTTTTCCGTCAATCGTGATTTTTCCTTCCGTCACATCGTAAAAACGTGGAAGCAACGAACAGATCGTGGTCTTACCGCTTCCGGACGGTCCGACCAGTGCGATCGATCTGCCTGCCGGAATCCGAAAGCTGACATGAGACAGTACCGGTGTCTCATCATCCTGATAATGAAAGGAAACATTTTCATAAGATACATCACCACATACATTGGTCAGTGGTTTTGCATCTTCGGCATCCTGAATATCCGGTTCTGTCTCGATCACATCGAGAAATCTGCGAAATCCGGACAGGCCTTTCTGCATCATTTCTGTCAGCTCAACCAGGATCTGGATTGGGCTGATGAAGATTCCGATGTACAGAGCATACATGGCAAGATCTGCTGCTTCCATTTTTCCGTGTGCGATCAGCCATCCGCCAAAGACCAGGGTCACCAGATACATCAGTCCCTGGAAAAACAGATTGCTGCTCATAAAACTTCCCATACAACGATAGTTCGCATCTTTGGATACCAGAAATCCTTCGTTGCTCTTCTGAAATTTCTTCCGCTCAATCTCCTCATTTGCAAAAGACTGTACGACACGGATCCCGGAAAGGGTATCCTGAAGCCTCGCATTGATATCTCCGATCTTGCGTCGGTTATCCATGAACGTTGCCTGCATACGGCGATTCTGACGCAGGGAAAAGATCAGCATCAGCACAACCAGAAACAGAAGCGGCACTGCCAGTCTCCAGTTGATAAAAAATAAGAAGATAAAGGCTCCGACAATCTTAATCAGTGAAATGAACAGATTTTCCGGTCCGTGATGTGCAAGCTCAGAAATGTCAAACAGATCTGATACGAGTTTGCTCATCATCTGACCGGAATTATGCTGATTATAATAAGAGAACGACAGTTTTTCATAATGCTCAAACAATTCCTGGCGCATATCCCGCTCCATCCTTGCTCCCATCATATGCCCCTGACACGTCACATAATACTTGCACAACGCCTGTATTGCATACATAAGCAGCAATCCTGCCCCGATAGGAAGCAGTGCCTGTAAGATCACAGCTGCATCTTTTAAAAACAGTGTTTTTGTCAGACTGCGAAGGATCTGTGGAAATGCCAGATCCACAAAACTGATAATCGCTGCACACAGCAAATCCAGAAAAAACACACCTTTGTAAGGTGCATAATATTTCACAAACTTTTTCAGTGTCTCCACTTTTGTTACCTTCTTTCGTTATTATGATTGAACCAAATCAAGGAAGTCCCCTGCTTCAATTGCGAATATCCGCTTGACACGTAAGACTTGGCACGCGATTCTGGTCAGCTTTGCTGACATTTACCCAACAAAATCGCCGCATACCTATTGTAGCATGCGACGATTCTCGTTACAACTTGAACTTCTGTTATTCAAGAGATTCTTTTATTTACTTTACTTTCGCTACTTTATTATAAGTTGCCTTTTTGCTGATTTTTGCTTTCTGAAGGTTCTTTTTCAGTGCTCTCAGCGTTTTGGATTTCATCTTCTTAGGAACTGTAACTTTCATCTTAGAAGAAGTACCCTTGAATGCATTCCTGCCAACTTTCACGATCTTTGTTCCCTTGAAAGTTACGCTTGACAGCTTGCTCGCTTTATTGAATGCATTGGAGCCAATGCTCTTGACGTTGTTTCCAATCACGATGCTCTTCAGTTTCTTGTTGTTCTTGAAAGCATTCTTACCGATCGTGGTTACTTTGAAGCTGTAATTTCCAACTTTTACTGTATCCTGGATCGTAACTTTTGTTTTCTTCGTTGCTTTCAGTTTCACTGCAGAAACCGTTCCGTTTACTGCATCAGCTTTCGTTACTTTGTAAGTAACGCCTTTTACTGTAATGGTTGTTCCAACTGCCGGAACCTGTGGTGCCGGATTATTGTTTCCGTTGTTGTTATTGTTATCATCTTTCTTGACAAGAGCTGCTTTTGCATCGCTGACTGCTTTCAGTGCTGCGTTTACTTCTGCCTCAGTAGCATCCTTATTCTCCAGAACTTTCTTAGCTTCTGCCAGTGCTGCTTTCAGTTTGCCTGCACTCTCAGCTGTGTAATCTGCTTCTTTGAATGATTCTGCTTCTTTGACTGCCTTGTTCAGCTCTTCGACTTTTTCTGCCGGTGCAGGGGTCGGAGTCGGTACCGGATCAATATCTTTTGATTTTACCGTGATGGTAACTTTGCCTGTTACACCGCTTCCGTCTTTTGCAGTTGCAATGATATCTGCACTTCCAACACCAATTGCTTTGATCAGACCACTTTCGTTTACTGTTACTGCACTTTCATTTGAGCTTGTCCATGTAACTTCTTTGTTGTCTGCATTTTCCGGTAATACAGCTGCAGCTGCCTGAGCAGTATCGCCGATCTCCAGTTCTTTCTTATCTGCTGTTACGCTGATGCTTGCTACTTTGACCGGCTCCGGATCTGGAGTAACCTGTTTTGCTTTTACCGTGATCACAAGTTCTCCTGATACTCCGCTTCCATCTTTTGCTGTTGCTTTGATGGTTGCTGTTCCGGCTGCTTTTGCTGTGATCAGACCTGCTTCGCTTACGTTTGCCACTGTTTCATCTGAGCTTGTCCATGTAACTTCTTTGTTGTCTGCATTTTCCGGTAATACAGCTGCAGATGCCTGCATCGTATCACCGACGGTCAGCTCTGTCTTATCAGCTGTTACGCTGATGCTTGCTACTTTGATCGGCTTCGGATCTGGAGTTTCACTCTGGAACGTGAATTTTGCATCTGCCCACAGTGCGTGGTCGTTGTAATCTGCATCGCCTTGTTCTACGATCAGACGCAGATCTTTTACTTTGGATACATCGATATCTACAAGGTAGGACTGTCCGTTGGAGATTACATGATCTTTGCGGTACAGCTCTTTGCCATCACCTTTGATCACATAGTTTACATCTGCTTTGTTTCCAAGTGTCTGGTCTGCACTGATACCGATGCGTGCGGTAAATCTGCTTACGCCCTTGCCTTCCAGGTTAACGCCCAGTTCTGCCGGTGCATGCATAGCCACACCTTTGTCAAAGCTCTGTTTTGTGCCTTCTACATAGACTGCCATCGGATTTCCGCATCCGCAGGCATCTCTTGTGTTTTCGAAGTATCCGCCCTGGTCAACGGTCCAGTCCATATCGGATACATACAGTTCATCCTGAACCTTGAAATTGATCGTATAAGTCTTTTCTACACCAAACGGAGAAACGGCTTTGATGGTTGCTGTGCCAGGAACTGCTGCTGCCTGTGTAATAGTTACATTAACATCATTTGATTTTTTGATCACTTCTACCTGAGGAACCTTTCCTTCTTCGTAGCTTCCTCTTAAAAGTGTATAAGTGTACTCATTCTGTCCGTCACTGAAGTTGTCCAGTTCTTTGCCGTTTACTTTGATTCCGGTCAGCGGCATTCCGGATTTCACGTCTTCGTTGCTCTTTACCATCTTTTCTTCATCTGATGTCTGTTTTGTCAGAGGAAGGATGCTGAATGTCTGTGTATAAGTCTTTCCTGCGGAAATGATGTATTTGCTCAGAGGAGCCGGACCGCAGCTTGCATTTCCAAGTCCGCGCTGCATCAGGTCAACAGTCAGAATGGTATTTTCCTGTACCGGAACCTGATATGGATGACGGTAGGATGCCAGATCTTCTGCTTTATAATGCAGGGCTCCGGATTCCATTTCGCTGTCAGAAGATACCAGGATACCTGTTCCGTCTTCTGCTGTCAGTGCTGTCCATCTTACACCTGTGTGGTTTCCGTTTTCCTGAGGTTTTACATATTTTTTTTCAAACTGTTCGGTTACGGTGCTGTTGTATATACCAAGTTTTGCACCGGTGTTACGGTCAACATAGTTTGCCTGCGGACCATTTCCGTAGTATGTCAGCTTCTCGTAATCTTTTGCAACTGTCATCTTCATACCGATTCTTGCAATATTTCCTGCAGAAGCACTCGGTGTAACCGTATTGGTTACTATGATCTCACCATTGCCATAGATCATGTAATCAATGCTGTTCGGTGTATTTACTTCAGGAATGCTTCCTGATACATGAATGTTGACTACTTTGTCTTTCTTATCTACAGTGATGCCGTTCTCATCCAGCGTGAAGTTCTGTGCTGCATTCTTCATCGCTGTGGAGAAGGATGGGTCGTTGCTGACCGGTGCACGGTAGTAGTTCGGAACCGGTCCGTTCTCCAGCAGGGTCTTGCCGTCTACTTTGTAGCTGGTGATGTAACCCTGTGCTTTGTCAATCACAACTTCAAATGCTTTGCCGTTTGTTTTGGATGTCTTTCCGGTAACAGTGATCGCATCATCGCTCTCTGCTACGTTTACTTTATCCATGTCAGATGCACTGATCGTTGGCTGTGCTTTTTCCGGAGTGTAAGCAAGATCAAATTCTTCAAATGCAATCTCATTACCTTCATGTCCGTAATAATCGCCTGCCCACGCAGCATCTTCTTTCAGTGTTACGGAGAGTGTCAGTGTATAGTCAGAACCTGCTGTCGCACTTACTTTCGGGAAGTTTGCCAGTGTTACGGTAGCTTCTGCCTGCGGTGCGATGTTCTTCTGCTCCTCGCTAAGCTGACCGCTTCCGATCACTTTGTTATCTTCTTTTAATGTCCAGGAGACATTGTATTTGTTCAGGTTGGTGTTCAGGAACTCGTTTACAACACGGACTTTACCGTTTGCTGCTTCACCGTCATCATAGAAGGAAACTTCCTGATGTACTTTCTTGACTTCATACAGTTCTGCGGAAGGTGTGCGGTCTGCATTTAAGATACCGTTTGCACAGAAATCATTATCATTTACCGTCTCGCCCCAGTCTCCGCCGTATGCGAAGTATGTGCTGTCTTTGTAGTTTGTTCCTTCTGATTTAATGGAAGCAGATCCAAAGTCAATAGAATAAGCTACGTTATCTTTTACTGCGTCCAGATTATCGTTAGTATTCTGGATCTGTTCCTCTGTCATAACACCTTTGATCACGGCTGCACGGTCGATTGCACCGTTGAAGGTTCTTCCGGACTGGTCTGCGGATGCTCCGATGGTGATGTCGATCGGATTGCTGGATGCATCACAGGTTGTCTTGTTGGTTCTTTGTCCTGTTGCAAGCTGTTTTCCATCGTAATACAGCTTGTACTCGGTACCGATATAAGTTGCCGTCAGACGATGCCAGTTTCCGTCTGTGAAATCAGATGGAATATCTGCGGATAAAGCACCACCGCTCCATCCGTCTACAAAGAACTCAAATTTACCATAGCGGTCAATCTGAAGGTTGTAGCCGTCGCTGTCTCCTCTGGAGATAAACGCCTGTGCGGATTTTGTAAAGTTCTCCGATGGTTTCACCCATACATCCAGTGTGATACCGGTTGTGCTGTTGGTTGCCAGTTTTGCACTGTCCGTCGCTGCATAAGTTCCCTGGATCGCTTTTGTATTGTTGCGTCCTTCGGTAACTTTTCCGTCAAATTTCGTTGCAACACCGGTGTTCGAATCTGTGATCGTGTAAGTTGTTGTATTTTCTACTTTTGTAGAAACAGACTGATCGATCCAGTCCCAGATAAATCCACCCTGTGCATTCGGGTAGTTACGGAAAATATCCCAGTACTCTTTGAAGTTACCAAGGGCATTACCCATTGCATGGGCATACTCAGACTGGATATACGGCAGCTTATTGCCGGTGTTTGTTACCTGACTCTTGACAGAATCCACACCCCAGTACTGGGAGGAATAGATATCTACCATGGATTTTGTGCGGTCACCCTTTGTATAACGGTTGTCACGCTCATATTTACGGATACGGGACGGATCACGCTGCAGGATCCACTGTGTGGAATTGTAGAAGCAGTAGTTTTCATCCATATTGTAAGCCTGGTAAGTAGCCTCATTACCAAGGGACCAGATCACTACGGATGGATGGTTTTTATCACGCTCTACCATATTCTGGGTGCGGTCCATAACGGAAGTATTCCAGATCGGATATCCGGACGGGATGTTGCTGCTTGTCGCACCGATGTGGGACTCTGCATTCGTCTCATCACAGATATAAATACCCAGCTCATCTGCCAGTCCGTACATATATGGATTGTTCGGATAATGGCTGGTACGGATCGCATTGACATTGAACTGTTTCATCATCTTCAGATCCGTCGTAATATCTTCTTTGTCCTGTGTGAAGTTGCGGATCATTTCATTGATGCCGTTCACACCGATCGTAGAGAAGTGATTACGCAGCGTGCCGAGATAACGTCTTGTATACGGGAACAGGCCCTGATCCATATGGCGCTGAATGATCTTGCGCTTAATCTCCAGGCTGTTGCGGGCCAAGTCAAGCAGATAGTTCAGACGATTGAACAAACCTTCTTCGTCCTGAGCAAAAACATAACCCAAACGAGCGCAGTTGATTGTCACAACGCCTAAGGAACCGGTTTGTTCGGCAGAGCCGAAAAGTCCGTTGCCGCGTTTCAGCAGCTCTCTCAAGTCAAGCTGCAGACGGCAGCACATCGAACGAATCATGTTCGGCTTGAGTTCAGAGTTGATGAAGTTTTGGAAATACGGCAGACCATAGCGGGCTGTCATGCTGAAAAGCAGATGTGCGTTGGGGCTGTCCCAATTGAAATCCGGCGTCATGTTGTATGTTGGGATCGGGAATGTAAATACACGGCCCTTAGCGTCGCCTTCAAGCATGACCTCAATATACGCACGGTTGATCATGTCCATTTCTTTCTGGAGCTCACCGTACGTGAAATCAACTTCTTCTCCGCCGATCAAAGGATGCTGATCGCGAAGGTCCTGCGGGCAGACCCAGTCAAACGTCAGGTTTGTAAACGGAGTCTGTGTACCCCAGCGGCTCGGGACATTCAGGTTGTAAATGAGTTCCTGAATGCACTGACGGACTTCCTTGTAATCAAGGTTGTCGATGCGGATGAAAGGGGCGAGGTAGGTGTCAAAAGAGCTGAAAGCCTGAGCACCGGCCCATTCATTCTGCATGGTGCCGAGGAAATTAACGATCTGTCCGACAGCACTGGTTAAGTGTTTCGGAGCACCGGCTTCAACTTTGCCCGGAACGCCGTTCAGACCTTCATTCAAAAGTGTCTTAAGAGACCATCCTGCGCAGTATCCGGAAAGCATATCCAAGTCATGGATGTGGATATCGGCTTGTCTGTGGGCGTTGCCGACTTCCGGAGGATAAATATAGTTGAGCCAATAGTTGGCCACGACTTTACCGGAAACGTTAAGAATCAAACCGCCCAAAGAATAGCCCTGGTTGGCATTGGCATTCACACGCCAATCCAGATGCTGCAGATACTCATTCATGGAGCTTTCGACATCCACGAGACTGCGACGGGCATCGCGAGCCTTTGCACGCTGTTCGCGATAAACAATATAAGCACGCAGAGTCTTACGGAATCCGGTATCAAAGAGCGCGTTTTCTACGGCGTCCTGAATCTGTTCAATAGTAGGAGTCGCAACATTCTGCTGAGCCAGACGGTTCATCACTTCGATATGAGTGATGCGGTTTGCGGTCGCTGCATCGAATTCACCGGTAGCTTTACCGGCTTTTTCGAGGGCGGCTGCAATTTTTGAAATATCGAAGTCTTTTACCGTGCCGTCACGCTTGATGACGTACATCGGCGTCTCCATCGTAGGGCTCATCTGCCTAGTCTCCTTCTCTAATTAATTCATATTCGCAAATACATTAATTTAAAAATAGTCATGTACTGCTTTTTTCCAATTTGAAACTTTTAAGGTGGTCCGATGGTTCAAACCATCGTACCAGTTAATCTACTCCAAATGATAATCTCATACAACGGATGGTGTTAGAACTCGAAAAAGATAACAATATACGGAAATATGAGGGGTTATCAAAAATCTCTTGTATAGTCAAAATCAAGAACAAAAAATCAAAATCCTTGTAGATAAAAGGACCTGCGAGAAACACATGAAAAATCGCAAAACCGAAAAAACACAATAGGTTGAGAATCGTTTTTTTGAGATGATTTTGTAACTATCTTTTTTCCCCTGAGCCCTTCCGAAAATTCATCACTCAAAATAGGTATGTAAGAACAAAAATGTAAATTTTGTGTTTTTGGATTTAATTCAAAAAGTTATTCTTCTTTTTTCTCATCAGTCTTAGATTCGCGCAAAAACCTCTATCGAGACCGATTTTTTGAAATTATTATTAATAAGAATATTATTTCGTTATATTTAGTAGAACAAACCGGTTTTAACCTAATTAAATAGTGTCAGTTTAAAATTTATCTAGCTTCATGAAATAATATGAGTTTTACTAAGGAAAATTACTTATAGTGGAGTACCTCCGCTTTATACCTATATTTTCAATTCAATTATCAGGGATTCAACTGAATGCCCGGACAAAAATTATTTGAAAACCTATGTCAGGCATTAGCTGGCCTCCTTCGGCCTCATTTGGCATGACAGCAGCTTAAAAAGAATTTCTAGAAAATTTCTATATAAGGAAAAGCCGTCGGGGATTCTCGACGGCTTTTAGTTGTCTATTGAACAGTCCGGGACCAACCAAACTGCTCAGCGTTATGTTTGAGGAGCAACGCTTTCGTAAGACTGTATGAATAGAATACCTATTTTTTTGAAGAATTTTTAAATAAAATATAGAAAATTCAGTTAGTAAGAAAATTTTTCATCCCTTTGTATATATTAAATAATAAATACTTTTAAAGAATACCCAATTTTTCCAACCTATTCCCTTTAAAAAATCGCTTCTATCTGTCACTATTTTAATAGCACATTGAAATATTGTCATTATTTATATAGGCATTTTCCCTAATATTCCGTCGGTGACTGTGGGTAATTTCTTGCCGATTTTTATGCATTTTTTTCCTTTCTTATCAAGTTAAAAATCGCTCAGGCCCATAAGCTCAATGACGGACGACGAATTGTAAATACAGATTTTTTCGAGTCCCGTCTTGTGCTCCTCTCTGTCTCGGAGTCGTTAAAATGGTCGTCCCTGTTTCATTATTTTTTGTTCGAGTTTTCAAATGCGTTTTACTTCTCCGAGTCGTACGATCCCTTCGATCTGTTTGGCAATCTATGGTTGCGGACAGCTCGATCGTGTTGCCGACTTCATCAACAACAGCGGAGAGTATGTTGAGGACGGAGTAACTTTTACGCCGGGTATGATTGCCGGCCAGTATGCATTTGAACAAGTGAAACTTGACCGTAAAGGCTATGACACTCGCCGTCTGCAGAAATATCTTTCTTTTTTGGCAGACGCCGGCGCATTCTTTTCCGAAGAAGAAGCCCTCCAGAGAGCCGATGATCTGATCAACAATTTCACAGCCGATTTCGGACACGATGAGGACGGTGACGCAACTTTCCGTATCAAGGCACAGAGCTATCGCTTGAAGAAATATGATTGTCATGCTTTATGGAGCATGATCAACCAGGCTTCCTTAACAATCGAGAGCGTTAAGCCTGAAACTTTCTGCGATGAAGACAGCGACGAAGATATTTCTTCCGATTCTTTGGATCTGGTACTTACCTCTCGCCTTTTCAACAAGCAGAACGAAGCCTTCGCTACTCTGACTCAGTACTATACGGTCAGCGAGGGAATGCTCACCGTCGAAGATTTGCTTGATTATTCACTTCTTGACTACCCTAATTTCCATGACGAGAGCGGTAAAACCTACAATCTCATGGAAAACATTGCTCAGCGCTACTACACCGAATGCATTAAGGTCGTTATGGATTACTTCCGAGACGCGCATAAAGAGCTTCCGGATGTCATCCGCTCAGAGGAAATTACCTCCATGATCCTGCAGCCGATGAAACTTCCGATCATGGCGAATTAATTAACCTTCCGGCATTCCTATCCGAATTTTTGAATTTCTGTAGCCCATAGGCTACACTCGGCAAAGTTTCCTTTCATTTGCCGAAGTTATGAATTTATCGACAAAAACACCGTCCTCTTCCCTTAAAGAGGACTCGGAAGAGCTCGTCAGTACGCTCAATCGAATGCTACAGAGCGCTCAGAACGACGCTGCAGAAATTGCAGCCGCGCTCGGGCGTATTGCCAAGAATTACGGCATGTCCCGCCTTGCCCGCGAAACGGGTCTTTCCAGAGAAAGCCTTTACCGCACGCTTTCGGGGCAGTGCTCTCCGGAATTTTCAACCATTCTCAAAATTATCCGTGCCTTAAATCTGAATTTTGCCGTCACGGAAAACTCTTCGAAATAAATCATGCAGCAAGAACAAGATAATGAATTTACCCGCGCTGAGGAGATAAGAAAGCTCCATGTCATCCCTGAGCTCGTTTCGCATCACCTCGAAATTCGCGGAGATGATCCAGCAGTTTGTCAATTCAATTCAAAAACTAAAGAATGGGAAACACTTTCTTTTAAAGAGCTCTACGCTCGTTCTCTTGAATGGGCCAATGCTTTTGTCGCTTCCGGACTTAAGAAGGGCGACAGAGTCGCTATGCTCCTGCCC
>ENA-OPAV01002263-OPAV01002263.1-human-gut-metagenome-genome-assembly--contig:-NODE-2263-length-11106-cov-2.343317_pt1 | contig 11106 bp, 7 predicted proteins | sample MGYA00241056_ERZ501428 | MGnify/ENA primary metagenome ERZ501428 (study PRJEB25962, sample SAMEA2042621) | human gut metagenome | biome: human gut; feature: human-associated habitat; material: faeces... | reverse complement strand
ATCATCGGAAAGACGCCCAAAATAAAAGTCAGTGCCGTCATCAGCACGGCGCGGAACCTTTCGCCGGCACCTTTTTTGGCCGCATCGAGAATCGTATCGCCGTCATCGCGGTAAGCCTTGGTAAACTCAACAATCAAAATTGCGTTTTTTGCCGCCAGACCGATCAGCATAATCAGTCCGAGCTGTGCGTAAATGCTCAGTGCCTGCCCCATCAGATGCAGGCCGACAACGGCGCCGAGAATGGCAAATACGGTCGAAAACATGACGGCAAAAGCCAGCATCCAGCTTTCGTACAACGCCACCAGAAACAGATAGCAGAAAACCAGCGCCAGAACAATCAGAAACGCAGCGAGCCCGGCGGCTTCAACTTCCTGCAGGCTGAGACCGGTCCAGGCAATCGAAAATCCCTTGGGCAGCACTTCGGCAGCCATGGCGCGAATGCCGTCAATCGCAGTGCCGGTGCTGACGCCGGTTTTGCTCTGTGCCGTAATCGAGGCATCTGTATATTGGTTGTAACGGTAAATGATTTTCGGCGAAATCGTGGTTTTGACGTCGGCAAAACTCTTTACCTTAATCAGGGTTCCCGTTTTTGAGGGAACATAAAGATTCTCAACGTCCTGCACACTGCGGCGGTAAGCAAAGTCCGCCTGAACAATTACCTTGTTAATCTGGCCGCTGAGCGTGATGTTGTTGACATAGCGCGAGCCGAGATTGTTCTGCAGCGCTTCAAAAAGATTGGAAACCGGAATATCATATGCCTCCAGCTTGGTACGGTCAATGTCCAGATAAATATGCGGCGTATCGGCCGTAAAGGTGGAAAAGGCATAAGACAAATCCGGAGAGGAATTCAGGCGTCCGAGAAACTCGCCCATGACCCGATATAAGTCCGACGGGGTAAAAGCGGCATTGGTTGCCAGAAGTTCCAGCGACAAACCGCTGCTTTTGCCAATGCCGGGAATGGACGGCGGCGCAAAGAAGTTGACCTCGGCGCCGGGCGTCTGACCGAACTCTTCCGTCAATTTTTCGGTAATTGCCTCAATGGAGAGGTTTTTAGAGGTGCGCTTTGCCCATTCCTCCAGACCGACAACGCCGAATGCAACATTTTCGCCTCCGCCGCCGAGCATGGAGTAACCGGCAACGGTAATAAAATAACTGACACCGTCGATTTTCATAGCCCTTTCGGCAATGTCCGCCATTACCCCGTTGGTTTTATTGATACTCGAAGTATCGCTCAGCTGAACGTTGGCAAAGATAATGCCCTGATCTTCTTCCGGCAGAAACGAAGTCGGCGTTGCCAGAAATCCGAGACCTATGACGGCAATGGTTCCGAGCGTAACCAAAGCCGTCGTTTTCAGCCGGCTTGAGAAAAAGCCGACAGTATTCAGGTAATGGCTTTTGAAAAAATCTATGGTTTCGTCAAACCATTTGAAAAAACCATGAGGTTCGGTTTCGCGGTCACCGCGAAGAAAAATGGCACAAAGCGACGGGCTGAGGGTGAGGGCATTGAATGCCGAAAAGACAACGGCGGTAGCAATGGTAACGGCAAACTGCTGATAAATTTTGCCGGTAATACCGGCCATAAGGCCGACTGGGATAAAAATGGAAAGCAGCACGAAAGTGGTGGCAACAATGGCACTGGCAATCTGCTGCATCGCCTTGACCGAGGCTGAATGCGCATCCATATTCTCATAGACCATCAGATACTGCACGCGCTCGACGACGATAATCGCGTCGTCGACAACCAGACCGATGGCAAGAATCATCGCAAAAAGAGTCAGAATATTGATGTCAAAGCCCAGCAGATAGATGACAGCAAAGGTGGCAATCAGCGAAACCGGAATGGTAATCAGCGGTATCAGCGTGGTCTTGAACTTTTGCAAAAAGACGTATGTTACAAGAACGACCAGCGAAAAGGTTATGACCAGCGTTTCGACAATGCTGGCAATCGAGGCGCGGACATAATCGGTTGAATCGTAGGCAACACGGAACTCCATGTCGTCGGGAAAACCTTTGCTGAGTTCTTCAATCTCGGCACGAACGCGTTTCATGATGTCCAGCGAATTGGAGTTCGGGGTCTGGCTGAGGCCGATGATGACCGCCGGCGCGTTGTCAAAATGCGCGTTCATGTTGTAGTTGTCGGCACCCAATTCAATCCGCGCGACATCGCTGAGGCGGACGATACCGCCGTCCTTGTCGGTCGTAACGACTATGTTTTCAAAATCCCGGACGTCGTTAAGCAGTCCCTTAGCGGTCAGAGACAGAACCAACGCCGTATCTCGGTCGCTCGGCGCGGCGCCGATTTGGCCGACCGATGCCTGAATATTCTGCGAGGAAATAGCGTTGACGATATCCGTACTGCTCAGACCCAGCGAAGAAAGCCGGTCGCTGTTGAGCCAAACGCGCATGCTGTACTGCGGTCCGTAGACGGAAACGTCACCGACACCGTCAACACGGGCCAGCGGATTTTGAATGTCGGTATAGGCGAAGTTGCTGAGGTAAAGGTCATTATAGGTGTTGTTCGGCGAACGCAGCACCAGCAGGCCCAGAATGTTGGACATCTGGGTCTTGACGTCAATGCCTTCCTGCTGCACCAGTGCCGGCAGCTGCGACATAACCTGCGACAAACGGTTTTGAACCTTAACCTGCGCAATATCCGGATCGGTGCCGACATCAAAGGTAATGGTCAGACTGTATGAACCGTTGTCATCGGAAGAAGAAGACATGTAAAGCATGTTTTCCACACCGTTAATCTGGTTTTCAATCGGCACGGCCACCGTGTCAACCAAAACCTGCGCACTGGCACCGGGATAAGTGGTGGAAACGACAATCTGCGGCGGCGTAATCTGCGGGTACTGGGAAACCGGCAGCACCGCTATCGCCAGCAGGCCGAGCAGAATCATTATGACAGAGATGACGCCGGCAAAACGGGGACGGTCGATAAAATATTCGGAAAACATTATTTACCCTCCTGCCCGGCAGCGGAAACAACCCTGATTTTCTGATCTTTGCGAATGGTGCCGACCTTATCCAGAACAATGCGGTCGCCTTTTTGGAAACCGTTGCGCACCAGATAATCGCTGCCGACCGACGCAACGATGTCAATCCTGACCTTGTCAAGGCGGTTGCCGTTGACGACATAGACATAGCTGCCGTCCGGCGCCAGCGTGACCAGACTCTGCCTTATCAGGATGCCGTCCGTATATTTTCTTTCAACCAGCACGTCAACATAGGCATTGGCAATCAGAGTTTTGTCCGCATTGGCAAAATCGGCGTAAACGGCGATGGAGTTGGTACTGCGATTGATCTGGTTGTCGGCGAAACGATAAGTGCCCGGCTGTTCGAAAATGCGGCCGTCAGCCAGGCGGAGCCGGATTTTTTCGCCGGCAAAAAGGCCTCCCTTGCCGATTTCTTCCAGATAATCCTTGTCGGTTATCGAAAACACGACCCGTATCGGGTTATACTGGATAATGCTCAACAACGGCTGCCCGGACGGCGAAACATAATCGCCCTTCGTCAGCGAAACGTTGCCGACAATCCCTGATATGGGCGCCTGAATAACCGTATAGTCATAGTTGACTTTTGCCAGTTCATAGTCGGCTTTGGCGGCGGCCAGCTGCGCCTCGGCCGACAAATAAGATGCCTTGGCGTTGTCGACTTCGGTTTTGGACACCGCCCGGGCGCCGGCGCTGCGTATGCGGCGGTAATAGACCTGCGCATTGTTGAAATTGGCCTGTGCTTCCAGAACCTGCGCCGCGGCGGCATCCATCCGCGCCTTATATTCATTCTGCCTTATGACAATCAGAGTGTCGCCGGCGGCAACTTCCTGCCCGCCTTCAACATAAATGTCTTCGAGAAAACCGCTGATATAGGGAATGACGTCAACGTCGCTAATCGGAGTCACATAACCGATATAGGTCTTCTCAACCGTTACGTCCTGAGGCTGCAACGGCGCGGTGTGCAGCACCAGTTCGCCGCCGTTTTCCGGCGAAGCTTTATCTGAGGGGCCGGGTTTAAGGTAGAAATAGCCGATTAACAGCGCGACAACCAGCAAAACCGGCAGCAAAACGCCGTAAGTTTTCTTTTCTTCCCCGTATTCCATTTTTTTTACAACCCCTCAACTTTATGTTTAAGCTCAAAGTTTAAATAAGCGGCAATCATGCGCTTTCAAGAAGCCGGGGCGTATTTTTGTAAGCAGTTCCGACGTGGGGATAAACTGTGGGATTTTGAAGATTTTTCTTTGCGGAAAGCAAAAATAATAGTAAAGTCAGGATTAATTGTCTGCCGTGGCTGTCCGGCCGCTGCATTTGGTTATGTTTTGAGAGGATGATTTACGGAAAATGGTCAAAGGTAAAGAAAACAAACCGGTTGTTCTGCAGGTTCTGCCCGAACTGGAAATGGGGGGCGTCGAAATCGGCACGGTCGAAATCGCCGGGGGCATGCAGAAACACGGCATTACGAACTTTGTCGCCTCGCAGGGCGGCCGACTGGTTTATGACCTGGAAAAAATCAGGGTCGGGCATCTGACGCTGCCGCTGAAAACCAAAAACATTTTCAAAATGCGCAAAAACGCCGACAAGCTGGCGCAGTTTATCAGGGAAAACGGCATCAACATCGTGCACGCCCGTTCGCGCGCACCGGCCTGGAGCGCCTATTGGGCGGCAAAGAAAGCCGGCGTCCATTACATGACCACGTTTCACGGCACTTACGGACTCGGCCCCTGGGGACTGAAAAAGCTTTATAACCGGGTCATGACCTACGGCGAGCGCGTTATTGCCATTTCGGAGCATATCAAGCGCCATATTCTGGCCAATTACAAAATTTCGGAAGACAAAATCCGTCTGGTGCACCGCTGCGTCAATACCGAAAAATTTTCGCCGGAAGCGGTTACGCCGGAAAGAATGATAAACACAGTGCGGGACTACAATATTCCAGACGACAAAAAAGTTTTGCTGCTCGGCGGCCGGATTACCCGGTGGAAAGGGCAGCACCTGCTGATTGAGGCCTTGTCAAAGGTCAAAAATCAGAATTATTATTGTATTATTGCCGGCGACGAACAGGGCCGCGAGGAGTATGTCAAAGAGCTTAAGGGACTGATTGCCAAGTACGGTCTGGAAAACCGGGTGGCCATCTTCGGAAAAGTGCTGGACATGCCGGCGCTGATGATGGTTTCCAACGTCATCCTGTCGACGGCCATCGAACCGGAAGCCTTCGGCCGTATCGCCATTGAGGGACAGGCCATGGGCAAAATCGTCGTCGCGTCCAATCACGGCGGTTCGCTGGACAGCGTCATTGACGGCAAAACCGGACGCCTCTTTTACAACAATAACGCCGCTTCCTTAGCCGAAGCCATCGACTGGGCTCTGTCGCTCTCCGAAGGCGAGGAAGAAAAAATCGCCAAAGCGGCGGTCAAAAACGTAAAAGACAACTTCACAAAAGAAATTATGTGTGCTAAAACTATCAAGGTTTATGAGGAGCTTATGGCTTCGGATAAACCAAACGATTAATTTAACAAAAGGAAAATTTTAAAATGGTTGCGATAAAATTACCTGACGGTAGTATTTTAGAGATGGAAAGCGGGGTCAACGGATTTGACGTCGCAAACAAGATTAGCCCAAACCTGGCCAAAGCAGCTTTGGCCATTACCGTAAACGGCAAAACACAGGATTTAAGCACTCCCATCACTACCGACGCAACCGTGACCATTATCACCGGTAAGGATAAGGAAGGCCTTCACATCCTGCGCCATTCCTGCTCGCATGTCATGGCGCAGGCGGTCAAGGAGCTGTGGCCCGACGTTCAGGTTACCATCGGCCCGGCCATTGAAAACGGCTTTTATTATGACTTTGCGCGCAAAGAACCGTTTACGACCGAAGACTTTGAAAAAATCGAAGCTAAAATGCATGAAATCGTCAAACGCGACGAAAAGCTCGAACGTATCGTCATGCCGCGTAACGAGGCCATCAAATACTTCAAAGACATGGGTGAGCATTATAAGGCCGAAATTATTGAAGACCTGCCGGAAGACGAAACGATTTCGCTGTATCGTCAGGGAGCATTTACGGATCTCTGCCGCGGGCCGCACGTACCCTCCACCGGCAAAATCGGCGACGCCTTCAAACTGATGAAAGTCGCAGGCGCATACTGGCGCGGCGACTCTACCAAGGAAATGCTGCAGCGTATTTATGCAACGGCCTGGGCGGACAAAAAAGACCTCAAGGCTTATCTGGAAATGCTGGAAGAAGCCGAAAAACGCGACCATCGCAAACTCGGCCGCGAGATGGATCTGTTCCACTTTGAGCCTGAATATGCGCCGGGCGCGGTTTTCTGGCACGACAAAGGCTACAAGATTTACCGCAAGCTGATTGAGTATATGCGCAATCGCCAAGAGCATAACGGCTATATCGAAATTGCCACACCGCGTATTATGGACCGCGTTCTGTGGGAGATTTCCGGCCATTGGGACAAATACGGCGCGCACAACTACTCGGGCAAGACCGAAGACGAAAAACAGTTCTGCGTCAAGCCGATGAACTGTCCGGGCGGCCTGCTGGTTTACAAACAGGGCATTAAGTCTTACCGCGACCTGCCGCTGCGCGTGGCCGAGTTCGGCATGGTCAACCGCTATGAGGCTTCCGGTTCGCTGATGGGACTGATGCGCGTCCGCGAGTTTACGCAGGACGATGCGCACATTTTCTGCACGCCGGAACAGATGGAAGAAGAATGCGTCAAGACCATCAAACTGATTTTGGACATCTACAAAGACTTTGGCTTTGAAGACGTCAAGATTTATCTGTCAACGCGTCCGGACAGCATTTACCGCATCGGTTCCGACGAAATCTGGGACATTTCGGAGAAAGCCCTGGCCAATGCTCTGGAACACAACGGCTACAAATATGAAATCAACGAAGGCGAAGGCGCGTTCTACGGTCCGAAGCTGGAATTTATTCTGCGCGACGCCATCGGCCGCGAATGGCAGTGCGGAACCGTTCAGATGGATATGAACCTGCCGCAGCGCTTTGACATTTCGTACATCGGCGAAGACGGCGAAAAACATCAGCCGGTTATGCTGCATCGCGCATTGTTCGGCTCAATTGAGCGTTTTCTCGGCATTCTGATTGAAAACCATGCCGGCAAGCTGCCCTTGTGGCTGTCGCCGGAACAGGTTGTGGTCTGCCCGATTGTCAGCGACATTGACGATTATGCCGAAGAAGTTGTCAAAAAGCTGCAAGAGGCGGGTTTGTATGCCCAATCGGATCTGCGCAACGAAAAAATCAACTACAAGGTACGCGAGCATTCGTTAGCCAAGGTTCCGGTTATTGCCGTTGTCGGCGCCAAAGAGAAAGAGAACGGTACGGTTACCGTCCGCCGTCTTGGTTCCGAAAAACAGGAAACGGTTAAACTTGACGATTTTGTCGCCGCTTTAGTCAAAGAGGCACAGATGCCGCATTTGCACGAATAAGTCACGGCAAAAACAAAAGCCCGCCGGAAACGGCGGGTTTTTTATATGCAATAAAAACTAAACAATATAAAAGTCAGCGCAACGACTTCAAAACATCGGACAAATCAACATTCAGACAGTCGGCAATCATCAACAACGTATACATTGCCGGTTTTTGTTTTAACCGCTCGATATACAATATAGAACTTTTACTCAGCCCGGTTTCCTGAGCTAATTTATACTGACTGATGCCCTGCTGAATGCGTTTTTTTCGCAAAACGCCAACAATTTCATCGCTTATGGTCTGTGCTTCTCTTTTATTCATAACAAGACTATAAATTAACTTGACATTCAGCCATAGCTCTTTATACTTACCTAAAAAACAGTAAATAGAAATACGCATGATATTTACTTGCCAAAGCTGAAAATTTTGATTATTGTCAACGGAAGAATAGCCGCAGTAAGAGGCGGTTATTGAAGGGCTAGAGATAGTCCGGCGAATTGACGTTCGCTTTTAACAGTACAGGGTTTGGATATAACTCTGAAACTTAATTGTGGTTTTTTCCGCAATTAGGACTATATCCCCGGTTGTAAAAGTCTTTTATGGCCGGGGAAGCCCGGGGCAACCTGGGGCCAGTTTACTGTTAATGGTACGTCAACTTCTCCGGCCACCTTTTCCAAGGTGGTTTTTCTTTAGCTCTCTTATATTACATTACGGAAAGGAGGGACTATGGAAAAAGAACTATCTCTCACCATCATCCACAACGACCAAGGCGAAGAGGGTTATCTGCTCACGCAAGACGACATGCGGCAGCTGCTTAAAGATTTCCGCCGGGAGGCGCAGCTGAGTTTCGAAGCCCTGGGCAAACTCTGCGATATCGACCCCGAAATTCTTCAGGATTATGAGGAAGGAATTTACAATTTGCGGCCGGAAGCCTACCGGCTGATTCTTCACGTTTACGGTTTGCTGTTTGACGATTTCAAAGTCAAAAACTGACTTACGCCCAAAGTCGTCAACGATTGCCGTTTTGCATCATGAAACCGTCAACCTGCATATTGTAAAGCTTGTAATACAGGCCTTTTTTGCGCAACAGGCTCAGATGGGTTCCCTGCTCGACAATGCGTCCTTTGTCAAAAACCAGAATCCGGTCCATCTCACGCAGGGTTGACAGACGATGGGCTATGGCGATGACGGTCTTGTTTTTCATCAGCCGGACCAAAGATTTTTGAATATGCTTTTCGCTCTGACTGTCCAGCGCCGAGGTCGCCTCGTCAAAGACCAGTATCGGCGCGTTTTTCAAAATGGCGCGGGCAATGGCAATCCGCTGGCGTTCGCCGCCGGAGAGCACGACTCCGCGGTCGCCGACTTTGGTCTGGTAACCGCCCGGAAAGGCATGGATAAACTCGTCGGCGCCGGCCTGACGCGCCGCGCGGTAAACTTCCTCTTCCGTCGCATTGGTGCGGCCATAGCGGATATTGTCAAACAACGAGCGGTTAAACAGACAGACGTCCTGAGGAATCGCCGAAATCAGCCGATGCAGCGAATCCTGCCTGACGTCTCTGATATCCGTACCGTTGATTTTTATGCTGCCGGCAGTCGTATCATAGTAACGGGCAATCAGTTTGATAAGAGTCGATTTGCCGCTGCCGGAATGCCCTACCAACCCGACCTTTTCGCCGGCTTTAATCGTCAGATTCAGATTTTCGAAAAGATTTTCCCTGCCGGCGTAGGCAAAGGAAACGCCGGCAAATTCTATTTCAGCCTCGACCGCGCGGAGATCGGCGGCGTTGGAACGGTCCTTCAGCCCCGGTTCTACCGCCAGCGTGTCCAGCGCCGACTTGAGCTGGCCGTGAATACGCATGACATTGCTGTAAACCCAAGTCAGCTGAAAAACCATGCCGGCAATCATCGCAAACAGAGAATTGGCATAAATGAAGCCGGTCGTGTCGATTGCGCCACAGCGGAAAATCCATATTGAAAGAAACATGAAACCGAGCATAGACACAACCGCAAAAAGGTTCTGTGCCAGGTGAATCCAGGCTTTGGCCTTTTGCTCGACGTTTTCGGCCCGGCGCAGAATCCGCAGGTGTTTTATCAGGTTCAGCCGCTCAAAACGGAAATTGGCAAAGCTTTTAATTTCGCTGTAGTTGGCCAGACTGTCGACAATAACGCCGTTGGCCAGACTCTGCCGGCGGCTGGTTTCCCGTGAAAGTGCCGAACGCTTTTGGCCGAGTTTCCAGCTGACCAGAACAATCAGCGCCAGCCAAAGCATCATCGCCGCAAAAAACCAAATATTCATAAAGCTCAGAATACCGATGGCAATCAATACGTACATTACCATTGAAGTTGACATCATAAACTCGTTGAAACCATCCAACACACCGGTATTAAGCTGGGTAACCTTATTGGAAATATTGCCGGACATTTCCTGTGTGAAATATGCTATGGAATGGCGGTTAACATAGTCAAAGCTGTCACGGATAACCAGCGTCCGCACCTGCGGCAGAATCCGTGCGGCGATAAACATGGTAACGTCAAAAAATATGACTTTTCCCAAACCCAGCACAAAAGCGGCAAGCGTAAAGCCAACGATTTTGTCCCAATAGCCCGGGGTTCCGACCTCGCCGGCAGCGGTGCTGTAAATCTTGGCCAAATACAGCGGATAGACCTGCCCGCACAGCTGGGAAAGAAAATTGAGCGCCAGTACGGAAACGACCAGCAGTTTGAAAATACGAATATAATGCCACAGATACCTGAAGGGTGTTTTTTCCATTACCGGCCTTTTCCATTAACTCAAAATTGACACATTGCTGATATTGTAATAATATGTTTTTTAGTTTGCGTGTTAACACATATTACAGGAAAAACGATGGAAACACAATATTACACCTTGATAGAAAAACAGGATTTCTTTGAAATTATCGAAAACAAGTTCGGCGAACTGGCTATTTTTATCGACGCCCGCGACGGCAGCCCGGTTAATCCGGTGTTGGAGTTCGACGGCAAAAAAACCGCCCTGCTGAAAAGAGACGAGCGGCTGGCCGTGCGTCTGGACAACATCGACGAGGAAACCAAAGGCCCGCTGGCCGAAGCCGAATTTGTGCTGATTGTCGAACTCAACGGCAAAATGGTTGAGAGGACCTACGGCGTACCGGTTGAAAATGTTGAAGAAATCGAATTTAAGGGACGCCAGACCCGCGCCGACGAAATCGTCAAAGCCAAGAGCAAAGAAGACGTCATGAAAAGTTTCGGCGCTATCCGCAGCTGGAGTTGTGGTGGCAGACAATGATAGGATTAGTTCTGGTTACACACGGCAATCTGGCCAAAGAGTTTATCTCCGCCATGCAGCATGTGGTCGGCAGACAGGAGCAGGTTGAAGCCGTCTGCATCGGCCCGGAAGACGACATGGAAATGCGCCGCGCCGAAATTCTGAAAAAAGTCGGAGAAGTCGACAAAGGTCACGGCGCCATCGTGCTGACCGACATGTTCGGCGGCACCCCGTCCAACCTGGCCATTTCAATCATGGACCGCGCAAAAGTGGAAATCATCGCCGGCATTAACCTGCCGATGCTGATAAAACTGGCCTCGCTGCGCAAAGACAAATCGCTGAAAGAAACCGTCGAAGGCGCGCAGGAAGCCGGCAAAAAATATATCAATATCGCCTCGC
>ENA-OPAV01002239-OPAV01002239.1-human-gut-metagenome-genome-assembly--contig:-NODE-2239-length-11230-cov-3.719463_pt1 | contig 11230 bp, 9 predicted proteins | sample MGYA00241056_ERZ501428 | MGnify/ENA primary metagenome ERZ501428 (study PRJEB25962, sample SAMEA2042621) | human gut metagenome | biome: human gut; feature: human-associated habitat; material: faeces... | reverse complement strand
GTTGCAGAAATTCTTGATATTACTGATTTAAAACGTCTGGTAAATGAAGTGGCTGCGAATATTCCATTGAAGTACAAGGATCAACAGGAACTTCTGGAAGAGCTGGATTTCTGGACGGGCGAGGACGGACTTTATTATAAGGGCAGCGGGACAAAGGACGATCCATATGTGTTCTTCTGTATTGACGGTGCGCGGATCGAGAGTTCCTTTGTCAATTGGGTGCTCGGTTTTAACGAGGACGGCACGGAACGCCTGCGCAACGCAGACGGCACGGAGCGCACGGGCTATTTTGTGAGATTGGAGATCCGCGAGTCGGATACGATTACCGGAGCGTTCATCAAGAGCATCGGGCTGGACGGCACGATTCGAATGGAGTACGGCTATGGCCCGGGTACCTACTGGATTTTCTCAAGCGATACGGGCATTGTGCGCTACGAGGAGGAAGTTCCCGAGGATGATCCGGGATTTGATCCGGGCTGGGACGACCCGGGTTGGATAGACACGGGCGATACCTATACGGCCGAGGAGCTGGCAGCCAGCCGCTATCGCGGAGAAGGAGCGTGAGATCCGCAAGCTGGGAGTGAGCAAGCGTGAGGCGGAATTAAAGCTGAAGGATTACCAGAAGGATATGGATGAATCGACAGTCGTAAGCTCGGTGGACGGTTATGTGAAGTCGATCGGGGAAGGGGTAAATGACTCGGATGCTTACATGGTTGTGGCGAGCGAGGGCGGGCTTTATCTGCGAACCACAGTCAGCGAGGTGAACCTGGATAATGTGGAAAGGGGAGATATCCTGGAGGGAAGCTCCTGGGAGACGATGAGCCAGTTTACTGCGACGATTACGGAGATTTCGTATTTTCCGGATACGTCTTCCGACAGCTATGCCTATTATGGAAGCAGCAATCCAAACTCCTCCAGCTATCCGGTGCTTGCACGGATCGAGGACGGGAGCGGCGTATCCGTTTCCGAGATGGTGGAAGTAAAATACCAGAGTAAGGACAGCGATAAGAGTGAAATTTATCTGTCGTCTCCATATATCCGATCAGAGAATGGGCAGAGCTATGTGTATAAGGTGGGAGAGGACGGGCTGCTGAAAAAGCAGTACGTGCATACCGGCGTTACCAGCAACGGATACGTGGAGATTAAGAGCGGACTTTCGACAGAGGATTCTGTCGCATTCCCTTATGGAAAGAATGTTAAGGACGGCGCAAAGGTGAAGAGCGAGGATGAGGATTCGTTCTCAGGCTATGGCGTAGGCTAAGGATGGGAGGAAACAGACAATGTTGGAAAATATAAGACTTTCCTTTCAGGGAATCTGGTCGCATAAGATGCGTTCGTTTTTGACGATGCTTGGTATTATCATTGGTATTGCTTCTATTATATCAATTGTTTCCACGATCCAGGGAACCAACGAACAGCTGATGCAGAACGTGATCGGGGCGGGAAACAACGCCGTGTCAATTCCTTTAAGCAGAAGCTCGGATTATGAGATGAGCTTCGACTATGAGAGCGTGCCCTACGGCGTCCCGGTGATCGGAGAGGATACAAGAGAAAAGCTTTTAGAGGCGGAGGGTGTGGAGGACGCTACCTTCTACACCAGCCGCTCCTATGCGGATGGTATTTATCATCAGAATACCGCGCTGCAGGGGGCGAGGGTATACGGCATAGATATGCATTATTTTAATGTAAACGGTTATATCGTGCGTACCGGGCGCGGATTTGTAGAGGACGACTATACGGAATTCCGCAAGGTTGTGATTCTTGACCAGACGGCGGCAAGCTCCCTGTTCCAGGAGGAAAATGCAGTTGGAAAGACTATTGAGATCAACAGCGAGCCGTTTACCGTGATCGGAGTTGCGCAGGTGGCGTCGCAGTTTGAACCGGTGATCAACAGTATGGATGATTACTATACGTATATGGGCTACGACAGCTCTTCGGGTACGGTATTTATGCCGTCGAGCGCATGGTGCATCGCATATCAGTACGATGAGCCGCAGCATGTTGCAGTAAAGGCATCGTCTGTGGAGGCGATGACGACGGTTGGCAAGCCGTGCGCGGAAATCCTGAACGCAAATCTGTATACGAACGATACCGATCTGAAGTATCGGGCGAAGAACACGCTGGAGACGGTGGAACAGCAGCAGCAGATCAATGAATCGACAAATCAGCAGCTGATCTGGATCGCCAGCATTTCCCTTCTGGTGGGTGGTATCGGCGTTATGAACATCATGCTGGTGTCCGTGACGGAGCGTACCAGCGAGATCGGTCTGAAAAAGGCGATCGGCGCGAAAAAGCGCATGATCCTGATGCAGTTCCTGACAGAGGCTGCCGTACTGACCAGCATGGGCGGAGTTTTAGGAGTGGTAGCCGGCATCGGCATGGCGCAGGCAATCTCCAGGATGGCGGACGTGCCGGTGGCGATCAACATCCCGGCAACCATTATTGCGGTACTGTTCTCGATGGTGATCGGTCTGATCTTCGGGTTCATGCCTTCTATCAAGGCGGCAAACCTCAATCCGATCGATGCATTACGGCATGAATGACACAGTAACACATTTTTTCATCGGAAAGGGTTTATATAACACATTTTTTTCATCGAAAAGGGCTTGCATACATTGTTTTTATATGGTACTATAAAAAGGTCGCAAAAAATCACGCATCCCTATTCCAAGGGTGGTGCCCGCAGGGTTTCCGAGGAAGCACGGGGTGCGGAAGAAAAACCAAAAGGAGACAGACAAATGAGTGTAATTTCAATGAAACAGTTACTTGAAGCAGGTGTTCATTTCGGACATCAGACCAGAAGATGGAATCCTAAGATGGCTCCGTACATCTACACAGAGAGAAACGGCATCTACATCATCGATCTTCAGAAATCCGTAGGCATGGTAGACGATGCTTACAATGCAGTCGGCGATATCGTGGCAAACGGCGGTACGATCCTGTTTGTCGGCACCAAGAAGCAGGCGCAGGACGCAGTTAAGACTGAGGCGGAAAGATGCGGCATGTTCTATGTGAATGAGAGATGGCTCGGCGGTATGCTGACCAACTTCAAGACCATCCAGAGCCGTGTGGCACGTCTGAAACAGATCGAGACGATGGAAGCAGATGGCACCTTTGATGTTCTGCCGAAGAAGGAAGTTATCGCTCTGAGAAAAGAGATGGAGAAGCTTAACAAGAACCTTGGCGGCATCAAGGAAATGAAGAAGATCCCGGATGCTATCTTCGTTGTTGACCCGAAGAAGGAAAGAATCTGCGTTCAGGAAGCACATACACTGGGTATTCCGTTAATCGGTATCTGTGATACAAACTGTGATCCGGAAGAGCTGGACTACGTAATCCCGGGTAACGACGATGCGATCCGTGCCGTAAAACTGATCGTTTCCAAGATGGCGGACGCTGTTATCGAGGCAAATCAGGGCGCAGAGCAGGACGTTGTATTTGAAGGCGAAGACTACGCAGAAGAAGCTGCAGCAGAGACGGAGGAATAAGACATGGCAATCACAGCAGGAATGGTAAAAGAATTAAGAGAAATGACCGGAGCAGGCATGATGGACTGCAAAAAGGCGCTCACTGCTACTGAGGGCGATATGGACAAGGCTGTAGAATTCCTCAGAGAAAAAGGTCTCGCTACTGCACAGAAGAAAGCAGGCAGAATCGCAGCAGAAGGTCTCTGCAAGGTACTCGTATCTGAGGACGATAAGAAAGCGGTTGTTGTAGAGGTAAACGCTGAGACGGACTTTGTTGCAAAGAATGAAACCTTCCAGGCATATGTTGCAGAGGTAGCAGAGCAGGCTATGGCAACGGAAGCAGCAGATATAGAAGCATTTATGGCAGAGAAATGGCTGCCGGATACCAGCAAGACAGTTGCGGAAGCGCTGGCTGGCAAGATTGCGATCATCGGCGAGAACATGAACATCAGAAGATTCCAGAAAGTAGAAGAGGCAGACGGTTTCGTTGCTTCCTATACACATATGGGCGGCAAAATCGGTGTTCTGGTTGATGTTGTAACAGACGTAGTAAACGATGAAGTTAAAGAAATGGCCAAGAACGTTGCAATGCAGATCGCAGCGCTCAGACCGCAGTACACCAACAGAAGCGAAGTAAGCGAAGAGTATATTGCGCATGAGAAGGAAATCCTTCTGGCTCAGATCATGAACGATCCGAAGGAGTCCCAGAAGCCGCAGAAGGTAATCGACGGCATGATTAACGGACGTATCAACAAAGAACTGAAGGAAATCTGCCTGCTTGATCAGGTATATGTAAAAGCAGAGGACGGCAAACAGACCGTACAGGCTTATGTGGATTCTGTAGCAAAAGCAGCTGGCGCAAAGATCACCGTAAAAGGCTTTGTTCGTTTCGAGACCGGAGAAGGTATCGAGAAGAAGGAAGAAGATTTTGCGGCAGAAGTTGCAAAGCAGATGGCAGGTAAGTAAAAACTGGTGTTTTTGCAGTTTGCTTTTGAAAAGTATTTCTTCAACAGAGCGTATACTGGGAAGAAAAGATTTTTTGAAGCAAAATGGAAGGGTGGACAATATGAAAAATCCGAGAACATCAGGGCCTGTAAAAACAAGTTCAGTCCGTGCGGGCAACAGAAACGACATTTTATCGCCGTTGGATAATATTAATATTCCGGTAGGTAAGATGGATGAAAAGAGTAAAGTGATACCTCCGTCTGATGACGGCGCAATTGGCTGGATTAAGGGATAGCCGGGCTTATAAATAACAAGTATAAAACCACTGTATCATGTGATTGAAAGATCATATTTGATGCGGTGGTTTTTTAATACCAAATATGGGAGTAATGGTACAATTTATTAGTATATAATATAAGATATGGGTTTTTGTATACGAAAGATCATGTGTGGAGGGCGGAAACAAATGAAAGAAAACTATCTGGGAATGCTGCTGATATTAAAAAAGCGTATGAAATGTGCGGAGACGGGCGATAAGTGCCAGTTTAAGGTATTTGGACATTACGATGGCCTGGATATTCATCTGGTAGAGCAGTGGTATCAAATGCGGCCGCATGGAGTGAGAGAGCGGGAGGGAAATATTTCTTTAAAAGATGATTATCGAGATAAATACGTATTAAAGGTTTATTTTCCTGATGAGGATGAGATAAAAGGGCTTTGCGATTTGTCGAAGGAAAAGAAAAATCAAATGGATTATGATTCATGGAAAATTATAGCGCAGATTAAAGATGATGAACAGTCAGATCCTGATAAGCAGGAAAAATATAGAGGGCTCTGCTCGGAATATCCTTTTTTATCACTTGTATTTCTGAATGTATCGAAGCCAATGGTAAAACAGGCCAATCAACAGGCGGATAATAAGATGGATAAACTGCTGAGCCAGATAGGAAAGTGTATGATAGATGCAGCGGAGGGCGCAGGAATATTCCTGAGCGAGGTTCATGGAGCGGTGTTTCCTTCTTTTGGGTTTTGCGATTATGTGCTGCTTTTCCTCAGCAAAACGCCGGAGACGGTGATGGCGATTCTGGATCATCTGAAGGAGGCGAAGGTGCCGGGACAGAAGTTTCCGGCAATCTCAAGTTTTTATCCGCTAACAGGGTTTGAACCGCTGGGGCTTGAACAGATAAAAAAATCAAAGATAACAAATGTATGGATATCAATACGTGTGAATTTGCAGGAAGGGGTATCAAACAGACAATTCCAAAATGAAATAGAAACAATGAATGACGTGCCGGAAGAGTTGAAAAAAAGTAAGATTTATCATTTGTTTGGAAGCTCTGACTGTCTGGTGATGCCGGATGTTCTATTTGGAGACTGCATACCGCTATATTTTAATAGAGAAATTTTTGATCCTCAAAACAAAGTATTTTTTCAGAAGTATATTTGTAATATGCGTTCTTCTATCAGAATCGGTAACCAGAATGGTGGTGCTATGGAGCCTTCTTTGGCAGAAAGTGATGAGGACATAGAAAATCGAAAGAAAGAAAAAGAGGCGTACATACAAAGTTACGCAGCGGAGTTTAAAAAACTGATAGAAAAACTGGAAAAGAGCGCTGATGATTACAGGATACCGATTCGGGAGGTTTATGGGCTTCAGAATGTTATGAAATCTTTCCTGGACTTAATCCGATCTTCACATTGTTTTGATCTGCAAGAGGTAATTGGAAAAATGTTTGGTGCGCTGTCCAAGAATATTAACATTAATTTGGAGACTATTGAGCAGTTACACGAAATGGGAGGAAAAGAAAAAGAGAAAGAGGAAAGTATTGCGGATATGTGGAGCGCATTGGGGCTGTTCCGAAAGTATGTGGGCGATTACCTGAGTGATATGCGACGCTCAGACCGTTCGCTCATTGAGGGACATACGCTTGTTCATCAGTCAATAGGTTCATCTACAAAACTGCTGTTATTTTATAACCGGTTTGTCTCTGAAGTGGCGGAAAAGCTTGTTGAAAGTGAAGAGGATTCTAAAGAGCAGAAGTATGTTTTCCTTGTGACGAGCGGCGGAAGCGACGTGACAGCTGCGCATGACTTATTTTCGCATTTAGACCCGACGCTAGAGGGAAAGGAGGATATTATTGTTCTGACAATCCCGGAGATGAGCTTGTATGATATCAGAGGAACCATGTTTCGGCTTCTCCATGAATGCCTTCATTTTTGCGGAGAGAGAAAACGCGAGGAGAGATATGAGCTGGTTATTGATGCGGTGTCCGCCTATTCAGCAATGACATTTTGCAGATTTATTATAAAACAGATGGAGGATTTTCTTGATGAGAGCGTGTACCAGAATCTGACGCACATGTTTCCGGAGGAAACTTTGAAACAAGTGAGAGAAACCTGGGAGTCAGAAATACAAAAAGAAGCTGTAAAGGAGGAACAGCGTTTAAAGGAACATATAAAAGAGAATTTCCTGAAAAATATGGAAATGAGCCAAGAGGATTATTACGGCAGATACTTATATGAATTTATCGAGCTTGTTGCTGTACACGAAGTTTTTGTCCCGGTAGTGCCGATAAATGAGAAAGTGCGGGAGGACAGTCTCTTTTATTCGCTGTATGAAGCTTTTCTGAGGCTGAGAATAAGCTTATCGTCAAAGCTGACGGAAATACTAAGGCAGGAGCCGATGGAGATACCTTTTAGTAATGCTCAGTTTATTGAAAATATAGACAGAGAAAAGCTGGATATGCAAAAGCAGGGAAAATATGTCATAGAAGATCAGTGGTTTATAGACAGCTTTATGGAATATTACATGGGAAAACGAACGGAGGACCGCTATCTTCGGCTCGCGGAAACGGATAAAATAGGCTTTTCCGGTCTGGTGGAAACATTAAAGCTTATGTTTAAGGAATGCTATGCGGATTGTATGGCGGCGATAATTCTCGGAGCGGATATCACAGATATCATAATGGGAATTGCTTACGAAACATGGGATATCGAACGTGCTTTTCCGGCAACAGATTTTGAAAAGCTGCGCAGAATGGTGGAAATGGATGTCTTGTATAAGAAACCGGAGCTGGTTGAACAAGACATGAAGGAACGGATTGAATGCTGGCTTGAAAATGGGTATGAGACTCGCGCGTGTCAAAATGAAAATGACAGGGATATGTTATTTAAAAGAGTGATAGGAAATATTGGGAAGGAAGAACACGAGGCGTATGCCTGCCTGCTGGAACCTGTGGAGGAATATCTGAGAATATGCATTGAGAAGATGCAGGAAGAGCTGGGAAAATTTCAATATGAAAGAGAAATATTCAGGTATGCTGCTTTTGAGAACGAAGGAGATCTGCAGCTTTTTCTGAAGGAAATGAATTGTTCGTGGAAAAAATATGCGGGGGATGAAAAGAATGCTGGAGCTTAAAGAAATTCTTGGAGAAGATATTGATAGTGAAAATAAAAAGTATCTGCAAAATATGAGAAGAAAACTGGATGAAGATAAACTGACATGGATTCTGGGAGCGGGAATCAGCGTCCCGGCAGGGCTGCCCCAGTGGGATTTGCTGCTGATGAATATGTGGGGACTGCTGACAGAGGTCAACAGAACAGGAAGTCAGGCACCGGATGTATTTGAAGGTACCTATGATAAGTTGATGAGTGAGCTTAAGAGGGATTCTTCATATAAAAAAGAATATCTTGAAAAATTCACGGAAGAGATACGCGGAAAAGGAACTGGATATCTGGAAGGAATTAACGTACTTGAAGCGGCGGAATATTTATGGAATATCATAGAGGAAAAAAACATAGGAAGCCATCTTGAAAAAACAGATATGATGAATTTGAAATCTCTGATACAAGAAGCTTTGAGGCTTGGAATGCAATATTCGGCAGGTGATCTGGACAAGAAGGAAAGTGAGCTGCTCAAGGGGAAAATAGAGAATGAGTGCGCCGGTATTATTGCGAAAATTTTAGGACGGCACGGACAGGGGGAAGCAATCGTATACAATTTTGATGATCTGTTTGAATTTTGCCTGGAAAGGGTGGCAGGTCTGGAAGAAAAGGAAGTGTGGATCGGCTGCGATAATTGCCGGTATCCGGGAAATCAAAAGATACGTGTCTATCATCCGCATGGGAAAATTCATTTGTTTTCAGAATGGAAGCCAAGGGAATCAGATAATATTGTTCTGACAGAATCCAGCTATTATTCCATGGAAAGTAAGGTTTATAATTGGGCAAATTCTATACAGGCAAAAGCGCTTGCGGAAAAGTCCTGCGTATTTGTAGGATTTTCCGGGGCTGATTATAATTTTCGGAGAATTATCAAAAATTGCCACGAGCTAAAGGATGGGGAGGAAGCGAGACATTATATTTTTATTGGGATTAATTCTTTGGTGAAAAAAATTTTTGCAAATGCACTGAAAAAAGAGCATGAAATATCGGGGGAAACAGATACAGACAAGATACTTCGAAAGATATTCCGGGATCCATCTTATATATTTGAGCGGGTTCAGATGATTAATTTGTGTTTTGCCCAGCAAAGATACTGGAAAAAATACGGGATTGTGCCAATCTGGACAACCTATCATGAAATGCCAGGCCTGCTTAATACGCTGCTAAGCTGAAACCGCATTTTTACAAATCCCCATCATACATCTTCCGCAGCTCGGTCGGCGTAAATCCGGTGAGCTTTTTGAACATGCGCAGGAAGGACGAGAGGTTGGAGAAACCGCACTGCAGGGAGATCTCCAGCACTGAGAGATCTTTATGGACCAGAAGATGCTTTGCGTGAGCAATGCGCTTCTGGTTTAAATATTTATAAAAGGAGGTGTCGGCGTACTGCTTGAAAAGCCGCGTAAAGTGATACTTGCTGAAGCCTGCGAGGGAGGCGACTTCTTCCAGGGAGAGCGGCTCCGCATAATGCTCGTTGATATAGTTGCAGATAAAGAGAAATTTCTCCATATATTCCTGCTGTTTGTTGTTTTTTACTTCAAAATTGTGCTGGGTGATTTCTGCGTGATAACGCCCGATCAGAACCAGGATCTCCAGAAATTTGGAGTAGATGGAAGATTCTGTGTAGGGCAGGTTGCGGAAATACTCGTCCCGGATTTCCAGCATCAGCCGATGGATCTGACGGTGGATCTGCGGTGCTTCCTTCGGGCTGATTAAAATAGCAGGGCTGATCATGGCGATCACAAGATCCAGCTCCTGCAGATCGATCTGTGAGAGACTGGCAAGAAAAATAATCCGCGCGCCCGTTGGCGGCGAATACAGCTCATGGATGACGCCGGGGCAGATAATGATGATATCGCCCTCGTTCATCACATATTCTTTATCTCCGCAGTGCACGGTGTAGCCGTTCTTCGTTGGCATGATCAGCTCAAAAGGCGTATGCCAGTGCGGGGGATAATTTTCACACTCAGCATTATTGTGCAGACGGATCTGCATATCCTTTCTGTAATTTACCGTTTCGTGAAGTCCATTCAGATTTTCAATCATAAGCGCACATCCTTTGTATATCGGATTCTAATGTTTTGCTGCTCTCATACGTGCGTGAGCAGCAAAATTATGAGAAATTGCGGGATACATTCAATAATTATTTCTTAACTATAGCAAAATAATGGGAAAAAGGCAATGGATAATAAATAATTGCGAATAATTTCATCAGAATGGATAGGCATGGCCGATATATGGAAGCAATAATTCATAGCTGCTTAGCAACAATTACAAAGAAAAGCTACCGTTTCTTTGCTATATTGGTACTGAATTTAACGAGAAATTCCCGCAGTGCGGGGAAAGAAAGGTGCTTAGTAGTATGATTGAAATACTGAACGGCATGACAGAAACCATCAATTACCGGAATGCTCTGGACTTTCGGTTGTTTCATAACGTGGATTACGAGGATTATCCGACGCACTGGCATGTGGGGATCGAGATCCTGATGCCGGTGACGGAAAATTACGGGGTGATCGTGGAACAGAAAAAATATGTTCTGGAGAAAGGTGATATCCTGATCGTCAATTCGGGTGTGCCGCACGCACTGGAGGCACCGCCCACCGGAGAGCGTATCATTCTTCAATTTGACCCGGCGCTTTTGTATTCTCTGAAGGAGATGGAAACTCTGCTCTTGCTGTTTCCATCGGTTTTTTATGTCACAAAAGAGAATGAGCCGGAGCTGTATCCGCTTATCAGGGCGAAGATGGAAGAAATCATCCGGGAATACGACGGGCAGCAGTCGTTTGCCGGGGCACTGGTTTATGCATCGCTGATTGAAATGTTTGCCGGGATCGGCCGCATGATCAGGGAACGGAGCATAGAGGCTGAGATGCGCGATATGCGGCGCAGCAAGCATGACCGGCAGTGGGAGTATCAGGAGGTGGCGATGAAGGCGTGCAATTATATCAATCAGCATTTCCAGGAGAAGCTCACACTGGAGGAGACGGCGAAGATCGTAGGCTTTTCCAAATACCATTTTACCAGGGTATTTAAGAAATATATGAATATGACATTTTATGAGTATCTTAATAAAAAGAGAGTAAAATGTGCGGAGGGGCTTCTTTACAACACGGAGATGAGTATCACCGATGTGGCAATGAATTCCGGGTTTTCCTCGATGAGCTCTTTCGACAGGACGTTCAAGGCGCTCAACAGATGCTCACCAAGCGAATTTCGTGAAGCGATTCTGGACAGGGTCAGAGAAAAGGGCACAAACTCGTATATGTAACATATTACGGCTGTGCCCTTCGGCTTATAATGCGAAACTCAGCCGCGGCAGCCCTCGTAGAGAACCCAGTCGAAATCGGCGTGATTGCCGGAGGACTGGTGGT
>ENA-OPAV01002226-OPAV01002226.1-human-gut-metagenome-genome-assembly--contig:-NODE-2226-length-11306-cov-2.657630_pt1 | contig 11306 bp, 10 predicted proteins | sample MGYA00241056_ERZ501428 | MGnify/ENA primary metagenome ERZ501428 (study PRJEB25962, sample SAMEA2042621) | human gut metagenome | biome: human gut; feature: human-associated habitat; material: faeces... | reverse complement strand
GTGTCATCCTGAGCGATAGCGAAGGATCTATTACCGTGGTGAGGAAAACCGTAAGATGTCATTCTGAATGGAAGGAGACGAAGGGCTGTCGGCTTTTCATCCGTTCTCGGAGGAGAGGCGCATTTCCGGAACTGCGGGTGAAATTATTTCAATGCATAGTAAAACGGATCTGCATATATGGCGCGGATCCGTTTTTGCGTGGGAAATGTATGAAGGGGTATTTCTTTTATTTTCCTTTGATTGCCTGTTTTCCTTTTTTCAGCCAGTCCATGAGAAGCGGGGAGAAAGAGGAAAGGATGCAGAGGGTGATGAGTACCCAGCAGATGGGGGTGGAGAACAGAATGGTGATATCATTGCCCGAAAGAGTCAGGCTTCTGCGGAGACCTCTTTCGCCGATCGGCCCTAAAATAAGGGCGAGGACGACGGCTGCCGTATTTAATCCCAGCTTTCTCATCAGGTAGCCCATAATGCCGAAGATGAACATGATAACTACGTCGACGAAACTGTTGTTGATGGCAAAGGAGCCGACAACGCAGAGGACAAAGATGCAGGGGATAAGGACAGCGTCGGACAGTTTGGAAATATGGGCAAATATGCGGCATCCTCCGAGACCGATGAGGAGCATGAAGAACTGGACAGTGACGAACCCCGCAAAGAAGGTGTAAGTCATGGGAGCGTACTTGGTGAAAAGCTCCGGGCCCGGCTGGAGACCCTGGATGATGAGACCGCCCATGAGCACGGCGGTCACTGATTCTCCCGGAATGCCCAGTGTCAGTGTGGGAATGAGGGAGCCGCCGGTAACGGCGTTGTTTGCCGCTTCTGAACCGGCGACGCCTTCAATGGAGCCGCGGCCGAAGTCTTCCGGCTTTTTGGAGAACTGTTTTGCCGTATTATAGCCCAGGAAGCAGGCGATAGAAGCGCCTGCGCCCGGGAGGATGCCGATGATGTTCCCGATGAGCCAGGAACGGATGACGGTCGGACCGATCTGTTTCAGCTCACGGAATTTCAGCATGACGGAGTCATGAAATTTAACGATGCTTCCTCTTTCTTTAATCGCTTTTTCTGCAAGAATGAAGACCTGGGAAAGAGAAAAGAGGCCGATGAGGGCACAGGTGACATTAATGCCGTTGTACAGTTCGTCTATGCCGAACATGAACCGTTCCGTACCTTCCATGGGATCCATGCCGATGGTGGAAAGAATGAGGCCGAAGGCGCCGCTCATAAGCCCTTTCACCATGGAGCCCGTGGTAACGCCCGCAATGATGGTGAGTCCGAAGAGAGCAAGCCAGAAATATTCAGGGCTTCCGAACTTCATAGCCAGTTCAGCAAGCATGGGGGCAAAGAAATAAAGAGAAATACAGGAAAGGAGACCGCCGAAGAAAGAGGCGATGCATGCCGTGCCGAGTGCTTTGCCGGCTTTTCCCTGTTTGGTGAGTTCATACCCGTCGAGCGCTGTTGCCGCGGAAGCGGGCGTGCCGGGGGTATGGATCAGGATGGCGGAAATAGAACCGCCGAAGATGGCGCCGCAGTAAATGCCGCCGAGCATGATCAGCCCCGTTTCGGGAGCCATGCCGAAGGTAAGCGGCAGAAGGAGCGCTACGCCCATGGCGGCGGAAAGGCCCGGCATACAGCCGACAACGATTCCGATGGTGACGCCGATAATCATCATGATTAGATTGGATGGCATGAGGGCGTTGGCAAAACCTGCCGACATGAGTCCGAATGTGTTTGCATCCATGGTATTTCCTCCGGTTATAAGAATTCTTCCATAATGATCCCGTCAGGCAGGGGTACATTGAGGAATACATCGAATGTACCGTAGATGAGGGCGGCCATGCAGATCAGGACGAGAAAAATGTATTTCATTTTTATCCTGAAGAAGCGGAGGCAGATGAAGATGTATACGATGGAGGCGATGTAGAAGCCGAAGAGGTACATCAGGAGAAAGAACAGGAGGAAAGCGGAAAACATGACCCAGAACTGTTTCGGGAGAAAGCCGTCAAATACCTGGGAACTGTCGCTGATGATTTTGTGCTCTCTTCTGTAATCGCGGAACAGATGGCTCATGCGGACTGTCGTCAGAAGAAGGAGCAGCCCGATGACAAAGTACGGATAGTGTCTTGCCGGTTCGGGAAAGTCCAATGTCAGATATAAAAAGAAAAATGAGAAAAGATACATGAATCCGCAGATATAAATATCTGATTTTTTCATACAATACTCCTTAAAGAGAACCTCCGCGGTTTCAAACCGGTCAGAACGGACAAACCTGCCCCTTGGAAAAGAAGCAGGTTTTCTGTCTAATGAAACGCGGTGACGCTTAAAGGGAAATGCGTGATTTCCCCTGTTTCATGCAGCACTTGCACTGTTATTTCTTTTCGTACAGTTTGCTGACTACATCTTTGCAGAAAGCGAGCTGCTCGTCAATGAGCCTGCCCAGATCTTTGCTGTCCTTGTAATCGAGAACCATGCCGGCTTTCTTGTGGGCTTCCACAACATCTTTGTCTTCCATGGTCTTTTTGAAAGCGTCTTCATAGAATTTAATTATATTTTCAGGGGTGCCTTTCGGGGCGACAATAGCGCGGGCGGAGCCGTACCATTTATTGTAGTAGCCGAGTTCGCCGAGTGTCGGAACGTCAGGCAGCTGGGGATCACGCTTTTCATCAAATACACCGAGGACGCGGAGTTCGGCATTTTCACCGTTAATCAGTTTGATGACGTCGGCAACTTTGGCACAGGAGAAATCCACTTCGCCCTGGCGGAGAGCAAGGAGCTGGTCGGCAGTACCGCCATAAGGAACGGCATTGTATTCAAATTTCGCGGACTGGGCGAGAAGCTGGGCGGAGGTGTGGTTGGAGGCCTGTACGCCGTTGGTGGAAGCTTTCAGCTGCCCCGGGTTTGCCTGTGCGTCTGCCACGAGCTCTTTTAAGTCTTTCCACTTTGCGTCTTTTCTGACGACAACCACAGCGGTTTCCGTCAGATGGTTTGCAATCGGGATAATGGACTTTTCATCAAAGGCCGCGCCTTTCTGGGAAGCGAGCGTGGTGTAGGTCGGCAGATTGATGAATCCTAAGGTGTATCCGTCCGGTTTGGCCTTGGCGAGTTCCGTCCAGCCGATTTTTCCGTCAGCCCCGGGTTTGTTTTCGATGACCAGGGTCTGGCCAACATACTTCTTGGCGCTGTTGGCCAGCAGACGCGCGCCTGTATCCGTACCGGAACCGGCTTTATAGGCGACGATAATCTTTACGTCTTTTTCCGGTTTCCAGGCGGCAGAGCTGCTTTTCGTGTCGCCGCCCTTGGAACCGCCGCATCCGCTGAGAAGAATGCCTGCAGTGAATGCCGCTGCGGCGAGCACAGCCAATTTCTTTTTCATGATTGAAAAACCTCCTTACATTTCCCCAATAAAATAAATGCAGTCTGATCTTGTCCGCATTTTCTCCTTCTGATTGTACCATGCCGGCCGCCGTACAACAATATAAAAAGCGCTGAGGCTCCTTGCAGGCGGGGACTCTTATGAAATAAGTGTACACAAATAAAGAGCAATTTCCGGAAAGAGAAATAATACAATTAATAGAGAATAAACAGGAAAATGACTCCGGAGTAATGAGTAAAATATATTCCAAGATACAAAACGATAACTTGAAGTCATTTTAAAAGAAGGGCTGAACGAAGAAATAAGGTTACATATAATTTTTATAGGAGAGTACCAAAGGGAGAATATACAGTCCCGGCGGAGAGGCGGCAATAAAATTTGATGAAGACCGGTAGAAAGATATGGGAAATTGAAAAGAAGAACCCTGTGGTATAATGCCGATAGAAAAGGATTTCATAAAAATGATAGAAGTAATGGATGAGGAGAAATGATGGGAAATAAAGTTTTCAAAGCACTCACCGCTGTCGCTGCTGTGGCTGCTGCTGTGTGGCTTCTGCCGAAAAGGAAAAAGGAAATGGCGGTACGCCCCATTCCGGCGGGAGAAAGTATGTCCTGCATCAGGGAACGGACAGGGGTGAATCAGGATGCTCTTTGCCTGTACTACTATCGCCCCGGCAGGTGGACGGAAAAGGATGCCGTCTTTATTGCATTCCATGGCTTTGGCAGGGCTGGCGCGGAATATTGCAAAGCGCTCCGGAAGCTGGCGGAGGAAAGGAATATGCTGATCGTCTGTCCGGAGTTGACGGAAAGGAAGTATCCCGGCGCGGAATGGTATCAGGAAGGCGGCATCATGGATACAGACGGACATATCCGTGAAAAAGAAGAGCGGACGTTCTCCGCGGCGGACCGGATCGTGGCAGAAGTAAAAAACCGCACGCAGGCAGCAGGGAAAATCATTCTTTTCGGCCATTCTGCAGGTGGGCAGTTTGTCCATCGATGGGCGCTCCTCGGAGGAAAGAAAAACGTGGATGTAATCGCCGTGGCCAATTCCGGCTGGTTTACCATGCCTGACAGGGATATTGATTATCCTTACGGCATAAAGAATGTGGGGATTACTGATGAGGAACTGGGGGAAGCGTTTGCAGAGCCGGTCATTCTCTTCATGGGCGGCAATGATGTGGAGCGGAAACCGCCGTTCCGCGATACGCCCGAAGCGGACGCACAGGGGATGAACCGTATGGAACGGTGTACGAATTATTTCCGGCAATGTAAAGCAAAAGCGGAGGAGCTGCGGGTTCCTTTCCGCTGGAAACTGGAAACCGTAGAAGGCGCGGCTCATCAGGGGGTAAAAATGGCGGAAGGCGCAGCGGCATATATTTTTGGGAAATCATCGGAAGATGGAAATCGGAGAGTGTAAGCTGGGAGCTAGAAGCGGTAAGCTTTTTGTGATTAGAGTCATTACGGCAAACGACTGTCCTCAGCCGCACTGTGAACAAGCGCCAGCAAAGGGTCTGCTGCTGTGGCGAGGGAAATGTTAAACGTCATCCTGAACGAATGTGAAGGATCTATACCCGTGGTGAGGAAAGCCGTAAGGCGTCATCAGAGTCATAGATTCTTCACTCCGTGCCATATTGCTGCTTTCCCGTCTTTCCCACAAAGTATTCTTGCGTCCATTCAGAATGACGATTTTGGGAAAGCGCGTCACTAGCAATGGGGAACAGAAAACGTCATGATGACGGAGACCGAAAGACATCATCCGGATCGACAGCGAAGGATCTGCTGCCGTAATGAGGAGAGCCGGTAAGAAGATAAAAGCTATCAGCTGTGAGCTGAAAGCTGTTAGCCGTTAGCTGTGAGCTGTCAGCTGTCAGCTAAAAGTGCTGAATGATGGCGGACGGCAAGGAGTCATAATGAGGGGGATGTTAAGCATCATCCTAAGTGGAAGCGAAAGATCTATAGAATAGGCGGTATTGAATTGGCGAGGAAGCCGGAAGGTGAAAAAGAAGTGAGGAAGGAGGCGGGTTATGACAAAAGAAGTAAAAACCGGCATGATGGCGTTCATTGTTTTGGTTGCCGCCATGGCGGTGTTTCTTTTTGTCCGTCCGAAAGATTGGTTTGACGGGAATTATTTCCGCATGACAGCATCCTTTTCCAGTGTACAGGGGATCAAAAAAGGAAATGAAGTGCGTTATGCCGGTGTCCGTGTGGGGGAAGTATCCAAAATTTCCACGGAAGGAAATGAAGGGATTCTTGAGATGCGTATAAAGAAAGATGCGCAGATTCCTCTGGACGCGGAGTTTACCGTTTCGCAGAGCGGAGTGATCGGTGATTATTATGTAGATATCCGCGGCGGTCGTTTTGACGGCAGTTATTTCGGGGAGGGGATGCGTGCCGGAGAAAAGGGATCGGACCGTCTGGATCAGATGATGGAAAGAGCGAAGAAGCTGATGGATTCCGCAGCGCAGATGAAAGAGAATATAGGGAAGATGGAGGGAAAGTAGGCAGCTGAAAAGCCGCTTGGCATGCTTGGGAAAGTATGGCCGGCGGCTTTTTCTTTTACTTATGGGATTCCTGTTCCATTTCCCAGCTCCATGAGCGGGTGGGAGTCATTTTTCCGTCAGCACCGAAGGTGTACCTGGTGGTGCCGGGGAGTTTCGGCGTGAGGGGGCTGGTGAAACCGCGGCCGATGACGTCGGTGGTGTTCATGATGAAGAGGAAGGCGTGGGGGTCTATGTCCTCGATGAAATGGCGCAGTTTGGTGACTTGCGTCAGATCCACGATAGCGAAAACGATTTTTTTGTCTTTTCCGCTGAACCCGCCCTGTCCGTAGAGGAGGGTAGCGCCGTGATGAATATTTCTCAGAATGGTGTCCGCCACTTCAAGCGGTTTGTCGGAAACGATGAAAGCCGCTTTCCTTTGGGCGAAGCCGATGACGATACGGCTGGAAACGGTGGCGTTGATGTACATGGCGATGAGGGTGCAGATGGCAGGTTCCAGTGTAAAGATCCACGCGCTGGACATGATGATGATGAAGTTCAGGCCGAAGACGACGTAGCCGATTTCCAGATTGTAAAATTTTTTGATAACCGCGCCAATGACGTCGAGGCCTCCGCTGTTTGAATTGTAGCGGTAGAGAAGTCCCAGGGCGGCGCCGAGGACAACGCCCCCCGATATGGCGGCGACAAGAGGATTGCTGATGACACACCAGTCCGCCATGAAAGCGGTGAGGTCGATAAAGAGCGACAGGCTCACTGTGCTTAAAATGGTGACGACCGTATAAAATTTTCCCATGAATTTCAGGGACAGGATGAGTACAGGTATATTCAGTACCAGATTGGACAGGCCGATGGGAATATCCATGAGGTAGTAGAGAATCATGGCGATGCCTGTGACACCGCCTGCGAGGAAGTGATGGGGAACAAGGAATATATTGAGTCCGGCGGCATAGATGAAAGTGCCGATGAGGGTGATGACAAGTATGAAGAGAACGCGCTGTATGCAGACAGGATCGTTCCAATGCTTACGGATATTGGCGCCCACGATGATCTCCTTTGGGATGTGCCCATGGAATAAGGGAGTTCTCCCTGTTTAAATGTGAACACATTATATCACTATTTTCTCTTTAATGACACCAAAAGGAATTGTGGAAAATATATTTTTGATGGTATAGAATAAGAATAAAATTAATTTCTTATTATAAATGCAGGAGCGGATGAATCGTATTTATTTTGAAATGCCGGCAGGACGCACGGATTGAAAAATGATTTCCATATATTTTCCGATATGATATAATCTAATTGAAATTACAACGTATACTATGTAATTTGCCGTGAGGGCAAAGAGCGGTTTCAAGGGGAGCAGACGAATGGACAGTTTTGAGGAAATACTTCAAAAGAAGCATTTAAAACGTACGAAAGCGCGTGTCATGATCTTGAAGGTGCTCCAGAAGAGCCTGCCGATGACCGCGGGGGATGTATATGAAGCGGTGCGGAAGAGAGATACTAAGCTCAGTCTTTCTACGGTGTACCGTAATTGTGAAGCGCTGGCCAAAAAGGGACTGCTTCTCCGTTCGACGATGCTTGCTGACGGATTGACGAGGTATGAATATACGCAGGGCGACCATGTGCACCACGCGGTGTGCCTGTCGTGCAATAAGATTTTCCCTGTCGAGGTTCGTCTGGAACCGGAGTATAAAGACCGTCTGGCAGAAGAAAACGGATTTGAAGTGACGGAGCATCGTGTGGAAATTTACGGTTTTTGCAAAGAATGCAAGGCGCGGGGCATGGATAAGGAATTTAAAGAACGGATGATTTAAAGAAAGACAGGAAAGGCGGAGCGTATACGATGCGTTTTTTATTCCGTGCGTAACTGAAGGCGGGATTTAAAAAGTAAAAGGACATGAGGCGGCAGAGATGCCGTCTTTTTATGGTGCCCGCATTTCAAAAGAGGTGCCGGAAGGGAATCTTATGTGTATTTGTCATGCAATAATGATGAGTAAGATTTTTTCTATATCTGCGGTGCAGGAAATCTGTGGATAAATAAGGTGCTTACATGATAAAATATAAATAGATGTATATATAATTAATTATTTATGAAGAAGGAGGAGAGTGTATGGGTCTTATTAAAGCAGGAATGGGCGCGGTCGGAGGCGTACTGGCCGATCAGTGGAAGGAATTCTTCTATTGTGACAGCATGCCGCCTGATGTCCTCATGATGAAAGGACAGAAACGGACCGGCGGCCGCAGCTCGAACACAAGCGGAGAAGACAACATTATTTCCAACGGATCCGTCATTGCCGTCAACAACGGGCAGTGCATGATGATTGTGGAACAGGGCAAGGTTGTCGATCTTTGCGCCGAACCGGGAGAGTATACCTACGATCAGTCATCGGAACCGTCTCTCTTCACGGGTGGTCTGAATAAGGAAAGCGTCATCGCCGTATTCAAACAGATGGGGAGACGTTTTACCTTTGGCGGCGATACGGGGAAAGACCAGCGTGTTTATTTCTTCAATACAAAGGAAATTGTCGGGAACAAGTACGGTACGCCCAGCGAGATTCCGTTCAAGGTGGTTGATGCGGATACCGGGCTGAAATTATCCGTCCGTATCCGCTGTTTCGGTGAATACAGTTACAAAATCGTAGATCCAATCCTCTTTTATACCAATGTGGCAGGCAACGCATCGGACAGTTATGAGCGTTCCCAGATTGACGGCCAGCTGAAATCGGAACTGCTTACGGCTCTCCAGCCGGCATTTGCCAAGATTTCTGCCCAGCGTATCGACTATACCGATCTGGCGGGACACACGTTTGAAATTGCCGAGGCTCTGAATGAAGTGCTTTCCAAGAAATGGACGGAGCTCCGCGGCCTTGCTATCGTTTCTTTCGGTGTGAACAGTGTCAAGGCCAATGAGGAAGATGAAGCGAAGATCCAGAAGATCCAAATGGGCATGGCCATGTCAAATCCCGCTATGGGTGCGGGCGTTCTCGTAGACGCACAGTCTGACGCTATGCGTACGGCGGCGGGCAATGAAGGCGGCATGGGTGCAGCATTTGGATTTATGGGTATGAATATGGCAGGCGCGGCAGGCGGTATGAACGCGTCCAACCTGTACGGTATGGCAGGCCAGCAGCAACAGCAGATGCCCCAGCAGGCACCCGCGCCGGCACCTGCTCCCGCTCCTGCGGCTGAATGGACCTGCGCGGAATGCGGTACAAAGAATACGGGCAAATTCTGTGCCAATTGCGGCAAGCCCGCTCCTGCGGCTGAATGGACCTGCAGCGAATGCGGTACGCAGAATAAAGGCAAGTTCTGTGCCAACTGCGGACATCCCCGTCCGTAATGGAACAGTTGAGAAAAGGGCGGCGGGCATAGATTTACTGCTGCCCTGTCCCTATTTCACACTGCCGTTTTGTTTCCTTTATGGAAAAGGCGGCGATTATGGAAAAGGAGGTACTTATGGCTGATACTTCAGTAAGCTTTAAATGCCCCAATTGCAGCGCTCCTCTTGCATATGCTCCCGGCGCGGATCATGTGACCTGCGAATACTGCGGCACGGAACTGTCCATCGCTGATCTGGAAGCGTTCTACGCGGCGAAGGAAGAAAACGCGGCAAAAGCGGAAGAAGCGCGGCAGAAAAAGTGGGATACTGACGGTGCGGGAAAGGAATGGAGCGAAGACGAGGCGAAGATTCTCCGCGCCTTTACCTGTTCTTCCTGCGGAGCGGAAATCGTCTGCGATGAAAATACGATTGCCACGGAATGCTGCTACTGCGGAAACCCGACGATGATTGCCCAGCGTTATGACGGCGCTCTGCGTCCTGACTATGTGATTCCGTTCCAGAAGACGAAAAAGGATGCCCAGGAAGCCTTTAAAAATTTCTACAAGGGGAAATTACTCCTGCCGTCCAATTTCGTCAGCCAGAACCGGGTGGATGCGATTCAGGGCATGTATGTTCCTTTCTGGCTCTTTGACTCCAAAGTCACCGCTGTCGCCAGCTACAAAGCGAAAAACGTAAATACTTTCGTTGTCGGAAAGAATCAGATCACGGAAGAAAGGGTTTACCGGTGCGACCGTGAGGGAGAAATGAAATTTAACCGGGTACCTATGGACGGCAGTAAGAAAATGGATGATACATGGATGGAAAGTATCGGACCTTTCGATTATTCCACCATGGTTCCTTTTACCACGGCATACCTGGCAGGGTACTTGGCCGATAAGTATGATGTGCCGGCGGAAGAAATGGCGCCCCGCGCCGATGAGCTGGTAACAAATACCGCGCTTGCGCAGATGGATGACACTGTCACCGGTTATACAAGCTGTAATCGGGAAGACGGTTTCGTGTCCAAAGATGAAAACACCGTTTCCTATGCCCTTGCGCCGGTATGGATTCTTTCCACCACTTATAACGGTACACCGTACACTTTCATTATGAACGCCCAGAGCGGCAAGTTTGTGGGAAGCCTGCCGGTGGATAAAAATAAAGCATCCATGTACACGGCGGCGGCATTTGTCGTCTTCGTTCCCATCCTTTACTTCCTCATTAAAATGATGTTCGGTTCTTTATAAGGAGGCGGGACTATGAAAAAAATATTTCAGATCTTAGCGATGCTCCTTGCCGTCCTCTTTCTGCCCGTGATGTCTGACGCGGCGGAGATGCCGTCTTTCCATGACGGGGCGGATATCGTGAAAGGCGAGGCGGCCGCGGAAGTAAAGAACGCATTGGAAGCGGTAGAGAAGAAACATAATGTCCGTATCGCTGTTGTAACCCAGCCCTCCGTGAAGGGAATGAAAATCGGTGATTATGCCGATAAACTTCTCGGCACTGTGATCAAAGGCGGAGAAAAAGGAAATATGGTTCTCGTTCTTGATATGCAGGAACGCGACTGGTACATTGCCACCGATCCCAAAATGAAGGCGATGATTACCAATGATATAGGCATCAAACTTATGAAAGACGCCTTTGTAAGCAAGCTTTCCGCAGGGAATTACGCGGAAGCGTTCAAAGCTTATGCGGAGAAGGCAGACTTCCTTATTTCCTACTATGAGAAAGAAGGGAAAGCGTATGATCCTGACGATCAATTCAGTTTTCTCGGACTGGGGATTGCCGCTGTCCTTTCCCTGCTCGGCGCCTTCGGCGTAAGGAACTACCTTATAGGAACGATGAGCAATGTGGCGCCCGGCGTGAACGCTTCCCACTATCTTGACAAAGACAGTTTCGCCGTGACCGGCGAGAATGACTACTATCTCTATACCAACCGTATCGTCACGCCCCTTCCTGAAAAGAAAGATGACGGTGTTGTCGGAGCAGGCGGCTCCATGGGCGGCGGAAACGGAGGCAACGGCGGAGGAGGCGGAAAGTTTTGACAATGCCTGAAAAGAAATAAATTTGTTATTCATGAAAAGTTCCCTCACCAGCCGGCGGGGTAACTTTTTTA
>ENA-OPAV01002211-OPAV01002211.1-human-gut-metagenome-genome-assembly--contig:-NODE-2211-length-11364-cov-2.186135_pt1 | contig 11364 bp, 7 predicted proteins | sample MGYA00241056_ERZ501428 | MGnify/ENA primary metagenome ERZ501428 (study PRJEB25962, sample SAMEA2042621) | human gut metagenome | biome: human gut; feature: human-associated habitat; material: faeces... | reverse complement strand
TTTGAGGGTGGTAAATCGAAAGTCATTGAGAAAGACGGAGTTAACTTTGCACGCAACATGCACTATGTGATGGAGTTCGATGGTTCACCGCCTTATTATACGGAAATCAACGGTTTAAAGGTGGCGCTTGGTAACTTGGTAGCCGACGGGGATAATGGCGCAAAAATTGGCGCACCTACCGATGGCGGTTTGTTCTTCCAATTTGGTTCACTCATTGGTTGGAGTTCAACAGCCCCTCTTTCTATCGTTGTAAAACCAGCCAATTTTAGCGGTAGTGCGGATTGGAAAGATACAAAAAAGATTTGGCAAGGTACAACGGGCTCTGTTCCATTTACAGCTACTGGCTCTGATAATGAGAAAGCAGGGGTTGGTGATCCATGTCGCTACTACCTAAAGGGCAGCTGGAGATTGCCGACCAAAGAAGAATTCACGAAGTTATTCAAAGGCTCTAATTATCCTAATTCCGGTCCTTGGACTTGGGCTGGCTCTTTTGCTTCTCATACGTCTGGCGCGATACTCCAGGCTTCCGGCAGACGTCACTACGCCAATGGTAACCTGGAGAATGTTAAAGTAGAAGGTTACTACTGGAGTACGTCGTCCCCCAATCATTCCGTAGGGTATGGGGTTAGCCTATTTTTCTACAACACCTACTTAGCATTAAATAGTAGCCGTGATCGAGCGTACGGGTTTCCTGTTCGCTGTGTACAAGAATGAACAAGCAAAAAAGGTCCGCTAAGTTTTTGTATCTCTCTTTAATTGAGATTTGCACATGCAAAGAATGAAGCAATCATAGCGATAATTTGCAGAGGAAATAATCTTTAATAGAATGATCAGAGGGAGATTATTCGGGTTAAAAAGAAATTTGAGCCTGTGTCGCAATACTTTATTGCGTTCTAAAAATCATATCGAACTCAGATTAAATAATAACAAAAGAGATGTAATTGAAATAGAAAAATTCAGAGAATAAAATAAATCAAGCCAACTTACTCATTTGAAAACAGTTGGCTTCTTTTATATATTTAATCCTTATTAGTTTTTCTGTTTTGTGATTAAATCTCTAAAATTCTTCTATGCCATTTCTTTTTCTACTATTTGATCAAGTTTTTTACAGTCTTTAAATTCATTTTACAGCTCTATAGTTATATCTTTTGCTGGAGAAATTAGAGTTTTATTATCCAATTTAGTGGATAAAAACTCATAAATTCAACGCACCGGAAACACAATCCAATTGAATGCCAATGATTTGAAGAAATCAATTTTGATATTTCTGAAACATGATGGACTGCAAGCATTAATAACGCGACGGAATATATCAAGACTACGAATATGGAGTATGCTTCCGGCAAAATCATATAAAAATCCAATTGGGTACATTTTGACTATTTACCCACGCTACAGGGACTTGTAACGTGGATAAAATTATCTGTTTCAAAAAAACATCCAATAAAAGTAAGTGCATCTCCCTATCCACCGATAAAAAGATGCACTAACACAAACAAAACAAACAATAAGCGACCTTCACAGGCAGCGAAAATCCATTATTAATCATTTTTCATAGGTTAAAATGACAGGGAAAATGGATTCTTTAGGAAACAAGCAGCTTCACAGCAACTTGAGAATTATAAATAATTTAATTAATCGTCCCATTCCAAATGTTCAAAAAAGGTCTTGCCCAATATATTATCATATAAAATCATATTCAATCAATAAACAGTGTCATACATTCAGTTATTTCCTGTTCAATTCCAGTCATCTTCCTCTTCCTTAAAAAGCCCGTATTTCTTCACCAGTTCTGAGAGTTCCGGATCAAGGTTCGCCCGGAATTTCATTTGGGCGTTCATATCCACCGCACCGAGCAAGAGCCGCACCGCTTTTTCTTCATTCCCCAAGCGTGCCTGAAGGATAGCTTGCATGTACTTGTTTTCCGCCGTCTGGGGCGATTTCTCAAATATTCGCAAAGCAGCCTTGTCATATCCTAAAGACATGTAGGCAATGGCCGTATTCACATCATCATACGGGCGCAGCATTTCCAGCGCCTGTGCGTATTTACGTTTCTCCAGATATTCCACAGCCCGGACATAGGTCGTATCCGGTTCGTTGGTATAGATTGTATCCTGCCTCATTCCCCTGCGCGAGAGACTGAAATGGAAATCTACCGCACGTATTATCGGATAGAGTTTCTCTAACATATAGGCGTATTCCGATTTATATTGGCTTTTTATCAGCCATTCGCGCCGGTCGGGTTCCTGTTCACGGTCAATAATCCTCAAGATAGCGTCTTTACGGCCTTTGAAGTCCGCATCTCTTACAATCAGGCTGCGTAACTTGTTCCAATCCTCGGGGATGGTGCGTATCTTTATCAGGTTCGGTAAATCCGGAATCTCGTCTTTCACTTCACGGTGGGTCAGATTACCCGCCTCGTCCATCTCGACGGAAGCACCGACAGACAATGAATCATATAGCAATGTAAAATCTCTTGCCAGCACGTTACGAATAGATTTTGCACGCTTCTGGGCTATTTCTCCGTTGACGCTCCAACTGCCTTCGGGCGATGAAGAGGCGAAGAGTGTCAGGCTGTCTATCCTGTACACAGGATCGGTCATCAGTGCCAGCGTAAGGTCTTTCACTTTCTTTACTCCTTTGCGGTTCACGTCAATAGTCTCGTCCAGGTTGAAGTCGTTTTGCGGGAAATAAAAATTCACGCTTGTATTGGCTTCCGCATCTCTGGTAATGATTTTTCGTACATAGCGTGGAGTCTTGTCAATGAATTTAGTCATAGAACTCACCAGATAAGTCAGTGTATCCGACTTCGGAAGCGGATATTTGCTTCCGTTGCTGCTTAACACATTACCTACCACGTACACCTTCATGCGTGCCGAGTTTTCATCTGCAGGTACCTTCTGCGAATAGAGAAATTTCACCTGGTTGGTGGCATAGATCACCGTATCGAGTTCCGCCTCCGGATTGAACGGAAAAAGCACGATATCATGGTATTTTTCGTCTTTCATCGCTTTACGCGCCTCGTTACGGGCTATTTTCTGCGTGTTATAGAACTTTTGTACTAAATTGGTCGAATCAAGCGAATTGATATGCGCTATCCAGTTTCCGTATTTTTCCTGCAGGGCGGCATGCCGCACGGCGGGTGGATGTATGTTATACAATTCGCGTATCAGGTGGTATTGCGGATAGACTGACCGCAGATGCTCGTAACGGCCGATATAATGCTTTACCGTTGACACCGAGTCGAACCGGCTGAGTTCGAGTTCCCTGAACGCTTTATGACCGGGCAGGTGCAGCTGCAACGAATCGGACAGATTGCGGTGATAGGCATACAATGGTAACTTGCTACGGGTAAACCCTGTTTGTTCATCACCAAAGCCATAGTATGCGAATATGCTCTCCTCCGAAAAGTTTGCCAATGACTTCTGTCTTGTCTGCACCGTATCCAGCCTTTCAGCCGTCAACCACAAAGGAGGCACGGTGTCCATATCCGGACGGCGGAAGTGGAACATCGGGAAGAAGTCTCTTATCTTCCCGTAACGCCGGGAGTATTTCTCGGTCAGCCGGCTATGGTCCGGGGATAACGAGGTTGTGTCACGCCCTGCCAGCAGCGTACGCAGGAATTTTATCCCCTCATGGCTTTCGGCCCTTTCGTCTTTGTTTTGATAATGCCGGTAAAGGGCGGCATCCATCCGTTTCATCTTGTCATTAAAAAAGCCAAAACGGGAATAATATAGCCGTGAGTCCACCCCTCCGGCATAATAGAGCCTGTGTTCCGCCTGCCGCAAGGGTTCAAACGATACCCTGTCATAAAAATATTTTTTACGGGTAACCAGTTCTCCTGCCTGATAGTTGGTGCGAAGTTCCCATTTGTGGTTGAAGTAACGGAAGCGCTCCTGCAAACCGGACCACTGTGGCTGCAAAGTGTCGTTCACCCGCTCCAGCGCACGGTCATACTGCCATTGTTGGCGCTCTATCATCAGCCGGGAGTTCTTCAGCATATACTCTTTCAACAGGCTGTCCCGTCGGTTTACCTGCCGGTTGAACATCTCAAAACGCAGTAACAGCGGGTCCGGACGGCGTTTCTTGGCATCCTGTATTGCCCATAGCTTTTCCAGCTTTCGTTTATACCATTTCAGGCGTTCCAGATAGCGTTCAAAAGAATGGTAATTTACGTAAGTCTGATAAAAGTTGACAGAATCCGGAATGATTTTCTCTACATAACGATCGTATCGCCGGTAGTCCTGCTCCTGCAACTCCCGGAAGCGCTGTCCCGTGAAGCGGAGTTCTTTCAGCGAGTCGGGCACGTCGCCCCTCATAAGCACCGGACGGACGTTGACCATCCAGTTCTCCTGTTGCAGAACTTTGGGAACTGTCACAACAAACTCTACATTAATCAGTCCGTTCCGCTCTGCTGTATTACGCGTGGAACCGGCTGATACCACTACTTCATCAAGCGCCATCGTGGTCAGGTTCTCTTTATGGATACTGTCCCATTCCACCGACATGCCCACGGGGATGCTATCACCTTTGGCGCCGACAAAGATAAAGTTCAGAACCGGGGGCTGATTGGCGGAATCGCGTTTTGCGATCTCCACCGGCTCACTCCGCCGGTTGGCAGGCAAGGCCAGTGTCACCCTCGACTGCTCTTTGTAGAGCCTACCAAAGGGGGAACATGCTGTGATAACTATTATCAGAAACAGAATATAGAAAATTTTAGAATGCTTCATGCTTCCTTGCGCCAACTGAAGGGCCGGTCTTAGAACAAATAAACAAGATTAAACGCCACTTTAGGTATCGGCAGGAAATAAGTGCCCGATTTCACCTTATCACCGCAATGCTCGCAACGATATTTCGTGTAGGGGGTAACAAGCAGCCCCAGTCCCGCTTCCACTTCCATGTTCCAGCGCTTACTGAGTAACCAAGAGCGGCCATAGGTCATTCCTGCACCATAGCCCCACCCCTGGTAGCGGTAATTATCCAGCACCTTTTCCCATGCCACGTTGAAGCGTGCACCCATGGCATACATGCTGATAAAGTTTCCGGCATAAGGCTGCCAGAACCAGTAGCGTGCACCGGGTTCTATCAGAAAATGCTTTATCTTTTTAGTGTCACTGAAATTCCACGGATTATAAGAAACACTCATATTCAGCGTCCAGTGTTTATCCAGAAGCATGCTGCCTTCCACGTTGAATGTGGTGGTGGCCAGTTTCAGCGTATTGGACTGCACGGAGTAAAACTGCGCCCTCAGATTAGTCGTCAGACTGCCCGCAAGCAGCAAGAAGGAGAATACCAAGCAATATCGTACGAATTGTTTCATGGATGTTTCAATATAGAAAGTTTATGTTAATTTACTGTTAGCTGTTCAGACCATTCGCCGTAACCGGGCCGATAGCAATAGGCGGTGGAGGGCGCTTCAACCTGTATATAGTTGTCTGAAACTAATGTGCTGTAAAATTCAGAGAGTCTGACCAGAAAGCTGTCGGGCACATGTACGCATGGTATGCCTCCTTCATGCTCAGGATTGGTTTTGTTGGTGGCCACTAATACCGGATATATAATAGTCAAATAATAAGCGGAGTATCCGAAAGCATACCACTTCTCTTCCACATAGAACAAGTAAATGTAATACAGGTTTTGGGACTCCTTATCAATTGCCAAGTTCGGAATTTCCATATTTATCTTTATTATCAGTTAATAATCACTCACACATCTCACCATACCGTTCGCCATACTTTTAGCCTGGGTATCACAGTAAGGCATACCCTGCGCAAAGTCAAAAAACCAAGCTTGGTCCGCACCCTTTTCGGTGGAAGCCCAGTATCTTTTCTTCCTGTTGGGTTCTTCCATAGGTTTGTCCTTATATACCAAGCCGATGGGTTCACGAAACATCCACATCAGTTGCAACTCGCGTTGAGTGGGAACACGCCATTTCCGCCCTGCACCCGGTGCACCGGCAGCACCATACCAACGGCACCCTGTATCTGCAGTGGTGGTAAAATCCGGATTCTGATCCTGACCGCCATCATTTACACCTTGCATTGTCATCCAATTTTTATTATTGTCCCCCACATCTTCGGTTGCCACGATAAAGCGAAACGGTATTCTGTCATTGACACTCAAATTCCCACCGTTTCCTTTGGAAACCTGATGCCGGATAGTAGCGCCGTTCCTCATCATCTTTACCCCGGTCCCCCATCGGGCGGCTCCTGCCAATCCGTCCGCATAAATAACGGCATACGTTTTTCCACCGACAGTCTCTTTTCGAATATACTGCCCGGAAACTTCCGAAGGAAAGCCTAAGCAGAATAAAACGATCCATAAAATGGGATAGATTTTGAAACTCTTCATCTTTATTTCTTATTAAGTTGCATTTCGTTTACTTATCGACGTCGCCCACATGGGCGGCTTTATCAGGATCCTGCGAAGCTCTGACGGCATGCGTATTGCCGACGGCATCGGAGTACACTTTCCCTTCATTCGTAACAACAAAGGCTTTATCCGCATTCGGATCGGCAGTAGACGACCAATAGCTGCCCGCCAACTGTTTTTGCGTACTTGAAGAAGAAATCCAGGTTCCTATCAGCTCACTGACAGAAGGGAGATACCACAGAATATCCTTTGCTGCTACTCCCTGGTCATATCCGTTCGTTCCCCGATAGCAGGTGTAAGCAGCCGCATATTCTTCCCAAGGAACACCGATCGCTTGCAACAGTTCGGTATTCTTATGCCCGTCTGTCATCGAAGTGGCTCCCCTTTTATCGAACGCTGCTCCTGCATACCATTTCAGGTCTTTCGCTCCCGGCGTTGTGGTGCCGGAAGAGCTTCCCACCGGATAGTATCCATCCGAAAAATGAAGTTCTATCTTGTTCGGGTACTTCCATTTAACGGCATTCACATCATTTACTGACGATAAGGCAATACCATTTGCATCGTATGCCGCAAGTTCTCCCGAGAAATAGCCCGGTATCAACCGGATGACATTGGTATCATCCGGACTGTTTCCTTTCAGGGTAATGTTGTAAGTCAGATCGTAATTGGCGGACACACTGAAATCGGTCGTGAAGTTCTTTCCCAAAAACAACTGATAAATAGAGAAATCTCTTACAATATTCAAATTACCGGAGCCAGGAACCGTAGCATTCTCCAGCCCTATTATCTGAAGGTAAGTCCCGCCCGTCGGCGCGTTATCGCGACGGGTACTCTGTGTAGAGGTGGGCACCGCCTGCTGGAGATTGATCGGGATATATATAGGGTCCGTATTAATCACCGGATTTGCGGCGGTTACTGTTTTGAGTGATTTAGTCCAGAAAAGACCGGTTTTGTCTATCGAACTCTCTGAGGGGAAAATAGCTTTTCTTCCGATTATATTATAGTAACTCTGTGTGGGAATATTCATCAAAGTCACATTCCACGTATGTTCTACATCTATAAAATGTTGATAAGTTGTTTTTATATTAAATGTTACTCTTGCCACCGTACGCTTCAAAGAGACATATAACTGTTTGCCAGCACTGATTTCAGCGGCAGTCTGGCCGCACATGACGATTCCGGTTTTCTCTCCACCGCCATTTGGCAGAGTCACCTTGCTCCTGGGAAAAGTCCCGTCATCGGTCGCCAACGTCATACAAAACTGCTGTAAATCCTCATAGGTCGAACTGCCTACCGTCATAGTTGCAAACTCACTCTCATTGACGTTGGTTAAAATCACAACCATGTTTTTTTGCCCCGCCAGTGTAGGCATGATCTCCACCTCATCTGTCCTGATGGAACCATCCGGAGAAGTAAAAAATTTCTTTTCTACCAGTTTCCCATCCGGTTTTGTCCCGTCAAACTGGAAACCCATATACGAATAAACGGCATTATCTTCAGTGATAACCGCAGACGGAGTTGCCCTTGTGACGGAAGGTGTCGCCACAAGTTCCACATCCATATCCGGAGAGGACATCGAAAGCACGGGAGGCATTTCTTCCATGCGTGTTCTCCCTGCAGACAAAGTATTATAATCGTCTATGCCCAAGGTCAGCTTCACGGTAACCGGCTCTGTGGATAAAGACGTCCCGGAGTCGGGCAACAGACTATCCTCTGCACATCCTCCCAAGGCCAAGCAGACGATGCATATCGAAGCTATTGTTTTTTTTATCATGATAATATCAGTCATATTTTTTTATCATACCATTACTTATGAAGCATCACGGACACAGCGCACAGAAGCGGTCATTTTCTTGTCATACGGAGATAGCACCAACTTAGTATCTGCAATTGAACCTGTATAATCAATATACATACCCCATGCTTCGTTTTCGTTTACTTCAGTGCCGGTCCAATATGGTTTATTCCGATTTTGATCCATGCCAAAGTTTAAATCGGAAAGAGTACTTCCATTAGCCGATACCAGTACTAATACTGCCCGCAACTCAGAGGCTCTCGGAAGTCTCCAGTTATGAAAACCGCCCCCGTTATATTTTCTGCAAAGCTCTTTTGCAACCAGCTGCCCGTTTGCATCTTCCCACGGGACAAGTACAGTGGAGATATCGTTTCTGGTTATCTGAATTACAGGATAAGCTTTTTCGTTCTTGTACACGTTTATATCATCCGTTATTTTTAGACCATCGGTGGGCTGTTTGGTGGGATCCGGTGTATTAACAGATACATAAGCTCCGTTACCGCCATAGGCCACAGTAGTAAGATAGTCTTCGAACGGATGCACTCCGGTAGCTAAATAGGTAGTTTTTGGGGGATATGTAGTCTGCCACGAATCACCCGGCTTAGTGGCTGAAGGCCAATAATATTGATTTAAATTCATCCACTTATAGTCCCCGTTCCCGGGAGGCACTATATTGCCTCCAAAATCACCGTCTCCAGTTCTGAATACTCAGGCTCAAAGCAGAGTTATTATAGACCAGGTCATATGTATTTTTATATCCCTGCCTGAAACCAAATGACTTACCATCGTCACTGCGGTTAAGATAGATCCTATCGAGCGTAAACAACTCATTAATTCCATTGACATTCAATACGAGGACTATATCGCCGTCACTTACTTTGGTATCCATAAACGATGGAACCAGAAACTCGTAGGTGAGAACTTGCGTAGTAGACAATGCTGCAGCAGGGGCTACTGTTATGCCTATCGGACCGGCGGTAGCTCCATCCTTTGCCAAACCTGTTTCCGGGTCAATTGCTCCTTGGTTCTTAATCCAGCTACCCCCAAGGTTATCCAGGGAGACACTGCTCAACGTGAACTCCGGCCCTTTATCCACGTATTTCGTGATGTTAAGAACGATCCACGTATAGGCATGCCGGAAGTTTAAAGGAATAGTTGCCACAGGGTCACCGGATGGAACGAACGGATAGATGGTGCTGGTATTGTAAAGCAGATCCGTCTGTTTGAGATCAGTCTTGGAGGAGAAATCAAACGGGATACCGTCCGTATAGACATCTTTCGTAGCGGATAAGACGGGCGGATAGTAGGCAACCACCTTTAATGCCTTACCTTCCGGACCCGCGGGTGTGACAGTTGCATTATCGGAATTGTCAGTAAAATACCAATTCCACTGCGTGGAGGAGTTAGGGCGTTCCATAGTCGCTGTCATGTCTGACGATCCTTTGAATATCTCACTCCCGTTCTCACTTTTAGTGAGGGACATGCCAAAGGAATAGGAATTTCCGGTAAAATCGGTTGTGGGCGTTATAATAGTCCTTGATTGGGTGGTCCCCGTCTTTTCTATGGACGCGTTGAAATTCAGAGGGACTTCCTCTGCCGGGGTATCCGGGCCCGGACCGTCATAGTTGTCACAAGCTACTGCCAATAGTAAAGGGCACACTGCCAGGATGATTGCCCGGGGTAAGGTATATTTCTTATTTATATCCATATTCATCTTTATATATCGTTTCAATTACTTATCATTCGATTTCTGCCTTACGCAACGAATTTTCAGTTTTTCCGTTTTCTTATAATGTAATGCATATCCGGGATTAGTGTTAAAATCCACAGCCCATGCCGAACCGGACTTTTTCCTTAGCTCATCTGTTGTACCTTCCAGATACTCACTCCCGCACCAATAAGTACCGGACAGCGGTGTAAACCCGCGCATTTTTTCCAAACTTCCCTGATTCACATAAATAAATGCCAGTTCCGAAAGTCGCGGAAGTCTCCAGTCGTTGTATCCGTTTTCTTCCAAATTGCGACATAAGTCAAAGGCTGTCAACGTAGTTCCGGTCTTCCACTGAACGTTCTCGCTGCCCGATTCATCCACCATATCATCGCCGGAAACCATCAGATTGGGAAAGGTACCTTCATTATCAAAGGCATCTGCCACCGTAGCATATAAGATCCCGTTTTGTCCTCCCGAAATATTCGGAAAGTAAAAGCTATTCCCTTCCTTATAAAATTTATTGTAGTCAAATGAAAGATATATATTAGTACCCCAATAAGATTTTTTCTTGGGAATTTTCTGTGAAGAACCTGCAGCATAACTCCAGTCTACAACCTCTCCATTAAATCCCTGATAAGTCAGGTAGTATCCCGAAATGGAAGGTACGGAGGCCACTTGACCCGTAGTCCATGGTTCAATAATGGCATCGAAGCCTAAATTCTTCGGCATGCTCTTGTACGCAAGTTCGGCAGTGGCATAACCCGCAGCTGCCACGCTCTTGATAGTAAACTGGTATACGTGGTTGCGCAGGATATTCATCTTTTCACCGGAATTGTCGTTAGTAAAGTCCACACGATAGTAGGACATATCCGGAGAGTTATTATAATAGCCTCCTACGATAATTGCCAAGCGGTTGCTATGCTGACCATCATAGACGTTGCCCCACTGCAAGTCAGCTTCGGGCAGGTAGATTTTTTCCGCACAATAAGTCCCGTTCGTTATGTATGAAGTGTCATAAGTCTTTGTGGATGTTGTTCCGGAAGCGGTGGAAGGGTTGTCTATCACTATTTTGTTTGAAGTGATGCCGCCAGTGGTAGCAGTGGTCCAGTGGTAGTTCGCCAGTGCCGGCATATAGGTATATTTCTGCCCTGCTTTCCATACTTGCACCTCAGTCATAACGAAAGGTTGTTTGCCGGTGCCTGTATTGGTCCATGAGACAGTACCGTCCACATTTGTTTTCTTGGTGCCGATACCGATGTCCACACGTGCCACGGCACGGATCAACTCTGTATTCACGCTCTAAGCGGTACCTTCCTGCACCTGTACGGAAGCGCCACCATTCACCACTCCGAACATGGGGTACGGATGAGTGTCATCGAAAACAAGGGGGGCGTCTGTTGCCGTGCTCAGGCTGGCTTGTTGTACTTCCGCGTAGCTCTTGCCGTACAGTCCGTACAGAAAACCATAGTCAGGGAGATTGGCAAGA
>ENA-OPAV01002199-OPAV01002199.1-human-gut-metagenome-genome-assembly--contig:-NODE-2199-length-11401-cov-2.521505_pt1 | contig 11401 bp, 9 predicted proteins | sample MGYA00241056_ERZ501428 | MGnify/ENA primary metagenome ERZ501428 (study PRJEB25962, sample SAMEA2042621) | human gut metagenome | biome: human gut; feature: human-associated habitat; material: faeces... | reverse complement strand
TTGAAGTGCGGAGCTACCCCATGAAAAGTCAGTTTCCATGCCTCTTTTTATAATTTGATTCCAGTTTTCACGGTAATTGAAATATACAGATTTTGCGTAGTTAATTACATTCAGCATATCATTTGCATTGTAGTTTGTAAATGAGAAGCCGGTACCGTAATTTTCAAATTCATTGTATGGAACAACTGTATCTTTAAGACCGCCCGTTTCTCTGACAATTGGTATTGTTCCGTATCTTAAAGCAATCAGCTGCGTGAGTCCGCAGGGTTCAAATCTTGAAGGAACTAGCATAGCGTCTGCGGCTGCATATATTCTATGTGCACGTTCATCGGAAAAGTAAATATTTGCTGAAACCCTATCAGGATATTTCCATTGGAAATGTTTGAATGTATTTTCATATTTAGCTTCACCTGTGCCTAAAACAACAAATTGCGTATGTTTATCTGCAATACGTTCAATCATGTTGTTTACAAGGTCAAGACCTTTTTGATCTGTAAGACGCGAAATTATTGCGATCATGAATTTATTTTTATCCTGAGGAAGACCCAGTTCTTCCTGAAGTTTCAGCTTATTTTCAGCTTTTTTAATTTCAAAATTTTTAATTGTATATTTTTGAAAAATCTTATCATCAGTTTCCGGATTGTAAACATTGTAGTCAATACCGTTTAAAATTCCCCTCAGCTGGAGATGTCTTGCACGAAGCAGACCGTCCAGACCTTCGCCATAGTAAGGAGTTTGTATTTCATGTGCATAAGTATTGCTGACTGTTGTAATGTAATCTGCGTAAACAAGACCGCCCTTTAACATATTGGCGTCTTTTTTAAATTCCAATTTATCCGGAGTAAAAACATCTGCCGGAAGATTTGTAAACTTTTTAAAGGTTTTAATATCCCATATCCCCTGGAATTTAAGATTGTGAATTGTCATTACTGTTTTGGTTCCCCAGTAGAAGGGATTATCCTTATACAAGGTTTTTAAAAATACGGGAATCAGACCGGTTTGCCAGTCGTGACAATGAATAATATCCGGTTTGAAATCAATAACAGGCATAATTGCCAGTACTGCTTTAGAGAAAAAAATGAATTTTTCAATATCATACAGTGTTGAGCCGTAAGGAGCATCATTTTTAAAATAATCTTCATTATCTACAAAATAATATGTTACTCCATCGTATTCATACTGCATTATTCCTACATGAGGACGAAAATTCATCTGTCCCATATCCATGTAGAAGTGGTGAACATATTTAAAGTTACTTCTGAATTCCCACGGAATACAAGTATAACTTGGAAGAATAACTCTTACATCAAATTCGTTCTTGTTAAACATTTTAGGCAATGCGCCTACAACATCTGCAAGTCCGCCTGTTTTGATAAAGGGTACGCATTCTGACGCTGCAAACAAAATTTTTTTCATTAAATTTTCCTCCTCTTTTTATTTTAGCTGAGGTTCTATTACTATTATAATATTATATGATTTAACAGTCAATAGAATATCAAAAAATTATATGTATTTTTTTGAAAATTTGTGTAAAACTAACAAAAAAAGTCCCTGAGATTTATTCAGGGACTTTTAAATCATTATGAATTAATTGTTAGATTTTTGAATATAACAACACAGCCCGGCTCGTTGGCAACTATTTCATAATTTGGATCATTTATATAATTATCTGCGGAATATGAATCTGATGAATATCTTAAATCAATCACAATATATTCAACGGAATCTCTGTGCTTTGTAGTGTCTAATTCATAAACCTCACGGCAGTCATACAGTGCCGGAACAAGGAATGTTGAAGCTGCAATTGATGAATCTTTAGGGATCAATTCCAGAGCATTGTCAATTTTCTCTGTTGTTTGCTTGTCGTCTTTATATCGTTTAAAATCTTCCGTCCTATGGTAGGTATTGCCCATAAACATAAAGATTGATGAAGCTGCGGCAATTGCAAGTACTTTATTTCTGAATCCGGGTTTGAGTTCAGCATAGTTGAGAACCATAAGATAAATTAAAAATGCTGCGCTGCCATAGGTATATTGATATCCTATGTCGTGAAGATATGAATAATCACCCATAAGATTGAACATTATAAACGGGATCAGAAGAACAAGTTTTGACGGTTTTTTTATCATAAACGGTATAAATCCCAGCGGTACAAGCATTTGCAGGAAGAATTTTATTCTGTCTTCATTAAAGCATTCGTAAAGAGTATACATAGGATTCATAATAACAGCTTTTATAATGGTTAAGAAGCTGTCAGAACCGTCATAGAAGAAGTTGTTAAATCTGTCATTAAGCGTTCCGGAACCGAATTTGTTTATACAGTAGGTTGCAGTAAAGAAATAAATTATTGCCAGTATCATAATAACAATTCCTTTTTTGGGGGAACGTTTGGAAAGAAGAAAATACAGTCCGAGAACTGCAACATAGACCGGAGCGTCTTCTTTTACCGACATTACGAGCAAAGCGCAGACTATAACGGGAATCCATTTATTTTTTTCAAGTGCATATGCCAGCCATAGAACCAGTGGCGCTAAGAATTTATTTTCGTGGAAAAAGAAAAAGCAGCCGTTTGACATAGACGGGAGAAGTACATAGCATAATGAGAAGAGAATTATTGCAGGATTGGAAAGTTTGTACTTTCTGCAAAGCAGATAAAGCGGAATAAGTCCGCTGGCAATTACTGCCGCCTGACACATAAGTAAAGTAACAGGCGTCGGGAAGATCATATAAATCGGAAGAAGTATATAATATATAGGGGAGAAATGTACGGAAAAATGGCTTAAGAGCTCATCACGTTCACAGGTTGTAAGCGGAAGTCCGGTTTCTTTCATATATTCATACATTTGTGAGAAAATGCCGAAATCGTAGCACGCTGACCAGTGTCTTAAGTGATTAAGTGAAGTAAGTATTCCTGTAAATAGAGTAAAAAGCAGACCTAAAACAGCGATTATAATAATAGTAGGAGCTTTTTTTAGTCTTACTTTTATCCATGTGCCTACACAATAGGTACATACAATACCGATAATAACGCATCCGCCTATTGTAAAGTAGAAGCTGTCGTCCTGAGCAATTGCATAGCAGCCGTAAGCCAGTGTGACCAGAATAAGCAGACATTTGTCAAGCTTGGGCTTGTTTATAATGCTCAGTATAATAAATATACCTATTATATATAGGATATAAACAGGAAATCTAATTGCGGTAAAGAATTCAAAAGTGGTGAAGCTTTCCTTTACTGTAACAATTTCATAAAATGCAATGGATAGCCATGCTATAAGAAGTCTTACAATACTTCCTTCATATCCTCGTTTTATCAGAAGGTCTTTAACAATTTCCTTCAGGGGCGGTTTAGGTTCTTCTTCGGTTAATTCTTCTGGGTCGTTTATTCCGTTAGATAGAGTTAAATCTTCAGGATCGGGAATAGGTCCGGTTTCATTTTCAACCGGAAGATTTAATGATTCCTGAATTTCAGAAGAATCATTAAATTCAGAATTGTCAATTTGTTTGTCCATAACTTTTCCTTTCTTTATTAAAAATATACAATTTTATTTTATCATAGTTAAATAAATATTGTCAAGTACTTTGACTTTTTTATTGATATATGTTATAATTTAAAAATTAAATATTAAGGAGAAATAGAAATGAATACTAATAATGTTGTGAACGTAGGTTCAAAATCTATCAAAAGAATTATAATCATAGCTGTGGTAATATTGGTTTTGCTTATTGCAGGATTAAGTTGTTTTACCGTAATACAACCCGGACATACCGGAGTCGTTGTAAATCTGGGCAAGGTATCCTCTACCGTTCTGGAGGAAGGGCTGCATTTTAAAGCGCCTTTTGTTTCACAGATAGTTCAGATAGACAACAGAGTTATGAAAACGGAAGTTGAATCAAATGCGGCTTCTAAGGATCTTCAGACTATTTCCTCAAAAGTATCAATTAACTACAGAGTAAATAAATCTTCTTCGGCAGATATTTACAAAAATGTGGGTACTGATTTTACAAATGTAATAGTAAATCCGGCAATACAGGAATGTGTAAAATCCATTGCCGCAAAGTATACTGCGGAGCAGCTAATCACTAATCGTGCTACAGTATCAACTGAAATGGAGGACGCTATTTCCCAGAAAATAAATCCCTACGGACTTTCAATAGAGGTTTTCAATATTGTAAATTTTGACTTTTCAGAAGAATTCAATAAAGCTATTGAAGCAAAGCAAACCGCACAGCAGGAAGCTTTAAAGGCTGAACAGGATCTGGCAAGAATCAAAGTTGAAGCTGAACAGACTATTGAAAAAGCAAAGGCTGAAGCGGAAGCGTATAACCTTAAAAACGGACAGCTGACAGATAAGGTAATAATGATGGAATTTATTGACAAATGGAACGGCGAATTGCCAAAAGTTGCTTCAGACGCCGGAGCATTATTTGATGTAAGTTCTTACATAGGTGCTACTGTTGAAGCTCCAACAGATTCCGGAAACGAGAATAATCAGAATAATGAGTAATTGTACAGAAAAGATAAATAAGAAATTCTTATTTATTGACAATAATGTCTATAAATGTTATAATTGTAAAAATAATATTTAGTAGGAGATATATATGAAATTGAAAGAAATTTTTTCGTCTTTACTTTCATGTGCATTGATTATTTCGGTTATTCCTTTTAACACTTATGGTGCAAATATAGAATTGCAGAATACGGGAGACTTACAGACCACAGATCTGACCTCTGCATGTGAATTTAAACTTAAAGAAGACGATACTTATGAAATTATAGGACACGAAGGATTTATAGGAAACGATGTGATTACAGAAGGTTGGGTTCAGCTGCCCTCAGAATATAATGGTAAAAAGGTCACCAGTATAGGAACAAATGTATTTTGGGGTTCGAAAAATATTACCGGAATGATTATTCCTGAAGGAATAACATCTATCGGAACAAGAGCTTTTTATGGCTGTGAAAAGCTTGTTAATATTAAAATACCTAAAAGTGTAACAACTGTTCTTGAGGAGGCATTTGAAAATACACCGTGGCTTGAAGCTAAAAGGGCTGCTGACCCGCTTGTTGTGGTCAACAATATTTTAATAGACGGAAAATCTGCAAAAGGTAATGTTACTATTCCAAATGGAGTAACATATATAAGTGAAGGTTCTTTTAAAAAAAATAATAATATTACTTCAGTTACAATGCCGTCAAGTGTTAAGACGATTGGAAACAATGCTTTTGATTCTTGTAAAGCTTTGAATAAGGTTGTTTTATCGGATAATATTACAAGTATTGGTATCGGCGCTTTTTATAGATGTGCATTTTCTGAGATCAAACTGCCGTTAAGCTTGAAGAAAATTCAGGAATTTACATTTGGTGAATGTGTAAATCTAAAGGAAATAGATATTCCGAATGGTGTTCAGGAAATAAAAGACGGTGCTTTTGATTATTGTACCGGTTTAACAAGCGTTAATATTTCAAACAGCGTAAAAGAGATAAGATATAGGGCATTTGCAGAAACCCATAGTCTTGTAAAAATAACGATTCCTGAAAATGTAGTTAAAATTGGACAACGTGCCTTTGATAATTCGAAGATAGAATCTGTTACTATAAAAAATTCTGCTTGCGTAATTTATGATGAGGCTTTAACACTTCCGACAAGCGCTGCAATTTGGGGTTATTCAAATTCCACTGCACAAGCTTATGCGAAAAAATATTCCAGAAATTTTATAGATATGGGGCTTCTTAAGGGCGATGCCAACAGAGATGGCGTTGTGCGTGCAAGCGATGCGGCATTTATTGCACGAAAACTTGCAGAGGCATCTATTTGGGGTGAAATACTGACTGTTGAAAAATATCCTAATGCAGATTTTAATGGTGATGGAAAAGTTACAGCGGCAGATGCGGCGGCAATTGCTAAATATCTGGCTGAACAAAGTATTAAGAAATAGTATTATAAAGCTAAGCGGACGTTTTTAAACGTCCGCTTTTGTTTTGTCGGAATTTTTGAATGTTCCAAGCAGCATTATCATCATGATGATCAGAAATATTGTGGGAAGGGGAGAATATTTGTTATCTGATATTATATTGTAAGAAACAGCTTATTTAACATTGTGCATGTTAAGAAACCTCAGAAGAAAACGGCATACCGTGCCTGAAATAAACGCAGCAATTAGTCTTGTTCGGATAAACATTTTAATACTGAAATTTTTATCTGAAAGCGCAGTAATCTGCATTAAAACGCATATTCCTCCAAAGGATAAGAGCGATGCGGCGACCGGCATAAGAGAAATGTTCATTTGCGGTAAATTTACAATATTGCTGATTTCCAGTATAGTCATTAGAGTATTGTAAATTTCATCCGGATTTTTATTCAGTATATTTCCTGTGAATATTGAAATATACTGCAATATGCCGGTAAGCCTGAGTATACAGCAAAAGCCTCCGAAAGCCGCGATCATAATACACATCTGTATCATTGCCGATGAGGCGGATTTTACAGACGGTATTATACAGCCAGTGCTGACAGACGTTATATTTCTCTTATTTTTTTTGGCGACCTTCGGAGCGTTTATACTTAGAATAAGAGCTGTGATAATATTTCCCGCAGTTACAGACAGAAATATTAACAATCCGGCATTGGAGTTTGGATACAGTATTCCTGCTGCAGTACCGGAAATAAAAGCCGGTCCGCTGGAAAAGCAAAAGCAGTACATACGCTTTGCCTGTTCGCCGTTTATATCTCCGTTTTTAAAGCTGTCCGCTACAAGCTTGGTTCCGGCAGGATAACCGGCGATCATACTTAAAATAAAGACTGCCAGACCTTCCTCGGGAATACGAAAAAGTTTTTCAGAAATAAATCGTAAAGGACGGCCAAGAAATCTGTGAAGTCCGGAATTAGTTATAAATGATGTTATGCACATAAAAATAAACATGGACGGTATTATCAGCGTCATACATCTGTTTATGGAATTTTCCACGCTTTCACCTATATCTATTGGATATTTAAGGCAAAAATAAACTGCTGTTACTATAGAAGCCGCATAAAAAATATTTTTGATTTTTTTCATTTTTTATCACCTGTAAAATATACGCTTATTTTTTTATGGATATTACAGCATGTTTGATAATATAATTAAATGAGGTGGTATCAATGTCTGAAAAGATTATTCAAAAGGGAAAAAAATTTATCAATATGGATACTCAGATACAAATTACCGGAAATCATGAAGTATTAGTTGAGGGCTGCAAAAAAATTCTTGAATATAACGATGTGTTTATAAAGGTAAAAACATGGGATATGATAATTCAGGTATGGGGCAGCGGTCTGAAGGTCAGTGATTTCAATTCAAACGGTATTTATATTTTCGGAAATATTCAGTCGGTTGAACTGATTAAGAACGGGTGAAAAGCTATGCTGAAAAATATAAGAGGTATAGTAAGCTTTAAGGCTTGCGGAGAAAATATTTATAAATTTATAAACGGTATTCGTGAAAGCAGTATTGTATGTACTTCTCAGTATTGCAAGAATAGCTTTTTTTTCGGTCAGGTTTATAAGAAAGACGTGGATAGGATTTTTGAACTTGCAGAAGAATACGGCATCAATATTGAAATTACTGAAAAAAGAGGACTTCGGTTTAAAGCCGGCGGGTATCGCTTCCGGTTTGGTATTGTTTTAGGAATTATAATTGTGCTGGGATTTGTTTTTTATCTTTCAAATATTGTAGTTTCAATAGAAGTATGCGGAAATTCAGCAGTTACTGAAGAACAGATCGTCTCAGCGCTTACTGACATAGGGATTTATAAGGGAAGGTTTATACCGGATATAAATTTCAGAAGCTGCGAACAGAAGCTGAGACTCAGTATACCTGATATTGCATGGACCGGTATAAGACATACGGGAAGCAGGATAGTTGTAGATATAACTGAAGCGGTAGATCCGCCTGAAATGGTGCGGGATGATATACCCTGTAATATTGTGGCTGCACAGGACGCCCAGATTACAGGTATTGAGGTGCATGCAGGACAGCTTGTTAAAAAAATCGGAGACGGTGTAAAAAAGGGAGATATTATTGTCAGCGGAACGGTGGATACCGGAAATGGGCATTTGATAAAAAAACATGCAATGGGAAAAATTACAGGCATTTACAAGACAGAGGTGACATTCAGACAGGATTTTGAAGAATCCGGACAAATTTATACCGGAAGTCAGGTTACTAAAAAATATTTTGACTTTTTCGGTTACCGAATACCTTTGTTTTTTAAAGATGTTGATTATGATACATATGATTACAGTGAAAGTACAAATAATTTTCAGATTCTTGGAAAAAGTATTCCTTTAGGTATAGTACACAGTTCATATTCTCCTTTTGAGTACGATACTATTACCTATAGTGATGAAGAAGCTGATAAAAAATTACAGCAGAAAACGGCGCTTTATGAAAAAAATTTTTATGACAGTAAAGAAATAAAGGTTATTGAACGTAATATTGAAAAGAAGAGAAATTCAGATCATATGGAATATATTGTAACATATTCACTTGAAGGACCTATTGGAATGGATTATGAAATATATGTGGAATGAATTGTAAATTAAATTAATAATTTTATGACATATTTTTAAAAAAAATGTAAACTTTTGAAAAAAATTATAAATAAGTATTTAAAAATAAATAAGTTTATGGTATAATAGTTTTAAACATGTATTGTAAAAATGCGTTTTTGCATAATTTGCAAAATAAGTATTTGCTTTTGATTATTAAATAATTGAAAAATAATCCGGTGCAAATCCGAAAATATAAGAAAAGAGTGTTATGATGGCTGAAAGAATTATAAATGTAAATGATACAGAACAGATTATTAATTTATTCGGAACATATGATGAAAATATAAATATGATTCAGAGACAGTATGACGTTGTCGTACTTAGCCGAGGAACTGATATCAAGATTTCCGGCAGCGATGAAAATGTGACCAAAGCGTCTCAGGCAATAGAAGCTTTAATGAAAATTTCCAAAACCGGTGAAAGAGTTACCGGACAGACAATCCGTTACGTAGCTTCAATGGTATCCGACGGCGCCGCCGAACAGGTAAATGAGCTAATCGGGGACGGAGTATGTGTTACCGCTACGGGAAAAATCGTAAGGCCGAGAACTGTCGGACAGAAAAAATATGTAGACGGTATAAAAAACAATACTATCGTAATGGGTATAGGACCTGCCGGAACAGGTAAGACATACCTTGCCGTAGCTATGGCGGCAAAGGCGTTCAAGGCACATGAGGGAAATAAAATTATTCTTACACGTCCGGCGGTTGAAGCCGGTGAAAAACTGGGATTCCTTCCGGGAGATCTTCAGGATAAGGTTGATCCTTATCTCAGACCGCTTTACGACGCTTTGTTTGAAATGTTCGGTGCTGATAATTTTTCAAAATATATGGAAAAAGGAATAATTGAAGTAGCGCCTCTTGCGTATATGAGGGGACGTACTCTTGAGGGTTCGTTTATTATACTGGACGAAGCCCAGAATACTACCTCCGAGCAGATAAAAATGTTTTTAACTCGTCTGGGAAACGACAGTAAAATGGTCATTACAGGTGACGTTACACAGATCGATCTGCCGGACAGCAAAAGCTCCGGACTTATCGAAGCTATGAAAGTTCTCAGAAATGTAGACGATATATATATTCATAAATTCAATGAAAAAGACGTAGTAAGACATAAGCTTGTACAGGATATTGTAAAGGCATATGAGAAATATAATAATGAAAGGAGAAAATAACTATGTCAAAATTAAAGGTTTATGTAAAAAATAATCAGAATGCTGTTAAAATACCTGTTGGTATAAGACTTCTCATTCGCCGCTGCTGTCAGGCAGTGCTTGCGTCGGAAGGCTTTAATAAAGACGCTGAAGTAAGCGTTTCATTTGTCTCAAACAAAGAAATAAGAAGTCTTAACAAGGCCTATAGGGCAAAAGACAAAGAGACAGACGTACTGTCCTTTCCTCTTACCGGAGAAGACGGCACTACTGAAATAAATGCTGAAACCGGAGCAGTACTGCTGGGAGACGTAGTTATTTCTCTTGAAATGGCTGTAAAGCAGGCTAATATGTACGGCCATTCTCTGGAAAGAGAGATAGGATTTCTTACCGTACATTCAATGCTTCATCTTTTGGGATATGACCATGAGACAAGTCCTCTGGACGAGAGAATTATGAGAGAAAAGGAAGAGACTGTACTTGGAAATTTAGGTATTTCAAGGGACGCTACTTTTGTGACGGAAGAATTATAATAATAAAGGAAATTTATATGACAAAAACAGTTTTTGTAACTATAATCGGCAGAACAAACGCCGGTAAATCATCGTTGCTTAATGCAATAATAGGAGAAAAAATTGCTTCGGTAAGCAGTAAGTCTCAGACAACCAGAACAAGGATCACCGGAATTAAAACAATCGAAGAAACACAGCTTGTATTTATGGATACTCCGGGGCTTCACAAGCCGAAAAATAAGTTGAGTACACATATGCTCAATGCTGTAAAAGAATCAGTAGCGGAAATTGATGCTGTAATATTTATGGCGGACTGTACCAAGCCGATGAATGAACAGGAAGAAAATATGCTTGCAGATTTGTCTGCCGGAAAGATGCCGGTAATATTTGTGCTGAATAAAATAGACCTTCTGGAACATAAAAGCGAGCTTGTACCTATGATTGCAAAATTAAGCGGAAAGTACAGCTTTGAAGCCATAATACCAGTGAGCGTAATCGAGAACAACGGTGTGGATATTGTAGAATCAGAAGTTATGAAGCTTGCATCGGAAAGTCCGCATTTCTTTCCTGATGATATGATAACCGATCAACCTGAAAAAGTAATCGCTGCGGAAATTGTCAGGGAAAAGCTGCTTAATCTGCTGAACGATGAGGTACCTCACGGTATTGCCGTTACTGTTGAAAGAATGCATGAACGTGAAGATAAGGATATTCTTGATGTGGATGCTGTTATATACTGTGAAAGAGAATCTCATAAGGGAATTGTTATCGGAAAAGGCGGTGCAATGCTGAAAAAAGCGGCTACCCTTTCCAGACAGGAATTGGAAGGCTTTTTTGGGATTAAGGTTAACTTACAGTGCTGGGTCAAGGTGAAAGAGGACTGGAGAAACCGTGAGGGACTTATAAGATCTTTTGGCTTGACGGAAAAGTAGGACAAGTATGCTTGAAGTTGTAGCTGAGATCGTATTAGAAGTATTCGGTGAAATCATTTTAGATTTATTTGGTTTGAATGAAAAAATAAATAAGATGAAATTTAAAAGAAAAGTTAAGAAAAAGCGTAAACTTGAAAAAGGCTGCTCAAAAGGAAAACTGTAAATAAATTGTTACTGGTTTTATCAATAAATAACTTTTCAATTTCCATTGATTAC
>ENA-OPAV01002187-OPAV01002187.1-human-gut-metagenome-genome-assembly--contig:-NODE-2187-length-11487-cov-2.511109_pt1 | contig 11487 bp, 5 predicted proteins | sample MGYA00241056_ERZ501428 | MGnify/ENA primary metagenome ERZ501428 (study PRJEB25962, sample SAMEA2042621) | human gut metagenome | biome: human gut; feature: human-associated habitat; material: faeces... | reverse complement strand
GTAGCCAATAAACTGGAAAATCCGATAATGGCGTTAAGCGGAGTACGTATCTCATGACTCATATTAGCCAGAAAAGCCGACTTTATGCGATTGGATTCTTCGGCCTCTTCCTTCGCCAAGCGCCAGTTCCGCTCCAATTTCTTCATGTCGGTAATGTCCCAGGCCGTATAGATGATCCATTTGCGCCCGTTGGAAAAAGAGAGCAGATTATTATTCTGAAAAGTAAACCGTTCTTCGTTCTTATTAGTAAAGAAATGCCGGACACCGGACTGTGCGATACCGGTTCGTACCAATTCTTCGTCCTCTTCCCTTATCATCCCGGCAGCTTCGGGCATGGTATCGAAATCAGTCTTCCCGATAGCACTTCCGGCCGGATATTCAAAAAGCTCTTCAGCCTTCTTGTTCCAGAACGTATAACGCCAATTATTATCCACGTCTTTCACCTTGGCGGCAATCGGAAGGTTATCAAGAATCCCTTCCAACAGGCGCAAATGTTCTTCCTGATCCTTTTCTTTCAACGCCTTTATACGCATCTGCATAAAGAAAAACAAGGTAAGCACAATAATCACTCCTACTATACTTACCATATAAACAATATCTTTTTCTATGAAACCGACCGGAGCGGCATCATAAAAAAGACATAAGAACAGATTCTGATTAGGCATATTTAAGGTAATATTTTAATATAAAACAGCAAAGAATCACTCGTTTAGTTTTCGCAAAGTTAGAAAAAAATAAATGATTCAGCAGTTTCCGCCTCCTTTATTATACTGTCTATCAGCGAAATATTTACAAAATCCCTCATATTTGTACTGTTTTAAAATAATTAAAAAGCATGTTTTTCCTTTTTTTTCGTTAGAGATACAGATTTAATATAAGCTTTGTATTACTTTTGCATGCGATTGTGGTAATCTCTCTGAATAATTGTTCATTATGAAAAGAATAAAAACAATATTAATTCTATTTCTCGTATGCCTGACAGCAAAAGGAGAAGACGTTTTCCGTAACGATAACGATTCTATCCGTCTCAGCCTGCTGACTTGTGCCCCCGGAGAAGAGATATATTCTTATTTCGGACATACTGCCATCCGTTATGAAGATCCCGGCAAAGGAATCGATGTTGTTTTCAACTACGGATTGTTCAATTTCGGAGCGCCCAACTTTATCTTCCGTTTTGCCCTCGGACAAACCGACTATATATTGGGAGCCACTCCATACAACCGGTTTGCAGCCGAATATATATTCGAAGAACGCAGTGTATGGCAACAAACATTGAACCTGACTCCGGATGAAAGCCGGAAGTTAGCTTCACTACTCATAGAAAACAGCAAACCGGAAAACCGGACATACCGGTATAACTTCTTTTACGATAACTGTTCGACCCGTCCGAGAGATAAGATAGAAGAGTGCATCGAAGGAAAAATTATTTATGACTACCCGGCAAAAGACGGCACGAAGTCATTTCGGGAAATTGTGCATCAATACACCCAAGGACATCCGTGGTCGCAATTCGGCATCGACCTTTGTATCGGCAGTGAGGCAGACCGCCCCATCACCAGCCGCCAGATGATGTTTATTCCCTTTTATCTGGAAGACGCAATAGCATCGGCCAGAATTGTAAACAACGGTAATGAACGCCCTCTGGTACTGGAAAGCACATCACTTATCAGTTGTGAAGACGACGGCTCGTCACCCGGAACGATAGGATTTTGGGACCTCCTGACTCCCATACGTGCAGCATTGCTTCTGCTCATACTCACAGCAGCAGCTACCATCTACGGTATCCGGAGGAACAAAAGTCTTTGGGGAATAGACATTATATGGTTCGGCACTGCCGGCATTGCCGGTTGCATACTTGCCTTCCTCGCCCTGTTTTCCGAACATCCTACTGTCAGCTCTAATTATCTCCTTTTCGTTTTTCATCCGGGACAGCTTGTTTTCCTCCCGATCATGATAAATGCCGCCAGAAAAGGCCGAAAATGTTGGTATCATGTGTTGAACTTTACAGTTTTAACACTTTTTATACTGCTTTTTCCGCTAATACCGCAAAGAATTGATTTAGCTGTCGTACCTTTGGCACTTAGTTTGTTGATACGTTCTGCAAGCAATCTTATTTTGACTTATAAAAAAAAGAAATGAAAGGATTACTGACTTCCATAATAACCGTACTTACCATTACCGGACTACAGGCCCAGCCGATGTCATCTACTCCCAAACTGGTGGTAGGACTGACAATCGACCAGCTTCGTACGGACTATCTGGAAGCGTTCTCCTCCTTATACGGTGAAAAAGGATTCAAACGGCTCTGGAAAGAGGGAAAAGTATTCCGCAACGCCGAATATAAATTCAACAGAGTAGACCGGGCATCGGCCGTGGCCGCTATCTACAGTGGAACCACTCCGTCGATAAACGGCATCATCGCCAATCAATGGCTGGATATTTCTACCCTGCGATCGATGAGTTGTGTAGACGACCCCGCTTTTATGGGGAACTACACGGACGAGAACAGTTCACCGGCCCTGTTACTGACTTCCACCATCGCCGACGAGCTAAAAATCGCTACACGCAATAAAGGACTGGTATATGCCATTGCCCCTTTCCGCGATGCTGCCATCTTTGCAGCAGGACATACCGGGAACGGTGCTTTCTGGCTGAACGAAAATACCGGAAAATGGTGTAGCACTACTTATTATACGGAATTCCCCTGGTGGGTAAGCCAATATAACGACCGGCAGGCAATCGATTTCCGCATCGGAGAGATCACCTGGACACCGGTTCATCCGATGGAGAAATATGTATATCTCCCTGAATGGAGAGATATGCCGTTTAAATATAAATTCGACAATGAACGGCAAAATAAGTTCCGCAGATTCATTGCCAGCCCTTTCGTCAATGATGAAGTCAATCTTCTGACCGAAGAGTTGCTGGATAAAAGCACTATCGGGAAAGACGAAGTGCCGGATATGCTCTCACTGATGTATTATGCCGGCAATTATGCCCACAAGACATCACAGGAATGCGCGATGGAGCTGCAGGACACTTATGTAAGGCTCGACCAGAGCATTGCTCACCTGCTGGAAGTGCTCGACAAGAAGATAGGGCTTCAAAACATACTCTTCTGTATCACCTCTACCGGATATGTAGACACGGAAGCTGCCGACCACGGGCTTTACCGCATTCCGGGCGGTGAATTCCACCTGAACCGTTGCGCCGCTTTATTGAATATGTTTCTGATGGCTACTTATGGTGAAGGCCAATTTGTAGAAGCTTATCAGGACCAGCAAATATACCTCAACCATAAACTGATTGAAAAGAAACAACTCGACCTGGCCGAAATACAGGATAAGGCGGCTGATTTTCTGATACAGTTCAGTGGCGTGAATGAGGTTTATTCCGCACACCGTCTGCTGTTAGGCGCATGGACACCGGAAATCCATATGATCCGCAACGGTTTCCACCGCAAGCGTTCCGGAGATTTATTAATCGATGTGCTTCCGGGATGGACGGTTGTCAACGAACACAATCCGTCGGAAAATAAAATTATCCGTCATGCACATATACCGGCACCGCTTATCTTCTTTGGAAATTCAGTAAAACCGGAGGTAATACAAACACCTGTTACCGTAGACCATATTGCACCCACTCTGGCCAATGCCATGAGAATAAGGGCTCCCAATGCCTGCACTGCAACTCCGCTTACCATACGGTAAAAACACTTTTTTCAATCTAAGTAAATAATAAATAAATAGAATACACAAATGGGATTTAATGAATTTTTAAGCTCGATTTTCGGAAACAAATCCACACGAGACATGAAAGAAATTCAACCTTGGGTAAACAAGATCAAAGCTGCTTACCCGGAGGTTGCTAAATTGGATAATGACGGTCTCCGTGCGAAAACACAGGAACTTAAGCAATACATCCACGACTCTGCAAACAAGGAACGCGCTAAAGTGGAAGAACTGAAAGCCAGTATCGAAACCGTAGAGTTGGAAGACCGTGAAGAGATTTTCACTCAAATAGACAAACTGGAAAAAGAAATTCTTGAAATATACGAAAAAGCGCTCGACGAAGTATTGCCGGTGGCTTTTTCTATCGTGAAAGATACCGCAAGACGTTTTACGGAAAACGAAGAAGTGGTGGTTACGGCTACCGACTTCGACCGTACACTGGCTGCAACAAAAGACTTCGTACGCATCGAAGGCGACAAGGCTATCTATCAGAATCACTGGAATGCCGGCGGTAACGACACGATATGGAACATGATTCACTATGATGTACAGCTTTTCGGTGGCGTAGTGCTTCATAAAGGTAAAATTGCCGAAATGGCGACAGGTGAAGGAAAAACCTTAGTGGCTACCCTGCCTGTGTTCCTGAACGCACTGACCGGAAACGGTGTGCACGTTGTAACCGTGAACGACTATCTGGCAAAACGTGACTCGGAATGGATGGGACCGCTTTACATGTTCCACGGACTGAGCGTCGACTGTATCGACAGACACCAGCCTAACTCGGATGCACGCCGTCAGGCTTATCTGGCAGACATCACTTTCGGTACAAACAACGAATTCGGTTTCGACTATCTGCGTGACAACATGGCCATCAGCCCGAAAGACCTCGTACAGCGTCAGCACAATTATGCGATCGTCGATGAGGTAGACTCGGTATTGATCGATGATGCCCGTACACCGTTGATTATTTCCGGTCCTGTACCTAAAGGCGAAGACCAGCTTTTCGAAACTCTCTGCCCGATGGTGGAACGTCTTGTGGAAGCACAGAAAGTATTGGCAACCAAGTATCTGACAGAAGCGAAGAGACTGATTGCTTCTGATGACAAGAAAGAGGTGGAAGAAGGATTTCTGGCTCTTTTCCGTAGTCACAAGGCACTCCCGAAAAACAAGGCATTGATTAAATACCTCAGTGAACAAGGTATCAAGGCAGGTATGCTGAAAACAGAAGAAATATACATGGAACAAAACAACAAGCGTATGCATGAGGCTACGGACCCGTTGTATTTTGTTATCGATGAAAAACTGAACAGCGTAGACCTGACAGACAAGGGGGTAGACTTGATTACAGGCAACTCGGACGACCCGACATTATTCGTCTTGCCTGATATCGCAGCACAGCTCTCCGAACTGGAAAATGAAAAAGATCTGAGCGACGAACAAAAGTTGGAAAAGAAAGATGCCCTGCTTACCAATTATGCCATCAAATCCGAACGTGTACATACCATCAACCAATTGCTGAAAGCATACACCATGTTCGAAAAAGACGATGAATATGTCGTTATAGACGGACAAGTGAAAATCGTTGATGAACAAACCGGCCGTATCATGGAAGGACGCCGCTACTCGGACGGACTGCACCAGGCTATTGAAGCGAAAGAACGTGTGAAAGTGGAAGCTGCCACACAGACTTTTGCAACGATTACCCTGCAGAATTACTTCCGTATGTATCATAAGCTGTCCGGCATGACCGGTACTGCCGAAACGGAAGCAGGCGAACTTTGGGACATCTACAAACTGGATGTGGTGGTAATCCCCACCAACCGTCCTATCGCCCGTAAAGATATGAATGACCGCGTTTACAAAACCAAACGCGAAAAATACAAAGCCGTCATCGAAGAGATCGAGCAACTGGTTCAAGCCGGACGCCCTGTACTGGTAGGTACCACTTCCGTAGAAATTTCGGAAATGCTGAGCAAGATGCTTACCATGCGCAAGATCGAACACAACGTATTGAACGCCAAACTGCACCAGAGAGAGGCGGACATCGTAGCCAAAGCCGGTTTGAGCGGTACGGTTACCATCGCTACGAATATGGCAGGCCGTGGTACCGACATCAAGTTGAGCCCGGAAGTAAAAGCTGCCGGCGGTTTGGCCATCATCGGTACGGAACGTCACGAATCCCGCCGTGTAGACCGTCAGTTGCGTGGTCGTGCCGGACGTCAGGGTGACCCGGGTTCGTCCGTATTCTTCGTCTCACTGGAAGATGACTTGATGCGTCTCTTCTCATCCGACCGTATCGCCAGTGTGATGGATAGATTAGGATTCCAAGAGGGAGAAATGATCGAACATAAGATGATCTCAAACTCCATCGAACGTGCACAGAAAAAGGTGGAAGAGAATAACTTCGGTATCCGTAAACGTTTGCTTGAATACGATGACGTAATGAACAAACAGCGTACGGTAGTCTATACCAAACGCCGGCATGCATTGATGGGTGAACGTATCGGAATGGATATCGTAAACATGATATGGGACCGTTGTGCCGCAGCCATCGAGAACAATGCCGACTACGAAAGCTGTAAACTGGATCTGCTTCAGACTTTGGCCATGGATGCTCCTTTCACAGAAGAAGAATTCCGTAATGAAAAGAAAGAGAAATTAGCAGAAAAGACATTCGATGAAGCAATGGCTAACTTCAAACGCAAATCGGAACGTCTGGCTCAAATAGCCAACCCGGTTATCAAACAGGTATATGAGAATCAGGGACATATGTATGAAAACATTCTGATTCCTATCACAGACGGCAAACGGATGTACAACATCTCCTGCAACCTGAAAGCGGCCTATGAAAGCGAATCCAAAGAGGTGGTGAAATCTTTCGAAAAATCAATCCTGCTCCACGTTATCGATGAGTCGTGGAAAGAGAACCTGCGCGAACTGGATGAATTGAAACATTCTGTACAGAACGCCAGCTATGAACAGAAAGATCCGTTGTTGATCTACAAACTGGAGTCTGTCAACCTGTTTGACACAATGGTAAACAAGATCAATAATCAGACAGTCTCTATTCTGATGCGCGGACAGATTCCTGTACAGGAAGCCCCCGAACAGCCACAACGCGTGGAAGTACGTGAAGCCGCTCCCGAACGTCGTCAGGATATGAGTAAATATCGCGAACAGAAACAAGATCTGAACGATCCGAATCAGCAAGCCGCCGCACAGCAAGATACCCGCGAAGCAGTAAGACGCGAACCGATACGTGCTGAAAAAACAGTAGGACGTAACGATCCTTGTCCATGCGGTAGCGGTAAGAAATACAAGAACTGCCACGGGCAGGGGAAGTGATTAAAAGATAGGAGATGGAAGTCAGAAGATAGAAGGTAGGAGTCAGAATCCATGCAGAATATTAGCTTTGGTACACATGCCGAAAAGATTCTAACTACTAACTCCTAAATTCTAAATTCCACCTCCTAACTACCTGCTCACCTCCTAAAAAAGTTCAAAACAATTAAATATTGTTTTGGACTTTTTTTTATCCACACAAAATCGTATTTTTGCTAAATAAAGAAAACAAGACTATGGCAAAATATTCATTCTTTCTTACATTGCTTTCTTGTCTGATATTTGGTTCATGCCAAACCATCGAACAGATATCCATCGATTACATGATGCCGGCTGAAATCAATTTTCCTCCCGAACTGCGTCGGGTAGCTATTGTAAATAATGTCAGTGCAATCCCCGACAATAAATGGATAGAAGCAGAAAAGCCGATATCGGGTAATGAAGTAGCCCGTGCCATAGCCTACACCCACGGAGATGCGGGCATAGCAACAGAATCATTGGCCAGAGCCATAGCGGACGGAAATTATTTCGATGAAGTCGTCATTTGTGACTCTGCATTACGTGCCGATGATAAAATAGCACGTGAAGAGACATTAAGCCAAGAAGAAGTAGGCGAACTGACCGACAAGTTAGATGTAGATTTTCTGATAGCTTTGGAAAACCTGCAATTGAAAGCCACAAAATATATTCACTATCTTGCCGACTGGCAATGTTATTATGGTACTATCGACCTGCTGGCACAGCCAACGGTAAAAATTTACGTTCCGAACCGGATACGCCCCATGCTAACTATCACTCCGAGTGACAGTATTTTTTGGGAAGAATACGGCAACACGCCTGCTTATGTGGAAAACCATATGATCAAAGAAGAACAGATGCTGAAAGAGGCCTCCGAATTTGCCGGAACCATTCCCGTCAAGCATCTCCTGCCCTATTGGACTTCGGCAACACGCCAGCTTTATGCCAACGGCTCTGTATATATGCGAGATGCCATCATATACGTCCGTGAGAATTCATGGGACAAAGCTTTCAATCTCTGGCAACAAGCCTTTGAAACAAGCAAAAGTGACAGGAAGAAGATGTATGCAGCGCACAACATCGCCGTTTATCATGAGATGAAAGATGACATTCCGGAAGCAGAAAAATGGGCATTAAAAGCACAGGAACTCGCCCGGAAAGTAGAAAAGATCGACGATGAAAAGAAAGGGAAACAAGATCTTTCGCGAATACCGAATTATGTGATGATCAGCCTTTATTTAGTAGACTTGCAGAAAAGAATGAACGGATTATCGACATTAAATATGCAAATGAGCCGATTTAATGATGATTTTTAATGAAATCATATGAAGGTTGGCATTTTTTTTATACCTTTGGACTAAATAACTAAGGAGGAAAAACCCATGAAACTGAGTCAACAATCACAATCTGTAATCGAATCGGCTATCCGAAAGGCAATCGGCAAGTTTGCTTGCGGTTGCGAACAAACGATCGTTACAGATATTCATATACAGCCTAATCAGAATTCCGGCGAGCTTTGCATCTTCGATGACGAAGATGATGAACTGGCAAACGTACTAATAGAGGAATGGTCGGCATACGAAAATGATGATTTTTATGAAAATGCCGAGCGTATACTACGTCCCATTCTCTGTAGAAGGAAAGCGGAGAATTTGACAAACTCACCATCCTCAAGCCGTATTCTTTTGTCCTGGTTGATGAAGAAAGAGAGACCATTGCCGAACTGCTTCTGGTAGACGATGATACGTTACTGGTAAACGACGAACTACTGAAAGGCTTGGATCAGGAACTTGATGCATTCTTGAAAGAATTGCTTGAAAAATAATAACTGCTTCTTTTCCTCTCCTATTTTCCGATAATAGTTTTACAAATAGAAATACCTAATAAAAAAGGCATCCCAATAATTGAGATGCCTTTTCTATTAGACGAAAAATGAAAATCATGCTTTCTTTAAAGCAGCAATACTTTCTTTCAAAGATTTTATAATACTCTCCGCATCCGACTGCTTTTTGCGTTCTATCTCGATCACAGCTGCCGGAGCATTGTTTACGAATTTCTCGTTGCTTAGCTTTTTAAGCACGCCTTGCAAGAATCCTTCTTTATGCTTGAGTTCGGCTTCCATACGGGCAATCTCCGCTTCCACATCGATCATATTTCCCAATGGTACAGCAAATTCCGTAGTTCCCACCATAAAGGATGCCGCTCCTTCGGCTTTGGCATCTACAACTGTAATAGCAGATAAATTACACATCTTGGTAATCACTGCATTGAACTCGACTACCGGATGCTCTCCTACCACCTGCAACTCGAGCGCCTCTTTCTGTGCAATGTTCTTCTGCAAACGAATAGTACGGATATTACTGATTACCTCCTTCACCACTTCAAACTGCTTCACAAAATCCGTATCTACGTACGAATCCAATGTAAGCGCACTTACCATCAGACTTTCGCCATCTTCACGCTCACACATCTGCTGCCATAACTCCTCGGTAATGAAAGGCATAAACGGATGAAGCAGATGAAGCAGATTATCCATGAAACAAAGGGTAGCATTATAAGTGCAACGATCGATGGCCTGTCCGTAAGCCGGTTTAATCATTTCCAGATACCAGGAAGAGAACTCATCCCAGAACAACTTATAAACAGCCATCAACGCTTCGCTTAGGCGATATTTACCGAACAAGTCGGCTACTTCCGCTGCCACTTCGTTCTGTTTCGATTCAAACCAATGTACAGCCAGACGGGAAGCTTCTGGTATTTCGGCATGGTCGTCCACCTGCCATCCCTTGATCAGACGGAAAGCGTTCCATATCTTATTGCAGAAATTACGTCCCTGCTCGCACAATGCATCGTCAAAGAGAATATCATTACCGGCAGGGGCTGCAAGCATCATTCCCATACGTACGCCATCAGCACCGTATCTATCAATCAGCTCCAACGGGTCGGGTGAATTGCCCAGTGATTTTGACATCTTACGTCCCAGTTTATCGCGAACGATACCGGTGAAATAGACATTCTTGAACGGCATCTGGCCTTCGTACTCATAACCGGCCATAATCATGCGGGCTACCCAGAAGAAAATAATATCCGGACCGGTGACAAGATCACTCGTAGGATAGTAATATTTTATCTCTTCATTGCCCGGATTATTAATTCCATCGAACAAAGAAATCGGCCACAACCAAGAAGAAAACCAGGTATCCAGACAGTCCTCGTCCTGACGGAGATCCGCCATCGTCAATGCCGCATTTCCAGTCTTCTCTTTTGCCAACTTCAATGCTTCCTCGTCCGTAGAAGCTACCACATAACCACCCTCCGGCAAGAAATAAGCCGGAATACGGTGTCCCCACCACAACTGACGGCTGATACACCAGTCTTTGATGTTCTCCATCCAGTGACGATAGGTATTCTTATATTTGGGAGGATAGAATTTCAGTTCGTCATTCATTACAGGAGGCAATGCCATATCGGCAAAATGCTGCATCTTGAGGAACCATTGCATAGAAAGTTTCGGCTCGATCACAACATTAGTACGTTCCGAATAGCCTACTTTGTTGGTATAAGCCTCCGTCTTTTCGAGCAATCCGGCAGCATCGAGATCTTTCTCTATCTGCTTGCGGACATCAAAACGATCCATACCGATATACAGGCCGGCAGCTTCGCTCAGTGTTCCGTTATCATTGAAAATATCGATGCTCGGCAGATTGTACTTTTCACCCAACATATAGTCGTTCACATCGTGGGCAGGAGTTACCTTCAGACAACCGGTACCGAATTCGATATCCACATAATCATCTTCAATAACCGGAATCACACGGTTTACCAATGGCACAATCACCTTCTTACCTTTCAACCAGGCATTTTTAGGATCGTTCGGATTGATACACATAGCCGTATCACCCATAATCGTTTCCGGACGAGTGGTAGCCACCACGGCATAACGTCCTTCCGGATCACCTTCTACTTTATAACGCAAGTAATAAAGTTTTCCATGTTCTTCTTTATAGATCACCTCTTCGTCCGAAAGAGCAGTCAACGCCTTCGGATCCCAGTTCACCATGCGCACACCGCGATAGATAAGTCCTTTATTATAAAGATCGACAAATACTTTCAGTACACTTTCACTACGCTTTTCATCCATAGTGAAAGCGGTGCGATCCCAATCGCAGGAAGCTCCCAGTTTACGAAGTTGTTTCAGGATAATTCCTCCGTGTTCATCCGTCCATGCCCAAGCATGTTTCAGAAACTCATCACGGGTCAAATCCGTTTTTTTAATACCTTCCGAAGCCAATTTATTTACGACTTTCGCTTCCGTTGCAATAGAAGCATGGTCCGTTCCCGGCACCCAGCAAGCATTTTTGCCTTCCATACGGGCACGACGAACCAAAATATCCTG
>ENA-OPAV01002186-OPAV01002186.1-human-gut-metagenome-genome-assembly--contig:-NODE-2186-length-11492-cov-2.622628_pt1 | contig 11492 bp, 13 predicted proteins | sample MGYA00241056_ERZ501428 | MGnify/ENA primary metagenome ERZ501428 (study PRJEB25962, sample SAMEA2042621) | human gut metagenome | biome: human gut; feature: human-associated habitat; material: faeces... | reverse complement strand
CGACGCTTGGCTATTCCCGGCACAGCCGCAAGTTTTCCGCACAGCCCGGAGAGGACGGCAGCAAGCAGCGCCGTCACGGAGCGAACGGAAAGGATATCGTGCTGAAGGTGCCGGAGGGGACGGTGATCAAGGACGCGGCGAGCGGCAAGGTGATCGCCGACATGTCCGGTGAGAATCTGCGTCAGGTTATCTTAAAGGGCGGGAGAGGCGGTCTTGGCAACATGAATTTTGCCACCTCCACCATGCAGGTACCGAAATACGCGCAGCCCGGAAAACCGGCGCGGGAGCTGGAGGTCACGCTGGAACTGAAGGTGATCGCGGACGTCGGACTGATCGGATTTCCGAACGTCGGAAAATCAACGCTTCTTTCGAGGGTGACAAACGCGAAGCCGAAAATTGCCAATTACCATTTTACGACGCTTTCGCCGAACCTCGGCGTGGTCGACCTGGAGGGAAAGGGCTTTGTGATCGCCGATATTCCCGGCCTGATCGAGGGCGCTTCCGACGGAGCGGGGCTCGGACATGAATTTCTGCGCCACATTGAGCGCACGCGCGTGATGATTCATCTGGTGGACGCGGCGTCCACGGAAGGGCGTGATCCGGTGGACGATATCTATAAGATCAATCATGAGCTGCGCGCCTATAATGCAGAGCTTGCCGAGCGTCCGCAGGTGATCGCGGCAAACAAGGTCGATGTGATCTACGCGGAGGATGAGGACCCGGTACAGCGCTTAAAGGAGGAATTTGAGCCGCAGGGGATAAAGGTATTCCCGATCTCAGCAGTCAGCGGTCAGGGCCTGAAGGAGCTTCTTTATTATGTGCGGGAGCTTCTCGATACGCTGCCGCAGGAGACGCTTACCTTCGAGCAGGAATTTTTCCCGGAGGAGAGGGATATTGATGAAAATCTGCCGTTTACCGTGGAAAAATCGACAGAAGAGGAGCACACCTTCCTGGTAGAAGGACCGCGCATCGAAAAGATGCTCGGCTACACCAACCTGGAATCGGAGAAGGGGTTCTTGTTTTTCCAGAAATTCCTGAAGGATACCGGTATTCTGGAGGCGCTGGAGGAAGCAGGCATCGAGGAGGGTGACACCGTCCGCATGTACGGACTTGCCTTCGATTATTATAAATAAGGAGCAGCTATGACAAGTAAACAGAGAGCATATTTAAAAAGCCTGGCGATGACGATGGAGCCAATCTTTCAGATTGGAAAAAGCAGTCTCACGCCGGAAAATACAAAAGCGATCCAGGAGGCGCTTGATGCAAGAGAGCTGATCAAGGTCAGCGTCCTGCAGAACTGCATGGACGATCCGCGGGAGATCGCGCAGATGGTGGCGGAGCGTACGCGCTCCCAGGTGGTGCAGGTGATCGGCAAAAAGATTGTTTTATACAAAGAGGGCAAGGACGAGAAGAAGAAAATCGTACTGCCGAGGTAACGGGAGGGCTATATGGAAAAGCGAAGAGTGGGTATCATGGGAGGCACGTTCGACCCGATCCATGTCGGGCATCTGATTCTTGGAGAGCGCGCTTACGAGCAGTTTCATCTGGAAAACGTATTGTTTATGCCGTCCGGAAATCCGCCGCACAAGCAGGACCGGCAGGGCAGGGCACAGCTTGACGAGCGCATTGAAATGGTGCGCCTTGCGATCGCCGGAAATTCCCACTTCACACTTTCGCTCGCTGAGGCGCACGAGGAGGGCTATACGTACACAAAGGAGACGCTGGAACGGCTCTGCAGCGAACACCCGGATACGGAGTATTACTTTATCATGGGGGCGGATTCTCTTTTCAATTTTGAAACCTGGAGAAATCCGGGAAGGATCGCGCAGCTTGCCACGCTGGTCGTCGCGGCGCGTGACCACGTAAATGAAACGGAGCTGGAACTTACTGCAAAGCGTCTGGAGGGCTTGTACGGCGCCCGGATCCGGATGCTTTCTACGCCCAACCTTGACGTTTCCTCGCAGATGCTGCGCGGATGGATCGCGGATGGAAGGTCGGCGCGCTATTATCTGCCGGATGCGGTCCTGCATTATATTCATGATACGAAACTTTACCAGCAAGGAGCACAGTGCAATGTATAATATTCCCAAGATGAAAAAAACGCTGAAAAAATATCTGGACGCCGGGCGTTTTGAGCACACGGAGGGTGTGATGTATACGGCGGCAGCGCTTGCGATGCGCTACGGGGAGGATATTGAGAAAGCGCAGGTCGCCGGTCTGCTGCACGACTGTGCGAAATGTATTCCAGACGCCAAAAAGGTAAAAATCTGTCTGAAAAATCAGATCGCTATGACGGACGCGGAGCAGAAGAGTCCGTTTCTGCTGCACGCGAAGGTCGGCGCGTTTATCGCAAAGGAAAAGTACGGTATCGAGGATGAAGAGATTCTGGAGGCGATCGCCTGCCACACTACCGGAAAGCCGGGGATGAGCCAGCTCGATAAGATTATCTTTATTTCTGATTATATCGAGCCGATGCGTACCAAGGCGCCAGATCTTGCCGACGTGCGCAGACTTGCCTTTGAGGACATCGACCTTGCGCTTTTTAAGATTTTGTCGGACACGCTGGCGTATCTGAAAAATTCACCGAAAAGTATTGACAGTATGACGATGAGAGCGTATGAATATTATAAGGCACAGGTGTTGGATTAAACGATAACAAAAGGAGGGAATGTATGGAGCTTACGAAGTCGAAAAAGATGGTACAGCTTGCGGTTGCCGCACTGGAGGATAAAAAGGCGGAGGATGTGAAGATCATCGACATCACGGAGGTTTCCGTGCTGGCAGACTACTTCGTGATCGCGAGCGGTATGAACCGGAATCAGGTACAGGCGCTGGTGGACAATGTGGAGGAGTCGCTTGCGAAGGAGGGCTTCCACAGCCGCCAGGTAGAGGGGTATCAGACGGCAAACTGGATACTGCTGGATTACGGCGATATCATCGTTCACGTATTTGACGCGGAGAACCGCTTGTTCTACGATCTGGAGCGTATCTGGAGAGACGGAAAATTTATTGACGCAAAAGAGTTTGCATAATTTAATTATGTAAACAAAATATTGGTCCGTTTGCAGAAAATCTCTGCAGGCGGACTTTTTTTCTGACAAACACTATTTTTATGTTGACATCCCGTGAAAACATGCTATAATTTAATCAAACATATGAATAAGTGTTCATATGATAAAGCAAAAACGAAGGGATGGAACAGCAATGAAAAAAACGTATAAGATTGAGGTTGACTGTGCAAACTGCGCAAATAAGATGGAGGAAGCCGCTAAGAATACGGCAGGCGTAAAGAATGCAACCGTAAATTTCATGACCCTGAAGATGATCGTGGAATTTGAAGACGGGCAGGAACCGAAGGCAGTTATGAAAGAGGTTCTGAAGAACTGCAAGAAGGTAGAGGACGACTGCGAGATCTATTTATAGAAAGTATGAGGTCTGCCGGAAGGGAGTATAAAAGCTTCCGTCCGGCAGATTGAAACTATAGAACAGGAGAGTGAGATTATGACCAAAAAGCAGAAAAATGTGCTGATGCGTATTATTATTTCAATACTGCTGATCGTGATATTCAGCCTGCTTCCGGTGGAGGGATATCTGCGGATGGCGCTTTTTCTGATCCCGTATCTGGTGATCGGGTACGATATTTTAAAAAAGGCGCTGAAAGGTATTAAAAACCGGCAGGTTTTCGATGAAAACTTTCTGATGGCGGTAGCCACCATCGGAGCGATCGTGCTCGGAGAGTACGTGGAGGGCGCTGCCGTTATGCTGTTTTATCAGATCGGCGAGCTGTTCCAGAGCTATGCGGTCGGCAAGAGCCGCAGAAACATCAGCGAGCTGATGGATATCCGCCCGGACTACGCGAATGTGGAGCGGGACGGAGCGCTTGAAAAGGTAGACCCGGACGAGGTTGCCATCGGTGATGTGATCGTAGTGCAGCCGGGCGAGAAGGTGCCGATCGACGGTGTGATCCTGGAGGGAAGCACGACGCTCAACACCAGCGCGCTGACCGGTGAGAGCCTGCCGCGCGAGGCGGCTACAGGCGATGAGATCATCAGCGGATGCATTAACATGAGCGGGCTTATAAAGGTACGCACAACGAAGGAGTTTGGGGAGTCTACCGTCTCAAAGATTCTCGATCTGGTGGAAAATTCCAGCTCCAAGAAGTCGCGCTCAGAGAATTTTATCACGAAATTTGCGCGCTACTATACACCGGCGGTCTGCTACAGCGCTGTTGCGCTCGCTGTTCTTCCGCCTCTTGTCCGGATGTTCTTTCTGGGACTTTCGCCGCAGTGGGCGGAGTGGGTGATGCGCGCGCTCACCTTCCTGGTAATCAGTTGTCCGTGCGCGCTGGTGATCAGTATCCCGTTAAGCTTTTTTGCCGGAATCGGAGGTGCGAGCAACGCGGGCGTGCTGGTAAAGGGTTCGAATTATCTGGAGATGCTTTCGAAAACGGACTGCGTGGTATTTGACAAGACCGGAACCATGACGCAGGGCGTTTTTGAGGTAGCGGGTGTGCACCACAATACCATGGACGAAACGAAGCTGCTTGAATATGCGGCGCTTGCGGAGTGCCATTCCACGCACCCGATCAGCAAGAGCCTGCAGAAGGCTTACGGAAAGCATATCGATCAGAGCCGTGTATCCGACGTGCAGGAGATCGGCGGAAACGGCGTGATCGCAAAGGTAGACGGCAGAACAGTCGCCGCCGGAAACAGCAAGCTGATGAAGCGCATTGGCGTAAGCTACCACGACTGCCACAGCGTCGGCACGATCGTACACCTGGCGATCGACGGTGAATACGCCGGTCATATCGTGATTTCGGATATCTTAAAGCCGCACGCAAAGGAAGCAATCCAGGCACTGAAAAAGACGGGTGTGTCAAAGACCGTTATGCTGACCGGCGATGCGAAAAAGGTGGCTGACCAGGTGGCAGAAGAGCTTGGCATCACCGAGGTGTACAGCGAGCTGCTGCCGGGAGATAAGGTTTCCATAGTAGAAAAGCTGCTTAAAGAGAAGAAGCCGAAGAGCGCGCTGGCGTTTGTCGGCGACGGTATCAATGACGCTCCGGTATTGTCCAGGGCAGATATCGGTATTGCGATGGGAGCACTTGGCTCCGACGCGGCGATCGAAGCGGCGGACATTGTTCTGATGGACGACGATCCTCTGAAGATCGCAAAAGCGATCCGTATTTCGCGCAAATGTATGCGCATCGTTTACGAGAATATTTATTTTGCGATCGGCGTTAAATTAATTTGTCTGGTGCTGGGCGCACTCGGCATTGCGAATATGTGGATCGCGATCTTCTCGGATGTGGGCGTTATGGTGATCGCCGTGTTAAATGCGATCCGCACGCTGTATGTGAAGAAGCTGTAAGAGAACACGTGTGATGCTGCGAAAGCAGGAATATATCTTACGTGGAAATTTATCTGCGCTGTACGCAGGGAAGCCCGTGCAAAAAAATGTGGCTGGCGTGCAGCGCAGATTTGTGTTAAAATAAGGGAAATTTTGTACAGAACAGGGAAGGTGATGCTATATGATGGAAAAAAATATAGAAATGGAATGCTGCGAAACTACAGAGGTACACGAGGAACTTCTGGAGATCGTAAATGAAAAGATGCCGCCGGAGGAGACGCTCTATAACCTTGCGGAGCTGTACAAGGTGTTCGGCGACTCCACGCGCATCCGGATTTTGTTTGTATTGTTTGAGGCGGAGGTCTGCGTGTGCGACCTTGCGCGGGCGCTTTCTATGACGCAGTCCGCTATTTCACATCAGCTCCGCATTCTGAAGCAGAATAAGCTGGTAAAGAACCGCCGGGAAGGAAAATCTATTTTTTATTCCCTCGCAGACGACCATGTGCGGACGATCATTGCACAGGGGCTTGACCATATTGAGGAAGACTAGGAGAAGAAGCGGAAAACACCGATCACTTTGCCGAGAATTTTCAGATCTCCATGCACGATGATGGGATCCATGGTGTCGTTTTCCGGCTGCAGGCGGTAATAGCCGTCTTCTTTATAAAAGGTTTTTACCGTAGCGGAATCCTCCACGAGCGCAACGACCATATCGCCGTTGTTCGCGACAGACTGTTCCTGCACAAGGATCTGATCGCCGTCAAAAATACCGGCATTGATCATACTTTCTCCCTGCACGGTAAGCATAAAGGTCTGTGCGTTCGGCATAAGCTCCGCCGGGATCGGGAAATAGCTCTCGATATTTTCTACGGCAAGAATCGGCTCTCCCGCTGCAACACGTCCGACGATCGGCACGTTTACCACCTCGCGGCGCACAAGATTAAAATTGTCGTCGATGATCTCGATCGCGCGGGGCTTGGTGGGGTCACGGCGGATATAGCCGTTTTTCTCCAGCGTTTCCAGGTGGGAATGCACAGACGAGGTAGATTTTAAATTCACTGCCTCGCAGATTTCACGCACTGCCGGCGGAAATCCTCTGTTTAAAATTTCACTTTTTATGTATTCTAAAATTTCGGATTGTTTTTTCGTAATTTTTCCGTATGCCATAAAGGGAACCTCCGTCCTTTTTCTTTTTTATAGTATATAATAATTTCTTGGAAAATGCAAACAAAAGTTCAGAAAGCCTGTTCGAAAAACTTACGGTTTGACAAAAATGTATTCTTATTATACTATAATTATATTGGTTAAGTAGGAAAAGGAGAAGGCTATGAAAATATCGACAAAAGGAAGATACGCGCTTCGCATCATGCTGGATCTCGCTGTGATGGGCGGGGAAGAGCCGGTGCGGGTAAAAGACATCGCAAAGCGGCAGGATATTTCGGTAAAGTATATGGAGCAGATCGTCACGATCCTCGCAAAGGCAGGCTATTTAAAGAGCATCCGCGGACCGCAGGGCGGCTACCGGCTGGCAAAGCAGCCGAAAGAGTACACTGTCGGCATGATCCTGCGGCTGACAGAGGGCAGCCTTGCTCCGGTGGCGTGTCTGGAGGATGAGCCGAATCTCTGTCCGCGGCAGGCGGGATGTGTGACCTTACGTCTCTGGAAGGAGCTGGACAGTGCGATCCGCGGGGTGGTAGATAAATATACGCTGGAGGACCTCGCTGAGTGGCAGCGGGAGATGGGAGATAACTATGTAATCTAAGCAAAAAAGCTTTTTAAATTCTGCATTGGAAAACAAATATAAAATGTCATCGGAAGACTTTCGATTGTAATGTTGGAAAGATGTCGGCGCGCCCGGTTATGAAAGGATAACCGGGCGTTCCTTTATTTTGCTTTTGAAAATTAAATACAGTAATAATACTACGTATGCCAGAAGAAAATTGACTAAAAGTAATTATAATTCTTGTTTTTATCGCAAATATAATATATAATACAATATATGAAAGAAGGGGGCGAGTCCATTGGAATGTACATAAAATTCGAAAAAATAAATAATAGCAGAAAAGGAAAAAGGAGAAATTATCGTTATGAAACACGCGAAAAAGTTTATGATGCTTTTATTGACAGGAGTTATGGCAATTAGTACTGTGTCGATTCCGGCGGCAGCAGAGAATAGTTCTCTGAATTTGTATGAGGACTATGATTGCTCTTTTCCCGTAGGAGTGGATGAAGAATCTTTAGTTTCTTTGGACACAAATGTAATTGAAAGCCAGGGGTTATTTGCGAAGTCCATTTCAAAGACAGTAAAAAAGTTCTACACAGATAAGAATTCCGTACCGGCAGCACTTAATTATCGGGAATACATTGATGGGGCATGGTATGGAGGAAATCTATCCTTAATAGAAGTTGTGTATAAACAGGGAAGTAACTTATATGAAGCAACATTTTCAGGAAAACTTTATTTGCAGTAAGCAGGGGGATAACTAAATGAAAAGAACAATAAGGAAAATGTTAGTGACATTAACTATTGCTGGAACAGTTGCTGTATCATCGTTAGGTGCAACTGCTGCTGAAATGAATGTTTCTGTTGATAATACACAGGAATCTGTAGCCAGATTTATGCATACTTATACGGAAACAATCACAGTGGATTATCCATCAGCAAGTAGTGTACCGTCGACATATTATTATGAATATTATAGTAGTAGTATGAAAATATGGTATAGAGGAACTTTAAAATTTGTAAGTTATGTTACAAATAAAAATGGTGGTGTAACAGCTACATTCTCTGGCACAATGTATGGACAGAATATGTAATAAACATACAATTGTTTTACTTGTGAAGAAAAAAGCCGTATAAAGTTCAAAAATATAGTGGCAGATAGTATTTAGAAATGTAGTTAAATACTATCTGCCACTATATTTTTGTAAATAGCTTTTAATACGAAAGCTGAAAGCTTTCAGCAGGGGTATTAGGCTGGTATCCAATCCCCAACATATTCTCCGGTTGTTATGCAATATAGCCTTTTATATAGTTTATCATTTTTCCACATATAATGCCATTCATATACAGGAGCTCTTGTAATAACGGAGTATGCAGAGACAGATGCGGTTACCGGAACTGGTTCCGCAGCCATAGCCGTTGTCCGGGGACAGAGAAAAAATAATGCAACTATAATGCTGACTAAAAATTTGCGCTTCATGTTCAATTCACCTCTTTTTAATTATAACTTGTATACCCTGCTGCTCCAGACCAGGGATAAATTCGATATTATTGATAAGAGCAACATACGCACCGTCCATATACATATCATAAGTGTCATCCCCATTATCAATAATCAGGCATGTATCGAAGCATGTGAAGGTTCCGTCGTTTGGTTTGTAATGCGGCTCAAAAACAACGAAGTAAGACAGGAAAAACATTCCGATGCAAATGATGGCAAAGAAGATGGTTCTTCCGCGTTGCGCCGGGGGAGTGTTCAGAACATCAAATCTCTGACGCAGGGTGCTGACCTGTCTTCTTGCAAAAAAATTCAGTAATTGACCGGATTTTGATGGATGTGTTGCGTATTTTGTGATTTCCAGAAGAAGACACATATAATCTGTAACATAATTAGAATCCAACTTTCGGACAGCAAAGGCATCAGCGCGTAATTCCATAACATTTTCAGCAAGGGTACAGAGCTTTGTACGAAACGGAATCCACCAGAAGATGCAGAAGAAAGCGCGTAACAGTACTTTTAGCAAAGGGTCGATATGTTTTATGTGTCCCCATTCATGTGTAACTGCCAGAAAAAGTTTTTCATAGGGCATGGCAGTCATATAAGAAGGAAATACAACCACCGGATGCAGGACACCAAAAACATATGGAACATTTGTATCGGAACATGTTTTATAGCGGATAGCCGGGCGGATGTGGAAGAGCTTTTCATCCCCGCGAAGTTTGTCTGTCAGAGCAGGACTAACATTGGACAGGTTTTTTAAATATCTGCACATTTGGTGATATTCATTGCCAAGCCGGTATAAGTTATAGAGAGCTGCCATACCCCACATGGCTAAAAGTATATGTAGAATGGTTATTTCTGTAGTGGTATTTTGAATTACCGGATAAAGAAGCAAGTCTCTCACGCCGGGTAATATCCGGGAGAGCAATATGGGGTGTGCAAAACGGATTTCAACAGGCAGAGATATGCGCAGTAGTATCAGAAGGATACAAAGCAATACTGCGGACGCATATATTTTCCGGTATCCGCCCATAAATTGGAAAAGGAAGCAGACCAGGATACCCCCAAAAAAGACAGATATAAGAGCTGTCCAGAAACCGGATAAGGAGAAAATCATTTTTTCTGAATCCTTTCATTTATAATCTTTTGCAGAGCAAGCAGCTCTTCAGTGGACAGGGACGTATTTTCTACCAGCGTACAGGCGAGATGAAAGGCATCCGTATAAGAGGAAGTATCATTGGAACCAGTGTGAGCCTGTTTGTACTGCGGATTGATGATAAAGGTACGCGCATAATTTTTTGTGTTCTGGACCTTTCCGGACACACAGATAATGTCGTCTTTCAGCAGGGACTGAAGTCCTTTGCGAATGGTAATTTCTTTCATCTCCGGCAGTGCGCTGATAATTTCCATAGCGCACATGGGTCTGTTATAAAGTCTCAATACATCCAGTATTTTTAATTCACTATTTTTCATGTAATCACCATATCGTATTTTTTTATATTATATAATATATCAGATAAAATGTAAAGAAATAAAATATACCAATCAGAATAAACGCATAAATGAATTGGAAGATTTTTTCCATATTAATTAAGCATCTTATGGGGGAATGTTAACTAACATTGACATATAAACAGCAATATACATAGATTTTCACATGTGCTGCTAAAAAATAACTTACATTTTCAAAAAAATATAATATATAATATTTTTGCGAATTAAACCAATATTGAAAAGGAATCTTTCATGAAACAACCCTAATTATTTTGGAAAACCAGTTGAGTATTCCGCAAAAATACGTTATAATCAAGAAAGCAGTTGTACGACTGGCGGAAAAGCAGGGTTACCTGTGGGGAGTACAACGTTATCCTGATGCCGACCGCCTGGGCGACCGCTGTTGACGAAGCAGGTCCTCAGGCGGTTTTTATATATTCAGAAAGGAGCAGATTATGAGCAGATTATCACTGGAACAGGAACTGAAGAACAATGCGTATCCCGGAAGAGGGATCGTCATCGGAAAATCGGAGGACGGTACGAAGGCTGTTGCAGCGTACTTTATCATGGGAAGAAGCGAAAACAGCCGCAACCGTGTATTTGTGGAGGACGGCGAGGGCATCCGCACGCAGGCGTTTGATCCTGCGAAACTTACCGACCCCAGCCTGATTATTTATGCACCGGTGCGTGTGCTCGGTAATAAAACCATCGTGACAAACGGCGACCAGACAGACACCATCTACGACGGCATGGATCATCAGCTTACCTTTGAGCAGTCTCTTCGTACACGTGAATTTGAGCCGGACGCGCCGAACTACACGCCGCGTATTTCCGGGATCATGCACATCGAAAACGGAAGCTACAATTACGCAATGTCTATTTTAAAGAGCAATCATGGAGATCCGGACAGCTGTCAGCGCTTTACCTTTGCCTACGAAAATCCGAAAGCGGGGGAGGGCCACTTTATCCACACCTATCAGTGTGACGGCAATCCGCTGCCGAGCTTTTCCGGAGAGCCGAAGCCGGTTGCGATCCCGAACGATATCGAGGCGTTTACCGAGCTGCTCTGGAGCAGTCTAAACGAGGACAACAAGGTTTCGCTCTTTGTTCGCTTTATTGATATCGCTTCCGGAAAATATGAGACAAGGATCGTAAATAAAAACAAATAGATTTCAAAAGAAAGGACGTAAGATCATGAAAGAACTGCAGTTAAAATATGGTTGTAACCCGAATCAGAAGCCGTCCCGCATTTATATGCAGGAGGGTGAGCTTCCCATCGAGGTGCTCTGCGGAAAGCCGGGCTATATTAACTTTCTGGATGCCTTAAACGGCTGGCAGCTTGTGCGCGAGCTGAAAAAGGCGACCGGGCTTCCGTCGGCTACCTCCTTTAAGCATGTTTCTCCGGCGGGCGCTGCGATCGGACTG
>ENA-OPAV01002178-OPAV01002178.1-human-gut-metagenome-genome-assembly--contig:-NODE-2178-length-11543-cov-3.838092_pt1 | contig 11543 bp, 9 predicted proteins | sample MGYA00241056_ERZ501428 | MGnify/ENA primary metagenome ERZ501428 (study PRJEB25962, sample SAMEA2042621) | human gut metagenome | biome: human gut; feature: human-associated habitat; material: faeces... | reverse complement strand
ACATCTGATTGATAAGGCTTGCTCTTTTGCGGCCCCGCGTCAAGCGCGGGGACAAAGGGATTTTGACACACCCCCCGACGGGTCGCCATTATCAATCCACACTGATAAATCATCATTTATGACTCGAAACTGACAAATTTTGAAACAAAACAATATATAATAATTATGGTAACAGTTAAGGATTTAAAAGATAAAGACAACTTCTTTCTGATGGCAGGCCCCTGTGTGATAGAGGGGGAAGATATGGCATTGCATATTGCAGAGAAGGTAGTCGGCATTACGAATAAGTTAAATATACCGTATGTATTCAAAGGCTCATACCGGAAGGCCAACCGTTCGCGACTGGATTCCTTCACAGGCATAGGCGATGAAAAAGCGTTGAAAATACTCCGCAAGGTAGGTGAGACGTTCGGCATCCCGACTGTAACCGATATTCACGAAACGACTGAAGCCGCAATGGCTGCCGAATATGTGGATGTCCTACAAATCCCAGCTTTCCTCTGCCGGCAAACAGATCTGCTGGTCGCCGCCGCCAAAACAGGGAAGATCGTCAATATCAAAAAGGGACAGTTTCTCTCGCCGGGAGCCATGCAGTTTGCCGTACAAAAAGTAGCTGACGCCGGAAATGACAACGTCATGATTACGGAAAGAGGCACTACATTCGGATATACGGATCTGGTTGTTGATTATCGGGGTATTCCTCAAATGCAGCAGTTCGGCTATCCTGTTATCATGGATGTGACCCACTCCCTGCAACAACCTAACCAAACATCAGGCGTAACAGGCGGACTCCCTGCTCTGATCGAAACAATAGCTAAAGCAGCCATTGCTGTCGGAACCGACGGACTATTCATCGAAACCCATCCGGAGCCTTCTAAAGCCAAATCCGATGGCGCGAACATGCTACAACTGGATTTATTGGAAGAGATGCTGACAAAATTGGTGAGGATACGGGAAGCAGTCAGGAGCAATTGACAATTGAGAATTGACAATTTTTTGTTTTTACTCTTTAATTGTCAATTCTCAATTCAATTATATCACCCCATCTTACTTATTTTTCTGAGCTTGTCCTCGTCTATCAACTTGATCTTCCGACCGTCGATTGCGATAATACGCTCAGCAACAAATGTAGACAATGTACGGATTGCATTAGATGTCGTCATATTCGAAAGATTAGCTAAATCTTCTCGAGAAAGATAAATACTCAATGTCGCCCCATCTTCCTCCAAACCGTAACTGTCTTTCAGGAATAACAAGGATTCTGCCAAACGACCCCGGATATGTTTCTGAGTAAGGTTGACTGTACGCTCGTCTGCAATTCCTAAATCGAGAGAAAGCTGGCGGATAAAAAACATGGCAAGATGCGGATTGCTCATCAAAAGATTCCGGACAATCGTCATCGGAATCATGCATACCGTCGAAGCTTCAAAAGCGGATGCATTCGTCAGGTAATTCTCCTGAGCAAAATTTGCCCGGTAGCCAAAATACTGCACCGGTTTAATCATTCGAATGATCTGGCTTCTTCCGCCAACACCTTCTTTAAAGATTTTAACCTTGCCTTTTAATAAGCACATCATGTCTCTCGGTTCGTCGCCCTCGCAATATATCAACTCATTACGTTTGAAATGCTGGATCGTCGAATTATTACGGAGAACATCCCGCTCCTTTTCGGTCAGGACCCTCCAGACTTCTGCCAAACTGGCCGATAGATCGACCTCTTCTTTCTGTTGTTTAACCACGACTGCTATATAACATACTTATGAAGCACAAATGTAATACTTTTCTTTTAAAAGCTGAATAAGTTTAATACGATAAATGAATAAAAATTCGATTTTATTCGTTACGTTTGTAAAGAAAGAGACGATAATTTGTTGAAAAAGTATTCTTATATAATCATTCTGCTTTTTATCGCAGTAAATGCCTTAGCTGACCTTGGCGGTAGTTATGGAAACCTTTTATTGCTGGGCCGGTCTCCCAAAACGGAATCATCCCAGCAAGGGGATTCTATTATGAGGAAGGTAATCGAGCAGGCCGACAAATACAAAACAGTCGTTTCCCGTTACGAGGCCGAAATCTATATCAAAGGCAAAACGGAAATCCTCAAACAAAACATCCTGATGCGTTTCGCCCATCATCTTTTCCCGGTAGACAGGAAGAACAAGGATATGATCTTCGAGATGGTCAGCCACTCCAAGTTCAACGCCCCGAACAACTACCTGCACAGCTTCGAAGCGATAAACGGGAACAGTATCCCCAACGGCGCAAAACAGCAGGAAGTATTGACATTCCTGAACCTGAATGTTTATTCGCCGACCATCTACAACGAAGGGATCATCATGCCGGTAGCCCATGAAGCATTCAAATATTACAACTTCAACTTGGAAAGTGTCGAAATAACCGATAACCTGAAAATCTATAAGATACGTTTCATGCCCAAGCTATGGAGCCAGAAGCTCATTTGCGGAGACTTGTACATCACCGACAAAGACTGGCACATTGACAAGATCGACGTAAACGGACGTTTCTCCTTTGCCGAATTCAACCTGGTCATGACATTCGGACGGGATTACCGCCATTTCATCCTGCCGCAAAAGGCAGACCTCTTTCTCCGGTACCATGTGCTGGGAAATGCCATCGCCAGTTACTATCATACATCATTCAAATACGAAGCCGTCGAATGGGTTGAAGAAGACAATGAAGACAACAAACACCATTCCCTCGACCTGACCGGATATTACCAGCTATCATCCGATACGATCCCGATCATCAGTGACAGCAGCTATTGGAAAAACAAAAGAGATATCCCGCTGACTCAGGAAGAAGAGAAAAAGTACGAAAAGACAATCATCAAGACTACTCAGGCCAACGACACAAGTAACATTCAGAAATACCTGAAAATAACAGAACGCCTGACCAACACCATCAATCTGGATTATAAGACAACCCGTCTGAAATATTCCGGCATCTTGAATCCCTTCCAGTTGGGCTATTCAGGACGGAACGGCATTACCTACAGGCAACAACTACGTTTCAGCAAGACCTTCAAGAAGGACCGCCAGCTACGTTTCCGGCCTGAGATCGGTTTCGTGTTCAAACGAAAAGAGTTATTCTTCAAGTTCGGAGGAGATTGGGAATACCTTCCGGAGAAACAAGGTGCCCTAAGCCTCAGCCTCGGAAACACCAACCAAGGATATTCCTCCAAGATCATGAACGAAATCAACGAACAGCTGAAAGACTCCACTTTCAACTTCGAAAACCTGGACCTGGAATACTTCAAGCACTATTACATAGAGCTCAAGAACCAGATCGAACTGTTCAACGGTTTCCAGATGACCACCGGAATCTCCTACCACCGCCGCATCCCCACCCGCAAAAGTGCAATAGATCCGGGAGACGGCGTTACGGAGATCATTAACGAAAACTATCACGATTTCATTCCTACGATCGGTTTTTCCTATACTCCCAGACAATACTACTGGATGGACGGCTATCGTAAAGAGTACCTCTACTCCTACTACCCGACCGTCTCCATCGAGTTCGGGCGAGCCATACCGGGCGTATGGAAAAGCAGCGGCAATTACGGACGTATGGAAGCCGATATCCACCAAAGCATTTACCTGGGCCTGTCACGCCGGTTCAACTACCATATTAGCGGAGGGCTTTATACAGCCCAGAAATCGACCTATTTTGCCGACTACAGGTATTTCACGCGGCACAACTTCCCCGAATCATGGGGAGGTGACGATTTCGGGGGTGTCTTTCATCAGCTAAGGAGCGTGTGGTTCAACGCATCCGACAAATATGTCCAGGCGCATGTCATGTACGAAAGCCCGTTCATGCTCTTCCAGCTATTCAAGCCGGAAGCTACCAAACACATCATCTCCGAACGTTTTTACCTCAGCCAGTTATGGATGCCGGTCAAACCCAGTTACACAGAAATCGGATACGGTTTCGGTAACCATATCTTCAACGTTGCCGCCTTCATCGGGTTCGACAAATTGAAATATGACGGGATCGGATTCAAATTTGCGTTCGAACTCTTCCAGTAAGTTCAGAATTGCGGACGGACAATCATAATACCGCAGTTACGTTTGATACCCTGCACATACTCCTGCAAAGGTTCTTCGTTCACAATCACTCGCTTCTTCGTGGTCGAGGCATGGATAAAAGTGAGTTTATCCCCTTCCCGGCAGATAATGCCAACGTGCGAGATATCCAGTCCTTTCACAGTCGTGACGAAACAGACGATATCGCCATTCTTGATTTGACCGGCGTGCGCATTGATTTCATCCTGCGGAATATAGTAATGCGGACGGGCATTGATTTCCTTTTCCTTCGCCGCTATTATCGCGATGCGCTCCGGGTTGCCTTTCAGCTGCTTGTAGCTATCGGGATGTGTGGACATAAAGGACAGGTCGAGTTTAAGCGGTTGTCCCCCGATTTCTTTCGTGACATCCTTCAGATACCCTCTCTTTTCGTTTTCATACATCCAGTCGGTCGTATAATGGAGGCGATCCGTATAATCGAGTGTCACGTTGCCGGAATCCCGGTAACGCATATTTTTTAAGACAGAAGCATATCCTTCATATCCGGGACGTTGCCTGACAGACCAGGCCAAAGCAACTGTATTCTCAACCAAAGTCATGCAATCCAAGCCATGCAAGTTTATTATCAGGTTTTCGGGCTCTTCCTCCAATGTCCCAGCCACATAAGGAGTCCCCAAGAAAAAACGGGCAGTTTCCACCATCAGGTCACCTGTCGGAAAAGTCGCTTTCTCCTTCACAGCCTCACAATAGCGTTCGTAAATCACCTTCTCCTCCCGAGCTTTCCCGGACAGAGAAAGAAAGGCTAAAAAGAGCAAACAAAATAACGTCCGTTTCATCTCTTGATCTAATTTCAATCCTTCTTTGTCGCTAACAAGTCTTCCAGCTTCACCAACTCGTCACGGAACTGCGCAGCTTCGATAAAGTCCAGCTTCTTGGCCGCCTCCATCATCTGCTTCTTCGTCCGTTCGATCGCCTTTTCAAGCTGTTTACGATTCATATACTGAACTACCGGGTCTGCAACCAGGCTGGGTTCCGGTTCCACATAAGCATACGGCTCACCGGTAATCGGCTGTTGTTTCTCCGCTACCAAGGAAACACTGTTTTTGATAACCTGCTTAGGTGTAATGCCATGTTTCTCGTTATAAGCGAGCTGTTTTTCACGTCTGCGTGCCGTTTCGTCCATCGTCAGGCGCATACTGTCCGTTATCTTGTCGGCATAAAATATCACCTTCCCATTCACGTTTCGGGCAGCACGTCCGGCTGTCTGTGTCAGCGAACGGTGCGAGCGCAGGAAACCCTCCTTATCGGCATCCAAGATAGCGACCAAAGAGACTTCCGGCAAGTCGAGTCCTTCACGCAGCAGGTTGACACCGATCAGCACGTCGAACAACCCTTTCCGCAAATCATCCATAATCTGAATGCGTTCCAACGTATCGACATCGCTATGGATATAGTTACAACGGACTCCCATGCGTGTCAGATAAGTAGTCAGTTCCTCCGCCATGCGCTTCGTCAATGTCGTCACCAAAACACGTTCATCCACAGCGGAGCGCTGCGTGATCTCCTCCATCAGATCGTCGATCTGGTTAAGCGTCGGACGCACCTCGATAACCGGGTCAAGCAAGCCTGTCGGACGGATCACCTGATCCACCACGATCCCTTCGCTCTTCTCCAACTCGTAGTCGGCAGGCGTCGCACTCACGTAAATCGCCAACGGAGTCAGCGACTCGAACTCGTCGAACATCAACGGGCGGTTATCCATCGCCGCCGGCAGACGGAAACCGTACTCCACCAGATTTTTCTTACGGGAATAATCGCCTCCATACATCGCCCGTATCTGCGGGATCGTCACGTGGCTCTCGTCGACCACCAACAGGAAATCTTTCGGGAAATAATCGAGCAGACAGAAAGGCCGTTCACCCGCCTGACGACCGTCGAAATAACGGGAATAGTTCTCAATTCCAGAACAATGTCCTAACTCGCGTATCATTTCCAAGTCGAACGTAACACGCTCATACAAACGTTTCGCCTCATAAGGCTTGCCGATCTCCCGCAGGAAATTCACCTGCGTCCCCAGGTCGACATCGATCTGCCCGATAGCGGTATTGATACGTTCCTGGGTAGTTACGAAGAGGTTGGTCGGGTAGATGTTCAGTTCATCCTGCTCGTCTATTTCCTGCCCGGTCTGCGGGTCGAACGAAGAGATACGGTCTACTTCGTCGTCCCAGAACTCAATACGGTAGGCTGCCCCATCAAAAGTTTCGATAGCCGGAAAAATATCGACCGTATCGCCGTTTACACGAAAACAGCCCCTATTGAACTCTATCTTATTATTGACATAAAGGGCATCCACAAAGCGACGCAACAGTTTATCCCGGTCTATCCGCATCCCCTTCTCCAGATGCACCACCTTCTCGGCAAAGGCAGTCGGGTCCGCCATAACATACAGGCAGGAGACAGACGAAACGACAATGACATCCTTCCGTCCCGACAGAAGCGAAGCGGTTGCACGCAAACGAAGTTTATCGATCTCGTCATTGATCTGCAAGTCCTTTTCTATATAGGTATCCGTCGTCGGAAGATAAGCCTCCGGCTGGTAGTAATCGTAATAAGAGACAAAATACTCGACGGCATTGTTCGGAAAAAATGCCTTGAACTCGCTGTATAACTGTGCAGCGAGCGTTTTGTTATGACTCAAAATCAAGGTCGGTTTCCGCACTTCCTTGATCACGTTGGCGATAGTAAACGTCTTTCCGGACCCAGTCACCCCTAACAAGGTCTGGAAAGGCACACCACTCTTTATTCCATCGGACAGAGCCGCAATCGCTTCCGGCTGGTCGCCCGTCGGACTAAATGGGGAAGATAGTTCAAAGTTCATTCTTTATTTTATAGGTTATACAGTTATGCATTCAGGAAAATCCGATCCTTCGCAAAACGTCCGCTTTACCGGAGCAACTCATCCAACGGGAGATAACCAAACTGCATCTCGTCGTTCATGCTCAACAGCAAACGTTTGTTGTGGTCGTCATAGCAAAGCCTGACCACTGGACGACCGACATCGAGCGTCTTCAGATAATTGCCTTCCAAATCGAATACCAGCAACAGAGAAGCCGTAAATCCGTCTTTCTTCTGACGATGTTTCCCGGAATAAGCCGTCACGATCTTGTCACCGCAAAATACGCCGTCAATATGCCGATAAACATCATTCCACTCGCCATGCCGCCACTCCGGGCCATAAACATTGTATTTCAGATTTCCATCCAAGTCGCAGATCGTCAGCAAGTCGTCCCGCGAATAGACATCCACATAGATACCATGCTCCGTCGAGACGATGCAATCCGCTCGTTTCTTTCTAATCTCCGGATGTTCGTAGGGCATCAGACGGACCTTCCCAGTCTGCATATTCCAACATCCGACAGCCGTCTTGAAATCATTTGTCCCGATCGGGACGACCGTCCCACCGATACAAAGCGTGTCGGAAACATAAACGACATCGCTTGGTACGCGGTCTTCTGGGAAGGAGCATTTGACCTCAGGTATATAGTCAGGATCAGCCAGCAAGCTATCCAAGACATAGGTGTACAACTTCATCCGGGCATTATCTGGAAAGTAAAAACACCCCTTTCGTTCATTCATAATCAACACTCCGGGATTGGCAATCTCTCCCGGCCCCTGCCCTTTGTTTACCGTACTCAAAACAGGCTTATAGGTAAACCGATCGAACAGGTGCACGATCTTATCAATCGCCGTCCAGCTATACTCGACGACAATTAAATAATCGCCCAGCACATACAGCAAGTTGTTATTACCGACCAGCACATCTCCGGTCCCGATCTCCACCACCTTGTCCTTCACATCGACCACCTTGTCCCGGCTTTTCTGATATTTTTCCTGTACTGGCGGTTGCGTACAAGACAAGCCCAGCACCATCAAGCCCAAAATCACCCCGCTCCATCGAGTCATTCCGCCTCTCCTTTCACTATTTAGATTGTTTCGGTATAACCATCCAGAGGATCAGGTAAGCGATCACCCCGGAAAACATCGTAAAGATGCTCAATAATATATATCCGATGCGCACTAACGTAGGATCCCAGCCGAAATAATCGGCGATACCCGCACAAACACCTGCTATCATCCCGTTATTCGAACGGTAAAGTCTTTTAGGTTCTTCCATTATTCTTTCGTTTTTTATTGTTTATCCTTTATTTTATGTTACAAATATACTTATAATACTCGATAACTATACAATACATAGCTGTTAGGTTCCGAAAGGGAAAAACGAATCCGCCCATCCTTTCCGACTATGCTGCGGAATGCTTTTCCAGCACCGAGAACCGGAATAAATTCAACTTGTTCGCCCGGTTCGAAGAACGTATCCATATCAAATGACTCCTCCTCGTTAGACTCCCTGAACAACAGGAAATATCCTTTCCTGTCCTTCACAGACTGGAAACCACACCATGACTTGCCCGAAGGTTCGTCCCCCACTGGGAAGACATATCCGGTATGGAAATCATGCTGTACCGTTTTATATTTCTGGATCACTCCACCCGTCGGAAATGCCTCATCCGGCAAGTTAGACGCTTCAAACCAGGCCAATGGCTGGGCTGCCATCGTTATTGCAAACAAATAATCGAATGAATAAGTTGACGGAGCGAATTTATCACCGGCATATTTCTCCTTGTTACGCCATTTGTTCAGAAACTCGATCTGCAGCGACTGGGGAGCTACATAGCGCGACAGCATCCACAAGTTACGCAGCGACCAGTACGGATAATAGTTGCCCCAATCCGTATAACGATTTTCCAAAAAGATGTTTCCATATTCATTAAAGAAGAAATATCCTCCCCTCCGTCCGGCTGTCGCATCCAGGTTTAAGACAGCTTTCCATCCAGTCGCTTCCATCACTCGGTTATAGAGACTGCGCAGACGGCTTTCCGCCAATTTGTTATCAAAAAAAGTACCGTCAATCTTGAAAGTACGGATACCATATTTTTCATACAAAGCGATCAACGCATCGGCATCTTTCTGCCAATCGGCATAATCGTGCTGTATGCTGGGATTAAACCAAAGACACACTTCGATCCCCAACTCCTTACCACGCTTCACGATAGGCGCCAGGCCATTCGGGAAACGGTCCGGATCGGGTGTCCAGTAATCCGGGTTATCCCAGATATTCTTAAAACTGCCACCATAAGCCGAGTTCGCGCTACGTCCGGCCTGCCATCCGTCATCGATCTGGAAATGAGTGACACCCAACTTGGCTGCCAGTTCCAATTCCTTCAGACAAAAAGCCTCGTTCACACGCGTATCCTGTCCTCTGTCTCCCCAGGTATTCAGCATCACCATCTCGTCGCGGTCTTCGAGGAACGGGCGGATACGCATCTGGTAATTACGAAGCGCCATCCGTTTCTGTTTCTCACTCGAACGAAATGTTCCGGTCACATAGCTATAAGCCTTTGTCCACTCGTCAGTCTTTATATCCGCACTGTCGACACCCAAACCGACCATTCGGAAAGTACCCTCGCTCACCAGATAATCACCTCCCGGATAGTAGAGTTGTACATTTGACGTAGGTGCCTCTTTCAACATAAAAAAGCCAGCTTCCTTCTCCGTATTCTCTGCAAAGAGCAGATTGCCACGATAGAGACAATCCCGGTAAGAAAGCGCATGAACAGGACGAACCAGCGTATTGAAACGGTCGGTGACGTCAAAGAACTCCACCGCCTCCAGCTGCCAGTGCTTTCCTTCCAGCATAAGCTGTTCCATCACCGGGACATTTCCGCCCTGCGAATTTTGCGTCAGTTTTTCTATATTCTGCAAGTCGGCAGGATTATCCAATGCCTTTATCCATTTCTGCGAAGCCTGTCCTTTCAGATACAATTCGCAAGCGATGGCAGGACAGTCAGGATAGATCTTGAGAATTTTCCTCACCTGCAAATTGCCGGCTTTATACTCCACCGTAGCACGAAGATGGTGTGTATATTGCAAAGAAGCAGGTACTTCCTCTATCCGGATACAAGCTTCGCTCCCCTCCTTTTCCTCTCCGGGAAGGGAAAGGTCCGGCTGGTTGTTCCGAAGCTGCCAGGCTAAGCCATTTCCCTTGTCTTCCAGTTTACAAGTAATCAGATTACCGTTATTCCAAAGCCAGCTACGCTTGATCAGACTGTTTTCGATCGTCAGCGTATCTTGTTTCAACTCTATCTTACAATCTCCCGCCGCCTTCCTATATGGTTGAACAGCAGAGACCGGAGCGGTCAAAATTAATGAGAACAGGGTTGCCCCTAACAACTGTTTTTTCATATTGATATTGAAGTATTATAAATGATTTCCTTACAGGTAGGCAGCCACCTTATTGCGGTCCGTTTCGACCGTCTCAAACTCGGAAGAAACGATACTGCTGCCCATCGGGACATTCTCGTTCCGGTATTCCATTTTGCTGTAGACGATGCTGCGGGCGGATGTATGGAACTCCTTTGCCCCTGTTTCCGCTTCGATACGGGAGATGTTATTTTCCCGAACTCCGCATCCCGGCATGATTATGATGCGTCCTGCTGCACGTTTCACCAGTTCGGCAATGAGAGGAATCCCTTTCACGGCATCAGACTGCTGGCCGGAAGTCAGGATACGGTCGCAGCCCAGCTCGATCAACTGTTCCAATGCGGCAAAGGGATCGCGGCAGACATCAAAAGCCCGGTGACAGGTGACAGACAGCGGCTTAGCTGCCTCGATCAGACGGCGCATCAAAGAGACGTCGATATCCCCGTCTTTCGTCAGGCAACCAAAGACTACGCCATGCACCTTCAACTGCTTGCACAGTTCGATATCCAGCAACATCGACTGAACCTCTGCCGGTGTATAAAGGAAGTCGCCTCCACGCGGACGGATAATCACATTTATATCGATAGACGAAGTGAGTGCCTGCGCCGTCCGGATCTCCCCATAGCTGGGTGTCGTTCCCCCTTCCGGAATTCCGGCACAAAGTTCCACACGTTTAGCTCCTCCGGCTTCTGCTTCCACACAGCTTTGTGCGGAGTTGGCACAAATTTCGATAATACGAGTCGGTTTCATACGATTTTTACCTTTATTGTTTCTACTATATACAAAGATAAGACTATTATGCGAAACTTCCCTATATTCCCAGGAGAGAGATGCCGAATTGCATGGGCATCCATCTCAAAACGAATGCCTGTCAATGCGGAAACGAATGCCTGTCGAACTTCAAACGAATACCAACCTGAATAAAACCTTTCGCCTCCAACCTGAACAAGACACAAAAAATCTGCCAAGTCTGCCAAGTCTGCCGGGCCTTCTTTAAAAAGAGACATTTTACAAAGGATGTGTAACAAAAGTAAACAAACAATTATAGATCAATATATTACCATATAGAACAAAAGGAGAAGATAAAACTTAAGGTCACAAAACAAGGTTCTTCCACGGACATTTATCTGTTACTTTTGGCTTGATCCAAAAGTAACCAAAAGATCAAGGCTTAAC
>ENA-OPAV01002176-OPAV01002176.1-human-gut-metagenome-genome-assembly--contig:-NODE-2176-length-11562-cov-2.729990_pt1 | contig 11562 bp, 9 predicted proteins | sample MGYA00241056_ERZ501428 | MGnify/ENA primary metagenome ERZ501428 (study PRJEB25962, sample SAMEA2042621) | human gut metagenome | biome: human gut; feature: human-associated habitat; material: faeces... | reverse complement strand
CATAGCCGCCGCCGACGCAGAGAGCGGCGACTGCGTACTGCTCTCCCCCGCATGCGCGAGCTGGGATATGTTCAAATGCTATCAGCAGCGCGGCGAGATATTCAAGGACTGCGTAAGAGCGTTATAAAAAAATAATAAAGATAAAGCGAGCCGCCGCGGATATCCGCGGCGGTTTTGTGTTGGGGTGCTCGGCATGCGTAATAACTTGGCGTTAGATGTAGCAGTGGTACATCGAGTCGCCGCGCAAAAGAGTTTCGCACCAATAAAATCGTGCAAACTTCGCGGGCGGATGATATCCGCCCCTACTTACTTTGAGCGAAGCGAAACCACCCCCTCAGTCGCTTCGCGACAGCTCCCCTGCAGGGGAGCCTATGGCGGTGCTGATTTTGTGCTTCCAGTGTGAGGTCGGTTTGTAGGGGTCGGCGACCTCGACGACCCTTTGACGCGCAAGCGTCACGGTGTTTTGAGGTAAGTGCAAGTGTAACAATCCCTCAGTAGCTTTATCCACTATATAGATTTCAAGGGCAGGCGAACGAAGTTCGCCCCTACGGTCGGTAGGATAAATCTTTGCGAAGATTTCATGCCGCCTATGGCGGCAGCGGTGCGTCGAGTCGCCGCACCCTACAAACTGAGCATCAGCAAACAGCAAAAAATACCGCAGGGCTTTTGCTCTGCGGTACTTTGATTTCAGACTTTATTTATGCTCGGCGAGGTATCTGTCCACGACGGACTCGACATAATCGGGGCGGTCGGTGATGATACCGTCAACGCCGTTTTCGAGCATCTTGATTACATCCTTTTCCTCGTCAACTGTCCATGCGTTGACCTTCATACCGGCGGCATGGGCGCGCTTGACAAGCGTCTTTGTGGCAAACGCCTTGTGCGGATGCATTGCGTCGCAGCCGATCTTCTTCACAAGGTGCAGCGGCTGGAAGAACCATCTTCTGACTACCTGTCCGTAAATCGGATAGAGATACGCCGTCTTGCACTTGGGCTCGTACTTCTTCGCCTCAACGAGCATCTTATAGTCGAAGCTCGAAATGAGGAGCTTATCGAAAAGTCCGTATGCCTTGGCGGCGTCTATCGTCTTGCGGACAATGTCTGCGCGGTCGGTCTTACAGGGCTTTATCTCGATGTTCATGACGCTGAGCTTATCGCTCTTCTGCATGCACTCGAGGTATTCTTCGACGGTAGGCAGAGTGACGCCGGCGAAGTCCTTTGAAAACTTGCTGCCAAAATCGAGCTTGCGGATATCCTCAAACATATAGCTGCCGATAGCGCCGGTGCCGTTGGACATCTCGTCAACGGTGTCGTTATGGCAGATAACTATATATCCGTCTTTTGTGGAATGGACGTCGGTCTCGGTTCCGTCGGCTCCGAGCTCGATCGCTTTTTCAAACGCGGGGATCGTGTTCTGCGGGGCATAGCGGTTAGCACCGCGGTGTGCGATTATCTTTGGCTTATTCAACACTGTTCACCTCTGAAAAATTTCTGAGGACATTATAGCACTTCGCCGCTGAAAATTCAACAGGAATGTGATAACGCTGAAATAATTATTAAATTTCTGCTTTTATTGTACTTAAGTCCAAAACGCTGTTGCAAGCTATTAATATTTTTGCTATAATGATAAGAGCTTTTATGCAAATTGTCGATGCTTCCCGATTGAATTTTTTTCATATCGGGGGGCTAAAACAACTGTCTGCGGGCGTATTTTCCCTGCTTCGCCGCAGACCTGAAGGAGTGTTGAAATGGGAAAGAGTAATCTCAAGGAAAAGGTCAGCACGACATGGAACAATGTCGTACTGCACTGGAAAACACCCGCCTTGGGCAAATATGTCTCCTACAAAGAGATAATTGCCTACGGCGTCGGAGGAATGGGCGTTCAGTTCGTCATGTTCTTCTGCTCACTCATCGCGCTTTCCGCAACGAGCTTCCTTGTCGGAAACACGATAGGCATCAAGCCGATGCACTTGCAGTATATGGCGGTCGCATCGACTATTATCGGCTTCGGAATCACTATCGGACGCTCTTACATAATCGACAGCGCCCGCTTCAAATCCGGAAAATTCCGTCCCTGGCTTGCGATAACCGGTATTCCCACCGTTATTATAGCGGTCGTGTTCGTCTGGCTGCCATATGAGACGATGTCGTATATGCAGAAAGTCATTGCGGTTTTCCTCTGCTATAACCTTCTGCAGTGCTTCTATCCGTTCTTCCAGCAGGCATACACAGACCTTGCAAACGTCATATCGCCCAACTCCCATGAGCGTACCGATATCGTTTCGGTCTCGTCGATCATCTACTCCATGGCGCCGTCCCTCACGGGTCTTTTCGTGCCGATGCTCTCGACGCTCACCGGCGGTCTGAACTCCATCACCACCTACCGTATAATTCATCCCATCGTTGCCATAGTAGGACTTCTTCTGTCCTATATTGCATACGCCGGAACGAGAGAGAGAATAATCGTGGCGGAGAGCCACGTTACCCAGTTCAAATTCTCCGACGCATTCCGCGCCGTTGCAAAGAACAAATATTTCTGGATAACTTCCCTTGCAGGCTGGCTCGGCTTCCTTGAGGGCGCAGTCGACGTTATCGTCGGCTGGACATTTATATATGCCTACCCCGACAGAATGGGTCTTTACGGAGTCGCAACAACGCTCATCGGCAACGCGGCGCTCTGGGCAATGCTCATCTGTCCGATAGCGATAAGAGTCCTCGGCAAGAGAAACCTGCTTATCTGGTGCAATGTTACAAACGTCGTGCTCATCGGACTGCTCTATCCCCTTTACAACAACATCCCCGCTCTGATAATTCTCTATTATCTCAACAGATTCGTCAATTCTTTCGCCATAGTCTACACCCCGGGAATCAACGCCGACATGCGTGACTATCAGCAGTATTTCACCGGCGAGCGCATAGACGGAATGTTCGGCGCGGTCGGCATAATCGGCTCGTTCATCGGAATGTTCACCGGCATGGTGCTCCCGACCATCTATCAGATGCTCGGCCTTGAGGACAACTACGACGTGCTCGAAGTCGCTTCGTTCAGAGAGGATATGTTCGACGTGCTCATCATCGCCGCAGCTATCGGCGCGGCGCTCAACTTCGTCCCCTACCTCTTCTACGATCTGACCGAGACCAAGCAGCGCGGCATAGTCAAGGTGCTCAAGATACGCGCGATGTTCGAGGACTACGGCAACGGTATTCTCCGCGACGAGAGCATCGTTGAAGCCATAGACATAATCGACGAAGCAAATCTCCTCTACAAAGACAGAACCCTCATGACCACAAAGGACGACATCAAGAAGGCAGAGAGACTGCCCGCGAGAACGCCCGAGGAAAAAGAGTTCAAGAAGAACGAAATCAAGCGACTGAAAGCCGCTTACAAAGAATTCAACACTCAGAACCGCGGCATAAAGAAAGACCGCATAAATCAGGCAAAGGCCATGCCCAAGAGCACCGACGCCGAGAAGGCGGCGAGAAAAGCCGCGAAGGCGGCGAGAAAAGCTGCAATAAAGGCCGCGAAGGCTATGCCAAAGGACACCGACGCCGAGAAGGCGGCGAGAAAAGCCGCGATAAATACAGCGAAGGCTATGTCCAAGGGCATCGACGCCGCGAAGGCAGCAAGAAAAGCTGCGATAAAGGCCGCGAAGAAAGAGAACAGAGAGCTCAACAAGCTCAATGCGGACATCTCCGTGTGCGATTTCATCATCGACGAGATGAACAAATACGACACTCTGCGCATCAAGAAGCAGGTCGAGCGTTCACGAGCGCTTGAGGCTGCCGGATACAACGGAATCTTTGATTACAACAAAGAGATCATGGTCGAGGCAAAGGCTCTGCCGAAGTCCACTCACGAGGAGCGCGAGATTCGCAGCGACGCCATAACCCGCGCCCGCGCGCTCAAGAACGCCAGAAAGGCAATGATAAAGTTCTACGGCTCGCCCGAAAATATCGTCGAGCCTTCAGACGATGCGTTCAAGGCCGCAGAGGCTCTGCCGGACGACACCTTCGCGCATCAGCTCGAGAAGAAGAGAACCGTCAAGAAGCTCGTCAACGAGAAGTCGAAGTACATCAGAAGCGTCAAGCCTCTTCTCGACGCAAGACGCCAGCTGACGGAAAAAGAAAACTACGCGCATCTTGACGATATCCGCGCAAGATACGCCGACGCAAAAGCGAACACCGACGCCGAGTACGAGGCGCGCAGAGTCGAGATCGAGAGACTCGAAGAGGAGCGCAAGGCAGACCTCGAGCGCAGGAAGCAGGAGCGCCTGGCCAAGAAGAACGGAAAGTGAGGAACAGACGATGAAAAAATTCAGTAAAATAGCAGCCGTTGTTGCGCTGATGCTCGTTGTCTGCCTCTCTTTCACAGGCTGCGGCAATCTCGGCAACGCGATAATCTCCGCCCTCTCCCTCGATGTCACGGTCGACGACCCGGCGCTCATCAAGGTTGAGGATATACTCGACAAGACCGTCAAGACGGAATCCGTCAAGAGCGGCGACTTCACCTATACATTATATACCGACAACACCGCCTGCATCACGGGCTACACAGGGAGCAACCCCGTTGTTTCCATTCCCGCGGAGATAGACGGCGCAAAGGTAGTCGGTCTCGAGAACAAGGCTCTCAAGAGCAGCAGCACGCTCAAGGAGCTCATACTCCCCGACTCTGTCGAGGCAATCGGCAACTATGCCGTGATGTACTGCGACAGTCTTGAGAAAGTAACCATCGGCAAGAACATCAAGCACATCGGCATCAGCGCGTTCGAGGGCTCGCAGGAGAACGCCTACACCGGAAAGAGCAAGCTTACGACCGTTGTTTTCAACGGCGCGCCCAAGACCATATCCGAAAAGGCTTTCTACTTCTGCTCCGCGCTGACCGAAATAGTCCTGCCCGAAGGCGTTGAGACCATCGGCGACTGGGCATTTGCGAAGTGCTTTAGCGCGAAGAAGATAATTATCCCCGAGGGCGTCACTCAAATTGACGACCACGCGTTCCTCAAGTGCACCGGAGCGGTCGAGATATCGATTCCCGGCACGGTTGAGAGCATTGCCGTGAGCACATTCTACCGCTGCTCCTCTCTCGAAAAGCTCACCATCGGCGAGGGAGTCAAAAAGCTCGAAAAGGGCGCATTTGAAGAGTGCAAATCGCTCAAGACAGTCGTCCTGCCCGAGAGCATGGAAGAGCTCGGCAAATATGCGTTCTACAACTGCACCGGACTCGACGAGATAACCATTCACTCCGGAGTCACCGCGTTCGGCGGCGAGATATTCAAGGATGTCGGCAAGCTCACGATTTCGACCGAGAGCGGAAGCGACGCCGAGAAATACGCGCAGGACAACGGCTTTGATGTTGCCGTTATCGGCTGACGGAGGACGAATGGGAACGATAATCGCACTCGGCGGCGGCCGTTATGACGACGGCGAGGTAATGCCGATATTTGAAAGAATAGTCCGCGAATCGGGCAAAGAAAATCCTCATGTCGTGTTCCTGCCGACTGCCGGGCACGACGACACCGAGGGCGACGAGCCCATATGGGAGAGCTTCGAAAAGCTCGGATGCACGGTTGAGACACTCAAGCTCACCGACCCCGCGAACACCCGCGAGCACATATATGATACGCTCGTAAACACGGACATTGTCTACGCCGGCGGCGGAAACCTCGAGTTCATGATGAACACATTCAAGGCGACCGGCGCGGACGAGGCGCTCAGAGAAGCGTATAAACGCGGAAAAGTCCTTTCGGGGCTCAGCTCCGGCGCAATGTGCTGGTTCGACATGGGATATGACGACTGCGGCGAAAACGGCAGCTTCATGTTTGTCGACTGCATCGGACTTCTCCCCTACTGCTACTGTCCGCACTTCATCAGCGAACGCTGGCAGAGTTTCGGAACAGCCGTAATAGGCTGCCGAGTCTCGGGCATCGGAGCCGAGGACGGCGCGGCGCTCATATTCAAAGACGGTCATTTCTCCGCCATGTGCGGAAACGACGGCGGAAGCGTGTTCTATTTTGACAAGGATAACGGCTTTGCAAAGAGCGACATAACCGAGGATGCGTCGGCGCTGGATATATAAAAATCATGCAGGGAAAACGGATGATATCTGTTTTCCCTGTTTTTTATTGGGGTATTGATGACAGCCGTCATTTTCGCATATCCCGTCAGTTGAGCGTATGCGAGTAACCCCTCAGTCACTTCGTGACAGCTCCTCTGCAGGGGAGTCTGCGGACAGGTTCGTGCGTGGTTGCTCTTTTTATCGTCGGCGGCGTCGAGGTCGCCGTACCCTACAAAATCAGACTTTATTATTGGGCGCAAGCGAGGCAATTAACCAACAACACTCCCTCCGCATATTCTTATAGTAAATGAATATGCGGAGGTATTTTTATGCCCGATGTCTATCTCAGTCCTTCAACTCAGGACTATAACCCCTATATAATCGGCGGGAGCGAGAAATACTACATGAATCTCCTCGCCGACGCAATGGAGCCGTATCTCTCTTCAAGCGGGATAAGCTACGGCAGGAACGACCCGAACGGCAACGCCGCGGCGGCTGTTGCACGTGGAAACAGAGGAACCTATCGGCTCTATCTCCCCCTGCACTAAAACGCCGCGCCTGCCATATATGAGGGCACTCTGCGCGGACCGGACGTCTACTACTATCCGACGAGCACACAGGGAAAGCGCGCTGCCGATATAATCGCAAACGGACTGCGCGAGATATATCCCGAGCCGGAGCTTGTGAACACGCGCTCTTCAACGGAGCTGCTTGAACTCAGGCGGTCGAAAGCCCCTGCGGCTTATCTCGAGCTCGCCTACCATGACAACGAGCAGGACGCGCGGTGGATAGCCGACAACATTGACACGATAGCCGAAAATCTTGTCATAAGCATTGCGGATTTTCTCGGCGTGCCGTTTCATCCGCCGGTATTTCCCGACGAGGGCACCGTCCGCACGCAGGGCGGAGTGCTCAATGTCCGGCGCGCGCCGAATATTACTTCAATGATAATCGGCGTTATCCCGAACGGACGCCCCGTGACGATAACCGGCGCACTCAACGGGTGGTATGCCATCGACTTCGGAAACACAACAGGTTATGTTTCGGCGGGAAACATCAGCAGAAACTGACACAGTTTGTACACAAAATTGACATATTCATACACTTATCCGATTTTTTCCGACGGCGTTTGTATAAAATGCAGATTTTTAAACTTTTCCTTGCTTTTACCCCCAAAAAGCCCTATACTATTATTGTATTTTCACCGAACTTTTCTTTAGGGGGAACGAGGATTTGAAGCTGCTTGAGGAGCGCATAATTGCTGACGGCAAAGTGATCGGGGACGATATTCTCAAGGTGGATATGTTTCTCAATCACCAGATCGACGTGCACCTTCTTCAGGAGATCGGCAAGGAGTTCAAGCGCCGTTTTGACGGGTGTAATATAAATAAAATTCTGACTATCGAAGCATCGGGCATAGGGATCGCGTGCATAACTGCGCAATATTTCTCTGTGCCTGTTGTTTTTGCCAAAAAGGGCGCGCACAAAAATGTGGGCAGCAATGTCTACTCCTCCGTTGTCCACTCCTTCACAAAGGGCACGGACAGCCTTGTTACAGTGTCGAAAGACTACATAAACAAGGGCGACAAGATACTCATCATCGACGATTTCCTTGCAAACGGCGCCGCCGTTTCGGGACTTATCGATATAATCAACCAGGCGGGTGCCGAGCTTGAGGGCGTCGGCATCGCCATTGAAAAAGGCTTCCAGCCCGGCAGAAAGGTTCTCGAAGAGAAGGGCGCGAGAGTCGAATCCCTCGCCATCATCGAGAAGATGGGCAACGGAACAATAACATTCAAAGAACAGGACGACTGAGTTATTTTTTCCCGTGCAGGACTGCGGGATAAATATAAAAAAATTTTTTGGAGGTAAGTCAAAAAATGAAGAAATTCACAAGAATCCTCGCGATCGTTCTTGCGCTCGCCACCATTTTCAGCTTTGCAGCTTGCAGCAGCAAGGACGGCGGCGAGAAGAAAATGAAGGTCGGTTTTATCTTCCTTCACGACGAGAACTCGACTTATGACAAGAACTTCATCACCGCAGCTGAGGAAGCTTGCAAGGAGCTTGGCGTTGAGATAGTCAAGAAGACCGGCATCGGCGAAACTCAGGCTTGCTACGATGCAGCGGCTGACCTTGCTGATCAGGGCTGCTCAATCGTTTTCGCTGACAGCTTCGGCCATGAGAGCTTCATGATCCAGGCTGCCGAGAAGTATCCGGACGTTCAGTTCTGCCACGCTACCGGCACCCAGGCTCACACCAAGGGTCTCAAGAACTTCCACAACGCTTTCGCTTCCATCTACGAGGGTCGTTACCTTGCAGGTATTGCCGCAGGTATGAAGCTCAACGCTATGATCAAGGAAGGCAAGTTCGAAGCTAAGGACGCTAAGATCGGCTATGTCGGCGCATTCCCCTATGCAGAGGTTAAGTCCGGCTACACCGCATTCTTCCTCGGCGTAAGATCCGTCTGCAAAGAGGCTACCATGGAAGTCCAGTTCACCGGTTCCTGGTACGACGAGGCCAAGGAGAAGGAAGCTGCTACCCTGCTTATCGGCAGAGGCTGCAAGCTCATCAGCCAGCACGCTGACTCCATGGGCGCTCCCACCGCTTGCGAGAACGCAGGTGTCCCCAACGTTTCTTACAACGGCTCCACTCTTGACGCTTGCCCGAACACCTTCATCGTTTCGTCCAGAATCAACTGGGTTCCCTACATGAAGTACATGATCGAGTGCGTCAGAGACGGCAAAGAGATCGACACCGACTGGTGCAAGGGCATCAACGAGGGCGCTGTTGAGCTGACCGCTATCAACGATAAGGTCGCAGCTCCCGGCACTGCCGAGGCTATCAAGGCTGCCGAAGAGCAGTTCAAGGCCGGCACTCTTCATGTTTTTGACACCTCCACTTTCACTGTTGGCGGCAAGGTTCTCACCAGCTACAAGGCTGATGTTGACACCGACGAGAACTACACCCCCGACACCGAGGTTGTTTCCAACGGTTACTTCCACGAGTCTGAGAAGCGTTCTGCTCCTTACTTCGATGTTGACATCGACGGCATCACTCTTCTCAACAAATAATTAAGCTATAACTTTCATTCAGACGGGGCGACGAAAGCCGCTCCGTCTGAAGCAGTTCAAAAAACAAGATTTTTAAGTTTGAAAAGCCGATTATCCTTCCTGTTTTAATCGGCTTTTGAGATTTAAAATAGGAGGATAAGTGGGCTTGAACGCAGCAATTGAATTGAAAAATATTTCAAAAAGCTTCGGAAGCATCATCGCCAACAAGGATGTATGTCTGACCGTCAACCGCGGTGAGATACTCTCCATTCTCGGCGAGAACGGCTCCGGAAAAACAACGCTGATGAACATGATCGCCGGAATCTACTATCCGGATCACGGTCAGATTTTCATCGACGGCAAAGAGGTAGTCATCCGCTCCCCCAAGGACGCGCTCGACTACAAAATAGGCATGGTCCATCAGCATTTCAAGCTCGTGGACGTGTTCTCTGCAACGGAGAACATCATTCTCGGACTTGACGAGGGCAAATTCAACGTCAAGAAGTCCGCCGAGCGCATCAAAAAGATAAGCGAGCAGTACGGCTTCGACATTGACCCGAACAAGAAGATATACGAAATGTCCGTCTCGGAGAAGCAGACCGTTGAGATAATCAAGGTGCTTTACAGAGGCGCGGACATCCTTATTCTTGACGAGCCCACCGCCGTTCTCACCCCGCAGGAGACGCTCAAACTCTTTGACATCCTGCGCCGCATGCGCGACGACGGCAAGGCTATCATAATCATCACCCATAAGCTCCACGAGGTGCTCTCCCTCTCCGATCGCGTATCGGTTCTCAGAAAGGGCGAATACATCGGCACGGTCAACACCGCAGAGACGAACGAATCAGAGCTTACCGAGATGATGGTCGGCAAGAAGATAAGCCTCAACATCGACCGCAGCGATCCGGTCGACCCTGTGGACAGGCTCGTTGTCAAGGACATCAGCTGCATCAACCGCGACGGAGTCAAGCTTCTTGACGACATCTCGTTCACCGCGCGTTCGGGCGAGATTCTCGGCATCGCGGGCATCGCCGGAAGCGGTCAGCGCGAGCTGCTCGAATCCATCGCAGGACTTCAGCACCTCAACAGCGGCGAGATCATGTACAACAACCCCAAGACCGGCGGCCAGGACAACCTGCGCGACAAGACGCCTATGCAGATCCGCGAGCTCGGCGTGCGCCTGTCGTTCGTCCCCGAGGACAGACTCGGCATGGGACTCGTCGGCAACATGGATATCATCGACAACATGATGCTGCGAAGCTACCGCAAGGGCAAGGGCGCGTTCCTTGAGCGCAAGAAGCCCAAGACGCTCGCAGAAAAAGTTATAAGCGACCTCGAAGTTGTGACCCCGAGCGCGAATACGCCCGTCCGCCGTCTCTCCGGCGGCAACGTGCAGAAGGTGCTCGTCGGCCGTGAGATTGCTTCCTCCCCCACGGTCTTTATGGCTGCCTACCCCGTGCGCGGACTCGACATCAACTCATCTTATCTTATATACAACCTGCTCAACGAACAGAAAGAAAAGGGCGTCGCCGTTATCTTCGTCGGCGAGGATCTTGACGTTCTGCTCGAGCTGTGCGACCGAATCCTCGTCATAAACTCCGGCAAGATAACCGGACTCGTTGACGCGAGGACTTCCACAAAGGAAGAGCTCGGTCTGCTTATGACCAAAACCGACGGAGGTGAAACCCATGAGTAAGTCAAACGGACAGAAGCGCGAGCCTCTTTTCCACATAGTCAAGCGCAGTGCCGTTCCCTCATGGGCGGCATGGCTCATCAGAATCGGCGCGGTCGTGCTTGCGCTGCTCGTCTGCGCGGTCGTGACCGTCGTCATCACCGGACAGAACCCCGCGGAGGTCTATTCCGCGATAATCTTCGGCGCGGTCGGCTCGCCGAGGCGTATATGGAGCCTGCTCCAGAATCTTGCAATGCTCCTGTGCGTTTCGCTCGCAGTCACCCCCGCATTCAAGATGAAATTCTGGAACATCGGCGCTGAGGGACAGGCTCTCATGGGCGGCTTCGCAACAGCGGCATGCATGATCCTCTTCGGCGACAAGCTCCCGTCCTATCTTCTCTTCCCCGTTATGATTATAACGAGCATTGTTGCGGGCGCGATATGGGCTTTCATCCCCGCATTCTTCAAGGCAAAGTTGAGACGCTCTTCACGCTGATGATGAACTACATCGCAACGCAGATAGTCGCTTACTTCTGCTACAAGTGGTCGAACCCCAAGGGCTCGGGTCACATCGGAGTCATCAACAGCGTCAGCCACAACGGCTGGCTTCCGAGCCTCGGCGGTCAGGACTACCTGCTCAACATACTTATCGTTGCGGCGCTGACCGTTTTCATGTACATCTATCTCAAATACAGCAAGCACGGCTATGAGATCGCCGTGGTGGGGGAGAGCCAGCGCACCGCCCGGTATGCCGGCATGAACGTGGCCAAGATCATCATGCGCAC
>ENA-OPAV01002165-OPAV01002165.1-human-gut-metagenome-genome-assembly--contig:-NODE-2165-length-11622-cov-2.421198_pt1 | contig 11622 bp, 7 predicted proteins | sample MGYA00241056_ERZ501428 | MGnify/ENA primary metagenome ERZ501428 (study PRJEB25962, sample SAMEA2042621) | human gut metagenome | biome: human gut; feature: human-associated habitat; material: faeces... | reverse complement strand
GGTCGATGCAATCGACAATGGTACTCCCCTTGATCGTGAAATTGCCGATTCTGTGGCAGAAGGAATGAAAAAATGGGCTATCGAGATGGGGGCTACTCATTATACTCATTGGTTTCATCCTTTGACCGACGGTACGGCAGAAAAACATGATGCTTTTGTAGAGCACGATGGCAAAGGAGGAATGATGGAAGAGTTTACAGGCAAATTGCTCGTTCAGCAAGAGCCGGATGCTTCTTCCTTCCCCAATGGCGGTATACGTAATACATTCGAAGCACGCGGATACTCCGCATGGGATCCCTCATCACCGGCATTCATCGTAGACGATACTTTGTGCATCCCCACTATTTTCATAGCTTATACAGGCGAATCGCTCGATTACAAGGCACCGCTTCTCAAAGCACTGAGGGCAGTAGATAAAGCGGCTGTCGATGTTTGCCATTATTTCAATCCGGAGGTGAAGAAAGTAATCGCCTACTTGGGTTGGGAACAAGAATACTTTCTGGTGGATGAAGGTCTTTATGCCGCCCGTCCCGATTTATTGATGACAGGCCGTACACTGATGGGGCACGACAGCGCTAAAAACCAACAGTTGGAAGACCATTATTTCGGTGCTATCCCTACCCGTGTGGCAGCTTTCATGAAAGATCTCGAAATTGAGGCCTTAAAATTAGGAATACCCGTCAAGACCCGTCATAACGAAGTTGCCCCGAACCAGTTCGAGTTGGCTCCCATCTTCGAAGAATGTAATCTGGCAAACGATCACAACCTGCTCATCATGTCACTGATGCGTAAGGTAAGCCGCCGTCACGGATTCCGCGTATTGCTACATGAAAAACCGTTCAAGGGTGTAAATGGCAGTGGAAAACACAACAACTGGTCATTGGGTACAGATACAGGTATCCTGTTGATGGGACCGGGTAAAACACCGGAAGACAACCTCCGTTTTGTGACATTTGTAGTCAACACGTTGATGGCCGTCTACCATCACAACGGATTATTAAAAGCATCCATTTCAAGCGCAACAAACGCCCATCGCCTGGGTGCCAATGAGGCACCTCCTGCAATCATCTCTTCCTTCCTCGGAAAACAGTTGTCACAAGTACTGGAACATATCGAGGAAAGTACGAAAGACGACTTGGTAAGTCTCGGTGGAAAACAGGGTATGAAACTGGATATTCCACAGATTCCGGAACTCCTAATCGATAACACCGACCGGAATCGTACCTCTCCTTTTGCCTTCACCGGAAACCGCTTTGAGTTCCGTGCAGTAGGTTCGGAAGCCAACTGTGCCAGTGCCATGATTGCCTTGAACTCTGCTGTTGCCGCTCAATTGAAAAAGTTTAAGAAAGATGTCGATACTCTGATAGAAAAAGGAGAACCGAAAATCTCTGCTATCCTCGAAATCATCCGTAAATACATTAAAGAATGCAAAGCCATTCACTTCGATGGCAACGGATACAGTGACGAATGGAAAGAAGAAGCCATGAGGCGTGGTTTGGATTGCGAGACCAGCGTACCCCGCATTTTCGACAATTATCTGAAACCGGAAACAATCTCCCTATTCGAATCGGTCGGTGTAATGACGAAAAAAGAACTGGAAGCCCGCAATGAGGTGAAATGGGAAACGTATACAAAGAAAATCCAAATCGAAGCCCGTGTATTAGGAGATCTGGCAATGAACCACATCATCCCGGTTGCCACCCGGTATCAAACGGATTTGATAGATAATGTATACAAAATGAAATCTCTCTTCCCCGAAGAAAAAGCCGCCAGATTATCTGCCAAAAATCTGGAACTTATCGAAGAGATAGCTGACCGTACCGCATTCATCAAAAAGCATGTAGATGCTATGGTAGAAGCCCGAAAAGTAGCAAACAAAATAGAGAGTGAACGCGAAAAAGCCATTGCCTATCACGACACTATCGTACCGGCTCTGGAAGAAATCCGTTACCACATCGACAAACTCGAACTCATTGTCGACAATCAGATGTGGACACTTCCCAAATACAGGGAATTATTATTTATCAGATAGACGTAAATAAGGAATAACAGAATAGGGATTAGTGATAAACAGCTACGCTATACATGAAGCATGACACTAATCACTATTTCTTATTTCTTTTGTTGGTTGTTTTAAGTTTGCAGAGGAGGATTGCCGTGAGGCAGGCCTCTTCTTATTTCTTATTCTATAATCTTTGCATCCTCTATATCATCCGATACAGGTTTCTGCGGCTTACGACGGGTAAACTTAAACCAATTGATCAATTCGGAAACTGCGTAAACAAGACTACTGATACCAATAATCATAAATGCCGTGTTACGTGCTCCTGTGGGATTGAACAACGCCACAATACCGGCAAGCAGGATAAGAGACGGCACTACATAGAATGCACCGGGCACTATTGTCCAACGGCGTGCCATCGAAAGTGAGGCAATCTGCTGTACACCTCCCAAAATCAATATGAATCCTAAAAGGAACATCAATACATCGGCAAAGAAAGCCGGCATTATTATCAACCAAAGGCCGAAAAGCAAGCTACCCGTTCCTTCTATCGGGAAACGGCGCGACACACCTTCCTCGGGTTTGGATCCGAAATAACTGATAAGAGAAATCAAACCGGGAATAAGAAACAATCCCCCAAGTGTAATCACAAGATACTGCACCGCAACATCCGGCCAGAGAACAAGTACTAAACCGATAATCAATGCACAGACAATACGGACAAGAGAATAATTCATCGTTTTCATAATTTTCTATCTATTTTTAACAGGCTTCAGCCCAATCCTTTTGCGAATATACGTGTTTCTATCTACATATTAAAACAACAAACAAGTTTTGTAATAAGTTCATAGCAAAAATGTAATATTCATTACATCTCACTCCCGTACTTTTGCAAAAACAAATTTATAGATACTCACTCTCATGAAATCAGACGAAGAGAAATCTCAAAACCTCTATATAGAGCGGGACATCAGTTGGATGTACTTCAACCATCGTATCTTACTTGAAGCAACCCGACCGGAAGTTCCGATACTGGAACGACTCACCTTTTTAGGTATTTATTCCAACAACCTCGACGAGTTTTTCCGAGTTCGTGTAGCTACACTAAACCGCATAGTAGAATACGCCGATAAAAACATAAAAAAAGAGCAGAACATCGCAACCCAAACACTAAAACAGATAGGCAAACTGCATAACCGCTACTGCAAACAATTCGAAGACACCTTTGCTACCATTACGGAAGACTTAAAACAAGAAAATATATATATAGTAAAGGAAACCGAGTTATCAATAGAACAAGGCGAATTCATAAATTTCTTCTACCGTAACCAACTAAATGGCTCTACTAATCCGCTTTTCCTTACCAATTCCTGTTCACTGGGTGAACAAACGGATGAAGACATTTATCTTGCTGTCCGCCTTATACGACAAACCCCGGAAAAGAAAACTAAGGAAAAGGATTACGCCATTATCCCACTCCCTGCTACCGAATTCGGACGCTTTATCCGTCTGCCGGACTCTGAAGGAAAGATTCATCTAATGTTTCTGGATGATGTTATTCGTTATTGTTTACCAATGATTTTCGTCGGTATGAAATATACAGACTACGAAGCGTACACATTCAAATTCACCAAAGATGCCGAAATGGAAATGGACAGCGATCTTCGCACCGGAGTATTACAAAAGATATCAAAAGGAGTAAAAAGCAGGAAAAAAGGAGAACCAATTCGTTTCGTTTACGATGAAAGTATGCCGAAAGATCTGTTGAAAAAACTAACCCATCTATTAAATGTGGATAAAAGTGATACGCGTGTGGCAGGCGGACGATATCATAATTTCAAAGATTTGATGAAGTTTCCCGATTGCGGACGAAAAGATTTGAAATATCCCGTATGGCCGCCCCTTTTCAAATCCGAACTAAACGGAATGGAAAGCTTGATAACACTCATTCGCCAAAAAGACAGATCTTTACATTATCCGTATCATTCTTTCGATACATTCATACGAGTACTACGCGAGGCAGCTATCAGTAAAGAAGTGAAAAGCATCAAGATGACCCTCTACCGGTTAGCAAAAGATTCAAAAGTAGTAAAAGCGTTAATTGCCGCCGCTCGTAATGGAAAGAAAGTAACGGTGATCATCGAACTGTTGGCGCGTTTCGACGAAGCTTCCAACATAAATTGGAGTAAAAAATTACAAGACGCCGGAGTACATGTCATTTTTGGTGTAGAAGGGTTAAAAATCCACTCCAAACTTCTGCATGTCTCGACCAGATATGGAGATTTTGCCTGTATCAGCACCGGCAATTTTCATGAAGGAAATGCACGCATGTATACAGATTATACAATTATGACGGCACACCGTCCCATCGTACGGGAAGTAAACTACGTGTTCGAGTTCATAGAAAAGCCATATACCCCCATCGTATTCAAGGAATTACTTGTATCGCCCAATGATATGCATAAGAAATTCATTACCCTTATCAATAAAGAAATAAAAAATAAAGAACAAGGCAAAGAAGCTTATATCTTGTGTAAGGTGAACCATATCACCGACAAAGTACTGATAGAGAAGCTCTATGCCGCATCTGCTGCTGGAGTTAAAGTAGACTTAGTAGTACGAGGCAATTGCTCACTTGTCACCGGAATATCGGGAATAAGTGAAAATATCCAGATTAACGGAATCATAGACCGTTATCTGGAACATTCGCGTATCTTTATTTTCGCCAACAATGGTGAGGAACGTTATTACATCGGTTCGGCAGATTGGATGCCCCGTAATCTGGACAATCGCATCGAAGTCATAACACCAGTATATGATAAAGAAATACAAAAGGACCTGAAACGCATAGTCGAATATGGACTTAGAGATACTGCAAAAGGTCGAATTGTAGACGGAAGCGGAGAAAATCGTCCGTGGCAAACGAAAGAACATACATTATTCCGTTCACAAGAAGAATTATATAAAAGTTATAAGATATAATGAAAAAAGTAAACTATGCCGCCATCGATATCGGCTCTAATGCTGTACGCCTCCTGATAAAACGTGTAAATGAAGAGGGTTCACCCGAAGGATTAATGAGTAAAGTTCAGCTTATCCGTATTCCCCTAAGATTGGGTGAAGACGCTTTTACTTCCGGAGAAATTTCCACAGAAAAAACAGAAAAACTCATCCGTCTTATGAAAGCCTACCGGCAACTCATGAAAATATATGAGGTAACCGATTATCGTGCTTGTGCCACATCGGCCATGCGTGATGCTCGCAACGGAAAAAGTATTGTTCGCAAGATAGAGAAAAAAACGGGAATACGTATCGAAATCATCGATGGACAAGAAGAGGCTCATATCGTGTATGATAATCACATCGAACAACTCTTCGAACCCGGAAAAAACTATCTATATGTAGATGTAGGCGGTGGCAGTACAGAAATCAACCTCATAAGTGAAGGAGAACTGAAAAGTTCCCGCTCGTACAATATCGGCACGGTACGTATGCTCAGTGGAATGGTGAAAAATGAAGAAAAAGAGCAGATGCATACCGATTTGGAAGTATTGGCTAAAGAATATGCCCCCATTCACATTATCGGTTCGGGAGGTAATATCAACAAATTATTCCGTTTGGCAGATAAAAAAGACAAAAAACAATTATTTCTTCCACTCGCTTCCTTACAAGATATATATCGAACTTTGAAAGATTTACCTAAAGAACAACGCATCAAACTGTTTAAGTTAAAACCCGACCGGGCAGATGTAATTGTTCCGGCAGCAGAAATTTTTATGGAAGTAGCGACAAGAGTACAAGCGAACGGAATCATCGTGCCTACTATCGGACTTTCAGATGGTATCATCGATAGCTTATATACAAAGAACAGACAATGGATGCAATAACTTTTTTTTCGGGATACGGGTGACAGTACCAACGTAATTGCAATATTGACAAGTTCGGACGCATTGTCTTTTCAAAGCAGGTAGGATAAGGGAATTTTATGAGAAATGGTATATAATTCAAAACACTATATATCATATATTTAAATTGGGAAATTTTCAAGAAAAGAATACATATTCATCAATGAAAGAAATTAATATTAACATAGTATTAAAATGCATTCTTTACCATAATAAATATGTATTCTTCTCTTAAGAATTTAACGTCTTGTTGAGCAGAAAACAATACTTGAAAAAGACGACTAACAAAATTAAGAGGAATGTCCTTAACGGGAAAGTTTACAATGCACTTTCCAATATTTCTTTGGCAACTTTACCTGTCACATCTTCATTCTCGCCGTATTTCGCTCCACGGGCATTAAAACGCCGTTCTATTTCTTCAATCGTTTCTTTGCCGATACCCTCTTCACTTAATCGGGTAGTCAGACCCAATGAACGGAAAAATTCTTCCGTACGTCGGATAGCCTCATCAATGCGTTCTTCCCGAGTGCCGGAAGTGATTCCCCATACTCTTTCGCCATATTGCAGTATCTTATCTCCTTTCGATTTACGCAGTACGCGTAAAGTAGCCGGATAAACGATAGCCAACGTATGACCATGTGTCAATCCGTGCAGAGCAGTCAGTTCATGGCCAATCATGTGAGTAGCCCAGTCCTGTGATACCCCCATAGCAATAAACCCGTTCAATCCCATCGTAGCCGAAAGCATGAAGTCTGCCATCAACTGATAGTCATGCTGGTTCTCGCGGATTTTCGATGCAATCTCTACGAGTGTTTGCAGAATCCCCTCTGCCCAACGATCCATAAGGCGGCTTTGTCCCGGAGTCGTCATATACTGTTCTACTACATGTACAAAAGTATCAGCGATACCACAAGCCACTTGATGAGGGGGCAACGTAAATGTTACTTCGGGATCCAGAATCGAAAATAACGGATAATTGGCATAAAAAGGATACTTCTCCTTTGTTTCATGCCTCGATATGACAGCACCGTTGTTCATCTCAGAACCCGTAGCAGGCAATGTCAGTACGGTAGAAAGAGGAACAGTATCCGTCACAGGACGTCCGGCTGTTACTAAATCCCAGGCATCACCTTCATACAACAATCCGGCAGAAATCAATTTCGTTCCGTCTATCACCGAACCACCACCTACTGCCAGCAGATAATCCACCTTATTTTCTTTCCCCAAAGCAATTGCTTTTCTTAATGTCTCAATAGCCGGATTGGGTTCTATCCCCCAAAACTCCACCGTGAAATAACCTTTAAGGGCCTCTTTCACTTGCTGGTATACTTCATTCTTTTTCACACTTCCTCCGCCGAAAGTAATCATGATCCGTTTATCGGACGGGATCTCCTTGATCAACCGGGCAATCATCCCACGGCCCATAATGAGCTTAACAGGATTTTGAAAAATAAAATTATCCATCGTTTTTTACTCTTTATTTTAATAACAGATACAAAGATAGCAATCTTGCCACAATATCAGAACAGTTTCCTACAAAAACAATTGGCTACCCATTTCACGAGAAAAGCAGCCAATCATTGTATCAATTTACGGGAAGCCATGCATTTATATCTTCAGCTACAAAAAGCCAGTACAACAATAATAAAATAAAAATAACGACAGCAATTGCTATAAGAACTTTCCTTTGTTTCATAATTGGTTTCTGTTTTTAAATATGAATTGCATAAAGAAACAAATCTAAGAAAGAAATTGTTTACATACTACTCTTTTAACATAGTAGGGATAAAAAAAGACAGATTTTATTTGTAGTTTCAAACAATGTGCTTATATTTGCCCCCGTTAAACAACAAAAGACAATGAGAACAATGTTAGTAAATACATATTGGTGGTGGCGCCTATTACAACTCCGACAGTCGTAAGGGAGCAGTGCTCGTATGTATATACCTCATTAAAGATATAACAGATTTGAAAGAGCCCTGTCGCAACTTGCGACAGGGCTCTTTTTATTTTCCGGCCATTATCGGAAACCGGGATTGCCAGTACTACCAAACAGAGTTCAATTATAAAAAAGAAAAATATATGAAAAGTTATCAAGTTGACAAAGACGGTTATTATGGAGAGTTCGGCGGAGCATACATCCCCGAAATACTTCACAAATGTGTAGAAGAACTGACAAACACTTATCTGACCGTATTGAATGACGAAAGTTTCAAGCAGGAGTTCGACCAATTATTGCGTGATTATGTGGGCCGTCCTTCCCCACTCTATCTGGCACGCCGCCTCTCGGAAAAATATGGATGTAAAATATACCTGAAACGAGAGGACCTCAATCATACGGGAGCCCATAAAATAAACAACACCATCGGGCAGATACTTTTGGCGCGCCGCATGGGAAAAACACGTATCATTGCCGAGACGGGAGCCGGACAACATGGCGTGGCAACAGCTACCGTCTGTGCATTGATGAATATGGAATGCATCGTCTATATGGGGAAAACAGATGTGGAACGCCAACACGTCAATGTGGAAAAGATGAAAATGCTCGGAGCGACAGTCATTCCGGTAACATCGGGAAACATGACGCTGAAAGATGCCACCAACGAAGCCATACGCGACTGGTGTTGTCATCCGGCAGATACATACTACATTATCGGTTCTACAGTCGGCCCTCACCCGTATCCGGACATGGTAGCACGTCTGCAATCAGTCATCAGCGAAGAGATAAAAAAGCAGTTGAAAGAGAAAGAAGGACGTGACTGTCCCGATTATCTGATTGCCTGTGTAGGCGGTGGCAGCAATGCAGCAGGTACTATCTATCATTATCTTGATGACGAACGTGTGCGCATCGTATTGGCCGAAGCCGGAGGAAAAGGTATAGAAACCGGCCAGACTGCGGCTACTATCCAACTGGGGAAGATGGGTATCATTCACGGAGCACGAACTTTCGTTATCCAAAATGAGGATGGACAAATCGAAGAACCGTATTCCATTTCTGCCGGACTGGATTACCCCGGCATCGGCCCGATACATGCCAATCTTGCCTCACAACACCGGGCTACGGTAGTGGCAATTAATGACGATGAAGCCATAGAAGCCGCATACGAACTGACAAAACTCGAAGGCATCATCCCGGCACTGGAATCTGCACATGCCCTCGGAGCATTGAAAAAAATTAAATTCAAACCGGAAGATGTGGTGGTATTAACCGTTTCGGGACGAGGAGACAAGGATATTGAAACCTATTTAGCTTGAATAATCCATGTATAGTAGTCAAGTAGTTAAGTAGTCAAGTAGTTAAGTAATAAATGAAATCGTGAAAACATTTTCCTATAAAACCAATAGTAAACAGGTGCTCGGTGATTTACATACACCGGTCAGCATCTATCTCAAAGTGCGGGATATGTATCCGCAATCAGCACTAATGGAAAGTTCGGATTTCCATGCCGGAGAAAACTCCATGTCTTACATTGCCCTTTGCCCCTTGGCGAGTATCGGTATCAACAACGATGTTGTTACTACCATCTGTCCCGACAATAGCCGGGAAGAGAAGCCACTGACAGAGACATTCACTGTGGAAAAGGCTATCGACGGATTTATCTCCCTTTTCCAGGTGACAGGAGAACATCGGGAAGCGTATGGTCTTTATGGATATACCACATTCAATGCCGTAAAATACTTCGAGCATATTCCAATCAAAGAGAGTCACGATGAAATGAATGATGCACCGGATATACTGTATATCCTTTATAAATATGTCATCATCTTCAACCATTTCAAAAATGAACTGACTCTGGTAGAAATACTCAGCGAAGGAGAAGAAAGCGGATTGCCCCAACTGGAAGCCGCCATCGAAAATCGGAATTATGCATCGTATAATTTTTCCATAACCGGCCCCGTGAGAAGTCCCATTACAGATGAACAACACAAAGCAAACGTCCGTAAAGGGATTGCACACTGCCTTCGGGGAGATGTGTTCCAGATCGTACTGTCCCGAAGATTCATCCAGCCTTATGCCGGAGACGACTTCAAAGTATACCGTGCACTACGCAGCATCAACCCTTCTCCATATTTGTTTTACTTTGACTTCGGCGGTTACCGGATTTTCGGCTCTTCACCCGAAACACATTGTAAAATCGAAGGGAAACAGGCTTGCATTGACCCGATCGCCGGAACAACCCGCCGTACCGGCGATTCCATAAAAGACAAAGAACTGGCTCAAGCACTGCTTGCCGACCCGAAAGAGAATGCGGAACATGTAATGTTAGTGGATCTGGCACGAAATGACCTTAGCCGGAATTGTCACAACGTACAGGTGGTATTCTACAAAGAACCGCAATATTATAGCCACGTCATTCATCTCGTCAGTCGTGTCAGTGGAATATTGGACGAACCAAGCAGTTCGATGAAAACTTTCATCGACACTTTCCCGGCAGGTACACTCAGTGGTGCACCCAAAGTGCGCGCCATGCAACTTATCAGCGAAATAGAACCTCACAACCGTGGTGCTTACGGCGGTTGTATCGGATTCATCGGATTGAACGGCGACTTAAATCAAGCAATTACCATTCGCACTTTTGTCAGTCGTAACAATGAACTATGGCTGCAAGCCGGAGGAGGTATTGTAGCCCGTAGTCAGGATGAATATGAATTACAGGAAGTAAACAATAAGTTAGGAGCATTGAAAAAAGCAATCGATCTGGCAGAAACACTCAAAAACTGAAAACAATGAAAATTTTACTTTTAGACAATTATGACTCTTTTACCTACAACCTGTTGCATGTGGTAAAAGAACTCGGATACACCGATATAGAAGTATTTCGTAACGACCGGATAAGCCTTGACGAAGTGAACCGCTTCGACAAAATCATTCTCTCCCCCGGCCCTGGCATACCCGCAGAAGCCGGCCTGCTTTTACCTATTATAAAACAATATGCACCGACCAAAAGTATATTAGGTGTCTGCCTCGGACATCAGGCTATCGGTGAAGCATTCGGTGCCACACTCGAAAACCTGGTGGAAGTATATCATGGCGTACAAACCCTCATCGATATAACCGGGAAAGATATATTATTTCAAGATTTAGAACACGAGATTCCCGTAGGACGTTATCACTCTTGGGTGGTCAGCCGCAATCACTTTCCCGACAGTCTGGAGATCACGGCAGAAAGCAAAGAGGGACAAATCATGGCATTACGCCATTGCACGTACGATGTACATGGCATACAGTTCCATCCCGAATCAGTACTCACACCACAAGGAAAGATTATCATCCACAATTTCTTAAAAGCATAAATGTATGAAACAGATTCTATATAAACTTTTCGAACATCAATATCTGGGACGGGAAGAGGCCCGTATCATCCTGCAAAACATAGCACAGGGAAAATACAACGATGTACAGGTAGCTTCGCTGATCACCGTTTTCCTGATGCGTAATATTTCCGTTGAAGAATTATGCGGGTTTCGTGATGCATTATTGGAAATGCGACTGCCGGTCGACCTCAGCGACTTTTCTCCGATCGATATCGTTGGTACGGGAGGAGATGGCAAAAACACATTCAATATTTCGACAGCAGCCTGTTTTACTGTGGCCGGAGCCGGATTTCCGGTTGTAAAACATGGAAATTATGGTGCAACATCCGTCAGTGGCGCCAGCAATGTGATGGAACAACATGGAGTGAAATTCACAAACAATGTTGACAAACTGCGCCG
>ENA-OPAV01002156-OPAV01002156.1-human-gut-metagenome-genome-assembly--contig:-NODE-2156-length-11670-cov-3.128110_pt1 | contig 11670 bp, 10 predicted proteins | sample MGYA00241056_ERZ501428 | MGnify/ENA primary metagenome ERZ501428 (study PRJEB25962, sample SAMEA2042621) | human gut metagenome | biome: human gut; feature: human-associated habitat; material: faeces... | reverse complement strand
GCTGCTTATAATGAAGAAGACATTATCCCGAAAAAGATGGCAAACTGCCGGAGTCTCTCCTATCCAGCCGACAAACTACATATCGTATGGGTGACCGACGGATCAAACGACCGCACAAACGAACGGCTGGCAGCCTATGAAGATGCCACCGTCCTCTTCAATCCCGAACGGAAAGGCAAAACAGCCGCCTTGAACCGGGGAATGCAATATGTCTCGACACCCTATGTCGTTTTTACGGATGCCAACACAATGCTGAATACAGATGCCATAAAAGAGATCGTCCATAGTTTTTCAAATCCCGAAGTCGGATGTGTGGCAGGAGAAAAGAGAGTCGATACTCAATCAGCCCAAGGGGCGACCGCTGGAGAAGGCATCTATTGGAGATATGAATCGGCTTTGAAAGATTTGGACGATCGGCTTTATTCAGCTGTCGGTGCGGCAGGGGAACTTTTCGCCATACAAACCTGTCTATTCGAACAAATGCCGGCAGATACCTTGTTAGACGACTTCATCCTTTCCCTCCGCATTGCCGCCAAAGGTTATAAGATAGCCTATTGCAAGGAAGCCTATGCTACAGAGACTGCTTCCCTGAACATGAAAGAAGAAGAGAAACGGAAAATACGAATAGCAGCCGGCGGCCTGCAATCGGTCTGGCGTCTTAAAGGCCTGTTCAATATTTTCCGCTACGGCACACTTAGTTTCCAGTATGTCAGCCACCGTGTATTGCGTTGGACGCTTACCCCATTAATGCTTTTCCTACTATTGCCGGCAAATTTTGTCCTCGCTCTGTCAGGAAGTCCTTTCTACATAGGGATATTCGTCCTGCAACTGCTGTTTTACACTGCCGCCTATGCTGGTTACAAAATGGAACAGCGGAACCTGCGTAATAAACTGCTATTTATCCCCTACTATTTCATTTTTATGAATATAAATGTTATTCGGGGATTCTTCTACCTGCACAAAAACAAGGGAAATGGAGCTTGGAGCAAGGCTAAAAGGGGACCGTCCATCCTATAATAAAAATAACCCAGATGAACGTAGATTTAGGGATCTCGTTCATCTGGGTGTTCCATGTCCTCTACAGTCAGCAGTAGATGCCGACTGTTTCAGATCACTATGACTTATGCATGCATGACCAGCAACGGTGTGTCCGTATGGAACAACATCTTACGGGCGATAGAAGGGTTGAACATGCGTGCCAGGATATTCCGTCGATAGGTACTGAGTGCTATCACGTCGATATGTTCATCCCGCACAAACTTTTCGATTGCCAATAACAGATCGCCATCGGCCAGCACCGTGTGGGTGATATGGGCCTCCGGGTATTGCTTCTTGAAATACTCGTTGACTCCTGTCAAGCGTATTTCATTCCATTCGTTCTTACTTGTCGAAATATTAAACAAGTGGATATGGGCATTGTACGGTTTGATGATTTCCATAAACCCATCGAACGCCACCAAGTCACGCTGATTGAAGGAAGTGGCAAACGCTATATTTTTAGCTTCACTCAAATCTTCAAAAGGCACATTTTCAGGAATAGCCAGGACAGGAACCTTATTCACCTCGATCACTTCACCCGTGACGCTACCGATCAGATCCAGATCTTTCTGGCTCTTTCCGCGAGTTCCCATCACGATTAATGACGGATGGTATTCCTTGCTGTAGGCGATGATCTCTTCTTCCGGCAAACCTTCACGGAGAACATAATTGTATTTCACTTCAGGAAGTTCACCAGAGTGCATCTTGCGATTGATCAACGTACAGATGTTTTCCATATCGATCTGGACACGCTTCAGGACATTCTGTGCCGTCTCTTCCTCGTTCACCTGGTAAGCCAACGTGTCGCCCATCGGAATAGCAGACGGGAAATAAGGACTGAAATAAGCGTGCATGATCATCACTTCGGCTCCGACTTTATGGGCATAGTTGATTCCCAATTCACACGCTTTGACAGAATAGTCGGAAAAGTCTATCGGTATCAATATCTTCTTCTCCTGTGGACCGGCTTTTTCCTCTTGTTCGGCATCCTCGTTAAGCCATTTACTGTCTTCGATGATACGCAAGGCATGAGGCAGATCGCTTTCTTTAATCCGCACACGTACACCAGCCGAAACTACCGGTTGGATTTGGTTTACATTGTGTATGTAGACTTCAATCCCCTCTGTTTCAAGCATCGTTTTGAGAATCTGGGCTTTCTCGAACGTGTGAATCGCTAACGTTACTAATTTATCTTCCATACTCGTGTGTTTTTATAAATTAAACAATCGGAAATCACTAAATGTTGAGTAAACAAAAAATCCCACAGCGTCTTTTTAGATTCAGCTATGGGATTTCTTTGTAAAATGAATTTCTTTACGCTTGCTGTGCTTCCGATACTTCTTCGTTTTCAGCGAGTATCTGCAAAGCACGTTCGAATATTGTGGTATCGTCCAATACTACTAAACCTCCGTCAGGTCCCGGTTCAATATGTATTCCACAACTTTTGCCATCTTTAAAATTATGCCCACCGAAATAGTTGCGAACTGTTTCAACAGAGATTCCCAGCTCATCAGCAATACGGTGAGTGCTTCCGTCAGGCAGACTGTCTTTCAGTCTGCGAAGTTCATTAAATGTAATAGTTTTTGTCATGGCTTCCTTATTTTGAAGGTTAATTACTTTGTTTTATTTCGTGCCACTAACTTAGTCATTATAAATTACAGCGACAAAATTATTCCGTGTAAATAAATATGCTTTACGACATGTATCATTTTTGCAGGCAAGCCGCAAGCGGTACATTAAAAATGATAATAATAAGGATCGTCACATATATTGCATAGACAATGAGACGGATACGTTTCTTCGAATACAGCGGTTCCCGGTTATTCACCTCCACAGGAAGTAACTTCGAACGGCTGAAAGAATAGAGCTTGTAGACCAGATAACCGAAGAACACACCCGAAACGGCACCCGGCACGATATCCGAAATGAAATGGACTCCGAGATAAACCCGCGTATAAGCGGTAAGAACCGCCCAGAAAAAAATCGTCCAGCCAAACAGTTTATCCCGCATGATCAATGCCATAAGAGTCGCAAAACCGAAAGCGTTCGCAGCATGGCTGGAGATAAACCCGTAAAGTCCCCCCCGGTATCCGAAAACAATTTTCACCTGGTCCATAAAATCAGGATGGTGAGTCGGACGGAAACGGGTAAAAATAGGCTTACAGACATGAGAGGCAAACTGGTCGCACAGCGTAACGACCAATACGATCGCCAACAGAACCAATAACGACTCGCGCCAGTTCTTTTTATAGATCAGAACCAGCAGAATCAAAAAGGCTAACGGCAGCCAAACTGCCTTTCCTGTGAAAATCCACATAAAACGATCCAGAAAAGCAGAGTCGCTGCCGTTAAGCGCAAAGAACGCATCGCGTTCGTAAATTAGTATTTTTTCAATCATATAACTTCAATGTCTTTGCTCGGCATCCATCCTACATTTCCATCTTCCATTTCTATTTCATTCCAGTCTCCCAACTTGCTTTTGATAGAAACCTTTGTTCCTTCATGCAGAATAAACAAGTCGGTTCCACTTGCATCGGGAGAACTTTTCACTGTCACTGTCGGAGCAAACACGATCGCACTCTTCCGGTTTACCAGCTCGTCCTTCTGGTTCCCGGCAAAGATATTGGCAAAGATGACCAACACCAAGAATACCAGTCCCAAATAGAACCCGATTTTTTTCAAATGAATCCATTTGGAGAAGAAAAACAGGATCAGGCAGCCGATAAAAAGGATAAAACAAACGATACCGATCTGCGCCCACGAATCGGCAGCCCCCATATTTTGAACCTTGTCGAACCAACGGTGGAGGAAGAAATCGCCCACCGGTTCGATCTTGTCGACAGACTTCTGACGTGCCAACTGCAAGTTGAAACGGATATCCCCATCCCCCGGATCCAGTAGCAAAGCCCGCTCATAGTTCAAGATGGCCGGAGCAATCTTGTTCTCCTTATAATAAGCGTTCCCTAAATTATAGTAAATTTCGGCCGATTCACCATGAGTCTTCAGAAGCCCTTCGTAGAGTTCGATAGCCTTGCCATAATCTTCTTTCGTATAGGCAACTTCCGCTTCTTTGATCGCTGCCTCCTGAGCAAACGCTCCTATGGCAACAAATTGAACCAGGAGAAAGAATACGATCTTTTTCATATTTATATTCATCTTCATCGCGTTACTTTTTAATTGTATTTTCCATTTTGCCAATGGCATCCACTGTCAGTTCATATAACTTATCCATCGCATCCGAAGCCTGTGCCGGAGCATAGCGGGCAAACTCGCAAGTGTTCAGGATATCCATAAATTCTTTGATCAAAGCGTCGTCCACACCATATTTCGCCAGTTCCGTTTCGACATTATCCTTTGTCAGGTTGGCCTGCGGGATACTTAACTTGTCACTCAGGTAGCCCCACAAGGCACGAAGCACTTCGTCATAGAATTCTTCTTTCTTGTTTTCCTTCATCAGCTTGCCGGCATTTTTCAAACGTCTTACCGCCATCTTATTAGCTTTCTTCGTTCGAACCAATGCCAAGTTGGAATTCTCTTTCACCTGCTTACGGTAGATGAAGAAGAAGACAACGAATAGGATTGCCGGGATCAGATAGCACATATAGTACATGAATGAACCGAAGAACAGTTCATTATTCGGAACAAAATGAATGTCATTCACCTTCAGGTAACGGATATCCTTACCCAGGTATTTAACACTTTCCTTATTGCTGAAGTTAGAAACGACAGGAGATGTTCCTCCCCCCTTACCTTGTTCTACATGCAGTTTGTACGGTTCGGATGTAATCGTTTTATAAGAACCTGTCTTGGTATCGAAATAAGAGAATGCGACAGCCGGAATTTCGAAATCACCTGCGTAACGCGGGATCGCCATATATTCGATCGTCTTCGTACCGGAAGATCCGGCCGTAGTAGTCTTGATGTCCACTTCCACCTTCGGATCGTACACGTCGAAATCGTTCGGGAAAGCCACTTCCGGATTCTTTATCAGTTTAATGTTTCCATTACCGGAAATCTTCACCTTCACAGTAACAGCATCGTCTGTCTTTACATTATTGGAACTGATGCTGGATGTCATTGTAAAATTACCTACCGCACCGGAGAATGAAGCCGGCTTACCCGACGGCAACGGTTTAACATCGATTGTTACAGGAGGAGTAGTCAGTTCTTTCTTTACATCTATATAAGACGAAGAACCGAAGAAATCGTCGAATACGCTGGTTCTCTGTCTGGCCGGTCCAGGCACACGCAAAACAATATCCAATTTCCCGGAAGGAATCGTAATCTTCCCTGAACGCTGAGGATACAACACCGTTTGTTTTATAATAGCAGTCCCGTAATTCTTTCCCTTATAGTTTTCCATTACCAGCTGCTTATTTTGCGGCAGCTCTACCTCTTGGGCAAGAAAACCCGTAAATTCGGGGAACTTAGGCTGATCAATCCCTCCGATATCTTTTCTTACATACAATTTAAACGTAACCAAAATGCCTTCCTGTTCATACACATTCCGTTTAGAAACATCGATTGTCAGAAAAGCATCGTCCTTACTGATTCCGGTACCGGTCGAACCACCTTTGGTTGCCTCTTCCGCCTTATCGGGAGGAAGCACTTTTATCACTAATGCATTAGACGTGTAATTAGCGCCTTTGACCTTGATTGTTGCCGGTGCGATATTGAAAGTACCCTCTTTCTTCGGTTGGAGGATATAGGTAAACGTCAATGATGTTTCGGTTGTCATTTTACCGTTAATAATCTGGGTACTCATATTTGTGGAAGTAGACGGACCTATCAATACCTCGAAGTCCGGTATTTCCGGTACACGTATATCTTTACCTTCCGCATTCACCGTGTACGACAATCTGAAAGTTTCTCCCATAACAACAGCTTCCGGAGCAGAAGCCTTGAACGTTACATCTGCCGCTCTGGCTACCACTCCGAAAGTTGCAAAGAGAACAAATAAGAAAACTAATTTCCTCATTCCTCAATCCTTATTTTTTAATTTTTAATTCTTAATTCTTAATTTGTCAACTACCACTCTTTATCCGTGCGACGGCGCTGTTGCTGTTGAGCCTGCGCTTTCTTCACCTTTTCCTGAGTGTCTTTTTCATCCTGCAGGAAGGCATCCAACATCTGCTGAGCGTTATCTTTGCTCATCTGTTCTTGCTGTTGCGGTTGTTGCTCCTGTGTCTTATCCTGCTTCTTATCATCCTGCTGTTGTTGCTGATCCTGATTCTGCTGCTGTTGATCCTGTTTATCCTGATCTTCCTTTTTATCCTCGTTCTGATCCTGATTTTGATCTTCATTCTGCTGATTCTGTTGATCCTGCAACAATTTTTGTGCCAAAGCCAAATTATAACGTGTCTCATCATCTTTCGGGTTCAGGCGCAAAGATTGTTTGTAAGCTTCGACACTTTTGGCATACTCTTTGCTCTGCATGCCAATATTTCCGACATTATGATAAATTTCCGCCAAGCGAGCTTTGCCTTCGGGCGTTTCAATCATCTTCTCCCCCTGTCCGGCTATCAGCTGGTACTGCTCGGCAGCTTCAGGGAATTTCTTCTGTTTATACAGGGCATTTCCCAGGTTATAAGTCCCCTCGGATGAACGCGGGTTCACCTCCAAGCTTTTCCGGTAGGCGATTTCTGCCTCGGTAAACTTTTCCGTCTCATAAAGTTTATTCCCCTCCCGCACATTCTTACGCTCCGCTTTCTGGGCCAACACGGCTCCAGAACAGAACATAAATGCCGCCATCCATATAATCGATTTTCGCATACGTTTCATCTTATCCATAGCATTAAGAGAATAATTTTACTTTTCTGAATATACGGTTCTTGCGATCCAGCGTCATGAAATCCACCAAAAGCAGAATCAATGCGATCCAGGCAAACGTCTGGAAACGTTCGTCATATTCCGAATAGACTTTGCTGTCCAGTTCCGATTTATTCATTTTATCGATCTCTTTTTGAAGTGCACGAAGCGCAGAATTGGTGTTGTCGGCCCGGACATACGTCCCATGACCGGCAGCCGCAATCTCCTGGCACATCTCTTCATTCAGTTTCGTGATCACCACATTTCCATCCTTGTCCTTCATGTAGTTGTTGCTACCGTCCACCGGGATCGGAGAACCTTTCGGGTCACCCATACCGACAATGTTTACATGAATACCTTTTTCTGCTGCTGCGGCAGCTGCTTTCACGGCATCGTCTTCGTGGTTCTCACCATCGGTAATCAGGATAATCGCCTTGTCAGATGTCTCGCTCGGCGTAAAGGAACGTACAGCCAGGTTGATGGCAGCCCCGATAGCCGTACCTTGTGTCGACACCATCGACGGGTTGATGGATGAAAGGAACATCTTGGCCGAGACATAATCGGATGTGATAGGGAGCTGCGTGAAAGCATCTCCTGCGAAAACGATCAGTCCGACCTTATCATTCGAAAAGCCGTCGGTCAGTTTGGACAACATCTGTTTGGCTTTGGACAAACGATCGGGCGAAACATCTTCCGCCAACATCGAATTGGATACGTCCAGACAAACCATGATCTCCACTCCCTGACGCTTCACTGTCTCCAGTTTGGAACCGAACTGTGGCCCGGCCATAACTATGATAACCATCGTAATGGCTCCGAACAACAGCCAAAACTTCAGATGCTGACGTTTGGGAGAAACCTCCGGCATCAACTCTGCCAACAATTCAGGATTACCATATTTCTTTATTGCCTTCTTCTTCAAGACGATTGCATACACATAGAATGCAACCAGTACGGGAAGCAAGAAGAGCAAGTATAAAAAGTCCGGATGTGCAAAACGAAACATAAGCCTTTTATATTTACGGTATATTTCTTAACAATGTATTTCTCAATAATATCTCGACCAGCAACAGTGAGAACAGCAGGATCGCCCAATTCTTGTACTCTTCCTGCTTTTTACTATATTCCTGTACGCTGATCTTTGTCTTCTCCATCTTGTCGATTTCCGAATAGATCTCCTTCAGACTGGCGTTGTCCGTCGCACGGAAATATTGCCCGCCGGTCGTAGCAGCGATCTGTTTCAGAGTCGGTTCGTCGATCTCCACATCGACATCCATATACTGGACACCGAAAGCGGTCTGGAACGGATAAGGCGCCTTGCCCTGCGTTCCGACACCGATCGTATAAACACGTACGCCGAACGTCTTGGCAATCTCGGCAGCCGTCACCGGAGCGATCTCGCCCTGGTTGTTCACACCATCCGTCAACAGGATAATAACCTTCGACTTGGCCTGGCTGTCCTTGATACGGCTGACAGCATTCGCCAACCCCAGACCGATCGCCGTCCCATCCTGGATGATACCCGGCTGGACATCCTTGAAGAGGTTCAACAGGACCGTATGGTCCGTCGTCAACGGACATTGCGTGAAACTCTCCGCCGCAAATACGACCAACCCGATATTATCGTTCGGACGGCCGTTGATAAAAGCGGACGCCACATCTTTGGACGCTTCCAGACGATTCGGTTTCAAGTCCTGCGCCATCATACTGGTCGAGATATCCATTGCCAGCACGATGTCGATACCTTCCGTCGAAGAGTTCTGCCAACTGTTGGTCGACTGCGGACGCGCCAATATCACGATAAGGACAGCCACCGCCGCCATACGCAAGATGAAAGGGACATGCCTGAGCCAGACTTTCCAGGAGCTTGCTCCCGGAGCATCGAAACCTTCCGTAGACGATACCTGCAAACTTGCCTGATTCTTGCTCAGTTTGTAGACGTACCATCCGATCATCGGGATCAGCAATAATAACAAATACAGATATGTAGGATTTGCAAATATCATCTTATTCTTTACTTATATTTGAATCATTCTTTTCTACAGGCTTTACTTCACCTTCCACCTTTTCACCTTCTCCAGGAACGGGAATCTCTTCCACCTTCGTCTGGTTAATGAACAAATAAGCGTTCATCAAGCTCAAATCGTTTTCATCGGGCAGCGGATTCATCTTCGCGAACTTCACGAAATCGGCCAGTTGCATGATCTGTTTCAGGCTTTCATAGACAGAAGTCGCTTCTTCCTGCTTGCGGATGATATCAAGTATCTCACCGGAAGTCATTTCCATCGCATTGATACCGAAACGATCCACAATATAACGGCGCAACGTATCCGTAATCAAGGTATAATACTCCTTGCTGCGCCCCTGTTGCCAGAGTTTCTGCTGCTTGATCTCGTCGAGTTCCTTGATCGCCTGTTCGTGAGGCGGAAGTTTCGGTTCCGGCTTCTTGAGTTCCTTGATCGCCTGTTCGTGAGGCGGAAGTTTCGGTTCCGGCTTCTTGAACGGCAGGATGGATTGACGGTTACGCATACGTTTGATCACGTAGGCAACCACACAAATCAGGAACAGAGTCAGCAACACGCCGAATATCCAGGGATAGTAATCGGCCAATACAAAAGGCGGCTTCCAGACGCTTTTGATATCGTAAAACTCCTCCGGTTTGTCAGCATTGACAGGAACTGTCGACACCTTCAAGGCCACCTGGTTGGAGTAAACGGTATCCGCCCCGTCGATCACCATGAATGGAGGCAACAGATAAAGGGAAGAGTCGAAAGAGGTCACCAGCAAGTCCTGCTTGATCAGCAGGCGGTCGTTTTCGATCAAGGTGGAGTCCGCTTTCGGAATTTCCAGCACCTCCACTCCTGCCATCAACGTGTCACGCGGGATGACAAGCTGGACAGCCTTATCTTTGTCTGTCGTTACCGTCAAATGTAAAACAGTCTGCTCTCCGATCAGTATAGCAGCAGAATCGACACGGACGTCAACGAGTGCCTGCTGCGCATACGCTTTCCCACCGGACAGGAACGTTCCACCGGCAAGTGCAAGTAACAGAATGCTTTTCTTTATTAATTTCATTTGTTTGCTTTAATTACGTTTGTCAAAAAGAGCAATCAATGCTTTCACATAATCATCTTCCGTACGGACGGAGACCGAATCGACACGACATTTCTTAAACGAATCGCTCATAGCAGCCTGCCGGCGGTCCCACCATTCCTTGTAGGCGGCCCGTACACGGGCGGAAGAACTGTCTATCCAGCGTTCCTGTCCGGTCTCCGCATCCTTGATCTTCATCAACCCTACAGCCGGTAATTCCGTCTCGCGGCGGTCATACACCTGTATGGCCACCACGTCATGTTTGCGGTTGGCGATGGTCAAGGCATCCTTGAAACCATCCTTGTCGATAAAGTCGGAGATCAGGAAAGCCGTACAGCGCTTCTTGATCGCATTGGTCAGATATTTCAATGCCTGTGCAATATTGGTCTGCTTTTTATCCGGCTGGAAGTCGATCAGTTCGCGAATGATATACAAGATATGTTTCTTCCCTTTCTGGGGAGGAATAAACTTCTCGATCTTGTCGGAGAAGAACACCACGCCAATCTTGTCGTTGTTCTGGATAGCCGAAAAGGCTAATGTCGCAGCGATCTCCGTAATGACTTCTTTCTTCATTACATTCACAGAACCAAAGTCCCTACTCCCCGACACGTCGATCAGCAACATCACCGTCAGCTCCCGTTCTTCTTCAAACACCTTCACGTAGGGGCGGACATAACGGGCGGTCACGTTCCAGTCGATATCGCGGATATCATCTCCGTATTGATACTCGCGCACTTCGCTAAACGCCATACCACGCCCTTTGAACGCAGAATGGTATTGTCCTGCAAAAATATTGCGGGACAAGCCACGCGTCTTTATCTCAATCCGTCGAACCTTCTTTAATAGTTCACTTGTTTCCATATTATTCAGTTGAAAGTTGAGAGTTGAAAGTTGAAAGTTAATAAGAGAGCTAAAAACGGGCTGCTTACGCAACTTTCAACTCTCAACTTTCAACTTTCAACTATTTAGGGGACTTCGACTTTGTTCAGAATTTCGCTGATCACCTCTTCGGATGTCAGGTTATTGGCTTCCGCTTCGTAGCTCAAACCGATACGGTGACGCATCACGTCGTGACATACGGCACGGATATCTTCGGGGATCACATACCCTCTGCGTTTGATAAAGGCATACGCACGGGCGGCCAGCGCCAAACTGATGGATGCACGCGGAGAGGCACCGAAAGAGATCATGTTAGACAGGTTTGCCAAACCATGTTCCTGCGGGAAGCGGGTAGCAAACACGATATCTACGATATAGCGTTCGATCTTTTCGTCCAGATAAACCTCACGGACCACCTTGCGGGCTTCGAGGATCTCCTCTTTCGTCAGGATCGGTTTGATATCCGGCTTCACTCCGGAGATATTCTGACGGATAATCAGCTTTTCCTCTTCTTTCTTCGGATAGTTGATGATGACCTTCAGCATGAAACGGTCTACCTGTGCTTCAGGCAACGGATAGGTTCCTTCCTGCTCGATCGGGTTCTGGGTTGCCATTACCAGGAAAGGAGACGGCAACTTGTATGTATTTTCGCTGATTGTCACCTGACGTTCCTGCATCGCTTCCAGAAGGGCGCTCTGCACCTTTGCCGGAGCACGGTTGATTTCATCCGCCAATACAAAATTAGCGAAGACGGGACCTTGTTTGACTTGGAATTCTTCGCTTTTCTGACTATAGATCATTGTACCGATCACGTCGGCCGGCAGCAAGTCCGGCGTAAACTGAATACGGCTG
>ENA-OPAV01002150-OPAV01002150.1-human-gut-metagenome-genome-assembly--contig:-NODE-2150-length-11704-cov-2.485449_pt1 | contig 11704 bp, 6 predicted proteins | sample MGYA00241056_ERZ501428 | MGnify/ENA primary metagenome ERZ501428 (study PRJEB25962, sample SAMEA2042621) | human gut metagenome | biome: human gut; feature: human-associated habitat; material: faeces... | reverse complement strand
CGATTACAACCGCTGAGAGGACATCCTCCATGCTCGCCTCAAGATTCTTGTCAATCCAAGCCTCATTGGCAACAGGGAAGTTGCAAAGGTGAATACTCTCAGGAGCGTTCTTATCCTGCTTTGCAACAAGATTCTGGTAAATCTCCTCCGTCATGAACGGAATCATAGGAGCTGCTGCCTTGCAGAAGGTTACGAGTGTTGTGTAAAGTGTCATGTAAGCGTTAATCTTATCCTGCTCCATGCCCTTTGCCCAGAAACGCTCACGGCAGCGTCTTACATACCAGTTGGAGAGCTCGTCTATAAAGTCCTCAAGCACCTTGGCTGTCTCCGTAATCTTGTAGTTGGCAAGATTGTCGTCAACAGTCTTAACAACAGTCTGTAACTTCGATAAAATCCACTTGTCCATTACAGGAAGCTTGTCGTACTCGAGCTTATAATCGTTTGCATTGAAATTATCAATGTTAGCGTAAAGTACAAAGAATGAGTATGTGTTCCAAAGTGTTCCGAGGAACTTTCTCTGTCCCTCCGTAACCGCCTTGTCGTGGAAACGGTTAGGAAGCCACGGTGCGGAGTTCTCATAGAAATACCATCTGATGGCATCTGCTCCATGCTGTGAAAGAGCGTCAAACGGGTCAACCGCGTTGCCCTTGGACTTACTCATCTTCTTACCCTCAGCATCCTGAACGTGACCGAGAACGATAACATTCTTGTATGGTGCCTTGTTAAATAAAAGTGTAGAAATAGCAAGCAGTGAGTAGAACCATCCTCTTGTCTGGTCTACAGCCTCGGAGATAAAGTCTGCCGGGAACTGCTTCTCAAATAAATCCTTATTCTCAAATGGATAGTGGTGCTGTGCAAAAGGCATTGAGCCTGAGTCAAACCAGCAGTCGATAACCTCAGGAACTCTCTTCATCTGCTTGCCGCACTTCGGGCACTTGATTGTCACGGCATCAATGTATGGACGATGAAGCTCGATATCATCAGGGCAGTTATCAGACATGCTCTTTAACTCCTCGATGCTTCCGATAGAGTGCATATGACCGCACTCACACTGCCATATATTGAGCGGAGTACCCCAGTAACGGTTACGGCTGATGCCCCAGTCCTGAACATTTTCAAGCCATGCTCCGAAACGTCCCGTACCGATTGTCTCAGGTATCCAGTTGATTGTCTTGTTGTTGGCGATAAGGTCGTCCTTAACCGCTGTCATCTTGATGAACCAGCTCTCTCTAGCGTAGTAGATAAGCGGTGTATCACATCTCCAGCAGAATGGGTAATCATGCTCGAACTTAGGTGCGTCAAAGAGCTTACCCTCTGCGTCTAAGTCCTTCAAAACCAATGGATCAGCCTTCTTTACAAACAATCCGGCGTAAGGTGTCTCCTTGGTAAGCTCACCCTTTCCGTCTACGAACTGTACGAACGGAAGGTCATACTTACGTCCGACCTTCGCATCATCCTCACCGAAAGCAGGTGCAATATGAACGATACCTGTACCATCCGACATAGTTACATAGCTGTCACAGGTAACGAAATGACCCTTCTTGTTCTGCTTAGCGGCTGCCTCGCCTGCACATGCAAAGAGAGGCTCATACTCCTTATATTCAAGGTCACTTCCCTTATACTTTTCAAGTACCTCGTAAGCCGGAACGGCAGGTGTGCCCGCCTCCTTATCCTCCGCCTTTGCAAGTCCGCCGAGAACCTTGTCAAGAAGTGCCTCTGCCATATAGTAGGTGTAGCCGTCTGCTGCCTTTACCTTGCAGTAGGTCTCATCCGGGTTCACACAGAGAGCCACGTTGGAAGGAAGTGTCCAAGGTGTTGTTGTCCATGCGAGGAAGTATGCGTCCTCACCCTTAACCTTGAAACGAACGATTGCCGAGCGCTCCTTTACTGACTTATAGCCCTGCGCAACCTCGTGTGATGAGAGAGGTGTTCCGCATCTTGGGCAGTAAGGAACAATCTTAAAGCCCTTGTACAAAAGTCCCTTGTCCCAAATCTGCTTTAAAGCCCACCACTCGGACTCGATGAAATCATTGTGGTATGTTACATAAGGGTTGTCCATATCAGCCCAGAAGCCGACTGTTGCGGAGAAATCTTCCCACATTCCCTTATACTTCCATACGCTCTCCTTACAGTGATTGATGAAAGGCTCAAGACCGTATTCCTCAATCTGCTCCTTGCCGTCAAGACCGAGCAGCTTCTCGACCTCAAGCTCGACAGGAAGTCCGTGGGTATCCCAGCCCGCCTTACGAGGCACAAGGTAGCCCTTCATTGTTCTGTATCTCGGAATCATATCCTTGATAACTCTCGTGAGCACATGTCCGATGTGGGGCTTGCCGTTTGCGGTTGGCGGTCCGTCATAGAACATATATGTCGGGCAGCCTTCCCTAATTTCCATGCTCTTCTTAAATACGTCGTGATCCTTCCAGAACTTCTCGACAGCCTTCTCGCTCTCGACGACGTTACGATTTGCCGATACCTTATCGTACATCTTAAAATCCTCCATTTTCTAATTTATAGTGTGTATGAGCTTCCAGTCTTGCTCCGTGCTACGCACTCCCGCAAGCCCTGACATTCATTCGGAAATCGCACCGCTGTCGCAGTGCTGTTTTCCTCATTACTGTTGCAGCGTCAAATGACGAAAGAGCCTTACATGCAAGCATGACGGCTTTTTCGTCACCTGACGCCGGCTCATACACTAAAAAAGACCCCTGCACATTCTCATGGCAGAGGTCATAAAATACTTATCATATTCACCGACATACCATCATATGCGTTCCATGTAACGTATGGAATACGTCCGTATCTACTCATGTACACCAAAACCGTCCATCACGTCATTATCGTGATGCCCTGCTGCATATGCACTTTCGTACGGCGACTGTGGAGTGATATTCAACACCCCCCTAATCGTACCGCAATCTCAGCACATGCGGTTCTCTGTGACTTTCAGATGATGTCTACTGTCTCCGTCGTAGTCTTTAAATCTGTGAATATTCTAGTATAGGTTATTTAAAATTGCAAGTATTTTTTCACTATTACTCCCCATTTTACCATATTAACATCTCACTCAAGCTCATCAAGATACAGCTGCACCCTGTCCTGTATGATTGCCACTGCGGCATCCTTGGTCTTGCTGCCTGCAAAATAGCTCTCAATCTCTTCCTCAATTATAGTGATTATCTCACTGTCAGCCGGAACAGACAACTCAACATTTTCTATCATGTGCATTACCGTATCTATCTCTTCCTGAGTTGCGTAATGGTAATTAAACTGTCCCTGCTCTGTGAAAAACGTAGAGAGCTTTTCTTCACCGGCATGTGAAAGCTCTGCATCAACCATCTCCTGCAGCTTATTTTTATTTGGAGAAAAGGACGAATCGGAATTATCATTTTCAAGACTGAACTTAATAAACTCCCATGCCGCATCCTTACATTTCGATGTTGAAACAATTGAATACGCATCCTTTATTCCTATGTTGTGACACTCTCTTCCGTCAGCGGTAGGATATCCTTTTACTACAATGTCATCACCATATTGAACATAGTATTGCTGTATACTTTCAAAATTCTGCAGGGAAATATCTGTTATAAGACTGGTATTCTCACCCATCATCGAATAATTAACCTCATCAGGAAGCTGTCCTATTATATCTAACAGTGCATCGAATGTGTCAGTTGTGAAATCGCAGATTCCATTATCACTATCTATAAATGCATCAACAGAATAAGCAAGAATACGACCTAATGCATATTCCTTCGACCAATATGATGACACTACACTGCCCGGATTATTGATAAGGCATGCATCCACGTCTTCTATCGTCCACCCCGCACTCCTGCCTACCATATCTGCATTTCCAAAATATGAATATATATAATACTCCAACGGTACAGCCGTAAGCACTCCGTCTATGGTAAATGCCTCTACAACAGAATCAACGTAATCTTGTATATCTGTTTCAGTATCTCCGTCAAAATATGGTCTAAGATCCTCTATTGCATTCTTATCAACAAGGTTGTATATATCTAAATATTGAAGGTTAAGCATATCAGGTGCATTTCCGGATGCAAGGTCGAGATAAAGCTTTGTTATAGCCTCATCCGTAGTTGCCTCATTGCTTCGGTCATTATATGTCCTTATTGATACATGATATTTTTGCTGACTTTTATTAAATTCCACTACATTACGTTCAAGCAAGCCCGACGTGTACATACACCCTATTACAATTTCTTCTCTGTTGTCTGCGGTAACAGATTCTTTACTCACACGTTCTACAAACTCAATTCCACAGGTTCTGCCCGTCTCGTCATTTCTATCATTATATATAATTGCCATACATGAATTATCTACCAGATAAACCTGAACCACATCATTGCTCACGATGTCAATGTCCGTCCACATAAAGAGTGTATCCGCAGTTTCTTTTTCCACATCATACACCAATATTCCATCCATACCCCTCACAAATATTCTGCCGTCAACACTCCCTAACACATCCCCTGACGGAAAACCGGACTTTCTTTCTGTCACGCTGCCCTTCTCATCTATTCTGAATAACCCATAGCCATCCACATAGTATGTCACATACCATATTGATGAATCGTAACTGAATACACATCCATTCACTTCGGACAACTGTGTGACACTGCCATCAGTGTCAACTATATTAAGCCCGTTATAATCTCTCACATAATAGTGTCCATCAGGTGAAGCTGCAAATTCCTGTGCCGGACTTGGCTGCATCGGATTGTTGCGTTCCGGCATATCTGTGCTAAGCCTCATAGCTTCAAGTTCCGCATTTTCAAAATTATATGTCAAAATAAATGAAGTGTAGTTATTATTTACATCCGATACCTCTGCAAGCACACACAGTCCGCCATTGGGTGCTTCACAAAATTTATCTATATACAGATATGAATAGCTTCCAAGCTCATCATTTATCAGCTTTTCAATAGCAGAAAATTCAAGCTCCACTGATTTCTTATCCGTCAAAGAATACACCAATATCGCACCGCTCTCTCCCGCATCAAGCTTGGCAAAACCCTTCTCACTGTAACAGAGCCTGTCCCCGATAAAGACTGCATCATCCACATCGATATCCTCAGGCAATCCCCATTTCCCCTCGGTCTCGGGCTTCCATGTGTATAAGTCTGCATTCTCCCAGTATGTACTGTCCGCAATGGTTTCACCTGACGATGTCTCATTAATCTCCGTCTGCCCATCCGTGGTGGTCTCATTAACGCTTTCCTTTGCATTGCAGCCTGTCAGCGTAAATGCAAAAAGACATAGCCATGCAGCTATGTACCCTAAAATCCCGAAAGTTGTCCTGTAACCTTTCATAATCATTTCCTCCTCATATATTGTTTTTTAAATGCGGTCTTACCATATAATCAGGTAAAACCGCAATATTTTTATTTAAACATTAAGACACCTGACCATACTCATCAACATAGTATGAAATATCACTACTTCCTACTTCATTCCCATTCCTAAACAACACAACCTTAAATCGTATTGTACGTCCCGTAGTACTCATATGACGAACCTCTACCGACCAGCCATCCGATGCAATACCATCAGGTATGGAAGTAACTGACGCAGAACCGCTTCCTGATGTAAATTGTGAATCATAGCCTTCATCCCACTCGAAATTAAGTCTTACAGTTCCACTGACACCTATATGAGCACCATATACTCCTGTTGCCGTTATAAGCATGCTGAAATCTTTGCTGCAGCTATCATGCTGTCCATAACCCAAAAGCATAATTCCATCATCCATATCGGACATTGCAAATACATTTACAGGTGTAACTAAAGTAACAATACCAATAAGCAGCATAGCTATAACTTTTTTGAACGTTTTTACCATTCTTAAGCCCTCCTGATTTTTATGTATTTTATTAACCTTCCCCTAATAATTTCACTATGAAAATTATGCTGCAGTCATCTTTATCATATAATAAATGTGATTTCTCCGTTCTTCGAACTCTCGAACTCACAACAGACATTCGCAAATCAGGCTACTGCCCTGTTTAGCTCATATCTGTTTATCCATCTAATAGATATAGTGCTTTGTCTGTGACCAGCCACGCACTATATCTATTGATGGATTTATTATACCATAGTATTACACATCCCACCCGACTTATGATTTAAACCATACATATATGTTATACTATTTAGTCATATTTGTCCATGACATTGCATACTATTTTTTTAGCCTCAAATGTCATGGACATTCATTACCATATATAGTACAGTCAAATATATGAAAACTTTTCTGTATAACATACTAACGAAAGGAAACAACTTATATGAAAAGAAATTTACGTTCTTTCATTGCTCTTTTACTTATTATTTTTAATATCTCAATTATATTTGAAAGTAACTTTATTAGTAATTGGAATAACCATAATATATCTGTGTATTCGGATGATGATACTAATAAAAATAATAATGCTAAATAGTAAATTACTATAATTATTGCAATATACTATTTGCCTTAATCCAACAATCATATACATTCATACGCCCTTTTTCCCTAAGCATCCATGCTATCCAGTACGCACATTCACACATTTTTATATCATCTTTGGAGACTTTTTGCCCACTTTCTACATTATTATTCCATGGAATGCAATATATAAGGCTTGACAGGCAATATGTTCTCTCACAATGCAGTTCCAGCATTATTCCCAACTCAGAATAGATATTCGAAAAATCAAAATCTCCCTCATTACCCATGAAATTTGCACAACGTGCAAATATACCTTCACAATCACATGCAAATGCTCTTCCTAAGTTACCCCTGTATATATCACACATAGTTTTAAGTGCACCCAACTTCGAATAATCTCTTACTTTATCCATACAATAAAAATATCTATTAATAATCATTATTTCTATTTTGGTAAATATCGTAAGTTTATTAATATCTTCAATGCAAAATCCCAACATTTTTTCATGCATTAATGCATATTCTTTATAATCTTCCGCATTTTCATTCATTTTAATTTCAACATTTTTATAATCTAATACTCTTTTATTTATAGGAATATTTGCATCAATCATTTTCTTTAACCTGTCATTCAGTTTTTTACCTGTGACATAGTCATTTATCGACTGACTCTGCACCATATAGTTCCACAATCTATGTGCTTCCCAATCTCCCGACACAATAACATTCTCCGACAATACTCCTCTGAGTCCCAGCTTATCAAGCAGAGCTTCAACAGTGCTGCGCTTTGGTGAAACCCTCCTGTTGATTATTCTGCTTACAGTCTCAGTCGCACATACTCCATCCGCAAGCTCTTCCACGGTCATGCCATACAGCCTTCTGCGCTCATCAATCAGCTTTTCAACCGGATAGAGTTCCCAATCGCTGTTGTAGTACGGATACCACTCCAACAGTTCTCCCGTGACATTATACTTGTCTCTAATCCACTCATAATGTTCAAGGAACTCATCCCATTGCTCATCCGCTTTCTCTCCAAGCAGTTCTAACAGTGTTCTCCTGTTCCTTAACAGCGGGCTTATAAAATGAAGCCTCTCGGTATCACGAAGTATTCTTACAGCTTCATTACATTCATCAAGCCATATCTGCCTGTCATAACTTCCCATATTCTGCGGTGTATTTATACGCAGCATTTCACATATCGTCTTCGGATATATGCATGCCATAGTCCACAGGTCGACCTTTTTCCTTTTAATATATGCAAGCAGTCTTTCATAGAGAAGCTCTGCCTCAGCTGTATGTCCCAGCAATGCATCAAGGCGCGCGACGTTCGCAAGCAAAAAATACTCATACATAGATATGCATGTAAACTCTGTCCCACGATAATCTCCGATGGTGAGTGTAGCTGCTGCCGCATACTGCATCAATGCCTTTTCTCTGTCGCCATGAAACTCAGCAATTCTTGCTTCCATATACATTCTGAACTGGCGGTTGAGATTATTATGAGCACAATATTGACTTTCATATTTTTTAACAGCATCCTCTGCCTCAATGAGCTGATTTACTCTCAGATATTCCAATATATTGAATCTGGCTGACATCTCATCATATTCATCCCTGCACAGATATCTTCCTGCAAGTCCCGCACTTATGCCAAGCCTTTGCAGCACAAGCCTCACAACATGAATATCACCAATATCTTCTCCCTGCTTAAGCCTATCGTACATATTCAGGTCACAAAGTCCGCTGCATACGGTATCAGCTGACATTCCCTGTCTTACACGCTCGTATTCTATTAATTTTCCTATATAATTCTCTTCCATCTGTTTATACAGCCTCGTTTCTGTGCGAAACAAATTTTTATGCCGCCATACATTCTCTTGTCCTGCAAAAATCTTAATTCACTATAATTATAAACTACTACATTTAAAACACAACTAAAAAACTAAATATTTCTCAACACTTTTTCAAATTCATCTGTCCAGATACAATAGCTTCCCGGCGCATACACGTCCTTCTCACCGCGGCTCTCACGCTCGTCCTGTTTTTTAAGTATCTCTAACACCTCATCCGCATTCTTCCAGCAAAGCCCCTGTATCTCCTCCTTCTGGAAGGTGAGCTTTTCGATGTCCACATGCTTTTTTAACAGATATACAAAATTCACCTCCTTGTTGGCAAAACGCTCCCCGTAGAAATTGTACTCTCCGCCTACCCGTTGTTTAAAGAGAAATTCAAGCTCCTCCTCTCGCGCGTCTATCGAGAGCTCTTCCTTCAGCTCCCTTATCGCCGTGCTGAGAAAATTCTCCCCCGCATCGACGTGTCCCGCGCACGAGCAGTCGTAGCATCCCGGAAACGAATCCTTGTCGTCGCTTCTTTTTTGTAAAAGCACGCGGGTTACCCCTGCGTGCTTCTCGATTATCCATATATGTGAGCCGCCGTGCAGGTCGCCGTCGCGATGCACCGCAGTTCTCTCCTTTAATTCTCCCGTGAAATTGCCGTCCTCATCACAAAGAGGAAACATTTCTATTTTTCGTTCCAATGCAATAACCCTCCGCTGCCAAGTCAATATGTCACAACACCTTCAATCCCTGAAGGCTATACGAGTGCCTTGTTTTTGTCGTAAATCTTCTGAATAACCTCCTGTGTGTATGCGCCGAGGAACTTCCTCTGCTCCTTGTCGAGCGACTTCACGTCGATAGGCTCACCGAATTCGAGTACGGTGTGTGTCTTTTTGATAAACGGCGAATGTGCCTCCATAATCTCTCTGGTGTTGTTCTGTACAACGGGAATTATCTTGCAGCCCGTCTTTTCGGCGAATTTTAGGCTTCCCTCCTTAAAAGGTGCCATCTCTCCCGTCCTGCTTCTCGTTCCCTCAGGGAAAATTGTTATCGAGACACCGTTCTTTATGTACTCGATGCCCTGAAGCACGGTTTTGAGTCCCTCCTTGATGTTCTTTCTGTCAAGGAAAAGGCAGTAGAGAAGCTTCATCCAGTGGTGTAGAAGCGGAATCTTCTCCATCTCTTTCTTCGCGACAAAGCCGGTAAGCCCCGGAAGCATTGAATAGACTATGATTGTGTCAAAATTGCTGTTGTGGTTGCCGACATAGAGAACAGGCTCGTCCTTCGGGATATTTTCATATCCGATAACCGTCGTCTTTACACCGCAGAGCCATCTGATAACCTTGAATGCCCACTGCACGATTCTGAGTGCAATGATGTCCTTCTTAGGCTTGTTGAACTTTCCGATTATCCACAATATTCCGAACATTGGGATACTGAAGATAAAGAATAATACCAAAAATAAAGCTGTAATAATTAATCTTAACATACTTTTCTCTCTCCTAATCTGTTTTGCCAAAAACACTATCTCTTCATGACAATTCTGTTATATATAATTATATTTCAAAAAGCGAAACTTAACAATACCCGTTATGTTTTTGTAAGCCCTCCTTGCATTCTCACTCAACTTGTGTATAATGATAATAACGTTAATATATTAACGGAGCTTATATATCCAACAATATAGTAATTCAGCCTTTTTATTTAATTTACTTCTCTGAATATTTATTCTTTTCATATAATTTTGGTGAGGATTTCGTTAATTAATTAACAATGCATTATTTTCAATAAAACTCACACCGCGATTCTATCGCAGAAAGAAGGTTATTTATGAGCGATTCAAGAAATCTCACTCTGCTCACCGATTTATACGAGCTCACAATGATGCAGGGCTATTTTAAAAACCACACCAACCCAACTGTTGTATTCGATGCATTCTTCCGCAAGAACCCGTTTGGCAGCAGTTACTCAATAGCCGCAGGGCTTGAACAGGCTATTGAATACATTAGGGATCTGCATTTTTCACAGGCAGATGTGGATTACCTTAGAAGCACAGGCTTATTCGACGAGGATTTCCTCGACTACCTTTTAAACTTCCATTTTTCAGGTGACATTTACGCAATCCCTGAAGGCACGGTCGTATTCCCGCGCGAGCCGCTCGTGAAGGTTGTCGCACCTATCATGGAAGCTCAGCTTGTCGAGACTGCACTTCTCAACATCGTTAACCACCAGAGCCTCATCGCCACAAAGGCATCCCGCGTCGTGTATGCCGCAGGCGGCGACGGCATCATGGAGTTCGGACTCCGCCGTGCACAGGGACCTGACGCGGGACTTTACGGTGCGCGCGCCGCAATGATCGGCGGCTGTATCGGAACGAGCTGCGTTCTCACAGGTCAGATGTTCAACGTCCCTGTAAAGGGAACCCATGCGCACAGTTGGATTATGAGCTTTCCTGACGAATACACCGCATTCAAAAAGTATGCTGAGCTTTATCCTAATGCCTGCATACTCCTTGTTGACACTTACGATACCCTCGGTTCAGGCGTTCCTAACGCTATCCGCGTATTTAACGAAATGAAGGCTGCCGGAATCAAGTCAAAATTCTACGGAATCCGTCTCGACTCGGGCGACCTTGCATATCTCTCAAAGAAAGCCCGCAAGATGCTTGATGAGGCAGGCTTTACCGATGCTGTTATCTCCGCTTCAAGCGACCTCGACGAGTACCTGATTTTCTCCCTCAAAAATCAGGGCGCGGCAATCACATCGTGGGGTGTCGGCACCAACCTCATCACCGCAAAGGACTGCCCTGCATTCGGCGGTGTCTACAAGCTTGCAGCCGTGCAGGACGAAAAGACGGGCGAGTTCATCCCGAAGATTAAGCTCTCCGAGAACTCCGAGAAGATTACCAACCCCGGCAACAAGACCGTGTTCCGTCTCTACGACAAGGAGAACGGCAAGATTAAGGCAGACCTCATCGCATTTGCCGATGAAAAATTCGATGAAAATAAAGACCTCATGATTTTTGACCCTGTACACACATGGAAGAAGACTCTCCTAAAGGGCGGCACCTACACCGTGCGCGAGATTATGGTTCCTGTATTCTTAAAGGGTGAATGCGTATATGAGACACCTGCCGTCATGGACATTCAGAGCTACTGCAGGAAGGAGCTGAACACTCTGTGGGATGAGTCAAGACGTTTCGAGAATCCGCAGGAGATACATGTGGACCTTTCGGACAAGCTGTATGATGTCAAGAAGGAGCTGTTAAATAATTATCATAGGAGTTGAATCTCAACACATAGTATTTAATATAAACAAGCTATAATTGTGAATAGGATTCCATTGTACGAAGCAAGATGTTCTTAGGATTCTGTTCATAGTACAGCCACAGACGGCATGGATGCCGGCTGAG
>ENA-OPAV01002146-OPAV01002146.1-human-gut-metagenome-genome-assembly--contig:-NODE-2146-length-11735-cov-3.027140_pt1 | contig 11735 bp, 12 predicted proteins | sample MGYA00241056_ERZ501428 | MGnify/ENA primary metagenome ERZ501428 (study PRJEB25962, sample SAMEA2042621) | human gut metagenome | biome: human gut; feature: human-associated habitat; material: faeces... | reverse complement strand
CCTGCCGCATCATCTCGATTCTGGCAGTGATTGCCGTGGAGAACATGGGGCTTGCGCTGGTGCTGCTGGTGATTTTGCCGCTGTTCGCCGTTTTCACCCGTTTTGTGCAGAAGCGGATGCTCGCTGCGCAGCTGGAGAACCGTCGCGCCGTCGCCGCCGTGTCCGGGCAGGTACCGGAAACGCTGCACAACATCCGCACCATTCACGCCTTGGGGCTGGAAAGTTACATGGAGCAGCGCTATGACCAGCGCATCGGCGAAAGCTACGCCGCGATGGAAAAGACGAATTTCTACGACGCGATTTACTCGCCCGTCGTGTTTCTGCTTAACGCCGCCGTCGTGTGTATCGTGATGCTGCTCTCCGCTTCGGGCAATGCGGATGTGCTGTCACTGTTCGGCATGTCGGTCGGCACGTCGGTCGCCATCATCAACTACATTTCCCGCATTTTTTCGCCAATTGAAAGCCTCGGCATGGAGATTCAGACGATTCAGTCCGCTATGGCGGGTGTCAAGCGCATCGACGCGTTCCTTAATCAGCCGGAACGCGCCATTTCCCAGGAGCGAAAGAATACCGCGCGCGGCGACGTTGTGCTGTCCCATGTGACGTTCGGCTATGGCGAAAAGCCGGTTCTGTCCGACTTCTCCATGAGCGTGAAGGAAGGGGAGCAGGTCACGCTGGTTGGCAGAACAGGCGCGGGCAAAAGCACGGTGTTCCGGCTGCTGCTGGGGCTTTATCAGCCGGAAAAGGGGGATATTACCATCGGCGGCGTGAACGTTTCGGCGATTCCCGACCATGAGCGCCGCGCGTGCATCGGCTGCGTGGAGCAGCACTTCTCCCGCGTACCGGGGACGGTGCTTGACCAGATTACGCTTTCCGACCCGACCATCACCGAGGAAATGGCACAGAATGCCGCGAAACTGGCGGGAATGGATAACGCCATCCGCGCGCTTCCGGACGGGTACAATACCATCTGCATAGACGGCATGTTCTCGCAGGGGGAGTGGCAGCTGCTGTCCATTGCCCGCGCGGCGGCGGCAAACCCAGCGGTGCTGCTGCTGGACGAAATCACCGCGAACCTCGATGCCGAAACCGAAGCGCGCGTACTGGAAGCGCTCCGCCGCGCCTCCGAGGGACGCACCGTGCTCTCCATTTCGCACCGCATTTACGAGAATCTGGGCGGCAGAACCGTCGAAATCAAGCCATACAACGCCTACGCCGCTGACTCTGCGGCTGATTGCAGCGTAAAGGCAGTATAGAAAAGGTGTGGAGGCAGCTTGACAACCTCCACACCTTCTTCTTATTTTGATTAGAACAGCGGCTGCATCGACGCATCCAGCGTCGCGAACGGGCCGGGAAGCACCCGCGCCCCGCGGTGATTGCCGTAGAAGTCACTGTCAACCACGATGGTCGAGCCATCCGCCGCTTCAAAGCGCTGATCCGGCTCAAACGCGCGCCCCAGCGTATCGCTGTCCACCAATCCGCCGCGGAACGCGCCGATCAGCTCCGCCACGTCGGTATCAAGGAAAATCTGTCCTTCACGTTCTACCAGCATGAAATATGGCTTTTCGGACTTGACGCAGCAGTCTTTTTCCTTCTTCCACGGTTTCGCGCCCGCAAAATAGGCGTTGCCGTCTGCCCAGACCGGCAGATGCCCGAAGTGGTACTTTTCCAGCTTGCCCATGTCCGGGCGCGCCACGTCCAAGTCGAACTGATCCAGCCACTCCTGCTCGGTCGGGTAGTCATCGAAGCACCAAGTGCCCACGACGCGCTCGTTTTCGCCCGGATCACCCTGCTTCGCCGGGGCATCCACCGGGTGCGCCTGCACGAAGATGTTGTTGTAGAAGCGGTCGTCGCCATGGAGGATGGTCATGAAGCCCGCGACCTCCGTGCGATGGCGGATATGGTAAGGCGTATAGCGCCAGCTCGTGCCGCTGCCGACGCAGGTGAACGTACCCAGCATGAGGTTATGCACCAGCGCCACGCCCTGCGTCGCGAATCGCAGGGACACTTTCGACATCATGATGTTGTTGTCAATCAGCGTCGGGCCGTGTCCGACCTCCACAAAAATGTCCTGACTTTCCATACCGCCGACTGCCCATGTACAGTACGCAGGGCGCTCGTTGTGGTGCAGCAGATTCTGCGTGATGCGCGTGCCCTGCGCCTCCCAGTCGCACCAGACGCCCATGGTGCAGTCGTGGATGTGGTTGCGGCGAATCACCACATCAATCGCCGCGTGCAGCTTGATGCCGGAGATTTCCGCGCCGCCAAGCTCCTGCATGTTGTTGATGTGGTGGATGTGGTTGTTCTCAATCACGGAATAGACCGCGCCCATACGCCCGACGATGCCCGTCTGCTCGCAGTTGTGGATGTTGCAGCGGCGGATGATGTGGCTGCCGATGTTTTCCTTCAGCCAACCGTGATACTGCCCGCGGCAAACCGCGTCGCGCTCCATCTGCGTCGGGCTTTTGAGGTGCTTTTTCGTGAAGTAGTGGTCGTTTTCCGGGTCGTAGTATTTGCCCAGCGAAATACCGCAGCACTTGCTGTTCGTAATTTCGCAATCCTCGATAATCCAGCCCTTCGACCAGTGCGGGCCAATCATGCCATCCTGAAACGCAGCTGGCGGCGCCCATGTCGTCGCAGCCTTCTCGATTTTGAAGCCATGCACCGTGATGTACCCGCAGCCCGTTTTCTCCGGGAAGAAGCAGCGGCGGCGGACGTTAATTTCCACCTTCTCGCGGTTGGGGTCTTGCGTGTGGAAATTGGCATACAGCACGGTTTCGTCGCCGTTCTGCTCGCTGAACCACTTGAAGGTAGATCCCTGCGGATCCCACGACGGCTTGTAGATTTCGCCCGCAATGCACTCCTCCAGCGATTCCGCCTCGTAGAGCATCTGGTCGTTCAAATACACCGCACCCGTGTGGCGCACCGTCGGCGCAAAGTACCAGTCGCCGAAAACCTCCGTCGTGTACGGATTATACGCACCGAATGTGCTGTTCTTCACGCGCACCGTCCACACCGTGCCCTGATAGGGCGTCCACCCCTTGATGCGCTCTGCGCCGCAAATCACCGCGCCCAGCGGCTCGATGGAGCGATAGAGAATGGGCGCATCTTCCGTACCGCCGCGTTCCGGATTGACATATTCGCGGTACACACCGGGAAACACCAGCACTTCGTCACCGGGCTTGGCAATCTTGGCGGCTTCGCTGATGCGACGGAAGGGAGTCCCGAGGCTGCCGTCACCATCATGCAGCATGGCTTGATTGACATAGTAAATCATAGAGTGCTCCTCCTTCATATATGGAATTTCTTCCGCAGTGGATTGTCCTGTTATGATTATACCAAATTGCTACCGATTTGTCCATATGATTTTGGACATTCGCCGCTTCCATTCCGCGCAATAGTTGAAACACGCTGCAATTTATGCTATACTGTATAGAGGGGATTTGTCCCCATTTGCAGAAAGGCAGGCAGCGATATGAAGATCATTCGCGCACGGGATTACCAGCATCTCAGCCGACAAGCGGCGAACATTCTTTCGGCGCAGGTGATTTTGAAACCCGATTCCGTTCTTGGACTGGCAACCGGCTCCAGCCCGATTGGCACATATCAGCAGCTCATCGCGTGGGAGCATAAAGGCGACGTTGATTTCCGGCAGGTATCGACGGTAAATCTGGATGAATATGTCGGGCTGCCCGCCGGCCATCCGCAGAGCTATGCGCATTTCATGCGGGAGAATTTCTTCGACCATATCCAGATTGACCTGAGGAACACGCACATTCCGAATGGCATGGCAGAGGACGGCGACGCGGAGTGCCGCCATTACGACGCGACCATCCGCCAGCTGGGCGGCATTGATCTCCAGCTGCTGGGACTTGGGCCAAATGGGCACATCGGCTTCAACGAGCCGGAAGACGTCTTCCAGAAGGACACACACCGCGTTGCGCTGACGGATGCCACCATTCAGGCGAACAAACGTTTTTTTGCGTCGGAAGAGGATGTGCCGCATTTCGCCTACACGATGGGCATCTGCGGCATCATGCAGGCGCGGCGGATTGTGATGGTCGTGTCCGGCGAAAGCAAGGCAAACATCCTCAAACAGGCGTTTTTCGGACCTGTGACCCCGCGCGTTCCGGCTTCGATTCTCCAGTTGCATCCTGATTTCACGCTGGTGGCGGATGAAGCCGCGCTCAGCGCACTGGATGGAACAGAAACGCAATGAAAAGAGGCGATTGAATGCCCCGTTTTGAATCATTATCTGAAGAAATGACGCGCCGGATTGAAAGCGACCGGCAGCACGGCACAAGCCCCAAGGTTTTCTGCCCAAATACAAGCGTCATCCGCCGCGCAGCCTCGCCGCGTGATGCGGGCAGCGTCTGGCGACCAGCTTTCCTGCATGATGTGGATAAAATTATGCACTGTCCGTATTTCAACCGCTATACCGACAAGACGCAGGTGTTTTCGCTCATCCGCAATGACGACGTAACGCGCCGCAGCCTGCATGTGCAGTTGGTATCCCGCATTGCGCGCACCATCGGCAGCGCCCTGAACCTCAATCTCGACCTGATTGAGGCGATTGCCTTGGGGCATGACATCGGGCATCCGCCGTTTGCGCATTCGGGCGAAGTGTTTCTGAACGAGATTTCCATGCTGCACACCGGGCGGCATTTCAGCCACAACATCCACTCTGTCCGCGTGCTGGACGGCATTTACCCCTTCAACATCAGCTTGCAAACGCTGGTGGGCATTGCCGGACACAACGGCGAAATTGAGCTGGAGGAATACCGCCCCGTGCCGGTGGACAGCTTCGCGGAATTTGACCGGATGATGGAACGCGCCTACACGGAGGATGGCTATGCGAACCGCATTCAGCCCTCCACGCTGGAAGGAAATGTCGTGCGCGTAGCGGACATTATCGCCTATTTAGGCAAGGATCGGCAGGATGCCGCGCGCGTCAAGATGACGGCGGAGGATGCCTATGCGGAGCACGAGATTGGCTCGCTGAATGCAGAAATCATCAACAATCTGGTCGTCAACATCATCGAAAACAGCTACGGGAAGCCCTACATCAAACTGGATACGGTGCATTTCGAGGCGCTGCGGGCGTCCAAAGCGGAGAATTACAAGCTGATTTACAACGAAGCTGCCAAGGCCGCGCACCTGTCCGGCACCGTGCGCCCCATGATGCAGGAGATGTACGGGCAGCTACTGGATGATTTGCGCGAAAACCACACCACGTCGCCCATTTTCACGCATCATATCGCCTATGTGACTCGCTCATACTATCCGCGTGTCAAGCCCTATGCGGACTGTGATCCAAATCAAATTGTGGTGGACTACATTGCCAGCATGACAGACGACTACTTTATTGATTTGCACCATTATTTGTTCCCGAACAGCCCCTACAAGGTCGTCTATAAGGGCTATTTTGACGGAAGAGAGGCTCCTGCACATGTTTGAACTGATTCGAGACGCTATCGCCGCGCACCAGACCATCATCCTGCACCGCCACACCAACCCGGACGGTGATGCGCTGGGCAGTCAGATCGGCCTCAAGCACCTGATTCTGGTGAACTATCCGGACAAAACGGTGTACATGGTGGGTGACGGTGCTGGGCGCTACGGCTTTATGGAAGATTCTATCATGGACGAGATTCCCGACAGTGCTTATCAGGGCGCGCTCGCCATTGTGCTGGATACATCCGCCAAGTCGCTCATCAGCGATACCCGTTACACACTTGCCGCGCAGACCGCCCACATCGACCACCACATCTTCGTGGAGAAAATTGCGGACATTGAAGCAACGGACGACACGTTCGAGAGCTGCTGCGGTCTGGTGGCGCAGATGGCGCAGGAATGCGGCTGGTCGCTGAACCCGCAGGCGGCGACGGCGCTGTTCACCGGCATGGTGACGGATTCCGGGCGCTTCCGCTATGACGCGACGAATGCCCGCACGTTTCGCCTGGCCTCCTACCTGATGGAGCAGCCGATTGACACAAACGCACTCTATCGCAATCTGTATGCCAGCGATTATGCCCAGCTTGTCGTGCGGGCGAAGTTTCTGCTGCATGTGCAGTTCACGGAGAAGAACGTCGCGTATGTCTATACGACGATGGATGGAAAAGGCGAATATGGCGTGGATGACTTCACGCTGTCCCGCGGCATGGTCAACAGCATGGCAGACATGCGCGGCGTGGACATCTGGGTCAACTTCACCGAGAGCGACAAGGGCGTGCTGTGCGAACTGCGGTCAAACCGCTTCAACATCAATCCGATTGCCGTCAAATACGGCGGCGGCGGGCATATGAAAGCCAGCGGCGCGACGCTGAAAAATCGCGAGGAAGCAATGGCCATGCTGCATGATTTGGACGAAATGATGGGAGAAAGCAAATAAATGGATATACAGCATCAAATTCTGGAAAAAATGAAGGCATACGACACGATTATGCTCTTCCGTCATTCGCGCGTCGACGGGGACTGTGTAGGCGCAACGAAGGGCATGAAGGCGCTGATTCAGGCGAGCTTCCCCGACAAGAAAGTGCTGATTGTGGATGATGAGCATTCCGACTATCTGGCGTTTCTGGGCGAAGATGATGCGCCCGTCGCCGACGACGTGTACGCGCAGTCTCTCGCGATTGTGCTGGACGTTTCCGTCGCCAGCCGCATTTCCAACCCGAAGTACGCGCTGTGCAAGGAGCTTGTGAAGCTCGACCACCACATCAACGTCGAACCGTATGGCGACCTGATGTGGGTGGAGGAAGAGCGCTCGTCCGCGTGTGAAATGGTGGCGGATTTCTACGACAAGTGCCGTGACGAACTGACGCTGACGAAAGACGCCGCGCTGTATCTGTACACAGGCATGGTCACGGATTCCGGGCGCTTCCGCTTCTCCTGCGTTTCCGGCGACACGATGCGCCTTGCCGCGATGCTGCTGGATACCGGCATCGACACAGAATGGCTGTTCGCGAATCTCTACTCGGTGGAGTACAATTCGCTGAAGTTCAAGGCATACGTCTACGAGAACATGCACCGCACAGAGAACGGTGTCGCGTATTTCTCCGTCAGCAAGGACGTGCAGACGCAGTTTGGCCTCAGCTACGAGCAAGCAAGTGCCGCCATTTCCTATTTGGAGGGCATTCGCGGCTATCTGTGCTGGCTGGCGTTCATTGAATCGCCGGATGGATCGACGCGTGTCCGTCTGCGTTCCCGCTTTCTGACCATCAATCAGGTGGCGGAAAAGTACCACGGCGGGGGACACGCCTGTGCCAGCGGTGCGACAGTCTACTCCACCGATGAGGCGGCGGCACTGATTGCCGATGCCGATGAAGCCGTCCGCGAATACAAGGCAGCCCACGAAAACTGGCTGTAATCCACCATATGAATAATCCCTTCCATCGTCACACGACTTTGGAAGGGATTTTGTTTATTTCAGCAATCCATGTGCGAAGTTCACCGAACGGGTCAGCGCTGCAACGAACGCGGTCAGCCCGTCTGCATCTCCCTCTGTAAAGCGGTTCAGGCTCGGCGAATCAATGTCCAGCACACCGAAGAGGCGCCCGTCCACCCAAATCGGCAGAACGATTTCCGACCGGGACGCGCTGTCACAGGCGATATGCCCCGGAAAGCGCTGCACATCCGGCACCACCTGCACCTGCCGCGTTGCCGCCGCTGTGCCGCATACGCCGCGGCCGAACGGAATCTGCGTGCAGGCCGTCCTGCCTTGAAATGGGCCAAGATGCAGCATATCGCCGCTGGCGAGGTAGAAGCCCACCCAGTTGATATCCGGCAGCGCTTCATACAGCAGCGCGGATGCGTTCGCCAGCGTCGAAAGCGGCTGCGAATCCTCTGCCAAGGCCGCAATCTGCTGTGCCAGAAGGGGATACAGCGCTGCTTTTTCGCGCGGGAAAAGAATCTCCTGATGCATCGTGCGCTCCTTTACAGGACGTAGAAGTAAATGGAGAAGAAGTGCAGCACCGTGCCAATCAGGCAGAAGAAATGGAAAATGGAGTGGAAGTACTTCTTCTTTGAGCCGATGGCGTACAGCACCGCGCCTACGGTGTACGCCACGCCGCCCGCCACAAGCAGCACCAAGCCAGGGTAGGCGAGGTTCGCCACCAGCGTCTTGGTAGCCAGCAGAATCACCCAGCCCAGCGCCACATAGCAGACGACGCTGATTTTTGCAAACTTCTTAAGGTTCACCGCGTTCAGCACAACGCCTGTAATCGCGACAGCCCACACGATGCCGAACATTACCCAGCCAGCCGGGCCGCGCAGCGTCACCAGCGTGTATGGCGTGTACGTTCCCGCAATCAGCAGGAAAATTGTGCAGTGGTCGAACACGCGAAAGACTTTCTTCGCGCGATTGACTTTCAGCGCGTGATATAGGCAGCTCATCAGGTACAGCAGTGTTGTCGTCAGTCCGAAGACGATGCTGGATGCCAGCTTGTAGCCGTCGCCCGCATGGGCACTTTTCACAATGCAGAGGACAAGCGCCGCAATGCCTAAGCCTGCACCGATGCCGTGGGAGATGCTATTCAGCAGTTCTTCCGCCAATGAGTACGTCGGAATGCCATACTTCTGGCGCTTCAGTGCTTTTTCGTCCATGCCTTGAGCCATTCTTCTCGCCCCCTTTACTTCAGCAGGCGATAAAGCGAAGTGACTTTGCCAAGAATCGTTACTTCATCCGCATAAATCGGTTCCATTGTCCGGTTTTCCGGCTGGAGTCGGAAGTGCCCATCCTCCTTGAAATATCGCTTGACCGTCGCGCTGTCATCAATCATCGCAACGACGATTTCGCCGTTGAGCGCCTCGCTGGTCTTGCGCACAATAATGTAGTCGCCGTCAAGGATGCCCGCCTCAATCATCGAATCGCCCTTGACGTGGAGGATGAAGTGTTCGCCTTCACCCAGCATAATGTCCGGAATCGGCACATATTCTTCCAGATTTTCCTCCGCAAAAATCGGCTGACCCGCCGTCACGCGCCCGACAACCGGCACGGCGGTGGAGTTGTTGCGGATAAAATTCGGGTCACCCGTCACTTCCATGGCGCGCGGCTTCATCGCGTCACGGTGAAGCAGACCGCGCTTTTCCAGCCGCTGAAGATGCCCATGCACGGTGGAGGTGGATTTCAGCCCGACCGCCTGCGCAATTTCGCGCACGGACGGCGGATAACCTTTTGTTTGAATTTCAGACTTGATAAAATCGAGGATGCGCTGCTGATTATCGCCACGAGGTCTTTGCATGGGGAAAATCGCCGCCTTTCTGTGTTGATGCACCTATTATAGCACAATTCGCCGCAAAAATCAAACAACCGTTCGTTCCGGCTTGAATTTTTGTCGAAACCTGCTATAATAATGGTGGAAAGAAGGGATACGCAATGGCGAAGCAATGTGTACTGTACGACCGGGAGTGCATCGACTGCGGCGAATGCCAGCGGTGCGACCTTGACCCGGACAAAATCTGCGACAACTGCATGAAATGCGTGATGGGCGACGCAGATTATCGCGCCATCAGCATCACGGGCATTGAACTGGAAGAAGAATCCTAATAAAAGGGGAGAAGCGCGGCAGGGAAGTCACGTTTCTCCCTTTTCGGTATCCTGATTTTCGTCCTGCTCCGGCGGTTGATGCCCGGCAACTTCCTCCAGCGTCGGCAATACCACGCGCTCCGCAGCCATTCGGCGGCGGCGGTCAGTCATTTCGGCGTAGTGTCTGCGCGTCGTATCAACGGAGGAATGCCCAAGCACATCCGCCACCAAGTAAATATCGCCAGTTTCCTGATAGAGGTTCGTCGCAAAAGTGCTGCGGAGCTTATGCGGGCTGATTTTCGGCTTCAGCGGCGCGGCAACGGCGGCATACTTCTTCACGAGATTCTGCACGGCGCGCTGCGTAATCCGCCGCTTTTGCAGGGATAGAAACAGCGCATCCTCATGACCGGGCAATGCTGCGATTTCCCGGCGAGCATCCAGATAATCTGCCAGTGCCGTCGCGACTTCCGGCGGAAAATACAGCACGACCTGATTGCCGCCTTTTCGCGTCACCAGAAAGGCATTGTTTTCCAAATCCACATCGGAAATATTCAGTCCGACGCACTCCGAAACGCGTATGCCCGTGCCCAGAAACAGCGAAATCAGCGCAAAATCGCGCTTGGCCGTCAGCTTCTGGTATGTTTTCTGACGCTCCGACAACCCAGCACCTGTTGCAGATTGCTCCAGCATCCGAATCATTTCTTCCTGCGAAAGGCGGATAATCGGCTTTTCGTGGATTTTGGGAAGAGACACCAGCGTCGTCACATTGGCGCTGATTCGCTGATTCTTGAATAGAAATTCGTAGAATGACCGGATTGCTGACAATTTCCGTTTAATCGCCAGTTCGTGATTGACCAGCGGCTTCAGCGGGGCAGTTTCTTCATCAGCATCCTGTTCTTTGAAGTAGTAGGTCAAATACTCGATGTACGCCGTCAAATCGCTCTGCGTGACGGCGCCAATCTGCTGGTCGGTCAGGTGCGTCAGCGGCGTATCAGCAAACGCGACGCGCTCGCGCTGCAAAAATGTGAAGAACGTCCGCAGGTCGATGGCATACGCCAAGCGCGTGAACGTACCGGTCGTCACGGCAATGCTGCGGATGAAATCACCACAGGCTTGCGGCAGGCCTTTGAGAATCTCGCGAATTTGGATGATTCGCTGCGCATCGACTTGTTCGCGGTATGTAGGTGGCTGATTGGGCACCGAATCGCCCTCCTTGCTTCAAAATCGATGCAACTATTCGTGAAACTGTGGTTTAGCGAATAGTTGTATGTGTCGCTCCCTCACGCTGATTTCAGGCTTTGGACTCCTCATCCATGGCGTTGATGCGCCGATACTCCTTAATCGCGCCCGTCGCCAATTCGTCGCAGCGGATGTTTTCCGGATGGTCAGCGTGACCCTTGACCTTGTAGAACGTTACATGGTGCTTCTTGGTCTGCGCCAGCAAAATGAACCAGAGATCCTGATTCTCAACCGCTTGACCGGCAGCATTCTTCCAGCCGCGCTTCTTCCAGCCGTCAATCCAATGCTCGTTGAAGGCGTTGACCAGATACGCGCTGTCCGAATACAGCTTCACGTCGCACGGCTCCTTCAGTGCCCCCAGCGCACTGATTGCGGCGAACAGCTCCATGCGGTTGTTCGTCGTGCCCGCCATCTAGCCGCTCATTTCCTTGCGGTGCGGCCCAAATTCCAGAATGCAGCCCCAGCCGCCCGGCCCCGGATTGCCAGAGCAGGCACCGTCGGTGTAAATATTAACCTGTTTGCGAGGACGGGCTTCCGTCATGCTTGACTCCCCTTTTGTCATATTGAATTTATTGATTATTTAGACATCTGCCGGGATTTTTCCGCACAGACCGCCATCGCGTCTTGCACTGCCGCCCGGAAACCGCGCTTCTCCAGCATTGCCACCGCTTCGATGGTCGTCCCAGCCGGAGAACAAACTTCATCCTTCAGCTGCCCCGGATGCTTCCCCGTTTCCAGCACCATTTTGGCGCTGCCCAAGACAGCCTGTGCCGCCATTTTGATGGCATCCGGGCGGCGAATGCCTTCGCGTACTGCCGCATCCGCCATTGCTTCAATCAGCATGAAAATATACGCCGGACTGCTGCCGCTGACCGCAATAAAGCCATCAAACAGTTTCTCGTCAATGACCGCCGTTTCGCCAATTGCATCAAAAATACCCTGCGCATACGCCAAATCTGCCGCGGAGAGCGTC
>ENA-OPAV01002124-OPAV01002124.1-human-gut-metagenome-genome-assembly--contig:-NODE-2124-length-11826-cov-2.443633_pt1 | contig 11826 bp, 9 predicted proteins | sample MGYA00241056_ERZ501428 | MGnify/ENA primary metagenome ERZ501428 (study PRJEB25962, sample SAMEA2042621) | human gut metagenome | biome: human gut; feature: human-associated habitat; material: faeces... | reverse complement strand
CGCAGGCCGATGGTGAACGGCTTGCAGGCCAGCGGCACCCAGTCCAGCCCGATGCGCTCGGCAAAGGGGCGCACGCGCTTGGCCGTATTGTTGGACACGATGGTCAGGCGTATGCCGGCTGCGCGCATCTCGTCCAGCCACGCCTGCACGGTGGGCTCCAGCACCTGACTGTTGTCAGCGGTCAGGGTGTTATCCACGTCGAGCACGAGGGCTTTGATGCCGTGTGCCGCGAGAAAATCCGGGCGGATGCACTCGATGGTTTTGAAGATGTATTCAGGGGTTAGAATCATGGTGGTGACCTTTATAAGGGTAATGAGTGGTTACGGCAGCGGCCAGCGGCGGCATGAGGGCATGCCGCCCTACGATGCACAATTCCGCAGGACGTAGGGCGGGGTGCCCTCACCCCGCCGCACCGACGCCTGCACGTAAAATAAAAGTGCAGGCCCGCGCGTAACGCGAACCTGCACAGTCGTTCGTTGTAAGATACCTTACTTAAACTTGCGCTTGCGGGCAGCCTCGGACTTCTTCTTGCGCTTAACGGAAGGCTTCTCATAAGCCTCGCGCTTGCGGACCTCAGCTAACACGCCGCTGCGAGCAGTGCTGCGCTTAAAACGGCGCAGAGCGCTCTCGAGGGACTCGCCCTCTTTGACACGGATCTCCGACATCTTCTTCCCTCCCTTGACCTGAGACAGGAGTTTGCCGGTCAAATACTATTAACCAGTAAAAAAGATTATACTATATTGACCCCCTGTCTGTCAACAACAATTTTCGCTAAAATGAAAATTTTTATATTGTTCATATTTAGGAACCTTTACCCCAGCACCGTGTGCCACACCCACAGCGCACCGTAGATTACGGGCTGATGCAGCATGTAGACCAGCAGCGTATTGCGCCCGATGGCACACAGAGGACGCAGCGCGGCGGGCGGCTCTCCCCTGCCGGGGCGCCACAGCCGTGCCAGAAACACCCCGCACCAGAACAGGAACACCCACGGAAGGATCGGGAAGTAATCCGCCGATGCGAACTGCGTCAGATCCGGGAGACCCAGCCAGAACCAGTTCGTCTTGTACAGCCCCGCAGGCACCGCACAAAGCCGCCAATTCTCGAAGCCCAAATACCCTTCGGGCAGCTGGTTCGTCAGCGCAAACAGCGCCGCAGACGCCGTCAGGCCCGCGCCCGCGGGCAGGCGCTGCAAAAGCGGATAGACCAGGCAGGTCAGCAGCACGGCGGCAGCGTTCAAGTGCAGAACGCCGAACCAGATCGCCTCCGACGGCATGAACACCGCGGTCACAAAGGTCAGTACAGCCGCGCAGCCCGCCACGATCAGCCCGTTCTTTGCGGGCCGCTTTGCCAGCGGGAAGCTGAACCCCGACAGCAGAATAAAGCTCCAACAAATATATTGCTGCCACACATGGCAGCCGGGGGCCCAGATGTTGTACCAGCTGCTTTCGTGGCCGAACACATACACCCAGTCGTACATGCCATGGTAGGCCAGCATGTTCAGCAGCGCCAGCCCGCGCAGGGCGTCGGGCAGCCACATACGGCTGGGTTTGGTGCGCAGTACGGGCATTTTACCGCCTCTTTCCCAAAGATTTACTGTAACACTATTCTAGCACACCCGCGCGCGGCTTGCAATCGCGCGGGTTTTGCGGTACAATAAACCAGATAAGGGAGTGTGAAGGTATGAAGGACATCCGCCTTGTGGCGTTGGACCTCGACGGGACAGTTTTCAACGATAAAAAAGAGATCACCCCGCGCACGCTGGCGGCTATCCGCGCAGCCTGTGCACGCGGCGTGGCGGTGCTGCCCGCCACCGGGCGTACAGCCAGCGGCATCCCCGCGGCGTTCACGTCCATCCCCGGCGTGCGGTACGCGCTGACCTCCAACGGTGCCAGCGTCGTTGACCTGACAACGGGCGAACAACTGGTGAACCAGCCGTTCGGGACCGAGCAGGCATTGAAAATTTACGATCTTCTTGAGCAGGGCGGCGGCATGATGAGCATTTTCATCGGCGGCAAAAGCTACACGACCCGCGCAAACGCCGAGAACCACATGGACGTGGTGCCCGAAAACCTGAAAAGCTACTTCCGCACGACCCGCATTGAGGTAGACGACATGCACGCGACGCTGCGCACCCACGCGCACGAGATCGAAAAGTACAGCATGATCTACCACGACGAGGCCGAGCGCGACGCCGCCTGGCGTGCCATCGAGGCCGCCTGCCCCGGCGTGGAGCTGACGTCCAGCCTGCCCCGCAACATGGAGGTCAACGCCCCCGGCGTGACGAAGGGCAGCGGTCTGCTGGCGCTGGCGGCACACCTGGGCCTGACCCGCGCGCAGACGATGGCCGTGGGCGACTCCGGCAATGACCACGCGATGATCGAAGCGGCGGGCCTGGGTGTGGCCATGGGCAACGCCACCGACGACATCAGGAAAATTGCCGATGTCACGACGGATGACAACAATCATGACGGTGTGGCAGCGGCGATAGAAAAATACGTATTGTAAAATTACAATAAAATATACGAGAGGTAAATTTATGAAAAATGTTCTGGTTGGTCAGTCGGGCGGCCCGACTGCCGTTATCAACTCCAGTCTGGCGGGCGTCTATGAGACCGCCAAGGCTTGCGGCGCACCCCATGTCTACGGGATGCAGTACGGCATCGAGGGTGTGCTTGAGGGCAAGCTCATCGATCTGGACACCGTGCTGGGCGACAAAATGGACATCGAGCTGCTCAAGCGCACGCCGTCCAGCTTCCTGGGCAGCTGCCGCCACAAGCTGCCAGACCCCTCCGTTGACGAGAAGCCGTTTGTGCAGCTGTTTGAGCTCTTCCGGCAGAACGACATCGGCGCGGTGTTTTACATCGGCGGCAACGACTCGATGGACACGATCTCCAAGCTGAGCGCCTACGGCAAGACCGTCAACAGCGAGATCCGCTTTATCGGCGTGCCCAAGACCATTGACAATGACCTGATGCTGACCGACCACACCCCCGGCTACGGCAGCGCGGCAAAGTACATCGCCACGATCCTGAAGGAGGTCATCTGCGATTCCAGCGTCTACGACCTGCGCAGCGTGACGGTGGCCGAGATCATGGGCCGCCACACCGGCTGGCTGGCTGCCGGTCCGGACTGCAACGGCCCAGACCTGATCCTGCTGCCCGAGTGCCCCTTTGACGAGGAGGCGTTCCTCAAGCGCGTGGCCGAGCTGGAAAAAGAGCGCCACAATGTTATTATCGCGGTCAGCGAGGGCGTCAAGAACAAGGACGGCGTTTTCCTGTGCGACCTGGTCTCCACGGCAGGTCAGCTGGATGCCTTCGGCCACAAGGCCATCCTGAGCGGCACGAGCCGCTATCTGGCGGACCTGATCCGCGTCCGCCTGGGCTGCAAGACCCGCGCTATCGAGTTTTCTACGCTGCAGCGCTGTGCCAGCCATCTGGCCAGCCGCACCGACGTGACCGAGGCCTACCAGGTCGGCGGCGCAGCGGTGGAGGCCGCCATGCGCGGCGAGACCGCCAAGATGGCCGCCATCAAGCGCCTGAGCGACCAGCCCTACCGCGTAGAGACCGAGATGGTCGATGTGACGAAGGTCGCGAACTTTGAGAAGAAGGTCCCCGCCGACTGGATCACCGAGGACGGGATGCACGTCAACGAGAAGTTCGAGCGCTACGCTCGCCCGCTCATCCAGGCCGAGCTGTCGCCGATCTACATCAACGGCGTGCCGCGGCATATTCATCTGTAATTTTGTAAAAATAAAAACGGAGCACCGTATGAAAATGCGGTGCTCCGTTTTTTGCTGCTGTAGGGGTCGGCGTCCTCGACGACCCGGGAGGCTTGCGGTGGCCGCACACGACCCGGCGGGGTGAGGGCACCCCACCCTACGTATACTCCGCGGACAGACGTAGGGCAGCATGCCCTCGTGCCGCCGCGGGGGTGTTGAGGTTACCCGGAAAGCCCGTCGGAATCCCTCCGGCCCTGCGGGCCACCAGATCCCCTTCTGGCGCTACGCGCCATCTCCCCCGGAGCGGGGGAGCCTGTCTTTGACAAGGGAGGCTCAGACGCAAAAAGAACCCGCATTTCCGCGGGTCCTTCCAAATCATATCAATACAGACGAAATCAGCCGGAGACCTTTTCCTTCAGGCGGCCGCTGGCCTTGAAGCCGGGGATGGCCGTCGGCTCCAGCTTGCTGGTGACCTTGGTCTTGGGGTTGGTGAAGTTCTTGGTCTGGCGCTCACGCATCTCGAAGCGGCCAAAGCCTGCGATGGTGACCTTGTCGCCGCTCTTGAGGACATCGCCGATGGTGCCGAAGATGCCGTCCATAACCTTCTCAACTTCAGCAGCGGTCATGTTGGTGTCGTTGGCAACCTTGGTAATCAACTGGGATCTCGTCATAATATTTTTAACTCCTATCCTTATAGGCACACAATTGCCCTGTATTATTACGCTATTATTATAGAGAAAATTGTGCGCAGAATCAAGAGTTTTTTCGGAAATCAAACGTTTTTCGGCAAAAACTATAAAATTTTCGCGATCATCTCGTCAAAAAGTGACATTTGGCAAAAAATGCACGTTCCATGCAAAAATATTCTTGACGGGCAAAGTCTTACAGCCCCATGCGGGGCGCGTCGCCCACCACGCGCAGGCGGCGGCAGGGCGCATCCAGCTTGACGTACCGGCTGGTGCGGCCCTCGGACATGGCGTCGTCGGTGAAGGTCAGGCAGCAGGTGCGGTCCGCATCGGCATAAGCCAGCGTCAGCCCGCCGTCAAAGGCCAGCGAGAAGTCGCCCGCCGGGGCGGCAGTCCAGGTCAAAGCAGACGTCCACGGCCTGCTCTGCGCCGTCGCGGCTGACGGCCAGGCAGACGTTGTGCCCGCGGCCCTGCCTGATGTAGTCGTAGTCACCGGGGAAAAGATTCTCTCCCCCCCCCGCCTGCGGGCGGAGCCCCCTCGCAGAGGGGGCCAAAAAAAACAAAAACCGCATCCTTGCGGACGCGGTTTGTTTGCTGCTTACTTATTCCCCTTTCGCCGCTTCGCGGTGCAGGTTCGCAATGTCCACCAGCTCCATCTGGCTGATGTCATGGTCACCGCGCAGGGCGTCGACGAGGACGCGGGCAGTGTCCATGGCCGTGATGGTCGGGATGGACAGCTCCGTTGCCTTGCGACGGAACTTGACGGAGTCACGGTGCGGGTCGCGGCCATGCGGACTCGTCGAGATGATGTAATCCACCAGACCGCTCTCCAGCAGGTCGATGACGTTGGGGCGCGCGCCGCTCATCTGGCGCACAACGCTGCAGGGCACCATCTCGCTGTTCAGGAACCTGGCGGTGCCGGGCGTGCCGTAGATCTTGTAGCCGTAGTCGTGCAGCTTCCAGGCCAGCTCGGCGGCCTCGGCCTTGTCGCCGTCCTTGACCGAGATGATGACGCAGGAGCCGGGGCCGGGCGTCTTGAACTGGTAGCCAGCCGCAACCAGGCCCTTCATCATGGCCTCGTGGAAGGAGGGTGCAATGCCCAGGACCTCACCGGTGGACTTCATCTCGGGGCCGAGCATCGTGTCAACGCCGTGCAGCTTTAAGAAGCTGTAGACGGGCACCTTGACGGCGTAGTACGGGCTCTTGCCGTTGCGCCACAGGCCGGTGCCGTAGCCCATGTCCTTGAGCTTCTCGCCCAGCGTGCAGCGCACGGCCAGGTCGACCATCGGCACACCGGTGACCTTGGAGATGTACGGCACGGTACGGGACGAGCGGGGGTTGACCTCGATGACGTAGACACGATCATTCTGGACGGCATACTGCACGTTGACCAGGCCCACGACCTTCAGCTCGCGGGCAAAGCGGCCCGTGTAATCGACCAGCGTGTCAATGACCTTCTGGCTGAAGGTGTACGGCGGGTAGACGCAGATGGAGTCGCCGGAGTGCACGCCCGTGCGCTCGACCTGCTGCATGATGCCGGGCACCAGATAATCGGTGCCGTCGCAGATGGCGTCGACCTCGCACTCGGTACCCAGAATATACTTGTCCATCAGCACGGGATGGCTCATGTCAACATGCTTCGTGATAACGCCCATGTACTCGATGACATCGGCGGAGTTGTAGGCGACGATCATGTTCTGGCCGCCCAGAACGTAGGACGGGCGCATCAGGACGGGATAGCCGACCTCCTGCGCGGCCTGCAGGGCCTCGTCCAGCGTAAAGACGGTGCGGCCCTCCGGGCGGGGGATGCCGCAGCGCTCCAGCAGCTCGTCAAAGCGCTCGCGGTCCTCGGCCTCGTCGATGGCGTCGGCGGGCGTGCCCAAAATCGGCAGGCCGATGTCGTCCATGTGCTTGGCCAGCTTGATGGCGGTCTGGCCGCCGAACTGCACAAGGCAGCCGTCCGGTTTTTCGGTCTCGATGATGTGGTCGACGCTCTCGGGGTTCAGCGGGTCAAAGTACAGGCGGTCACCAGTGTCAAAGTCGGTGGAGACCGTCTCGGGGTTGTTGTTGACAAGGATGGCCTCGCAGCCGTGCTGCTTCAGCGTCCAGACCGCGTGGACCGAGCAATAGTCAAACTCAATGCCCTGACCGATGCGGATGGGGCCGGAGCCGAAAACAAGGACCTTCTTCTTGTTGGGGTCGCTGCGCTCGGCAATGAACGGCTTCGCTTCGTTGTCCTCGTCGTAGGTGGAGTAGAAATACGGCGTCTTGGCGGCAAATTCTGCGGCGCAGGTATCGACCATCTTGAACGCGGCCTTCGGGGCCTCGGGCAGGGTGTCCACGCCCGCCAGACGCTTGATCGTTTTGTCGAGGAAACCGAACCTCTTGGCATTCAGGTACTTTTCCGTCGTCAGTTCGCCGTTTTTCAGGCCCATCTCAATGTCGGCCAGATGCTGCAGCTTGTCGAGGAACCACCAGTCGATCTTGGTGATGTCGTAAATGACGTCGTGCGCCACGCCGCGCTTGAGGGCCTCGTAGACGCAGAACGCGCGCTCGGAGTCCTGCACATGCAGGTGCTCGATGACTTCCTCCGTCGTCAGCTTCTCGAAATCGGGCAGCGTCATCGTGTCCAGGCCGAGCTCGGTGGAGGAAACGGCCTTCATCATGGCGTGCTCAAAGTTGTTGCCGATGGCCATGACCTCGCCGGTGGCCATCATCTGGGTGCCCAGAGACTTGTCGGCGTAGACGAACTTATCAAAGGGCCACTTCGGGTACTTGACCACGATGTAGTCCAGCGCAGGCTCAAAGCAGGCGCAGGTCTTGCCGGTGACGTCGTTGGTGATCTCGTCCAGCGTGTAGCCGAGCGCGATCTTGGTCGCGACCTTGGCAATCGGGTAGCCCGTCGCCTTGGAGGCCAGCGCGGAGGAGCGGGACACACGGGGGTTGACCTCAATGACCGCGTACTCAAAGCTGTCGGGCTTCAGGGCAAACTGGCAGTTGCAGCCGCCCTCGATGCCCAGCTCGGTGATGATGTCCAGCGCGGCGGTGCGGAGCATCTGGTACTCTTTATCGGACAGGGTCTGGCTGGGCGCGACGACGATGGAGTCGCCGGTGTGGATGCCGACGGGGTCAAGGTTCTCCATGTTGCAGACCGTGATGACGTTGCCCTTGGAGTCACGCATGACCTCGTACTCGATTTCCTTCCAGCCGGAAATGCACTTCTCAACGAGGATCTGATGGATCGGGGACAGGCGCAGACCGTTCGTGGCAATTTCGTGCAGCTTCTCGCGGTCCTCGCAGATGCCGCCGCCGGTGCCGCCCATCGTGAAGGCGGGGCGGACAATGACGGGGTAGCCGATGACCTCGGCAAAGTCCAGCGCGTCGTCCAGATCTTCCACAACCTTAGAAGGGATGATGGGCTGGTGCAGCTTCTCCATTGTGTCCTTGAACAGCTGGCGGTCCTCGGCGCGGTCAATCGTGTCGGGCTTGCAGGCCAGCAGGCGGACGCCGCTGCGGTCCAAAAATCCGTTGCGGGCCAGCTCCATCGACAGGTTCAGGCCCATCTGGCCGCCCAGGTTCGGCAGGATGGCGTCGGGCTTCTCTTTCTCGATGATGCGCTCGATGACCTCGGCGGTCAGCGGCTCAATGTAAACATGATCGGCAATGTCGGGGTCGGTCATGATGGTAGCGGGGTTGGAGTTGACGAGGACGGTCTCGACGCCCTCGGATTTCAGCGCACGGCAGGCCTGCGTGCCGGAGTAGTCAAACTCTGCCGCCTGACCGATGATGATGGGGCCGGAGCCGATGACCAGTACCTTTTTGATACGCGGGTCTTTAGGCATTGTTGATTACTCCTTTCGCGGCCAGCATACGGCTGACGAACTGGTCAAACAGAAATTCGGTGTCCTTGGGGCCGCCGTTGGCCTCGGGGTGGAACTGCACGGTGAAGCAGTTCCATTTCAAGTAGTCGACGCCCTCACAGGTGCCGTCGTTGGCGTTGAAGTAGCTCATCTGGCCGACGGATTCGGGCAGGGTGTCCGCCATAACGGCGTAGCCGTGGTTCTGGCTGGTGATAAAGGTGCGCTGCTTGGCCGGGCTGGTGACGGGCTGGTTGGCGCCGCGGTGGCCGTATTTCAGCTTGCAGGTCTTGGCACCGGCGGCCAGGGCGGTCAGCTGGTGGCCCAGGCAGATGCCGAAGGTCGGGATGCCGGTGCTCAGCATTTCACGGATGTTCGCGATGATTTCCACGTTCTCTGCCGGGTCGCCGGGGCCGTTGGAGAGCATGAGGCCGTCGGGGTTGAGGGCTGCCAGCTCGGCGGCGGTGGTCGTGCCGGGCAGCACGGTCACGCGGCAGCCGCGCTTCTGCAGGCAGCGCACAATGTTGTTCTTGCAGCCCAGGTCGAGCAGCGCCACGTGCAGCGGCGTGTCACCCCATGCACCGGCAGCCGTCGGCTCATAGGTCACGGCTTCGCGGCAGGTGACGGCCTTGACGGCGTCGACAACGGCGTAGGCGGCGATCTCGGGCAGCAGCGCGGCCTTCTTCTCGGGCTCGGCGTCGGGGTCAAACTCGGTGGTGATCGCGCCGTTCATAACGCCGCTCTCCCGCAGGGTGCGGGTCAGGCTGCGGGTGTCGATGCCCTCAATGCCGATGATGCCGTTCTTTTTCAGGAAGGCATCCAGCGTTTCCTCACTGCGGAAGTTGGACGGGGTCTTGCACGCCTCGCGCACAATGTAGCCCCTGGCCCAAATCTTCGTGCTCTCGACATCCTCACTGTTCATGCCGTAGTTGCCGATGAGCGGATAGGTCTGGGTGATGATCTGGCCGTAGTAGCTGGGGTCGGTCAGGGTTTCCTCAAAGCCGACCATACCGGTTGCAAAGACGACCTCACCGATGGTGGTACCGGGGCAGCCTACGCTGACGCCGCGGAACACCCGGCCATTGGCCAATATCAGATATGCCTGCATAGTTGGTAGCCTCTCACTTTACATTTAAGATATGGAGTGAGGAGAGAGGAGAAAAGGCAAACGGTACCCATCTCCTATCTCCTATCTTTTACAGGGTTTGCTTCGCAGCTTCCTTCATTTTGCGGCTGCCCAGGTGCACCAGCGGGAGCTTGCCCTCCTTGCAGATGGGGCATTCCTCGGGGGCGTAGTTGGGCAGGTCGAGCTTGAGGGCGCTGGCGACGATGGGGATCGGGGACGGGGCCTCGGCGCGGGTGCGGTCCACGACGCAGGCAATGCCCACGCAGATGCCGCCGTTTTCCTCGATGACGCGCTTGGTCTCGAGGCTGGAAACACCGGTGGTGACAACGTCCTCGGCGATGATGCAGCGCTCACCCGGGTTGATCCTGAAGCGCTTGAGGGTCATGACGTTGTCGACGCGCTCGGTGAAGATGGCGCGCTTGCCCATCTGGCGGCCCAGCTCGTAGGCGTAGACGATGGCGCCCATGGCAGGGCCGACCACGACGTCGATGTTCAGCTCCTTGAGCTTCTCGGCAACCGGGGCCATGACCTCGGCGGCCTTGTCGGGGTACTGCTGCAGAAATGCCATCTGGCAGTAAGCGCCGGAGTGGCGCCCGGAGGAAAGCAGGAAGTGCCCCTCTAAAAATGCTTCACATTCCTTTAAAACTTCAAGTGCTTCGCGTGCCATAATTTGTTCCTCCTGTATGTTATTCAACTTATAGTAGCATATTTTGTATAAAAATGCAAGCAAAACGTATATGGTGGGGTGGCTTCCCCCGCGGGGGAAGCTGTCGGCGGGCCGCCGACTGATGAGGGCCGGGCTTGCCGTTATAGCCCGTGAACGGGCGGATGAGGGGAAGGCAATCGGTGATTTACCGTGCGCACCCTCTGATCTCATCCAGCGTCTTGACGCCGTGGGCGTCCATCCACTGGCCGATCTCGTTCGTGATGCGGGTGCAGGCCTTCGGGTCCAGGAAGTTCGCGGTGCCGACTTGTACCGCCGCTGCACCGGCCATGATGAACTCCAAGGCGTCCTTACCCGTCAGAATGCCGCCCAGTCCCACGACGGGGATGCTGACGGCCCCCACGGCCTGCCAGACCATGCGCAGGGCAATGGGACGCACCGCCGGGCCGGACAGGCCCGCAAACGTGTTGTTGAACACGGGACGGCGCTTTTCCAGATCAATCGCGCATGCCTGGAAGGTGTTGCACAGGCTGATGGCGTCCGCGCCGGCAGCCTCAACGGCCTTGCACATCTCGGGGATGCTTTCGGCCTGCGGGCTCAATTTAACGATGAGCGGCACGGTGCAGACCTTGCGCACCGCGCTGACGACCTCGCCGGCGTCTGCCGCGCGGATGCCGAACGCGAGACCGCCCTGCTTGACGTTGGGGCAGCTGATGTTCAGCTCAATAAAATCCACGCCCGCGGCGCAGAGCATCTGCACGCCCTCGACGTTTTCTTCAATCGTGTGGCCGCCGAGGTTCGCCCAGACGGTGGTGCCGCACCGGCGCATGGCAGGCAGCTCGTGGTCGATAAAGTGCTGCACACCGGGGTTCTGCAGACCGATGGAGTTCATCAGGCCCGACGGCGTCTCGTAGAGGCGCTCACCCTCGTTGCCGGGCTGGCCGTTCAGGGTCAGCCCCTTGCCGGAGATGCCGCCCAGCACGCGCAGATCCTCAATGCCCGCGTACTCGGGGCCGAAGCCGAAGGTGCCGCTGGCCGCGATGACCGGCCCGGCCAGCCGCTTGCCGAGAAAATCAACATGCAGGTCTGCCATCAGTCAAACACCTCCTGTGCGTTAAAGACCGGGCCGTCCTTGCAGACGGTGACCGGGCCGATTTTCGTATGGCAGGTGCAGCCCAGGCACGCGCCCAGACCGCAGGCCATCTTCTTTTCAAGGCTGGCCAGGCACGCCAGCGGCGGCGCAGAGCTTAGCCACGCCGCGCATCATGACCATGGGGCCGCAGGTCAGCACAATGTCGTACTTGCTCACGTCCAGCAGGTCGGTGACCAGGCCGTGGTGTCCCTCCTTGCCGGAGTCGGTTGCGGCGTAGATGTCGCGGCACCAGGGCACAAAGCGGTCCATGCCGTAGGTCGTGTCGCGGAAGCCCACGAACAGGTCGGGACGCACGCCCGCGCGGCAGAGCTCCTTGCAGAGCAGCAGCAGCGGCGCGGTGCCGATGCCGCCGCCCACCACGGCAATGCGCTTGTACTGCCCGGCCAGCGCGGCAGTGTCAAAGCCGTTGCCGCAGGGGCCGGTCACGGTCAGCGTGTCGTCCTTTTTCAGCGCGGCCAGCTTGTGGGTGCCCTCGCCCTTGACCTGATACAGGAAGGTCAGTGCGCCGGTCTGGTTGTCAAAGTCGTCAACGCTGATGGGGCGGGAAAGAATCGGCGTGGCGTCTGCGGCCCAGGCGCGCAGCATGTAAAACTGCCCGGCGTGGGGCTCGCGGCTGCGG
>ENA-OPAV01002109-OPAV01002109.1-human-gut-metagenome-genome-assembly--contig:-NODE-2109-length-11929-cov-2.665151_pt1 | contig 11929 bp, 9 predicted proteins | sample MGYA00241056_ERZ501428 | MGnify/ENA primary metagenome ERZ501428 (study PRJEB25962, sample SAMEA2042621) | human gut metagenome | biome: human gut; feature: human-associated habitat; material: faeces... | reverse complement strand
CATCGAGTCTGTTTCATATTATTGAAACGAACGGTTTCTCTTTATTGAAACTAACGGTTTCCACTGTATGGAACCAATCGTTTCATACGGATGAAACGATTGGTTCCTCCGAAAGAAACTTTTCGTTTCAATAGGTGAAACTGCAGGTCACTTTACTTGTCATGGGTGTTAGGTGAATATATGTGAATGTGAAAAAGGCGTCCGAACAATCAATGATCGGGCGCCTTTTCTTTCATAATACCTTTAGACGGTGTTTTTATCCTACATTTTTTTCTTTAATCAGATATTCTGCAATCTGTACGGCATTCAGTGCGGCGCCTTTCTTTATTTGGTCGCCCACAATCCAGAAAGTCAGTCCGCAATCATTTGTCAAGTCTTTGCGGATGCGGCCTACGTATACAGGATCCTTACCGGCAAGGAACAGCGGCATCGGGTAATCTTTTTCGGCGGGATTGTCCTGAAGAACGAGACCGTCGCCTTTGGCAAAGGCTTCGCGGGCTTCTTCCACCGAGATAGGACGTTCGGTTTCCACCCAGATGCTTTCGGAGTGTGCTCTCAATGCCGGGACACGTACACAGGTAGCACTGACCTTGATGTCCGAGTGCATGATTTTACGGGTTTCATTGTACATTTTCATCTCTTCCTTGGTATATCCGTTTTCGGTGAATACATCAATTTGAGGAATCAGATTGAAAGCCAATTGATATGCAAACTTTTCTACCGTGACGGGTTCGTTTGCGAGTACCTGGCGGTATTGCTCGTAAAGTTCGTCCATTGCTGCTGCACCTGCCCCGCTGGCTGCCTGATAAGTAGATACATGCACGGTTTTTATATGTGAAAGTTGTTCGATGGCTTTCAATGCAACTACCATTTGGATAGTTGTACAGTTGGGGTTAGCGATGATACCGCGCGGGCGGTCCTTGGCATCGGCTGCATTCACTTCGGGCACCACCAAAGGTACGTCGTTGTCCATACGGAAAGCGCTGGAATTATCAATCATCACAGCACCATATTTGGTGATGGTTTCTGCAAATTCCTTAGATGTACCTGCACCAGCGGATGTGAAAGCAATATCTACCCCTTTAAAGTCATCGTTGTGTTGTAAGAGTTTGACCTCGATCTGTTTACCGCGGAAGGTATATTGGCTTCCGGCACTGCGTTTAGAGCCGAACAAAACTAACTCGTCCAACGGAAAATTTCTCTTATCGAGCACGCGCAGGAACTCTTGTCCTACGGCTCCGCTTACGCCAACAATAGCTACTTTCATCTTTTTCTTTTGTTTTAATTGAATATTGATTTTCTTTTCTATTCTTCCGAATAGTAAATAATTGGCTGCAAAATTATAACATTCTGGCATATAATTGATAACTTTTTTGTTATTTTGCAGAGAAAACGTAAAAACTTGGATATATGGAGTGGCTTGATTTTGATTTTAACCTACCTATAACAGATCCTACATGGATATTTCTCCTTGTACTTCTTATTATCTTGTTTGCTCCTATGGTGTTGGGACGGCTCCGCATTCCTCATATTATCGGTATGATTCTGGCTGGAGTGGTGATTGGAGAGCATGGGTTCAATATTTTGGCACGTGACAGTAGTTTTGAACTGTTTGGTAAAGTCGGACTCTACTATATCATGTTTCTTGCCGGGCTGGAAATGAACATGGGCGACTTCAAGAAAAACCGGGGGAAAGCTGTGGTGTTGGGATTATTGGCTTTTGTCATTCCTATGGCATTGGGGTTCATTACCAATATGACCGTATTGAAATATGGTTTTATCACGTCGGTTCTGCTGGCCAGTATGTACGCTTCTCATACGCTGGTTGCTTATCCCATCGTGATCCGGTATGGAGTGTCACGCCATCGCAGTGTCAGCATTGCAGTGGGAGGTACGGCGGTAACGGATACCCTGACCCTGCTGGTACTGGCTGTAATCGGCGGCCTGTTTAAGGGAGAGTCTTCGGAGATGTTCTGGCTGTGGCTGGTGGTGAAAGTCATTTTCTTAGGTTTCCTGATCATTTTCTTCTTTCCGCGTATTGGTCGTTGGTTCTTCCGTAAATATGACGACAACGTGATGCAGTTTATTTTCGTTCTTGCCATGGTATTTCTTGGAGCAGGATTGATGGAATTTGTCGGGATGGAAGGCATTTTGGGAGCGTTCCTTGCCGGATTGGTCTTGAACCGTCTCATACCGCATGTCTCACCGTTGATGAATCACCTTGAGTTTGTAGGGAATGCTTTGTTTATTCCTTATTTCTTGATCGGGGTGGGAATGTTGATCGATATTAAGATACTTTTCGGACACGGAGATGCGTTAAAGGTGGCTGTGGTGATGACTACGGTAGCTTTGGCCAGCAAGTGGATCGCTTCGTGGCTTACCCAAAAAATATACAAGATGAAAGCGATCGAACGTGAACTGATGTTCGGTCTAAGTAATGCTCAGGCGGCCGCAACTTTGGCAGCCGTATTGGTGGGGGATAATATTATTCTTCCCAGTGGAGAGCGATTGTTGAATGAAGACGTGCTGAACGGTACGATAGTCCTGATCTTGTTCACTTGTATCATCAGTTCGTTTGCAACGGAAAGAGCGGCGCGTAAATTGGCAATGAATGAAGCACAACTGGATGCGGAGGATAAGAAAAATATTCCGGAGAAGATTTTGATACCGGTGGCAAATCCGGAAACAATCGAAGAATTGATAAATCTGTCTCTGGTCATTCGTGATTCTAAACAAAGGAACAACCTGATGGCACTGAATGTTATCAATGATAACAGTAGTTCCGAGCAGTCGGAGTCGAGAGGGAAGAGGAATCTGGAACGCGCGGCCATGATAGCGGCGTCGGCAGATGTTTCTTTGACGCAGATTAGCAGGTATGATTTGAATATTGCTTCCGGTATTATTCATACTGCCAAGGAATATGAGGTGACAGATGTGATTATCGGATTGCACCGTAAGGTTAACATTGTAGATTCTTTTTTTGGAAATCTGGCAGACAGCTTATTGAAAGGTTTGCATCGGGAGGTAATGATAGCGAAATTCCTCATGCCGGTAAATACTTTGCGACGTATTATCATAGCTGTTCCCCCTAAAGCGGAGTATGAGGCCGGCTTTCAGAAATGGGTCGGTCACTTCTGCCGTATGGCAAGTATTTTAGGGTGCCGGGCACATTTTTTTGCGAACGAACAGACCTTGGGATATTTACAGCAGTTGGTAAAGAATAAATATGGGTTGACGATGACCGACTTTTCTCATTTGGATGATTGGGACGATTTGTTATTGCTCACAGGACAAGTGAACTACGATCATCTGCTGGTTATAATCAGCGCACGGCGTGGTTCAATCTCTTATGATACGGCTTTTGAGAAACTGCCGGCACAACTTGGAAAATATTTCTCCAATAATAGTCTTATTATTTTATACCCGGATCAGTTGGGTGAACCTCAGGAGGCACTCTCTTTTTCCAATCCGCGTGGAAGCAATGAGTCGCAGCATTATGAGAAAGTGGGTAAATGGTTCTATAAATGGTTAAAGAAGAGTTAATGATAAATTGGAAACAAAGAACGGAGCTTTTGTTGGGTGAAGATAAAATGGCTCGTTTACAATCTGCTCACGTACTTGTGGTCGGTTTAGGCGGAGTCGGCGCCTATGCTGCCGAAATGATTTGCCGTGCCGGTGTGGGACGGATGACCATTGTCGATGCAGATACGGTGCAAATTACCAATTTAAACCGGCAGTTGCCTGCGATGCATTCTACCTTGGGAATGTTTAAGGCTGATGTTTTGGAAGCGAGATTTAAGGATATCAATCCGGATCTGGAGTTGAAGGTATTACCTGTCTTTTTGAAGGATGAGAATATTCCGGATTTGCTGGACGCTGATGAATATGATTTTATTGTTGATGCAATAGATACTTTAAGTCCGAAATGTTATCTTATCTATCATGCTTTGCAAAGACGTATTAAAATAGTGTCAAGCATGGGAGCCGGTGCGAAGAGCGATATAACCCAAGTTCGTTTCGCCGATCTTTGGGATACATACCATTGCGGATTGAGTAAGGCCGTGCGCAAGCGTTTACAGAAGATGGGGGTAAAACGGAAAGTACCGGTAGTATTCAGTACGGAACAAGCCGATCCGAAAGCTGTATTATTGACTGATGATGAAATGAATAAGAAGTCTACTTGTGGTACAGTGAGCTATATGCCTGCTGTATTTGGCTGTTATTTAGCAGAATATGTTATAAAACGATTGTAGAATAATGTGCCAATGAATAATATGCCAATGTGCCAATATGCCAATGTGCCAATTACCATGCGGCATGTTTGCCATAGCGCAGCCAATTGGCACATTGGCATATTGGCACATTGGCACATTATTATTAATTACATTATTCTTATGATAAGATTAGAGGGAATCACAAAGAATTTCGGATCATTGCAAGTCTTGAAAGGTATTGATTTGGAAATAAATAAAGGGGAGGTTGTCAGCATTGTCGGGCCGAGTGGAGCTGGTAAAACTACCTTGTTGCAAATTATGGGTACGCTCGATGAACCGGATAACGGTAATGTCTATATAGATGGAACCAAAGTCAGTAAAATGAAAGAAAAAGAACTTTCTGCCTTTAGAAACAAGCACGTCGGTTTCGTTTTTCAATTTCATCAATTACTTCCGGAGTTTACTGCGTTGGAAAATGTAATGATTCCAGCTTTGATTGCCGGCACTTCATCCAAGGAAGCTACTGCTCGTGCATTGGAGATATTGAGCTTTATGGGACTTGCAGAGCGGGCTTCACATAAACCGAATGAACTCTCCGGTGGAGAAAAACAACGGGTGGCCGTGTCCCGTGCCCTTATCAATAATCCGGCAGTGATATTGGCGGATGAACCTTCCGGTAGTTTGGATACACATAATAAAGAGGAGTTGCACCAATTGTTTTTTAAACTTCGTGACCAGTTAGGGCAGACATTTGTTATTGTGACACACGATGAGAGTTTGGCTCGGATAACCGATCGGACAGTCCATATAATAGATGGAATAATTAATAACTGTTAATAAGTTGAACGAAATTCTGAAAAAAAGATACCAAACGGCTAATGTATAGTTCGTTATTAACTAATTAGCCGTATCTTTATATCGCTTCTCTACAGAAGTCTGTGAAGATGGTACGTAGAGTGTTTGTTTTGTTTGTGTGTGATGCATTCTTATCTAGTGTGATAAGGATGCATCTTTTTTTATTCAAAACAGACATAAGGCGATATTCGTTCCAGATCTTTTTCGGAGAATTCTTCATAGAGCTTCAGCTGATCCAGATTTTGTATTTTTCCTTTCTTCCTGCGATACTCGACGATGGCTTTTGCCTGGTAAAAGTTGATATAAGGGTGGGCTTTCAGACGTTCTATCCCGGTTTTGTTGAGGTTCATCCGGAGAGTGCCTCCTTCCTCTACAGAGAACCAAGTGCATAGCTTGTCCACAGGCAAATGTATATCCTGTAACTGTTCTACTTTATAGAAGCCTCCCAACTGTTTTCTGTATCCTACGATCATACGGGCGATAGCACTGCCTATACCGGGTATCTTTTTAAATTCGATGGTATCGGATTGATTTAAATCGATTACGGTTCCTGTCGGGTATTTGTAATATTGCAGAGAATCCTGTGCTTTTTTGTGGGTTAATAACCGGATGGTATCCTTGACTCTATGTTTTTCTGCTGTAGATATAGAAATATAAGGTAAAAGAGTCTTATACTGCTTTTCTGTCAGTCCGTATATTTTGCGAAGATCTTCCGGCTTACGGAAATTCCCTCCTTTTGCCCGGTAACGGAGGATATTGCCGGCCATCCATGAAGGGAGTCCGAGACTTAGAAATGTACTGGAATCGGCAGTGTTGGGATCGAAAGAAGCCAATACGATTTTATGCTTTTGGGAAAAGTGATCAGCGTTGTCACTTTTGGGGGAGTGTTCCCGTTTTTTTATGGATGTAATGAACGTTTCATATTCTTTTTCGGATTCCGGATTGTCTTTTATTTCGGTGTCCCTCGCCGGCATGAACCACGAGATGGTACAAACTAAAGTGATCAGTATGGTAAGTATTAAAATACCTTGCCGTTCGGTACGAGAAAAATAAAAGAAATCTTTCCACATGTTATTTAAGCAATCCCAGTTCGTTGATAAAGATACAGGAAATTGCTATAGGCGCAATATATTTCAATATAAAAATGATAAGTTTATAAACCGGTATTTTGAGCGAACCGTTATTGGTTATCTCGCTCCATACGATTTTCTTGTCGAGATACCATCCGGTGAATATGGAAACGCATAACCCGCCGAGAGGCAACATGATTTTGGCAGTGACAAAGTCGAATAAGTCGAACATACCCAATCCGAATACGGTGATGTTTTTAGTCACTCCGAGTGAGAGCGAGCAAAATATACCTAAGAAAATACATCCGCCTGTAACCAGTTGTGCTGCACGCTTTCTCGTGAATTTAAACTCTTCATGCAAATAAGCGGTAACTACCTCGTGCATGGAAATGGTCGATGTAAGTGCTGCTACGGCGAGCAATACATAAAACATCACTGAAAAGATATATGCTAATATCGGGATACCGCTAAATGCCTGTTGGAACACATTGGGCAGAGTAATAAAGATGAGACTTGGTCCGGCATCAGGCTGTATGCCTACAGAAAAAGCTGCTGGGAAAATAATAAAGCCGGCCAGGATTGCCACCAGCGTATCGATGATTCCTACACTGAAAGCTGTTTTTGTCAGATTGGTCTCTTTGTTGAAATAGGAAGCATAAGTACAGAGACACCCCATGCCCAGACTAAGGGAGAAGAAAGCTTGCCCCATGGCGCTTAGGAATACATTCCCGTTTACTTTGCTGAAATCCGGTTTTAGCAGAAACTCGATCCCTTTGTTTGCACCCGGCAAAGAAACCGAACATACTACCAGAATAAGAATAATGATAAATAGTAGGGGCATCATTATTTTAGATGATTTTTCAATTCCTTTCTCGACGCCTTTCACTATGATGAAATGAGTTCCTAATAGAAATAGGGTCAACCACAGTATCGGTCGCCAAGGGTTACTTGAAAAAGCTTGGAAAGAAGAAATGAACTCATCGGGCGTTTTTCCTGCAAAACGATTAGTTACCGCTTCGATAATGTATTCAAGTGTCCAGCCGGCTACTACCGAATAGTAACTGAGAATAAGAAATCCCGCCAGTACACCCATCCGGCCCACCCAACGCCAATGAGTGCCCGGAGCCAACTTCTGATAAGCTCTTGCCGTATTGGCACGTGAATGCCGGCCGATAAGGAATTCGGATACCATGATAGGCATACCCAATAAAAGGATACATCCCAGATAAATAATGATAAAGGCGGCGCCGCCATGATTGCCGGTTTCATATGGAAATCTCCAGATGTTACCTAATCCTACGGCTGAGCCTGCAGAGGCAAGTATTACACCTAACTTACTACCAAAATTCGCCCTGTCATTTTTCGTCATAAAAGCTTTTTTATCTTACAATTCGATATGTTTTTTATCTAAAACATGCAAATATAGAAAATGTTCCTTATATTTGCCACTCATCTGTAATTTATTTAGATATGCTTTACTATATTAAGAAATATCCTGTTTCTATAATAATTATTCTGACGGTTATCTATTTATCGTTTTTTAAACCGCCTTCAACTGAACTGAGCAAGATACCGAACATTGATAAGATTGTTCATCTTTGTATGTATTTTGGAATGTCCGGTATGCTATGGCTCGAGTTTTTACGTACTCATAGAAAAGTACCGGCTCCGATGTGGCATGCATGGATAGGGGCGTTTTTCTGTCCGGTGCTGTTTAGCGGATGTGTAGAGCTATTGCAGGAGTATTGTACCACTTATCGTGGTGGAGATTGGCTGGATTTTGCTGCGAATGCTACAGGGGCGGTCTTGGCAAGTCTGGTGGCTTATTATGTAGTGCGCCCCCGTATGCTGAAGCGGTAATCGATAAAGATTCAATAGTAGATTACAGATAATCTACTATTGAACTCAGTCTTATTCCATTGGAACCTTTTATCAGGATAGTATGGTCTTTGGGTGTGTTATTTTGTAGTGCTTGTATAAGTTCTTGGGTATTGGCATATGTTTGATAAGAATGGCGGGCTGCCGTAAACTGATTGCCGACTAATATTACTTTTTCAAATTCGCATTCTTTGATGAAATCTACTATTTTTTGGTGTTCTGCTGTGCTTTCTGCACCTAACTCACGCATGTCTCCTAATATGAGCATTTTGTGTTTGACTTTCATCCGGTTGAAGTTCTCCAATGCGGCCATCATGCTTGTTGGATTTGCATTATAGGCATCGATAATCAGCGTATTATCGGCTGTCTTCTTAAGTTGCGAACGATTGTTTTGAGGGGTATAATTAGAAAGTGCTTCATTGATTTTATCCGCTTCTACTCCAAAGAATGTCCCGATGGTAATGGCGGCTAATGCATTGGGAAAGTTGTATTCTCCGATAAGCTGTGTTTGCACTTCATGTTTCTCACCGTCTTTTCCTGCTTTCCATTCAAAAGTGAGATAAGGAGAGTTTCCGGTCACACGGCCATTAATATAGAGGTTTTCTTCGCTTCCATAAAAAATCTTGTTAAGCCCGGAAGCTATATTCATGAGATAGGGATTATCGTGATGAATGAAGATAGTGGAATTTTCTTTTTTACGCAAGAAGTCATAAAGTTCTCCTTTCGTTTTTATAACCCCCTCAAATGAGCCGAATCCTTCCAGATGGGCTTTACCTACATTGGTAATGATACCGTAATCCGGTTCCGCAATATTAGATAAGAATTTAATTTCTCCCGGGTGGTTGGCACCCATTTCGACGACCGCCAGATCGTGTTCTGCCTTTAAGCGTAGCAAAGTGGTGGGAACCCCGATGTGGTTATTCAGGTTTCCCAAGGTATAAAGTACATGATAGGATTGTGACAATACTGCGGATATTAATTCTTTGGTGGTTGTTTTACCATTCGTTCCGGTAATTCCTATGATGCGTGTGCCCAATTGGCGACGGTGATAATTAGCAAGCTGTTGTAACGTTTCCAAACAGTTGTCCACCAGAATATAACGTTCGTCATCTTTTGGATTATGGCCTGTTTCGTCAATGACTGCATATGCACAGCCATCATTTAAGGCTTGTGCAGCGAAAGCATTGCCATTAAATGAGTCACCTTTGAGCGCAATGAATAAAGAACCTTTCGGACAGTTTCTACTGTCGGTGGTTACTGTACCACAGTTTAGAAATATTTGATAAAGGGTAGAAATTTCCATGTTTTTATAATTGAAAGACGCGGGCAAACTTACACAAAAAACTTTGATTATGATATGAAGTTGATGAAGAAATAAAACAGATCGGGCTTTTTATCGTTGGATTATAATCCATATCACCAGGAATTTTATATTTAATGTCATTCGATAAACTTGAAAATAATATTATTGCACGGGAAGAGTTAAAACGAAACGGCTTCCTGTTTTGTTTGTTTTGTCTATTACGAGATTTCCCCCTAACTTTTGGGCTAATAGCTTGCTGAGTGCGAGTCCGAGTCCGCACCCTTGTGAGAAATTGCTCACTTTAGTGAAGCGCTCGAATATTATTTCTTGTTTATCGGCAGGTATGCCTATGCCTGTATCCGTAACGCTGATGGAAATCTGATCTTTTGCTTCCGATAAAGAGTACGCAAGTGTGATCTTTCCTTTCTCTGTGAATTTGGCGGCGTTATGTAGTAAATTGAAGAGTATTTTGGATACGGCTTCTTTATTCGTATGGATAAAGAGTTCGCTGTTCCCCGGATGGAATTCAAGGCTGACATCCTTTGATATATAAGGTTGGATTTTGGAAAGAGCTTGTTCACAACAAATATGAATATTGGTGCTTTCAAGCTCCATGTCTTCGCTCGATTCTAAATCTGATAGTTCTAATACATCATCTATCAATTTTAATAGTTTGTCACTGCTTTTTTCTATCAGATTGGCAAACTCATGTGTTTCATCGTCCTTCTTGAACTGGCTGGAAATAATTTGGGAGAACCCTACGATAGAGTTGAGCGGAGTTCGTATTTCATGTGTCATGTTGCGGATGAACGAGGTTTTCATATTGCTGGCTTTTTCTGCCTTATCCCGTGCTTTGCGCAGATTGTTTTCTGATTCTGTCAACTCTTGGTTTTTGATAAGAAGCAACTTTTTGGAGTGTTTCAATTTTTTGTTCAAGTAGAATTCTCTATAGAACAGAATAAACACGATGAAAAGAGTACTCGCCAATAGTAGGATGAAGCTGCGGTTGTGTTTTAATTCGGCTTCTTTCGCTTTTAGCTCCAGTTCTTTTTTTTCGATTTTAATCTTTTCAAAATTTAGAAGTGAAGAAAACTCAGTAATGGCCGCCTGCGCGTTTATATTATTTATTGAGTCTGCCAGATTGATATAGTCATACAGATAATCGGCTGCCAGATCCTTTTGTCTCATCCAATAATAGGTTTGCCCTTTTCTCATTTTAACTTCCAGACCCAGTTGTGTTTCTCCCATCTCGGCCGCAAGTTTTTCCTGTTCTTCTAAAGCTTGCAGTGCTTTTTGATACTGTTTGGTTTGTTTGTAATAACTTTCTCGGGAAACTATTAAATTCTTTTGCCTGTTGATTAGTGTTTTGTCATGCTTAAAGAGTTCTTCCGCTTCTTCAAGGGCTTTTTGAGCTTTTCCCAATTGGTTAACCCTTAAATAGTAGGCTACATACTGTAATTTTTGTTCGAATGCCTGGTTGTTGTTATGTACGAGCTTTTCCGCTTTTTTTATTATGTCGTTAGCTTTTTGCGGTTGTAGCATGTCATTGTACAACTTAGCTACCGACATGTATTTACTATGTAGATTATAGGCGTTCAAATGGTATGTTTCTATTATTTCGATAGCCTTTAGTTTGGCGTCGATTGCTTGCTGTCTGAGTCTTTTCAGAATGTATATATCACCGATACAATCATAACAATAGGCAATTCCTTCTTTATTATCTTCTTGCTGTGCTTCTCTCAGCATATTTTGAGCTTCATAAAGAGCTGTATTGAATTTTCCGTTTTTGATATAAAATAGAATTAATCGTTTTCCCCAGGCGAAATAATAATATTTGGATTGCTCTGTCTCTTGTGCGAATTTTTTTACGCGCTCTACCCATGCAATAATACTGTCTTCCTGTCCTTTGAAGTAATAATAATCGAGCTTTGTAGAGAGTGCAACGGCTTGCATCCTTGGGTCGGATTTGGTTTGGGCCATCGTAAACAAGGTATCGGACATGGGCAAAACGATCGGTGATTGGATATTTGCCTTACATTGCTGGTAGTATACATAAAGTGTACTATCTACGTTGTACTCTTTCATTTCCCTGTTCTGGGCGATTGTGGTAGTACTTAGCAGCAGTATAATGAATAGTACAGAAAATCTGCCTATTGTTATATATGGAAGATCTTTCATCTCAATAGTCTTTATTTAGTTGGGGGTGTGTGCAAATATACGTTTATTTCTTGCAATGATGCATGGTAACTTGCTTTTTTTCTCTACATTTGCAATAAATCTAACAGAAACAAAGAGATTAATGAACTCATTAGTACATAGATATTTGAATGTTAACGGGCAGTTGCTCGATCTCTCTGTCCCTCAAGTGATGGGAATTCTGAATGTTACTCCAGACTCTTTTTATGCCGGCAGCCGGATGCAGACTGAAGCGGATATTGCGCAGCGTGCGCAACAAATATTGAGCGAAGGTGCTTCTATAATCGATATTGGTGCTTACTCTTCCCGGCCGAATGCGGAGAATATCTCTTCGAAAGAGGAAATGCATCGTTTACGAATGGGCTTGGAGATTCTGAAACGAAATCATCCGGATGCCATCATTTCGGTAGATA
>ENA-OPAV01002105-OPAV01002105.1-human-gut-metagenome-genome-assembly--contig:-NODE-2105-length-11956-cov-2.757499_pt1 | contig 11956 bp, 9 predicted proteins | sample MGYA00241056_ERZ501428 | MGnify/ENA primary metagenome ERZ501428 (study PRJEB25962, sample SAMEA2042621) | human gut metagenome | biome: human gut; feature: human-associated habitat; material: faeces... | reverse complement strand
CTTTGCCGACCTGCGGCCGCATCTGCTGTATGCTGCGCTGGGCATCGGGGCCATGTGGGTGGCAAGCCGGGTGGACTACCATATTTACCACAAGCTGGCATGGCCGCTGCTGGCGCTTTCAATGGTGTTGCTCACGGCGGTGCTGTTCATGCCGGAGTACAACGGCTGTAAGCGCTGGCTGGTGCTGCCGGGCCTGGGCACACTGCAGCCCAGCGAGATCGCCAAATTTGCGGTGGTGCTGGTGTTTGCGCATATCATTGCGCTCAACCACGACCGCATGGGCAGCTTTGCGGTGGGGGTGCTGCCCTTTGCACTGGTGCTGGGAGCGGTGGCCGTGCTCATGCTGCTGGAACCGCCCCTCTCCGGCACCGTGCTCATTTTGGGCATCGGCGCGGTGCTCATGTTCGTGGGCGGCACCGGCCTCAAGTGGTTCGTGCTGGCAGGGGCGGGCGGTGCAGCGGCCATTGGAGCTGCCATCATCATTATGCCGGACCTTGTGCCCTACGCGGCCAGCCGTCTCAGCTCATGGCTGGATCCCTTTGCCGACCCGCTGGGCGACGGCCACCAGACCATCCAGAGCCTGTATGCCATCGGCTCCGGGGGCTTGGCCTTGGCAGCAGCCGCCAGAAGCACCTGTTCGTGCCCGAACCGCAGAACGACTTCATCTTTTCCATCCTGTGCGAGGAGCTTGGCTTTGTGGGAGCCTGCGCGGTGATCCTGCTGTTTGCGCTGCTGCTGTGGCGGGGCATCACGCTGGCGGCGCATGCACCGGATCGGTTCGGTGCGCTGCTGGTAGTGGGCTTTGTGGTGCAGGTGGCCCTGCAGGCAGTGCTGAATATGGCGGTAGTCACCAACACCATCCCCAATACCGGCATCAGCCTGCCGTTTTTTTCCTCCGGCGGCACCAGTCTGATGATGCTGCTGGGCGAAATGGGCATCGTGCTGTCGGTGTCCCGCGGGGAAACATAAAACCGGGCGTTCCTTGCCATAAAACGACAGCATCCGCTGCCGGTGCATCCACAAATGACCGGACAAACAAATGGCACAACTGCAGACAAAATAAACAAAAAGCCTTCGCGCCGCATAGCATGAGGTATCTTTTGCGGAACGGGGGCTTTTTGCATGGGCGGAGATCTTATCATCACGGGCGGCATGCCGCTGAACGGCACAGTGCACATCCCGGCAGCCAAAAACAGCGTGCTGCCGCTGCTGGCAGCGGCCCTTTTGTGCAATGGCACGGTGCGTTTTCTGCAGGTGCCGCATCTTGCGGATGTGGACACCAGCGTGGAGCTTTTGCAGGGTGCGGGCTGCACGGCCCGCTGGCAGGGCAGCGACATCACGGTGCAGGGCGTGCCTTCCACCTGCCGCCTTGCGCCGGAAGCCGCCGCGCGGATGCGGGCATCCACTTTGTTCTGCGCACCGCTTCTGGCGCGGCTTGGCCGGGTGGAAACGGTGCTGCCCGGCGGGTGCCGCATTGGTGCAAGGCCGGTGGACCTGCACCTTTCCGGCCTTGCGCAGATGGGCGTGCACTGCCGGGAGGAGGGGGCAAGGCTGATCCTGACAGCGCCTGCCGGGCTGCACGGTGCGGACATCACACTTGGGTTTCCCAGCGTGGGTGCTACCGAGACACTGCTCCTGGCAGCAGCTGCGGCGCAGGGAGAGACGGTCCTGCGCGGGGCCGCGCGAGAACCGGAGATCAGCGATCTGGCAGCATTCCTGAACCGGTGCGGCGGCTGTGTGCAGGGCGCGGGCACCGGCACCATCCGGGTGCAGGGCAGACGAATGCTGTATAGCTGCAGCTTTGCGCCCATGGCCGACCGCATCGTGGCATCCACCCTTGCCTGTGCCTGCGCGGCGGCAGGAGGCCGGGTGGAACTGACCGGCTGCAGGCCGGAGACCTATGCACCGCTGCTGGAAATTCTGGCACAAATGGGCTGCAGGGTAGAAACAGGGCCGGAAAGTGCGGTCATTACCCGGCTGGGCGCGCTGCACGGCGCGGGCAGAGTGTTCACCGGGGTATACCCGGCACTGGCAACGGACGCAGCGCCGCTGCTTGCCGCTGCCATGCTTGCCGCCGACAGCGCCAGCAGCATCGAGGACGTGGTGTTTGAGCGGAGATTTGGCTGTGCAGAGGGTTTTGCGGCTTTTGGGGCCGCTGTGCAGGTGCAGGGACGCACACTGGACATCCGACCGGTGCGGCAGCTGCAGGGCGCGTGTGCACGGGCTGCGGACCTGCGCGGAGGCGCGGCACTGGTGGTGGCCGCGCTGGCGGCAAGGGGACGGAGCCGCATTACCGAAACCGGTTATATCGACCGCGGATATGCCGGTTTTGCACAGATGCTGGCGGAACTTGGTGCCCAAATTGAGCGGGAAATGCCGCGGGAAAGCGCCAGCGAGAAAAAAACACCTTCAAAAAAGCAAAATTGACTTGCATTCAGGGCAAAAAGATGATACGATACAGTTATATAAGTGTAAGCAGATAATTTCTGTGCGCTATGCGCAGTTTTACGATAAAATCCGATGGAGGACAAAGTTATGGCACTCATGCTCGATGAAGAAATGGACGAAAATGTTACGACGATCAAGGTGATCGGCGTGGGCGGCGGCGGCGGCAACGCTGTCAACCGCATGGTCAGCGACGGCCTGCAGGGCGTCGAATTTATCGCAATGAACACCGATCAGCAGGCTCTGGCCAAGAACCACGCTGCCACCAAGGTGCAGCTGGGTTCCAAGCTGACCAAGGGCCGCGGTGCCGGTGCAGACCCCGAGATCGGCCAGCGCGCCGCTGAAGAGAGCAAGGACGAGATCGCAAATGCGCTCAAGGGTTCCCAGATGGTGTTTATCACTGCCGGCATGGGCGGCGGCACCGGCACCGGTGCAGCACCCGTTGTGGCCGAGGTCGCCCATGATCTGGGCATTCTGACCGTTGGCATCGTCACCAAGCCCTTCTCCTTTGAGGGCAAGCGCAAGATGGGCCTGGCAGAGCAGGGCATTGCAAACCTGCTCATGCATGTGGACAGTCTGATCGTCATTCCCAATGAGCGCCTGAAGATGATCAGTCAGGAAAAGATCACCCTGATGAATGCCTTCCAGGCAGCCGATAACGTGCTGCGTCAGGGCGTTGAGTCCATTTCCGCTCTGATCAATGTGCCCGCCTTCATCAACCTGGACTTCGCCGACGTGCGCTCCATCATGAAGGATGCCGGCTACGCACACATGGGCGTGGGCAGCGCCAAGGGCGCAGGCAAGGCCGAGAACGCCGCAAAGGCTGCTATTTCTTCTCCGCTGCTGGAGACCAGCATTGCCGGTGCACACGGCGTGATCATCAACATCACTTCCAGCCCGGACATCGGTCTGGAGGATGTGGAGACTGCAGCAGGTCTCATTACCCAGAGCGCACATCCCGATGCAAACATCATCTGGGGTACTGCGTTCGACGAGAACCTCTCGGACGAGATGCGTGTGACCGTGGTTGCTACCGGTTTTGACAACAAGAGCGCAAGCGACCTGCGCAGCAGCATCAGCAATGCAATGGGCGGCGCACAGTCCACTCCGTCTGCTGTGTTCAGCAGCGAGACTGCAAGCCCGGCAGCTTCTGCCGCAGGCGGCGCTGCACCGGCACCCACTGCTGCAAAGCCCGTGGAAGAGGACAACAGCGATAATGGCTATTACGACCAGCTGATGGCCATGCTGAACAAGCGCAGATAAAAAGCTGGCCGTCATAAGCAGATCGGGCGTATCGGATGGATCGGAGGGACACCATGGCGCAGGGCAGGCAGCAGAACAATGGTTCGCGGCAGCGCTGTGCCCAGTCTGCCGCGGCAAAGGCTCCGGCAGAGCCGCCCAAGGCGGTGTGTGCCCAGCTGGAGCAGATGAACCGAAAGCTGGCAGCGGCCAGTGCGGAAATTTTGCGCTATCAGACCCGTCTGTTTGCCTGTGAACGGCAGATGGCCGCGCTGCGGCAGGAAAATGCCCAGCTGGAAGCGGCCTGCGAGCAGGCGCGGCAGGAGGCTGAGTGCGCGGGCGCTCATGCAGAGCAGCTGCGTCAGGAGCTGGCCCGCCATGCCGAAGCTGTGCGGCCTGTGCCGGTTGCGCCACATACGTCCCCGCAGCCGGAACCATCGGCAGCGCAGAGTCCGCGGCCGGAGCCGGAGGCCGAACAGCCTCCACAGCCCGGGCCGGAGACTCCGCAGTCTGCTCAGCCGGACTGGAAGCCCCAGACCAGATTGGAGCACCTCTCGGTGGAGCTGATGAACTGGTTCGACGATATGATGGGCGCATGACAGAAAGCTGGATGATCTGCAAAAAGCAGATATGAGTGAAATGAAAAGCTGCTGCAAAGCGCAAAGCTGTTGCAGCAGCTTTTTTGTGGTCCGGTAGGAAACGGAAGACCCTGCGGCCGGAAGTACAGGAGCGAGGAGCGGTTAAGATGGAACCAAAACAGAAAATACTGATCGTGGATGACTCGGAGATCAACCGCGCCATGCTCAAGGAGATTTTGGGTGAGGGCTACGAATATCTGGAAGCCGAGAACGGCCTGCGCGCGATCGAAATTCTGCGCAGACGCACCGATATCGCGCTGGTGCTGCTGGACCTGATCATGCCGGAAATGGACGGCTTTGATGTGCTGCGGGTGATGCAGTGCTATGCATGGCAGGAGGAAATCCCGGTCATTGTGATCAGCGCGGCAGAGGACACCCGAAGCGTCGAGCGCGCCTATGATATGGGCGTGGCTGATTACATCCGCCGCCCGTTCGAGCGGGTCATGGTGCTGCGCCGGGTGAAGAATGCGCTCATGCTTTACGCAAAGCAGAAGCGCCTTACCCGCCTTGTGACCGATCAGGTGTACGAAAAAGAGCACAACGGTGTGCTGATGATCAGCATTCTGAGCCATGTGGTGGAGTTCCGCAACAGCGAGAGCGGCCAGCATGTGCTGCACATCCGCACCCTGACCGACCTGCTCCTGCATCAGCTGGTGCAGAAGACTGACCGTTACCAGCTGGACGAGAGTGATATCTCGCTGATCAGCACAGCATCGGCGCTGCACGATATCGGCAAAATCATGATCCCGGAAGAGATCCTGAACAAGCCCGGCCGCCTGACCGAGGAAGAGTACGCCACCATCAAGACCCACACCACCGAGGGTGCCAGGATCCTGAAGGGGCTTGCCATCGGGCAGGACGAACCGCTGGTAAAGGTGGCACACGCTATCTGCCGCTGGCACCACGAGCGGTGGGACGGCGGCGGCTACCCGGACAGGCTCAAGGGCGACGAGATCCCCATTGCAGCACAGGTGGTGGCACTGGCCGATGTGTACGACGCACTGACCAGCGAGCGCTGCTATAAGCAGGCCTACAGCCACGAAAAGGCCGTTGACATGATCCTGCACGGCGAGTGCGGCAGCTTCAATCCGCTTCTGATGGAATGCCTGAAAGAATCCTCGGAGCTGCTGCGCACAGAGCTGCAGCGCTCGGAGTATGACCGCGGTTTCCGCCACGAGACCCGCCGCCTTTCGGAGGAGATCCTGCATCGCGAAGCTCTGCCCCGTGAGGATCGTGCCCAGCGCCTGCTGGATCTGGAACGGGAGCGCACCGCTTTTTATGCCGAGCAGCGCGGCGGTATTCAGTTCGATTACGATATCCTCAGCGGCAGCGTGACCGTGGTGAACCGCTACGAGGACCCGGTCAACCGAACCCAGAAGCTGGACTTTGATAAGGGCATGGGCCTGACGTTCCTCTCCGGCAAGGACCGCCGCAAGCTGCTGGATGCCATTGCAGCCGCAACGCCGGAAGAGCCGGATGCCGCATTCTCGGTGCTGATCGCGGTGGATCAGGAATACCGGCTGCACCGGCTGGTGATGCACACCATGTGGAGCCGCGCCGGTGTGCGCCACTGCGTAAGCGTGGTGGGCCAGATCACAGATGACCATGCCCGCCTGCAGGAGCTGATGCTGGGCGATGTGAACAGCGACCAGCCGGAAGCACTGCTGGAACGCCTGAAGGGCATTTTTGACATTGTGCGTCTGGTGGACCCGGAAAGCACCAAGGTGCTGAGCCTGGGCAAGGATGGCCGGCTGACCGAGATGCCCGGCACCTGCCACATGGTGTGGAACAAATCGGGCCGGTGCGAAAACTGCATTTCCAGTAAGGCCCTTGCCCGCAAGGAATCCCTGAACAAGATCGAGTTCAAGGACGATCAGGCTTATTTTGTCATGGCAAAGTATGTGGAAGTGGGCGGACGCGGCTGCGTGCTGGAAATGGTGTCCAAGCTTTCGGACGGACGCTGGCTGGATATGGGCGGCCGCCGGATGCTGCTGGACCGCGGCTCCAACTTTGACCGCAGCGCCTTTGTGGATTCGCTGACCGGGGCATACTCCCGCCAGTACTTCGAGTGCTTCCTTGCGGAGAGCGAACAGGTGGAAGGCGTAGTGATGATCGACGTGGATCACTTCAAGGAGGTCAACGACCGGTTCGGCCATCTGGTGGGCGATAAGGCCCTGCAGAGTGTGGCACAGTCCATCCTGAGCAACCTGCGCCAGACCGATGTGCTGGTGCGCTATGGCGGCGATGAATTCCTGCTGCTGGTGCCGCACATCCGGCCCGGGGAACATGTGATACAGCGCGTGCGGGAGGCTGCGGCCAGTGCCAGAGTGGAAGGCTACCCGGAGCTGGAGCTTTCGGCCAGTGTTGGCGGTGTGTGCGGTGTGCATCCGCTCACCGAGGCCATCCGTCAAGCGGACGTAAAAATGTACCAGAATAAGGCCGAGCGCAAAAATTAAACAAAACAAAGCCCGGACAGGCTGCAGTATCACACTGCTGTGCCTGTCCGGGTATTTTTGTTTTTTCAGCGCACAGCGCTGGTGCGGTGCTCCATCAGATAGGTGGCTTCCAAATCAGCGATGTGCAGCTTGACGGCAAGGGGATACTTGTCGTAGGCTTCCGAGATGGCAAAGCAGCCGCCCCGGGCCGCATCGTCAAAGCCGCCCATGTGCCAGCGGATGGCAACGGCTTCCTCGATGTGCAGCTTCATGAACCGCTCAATGAGGAACACGCTCTTTTCGCCGTGGCCGTAGGGGAACAGGTCTTCCACGCTGTAGCTGGGCACCTTTTCCCACTGGCCGGTGGCTTCGTTTTTCACGTTGCGGGTGCCGGGCTTGTAGTAGTTGGCCTTGCACAGATCGTGCAGCAGTGCACAGATGGCAAAGGTCTCCTCGCTGTCGCCCTCGGCAAAAAAGGTGTCGTGCAGCGCATGGTAGACGTTCAGGCTGTGCATACACAGCCCGCCCTCACACGCACCGTGGAACCGGGTGGAGGCCGGTGCCGCGAAGAAATCCGTCTTATGGTCCAGCCAGTCCAGCAGCTTTTCGCTGCCGGGGCGGGTGATGTGCTGCTGCCAGATCTGCAAAAACTCTTCGCGGCCGCCCATGCTTACAGCTCCAGATCGTCCAGAAGGCCCTTGAGGATGGCCATTTCATCGTGGCTCAGGGAAATGCCCTTGCCCATGCGGGTGCCGTCCGGGGACCAGTCGCGGATGTCGTACTTGGGTTCGCCGTCGTTCCAGCTGATGAGGTTCAGCTGACGCTCCCAGCCACGGGGGCGCTCCGAGAGCACTGCAATGCGCTGAACAACTTCATATTTGATCTCTGCCATGATGCAAAACCTGCCTTTATCTTTGTTTGCTACCATAATAAGGGAAGCGGACGCAGATTTCAACAGGTAGAGCAAAAATAATTTGAAAAATTTTTGTTAGCCGTAGGGTGCATCCTCACGCCAGTCCACAAGGCTCAGCACCTGAGAAGCATCCTCGTCCGGGGCCGGATGGCGGGAATGGGTGTGCTGGTCTGTGCTGAACAGCCCGGGGGCATAGTGTGCCATCACGCTGGTCTGCACATCCCCGGCCAGAAATTCCCGGGCGTTCTTCTGGTAACAGGCGGCCGGGGTACCGTTGGTCATGGGCACACCCTGCGGGGCGCTGTTTGTGTCCGGGTGCGGGGTCTGGCCCGGCGTTTCAATGTGCGGCGGCACCTGTGTGCCGGGGGCAACGGGGTCGCCTGGCAACAGGATATCCGGCTCCCTGCCTAGCGGCGGGCTGCAGCGGGTGCAGCTGTTTTTCGGTGCGGCGGCAGTGCCGGGCTGGTGTTCCAGCTCGTGGCGGATAAAGGGCGTCAAACTCATTGGAAAATCACCTCCGCCCATAGGATGCCCCGAAAAGACGCAGCTTATAAAGAGGCATTGCCGCCGCCCCGGTTAGCAGCCATTACACGATCAGTTCTACGGTAGAGCCGCCGGTGCGGGCTTTGCGCACCACTACCTGTCGGTCGATGCGGTCTTTCAGAGCGCCTACATGGGAGATGATGCCCACCAGCCGGTCGCCCTCGGTCAGGCCGGCCAGTACGCGCATGGCCTGTTCCAGCGATTCGTCATCCAGACTGCCGAAGCCCTCGTCGAGGAAGAGCGTGTCCAGACGGATGCCGCCTGCCGCGCTCTGTACTTCGTCCGAAAGGCCCAGTGCCAGCGCCAGCGATGCCTTGAAGCTTTCGCCGCCGGAAAGAGTTTTGACGCTGCGGCGGGTGCCGTTGTAGTGGTCGATGATGCCAAGGTCCAAGCCGGACTGGCTGCGCTGGTTCTCGGCACCAATGCGCTCCAGCTCGTACTGCCCGGCGGTCATCTGCATCAGGCGGGTGTTGGCGTGGCGCAGGATGCGGTCCAGATAGTTCATCTGGATGTAGGCTTCCAATTTGATCTTCTGTTTGCTGGTCAAGGTGCCGCCCGCCGTGGCGGCAAGGGCACTCACCCACTGCCAGCGCTGTTCAAGCTGAGTGCGCGCTTCGGCAGCGGTGCGGTATTTTTCAGCGGCTGCACGGTTGGGCAGCCGCTGTGCGGCCAGCTGCTGGGCCTGCTCCCGCAGGGCAGTGCGGACGGCGGCAAGGCGGGCCTGTTCTGCCTGTAAAAATTCCAGCGGCTGGGCAGGCCCGGTGGTTTCGGCAGTGGCTTGCTGGGTCTGCAGGGCATCCACAGCGGCTTTGGCAGCGGCATAGGCCTGCTCTGCCTGTTTGAGGGAATGCTGAGCCTGCTCCATGCCGGTGCGCAGGGCGGTGCGGCTGGATTCCCATGCATCCAGCGCGGCCTGTGCCTCGGCCCGCTGCGGATAGGGCAGGGCTGCACGAGCGGCAGCGGTCTGCTGCTCCAGTGCATCGGCGCTGGCATTCTGCGCGGCGGCGGTGCTGTCAGCTTCAGCGGCGGCCTGTTCCAGTGCCGGGCGCTGGCGGCTTTTTGCCTGACGGTCGGCCTCCAATGCGGTGCGGCGGGCGCAGTCTGCTTCGGCCTGCCGAAGCGCGGCGACACACTCGGCCTGTGCTGCGTGCAGGGCACAGGCTTCTTCCGTCAGGACAGCGTTCATCCCCTTGAAGGTCAGCTGTACCGTCCCATCCGGGGAGGTGAAGCGCTCGGGCAATAGGCTCTCAGCATCCCGGCGCAGGGAGCGGCGGGCTTCGTCGGCTGCGGCAAGGGCGCTCTGTGCGGCAGTGCTGGCAGTCTGGGCCAGTGCATCGGCCTTTTCGGCTTCCTGCTTGGCGGCATCCACCTGCGCCTGCGTGGGGGCTGTGTGGGGCAGTTGGGCCTTTGCCGGATGGTGGACGCTGCCGCACACGGGGCAGGGCGCACCCTCGGCCAGCGCCTGCGCCAGCAGTCCGGCCTGTGCGTCCAGAAAGGCTTTGTCCAGCGCATCCCGCCGGGCATGGGCCTGCTCCTTGGCTTCGGCGGCAGTGCGGTAGGCATCCTGCGCACGGTGGGCCTTTTGTGCCTGCTGCTGGCAGGCGGCAAGCCGCTGGTTCAGGGTAGTAAGGGCGGTGCGGCGCTGGGCCAGCTCCTTTTCCCGGTTCTGCAAGGCCAGCAGCCGGGTGGGAGCATCTTCCAGCGCGGTCAGCTCCTTTTCAGCAGCGGCCAGCGCTGTGTCCAGTGCGGCCAGCTGGGTGCGTTTCGCTTTGGCCTTGGCAGCGGCCAGCTGGGCAGCATCCCGCGCGGCCTGCTGCTGATGGCACAGGGTATCCAGCTCGTCATAGGCGGCAAGGGCCGTCTGTGCCTGCGTCACCTGTCCGGCAAGAACATCCAGCTGAGCGGCATCGCTTGCGTGGCGGGCGCTCTCGGCACGGGCAGCTTCCAGCACAGGCAGGGCAGCGGTAAGCTCTGCCTGCTTTGCGGCCAGCTGTGCGGCCAGCTGTCGGGCCTGCTGGGCAGCACCCAACTGACGTTGTACTTCGTCCAGCTTGGCTTCGGTGTCCTTGAGGGCAGCAGCAACGGTCTCCTGCGCGGCCTGCTGGCGGGCCAGCAGACCTTCCAGCAGGGCAAGGGCCGTCTCCGGCTCGGTCTGGGCGTTCAGTGCGGCAAGGGCATCGGCATCCGGGTCGTCGGGAGAAAACCGGATGCCGGAGAGCAGACTGTCAAGCTTTGCATTCTGGGTGGTGCGCTGCTGGCTGAGGGCGGCGCTTTCGGCCTGCAGGCGCTCCTGCAGCCGGGCATAGCGCTGGGTGCGGAACAGCTTGCGGAAAATGCGGCTGCGCTCCTCGGTGGAAGCGTTGAGCAGCTTTGTGAACTGACCCTGCGCGATCATGGCGATCTGGCAGAACTGGCTGTAGTCCAGCCCGATGATCTCCTGCACGGCGGCAGTCACATCCTTGGCTTTGGTCACCGGCGGACGGCCATCGGAATAGGTGAGGGTGGCATCCGCTTTCTCGGTGGTCATGCCCTCGCCGCGGTTTTTGGGGCGCTGGTACTCCGGGTTGCGGCGCACGGTATAGCGCTGGCCGTTCACCTCAAATTCCAGCTCCACAAAGGTGGGCGTTTTAGGGCCGGCATACTTGCAGCGCAGCATGGCACCCTCGCGCACGCCGCCGCTGGAATGATCGTACAGGGCGTATGTAATGGCATCGAACAGGGTGGTCTTGCCTGCGCCGGTATCGCCGGTGACAAGGTACAGGCCGCCTTTTCCCAGCTTTTCCAGTTCCAGAACCGTCTCGGCGGCATAGGGGCCAAAGGCCGAAAGAGTGAGCTTCAGCGGTCTCATGCGTCCTCGCCCTCCTTCCAGATCTCCTCAATGAGCTGCTGGCAGAATGCCGCCTGCTCCGCCGTCAGCGGCTGATTGTTCTGCAGCTGGTAGAACGCCGAGAAGTGCTCCAGCGGGGTGATGCTCTCGGCGCACTCCGGTGCGGTGATCTCCTGATCTTCCCGGGTGCGGAGGTTATCGTAGTCCAGCCGCATCAGGTTGGGGTAGATCACCCGCAGGCGGGCCAGCGCGTCCGGCACGTCCTGCTCGTCGGTCAGGGTAATGTGCAGGTAGTCGTCCACCGCAGTGCCGTCGTAATTGCGGCGGTCGGTCAGCTCCATGTAGCTGCCGCGCACTTCCCGCAGGTCGTGCTTCGGAGTAAGCGGCGCGGTGGTGATGGAAACTTCGCCCTTGAGACCGAACTCCACAAAAGTGGCGCTTTTGTGCTGGTCTGCTTCCGAAAAGGAGTATTTCAGCGGGGTGCCGCAATAGCGCACGGCATCGCGGCCCACCTTCTGGGGGCTGTGCAGGTGGCCCAGCGCCACGTAGTCAAAGGCATCGAACAGGCTGGCATCCACGCTGTCCACACCGCCCACCGAGACTTCCTCGCTCTCGCAGCAGGCAGCACCGGCCACAAACTGGTGGGCCACCAGCACGCTGCGGTGGGCCGGGTTCGGCGGGCAGTGGCGCAGCACGCAGGCAAGGGCATCGTTGTAGCTCTCCACAGGCTCGTCCGGCCAGACATGCCGCACCATGGCGGGCTTGAGGAAGGGCAGAAGGTACACATCCAGCGTGCCGTATTCGTCAGTGAGGGGGATGGGCACCGGCGCACCGGAGAACACCGGGCTGACGTACACCCGGCTGCTTTGCAGCAGGGCAGAGCCGAAGGCGATGCGGTCGGCGGAGTCGTGGTTGC
>ENA-OPAV01002099-OPAV01002099.1-human-gut-metagenome-genome-assembly--contig:-NODE-2099-length-11970-cov-2.379102_pt1 | contig 11970 bp, 10 predicted proteins | sample MGYA00241056_ERZ501428 | MGnify/ENA primary metagenome ERZ501428 (study PRJEB25962, sample SAMEA2042621) | human gut metagenome | biome: human gut; feature: human-associated habitat; material: faeces... | reverse complement strand
TGTTAATCTCGATTATTTTGAAGCTGTGAAGAAGCTGTCAGAGCTTGCCGCCGATGGTCAGTCCAATCTGTCACTTCTCGGAATAGCTCCTACATTCCCAAGCTCCAGCTATGGCTACATTATGCCCGAGAGCAAGGACAGTGTAAGCCGTGTAAACCGCTTTATAGAGAAGCCGAATGAGACTGCTGCTGCAGAATACATCGAGCAGGGCGCACTATGGAACGGCGGTGTGTTCGCATACAAGCTTTCGTACCTTCTGGATATTTCCAGAAAAATGCTCGGCAGCGCCGATTACCAGACCTTATATGACAATTACGAGAGCCTTACCAAGATAAGCTTCGACTATGCCGTTGTCGAGAAAGAAAGCAATATAAGATGCTTGAGATTCTCCGGCGAATGGAGAGATGTCGGCTCATGGGATGCATTTACCGATGTCATGGACAGCGAAGCAATAGGAAATGTACAGATGGCAGACTGTAAGAATACCAATGTCATCAACCAGCTTGATATGCCTGTAATCTGTGTCGGGCTCAACAACATCGTTGTGTCGGTCGGCTGTGACGGAGTTCTCGTCTCCGACAAGGCAAAGAGCAGTACAATCAAGCCTTACGTTGACAAGCTTGACCCGATGGCAAGATTTGAGGAAAAAGCATGGGGAAGCTTCACAATACTTGATATCCAGCCTGAATCCCTCACAATCAAGATTATTCTCCGTCCGGGCAACCAGCTTAAATACCATAGCCACGAACACCGTGATGAGGTATGGACGATTCTTTCAGGAACCGGTTACGCAATCGTAGATGACGTCAGACGGGAAATTAAGGCAGGAGACGTGATAGCACTTCCGGTCGGCTGCCGCCACACAATTCATGCCACAACAGAGCTTCAGGTAATAGAAGTTCAGACAGGTGCCATTCTTGACGCGGACGATAAGATAAGGTATTAATCTATCCGTTTCAGGCTTGTACAATCGAAAGGAATCTCACAAAATGCTGCCTATATTATATATTGTTATTCCCTGTTACAACGAGGAGAATGTTCTTCCAATCACGGCACCAATGTTCCTTGACAAGCTTAACAGCCTTATAACACGCAGCCTCATAGACGACAAGAGCCGTGTAATGTTCGTAAATGACGGCTCCTCTGACAGAACATGGGAAATAATGAATAATCTGTGCGATGCAGACGAGCACTTCTGTTCGCTCTGCCTGTCACGCAACTTCGGTCATCAGTATGCTCTCCTGTCAGGACTCATGGAAGTAAAAAATTACGCCGATATAACAATAAGCATTGACTGTGACGGTCAGGACGACATAAATGCCATGGACGATATGATTACCGCCTACAATAACGGTGCCGACATAGTCTACGGCGTGCGCTCCGACCGGCACACGGACAGCTTCTTTAAGCGCAGCAGTGCCCTTTTCTTCTATAAGCTTATGAACAAAATGGGTTGCAGTACCGTATACAACCATGCTGACTACAGACTTCTCGACCGACGTTTTTTGAATGAGCTTGAAAAATACAAAGAAGCCAATCTGTTTCTCCGCGGAATAATCCCTATGGTAGGCTTTAACAGCACATGTGTCTATTACGAGCGTCATGCTCGTCTGGCAGGCAGAAGCCATTATCCACTCATAAAGATGGTTAATTTTGCAATTGACGGAATAACAAGTCTGAGTGTCCGGCCAATCCGCATCATAACAGTGTTCGGCTTTATCGTATCACTGTTCGGCTTTATCGGAGTTATCTGGGCAATAATCATGTTTCTGATGAAAAACACCGTGGCAGGCTGGTCAAGCATGATATGTATTATATGCTTTCTCGGCGGAATCCAGCTTCTGAGCCTGGGCGTCATCGGCGAATACATCGGCAAAATATATCTGGAGGCAAAAAAACGTCCTCGATATATTATCAAGGACAGAAAAGGGCTACCTTCCGCCAAGCAGCCATCTTCCGATGACGGGAATGCGGCGAATTAGCCATATTACGACAAGCGACATAATCATAACCGCCGCCGTCTGAATTAAAACCATAACATAGTCAATACCATAAAGCCCCCATGCGAGGGGCTTTATTATATATATGAAAATAAGCGTGGACACAAGATATATTCCCAGAGTATTTTTCCCCACATATCCGACAATTTCGACAAGTTTTCCACAAGCTGCACCGACAATATTCACATGTTTAAAAATATATGCCAATATTGCCGCTGACAGAATTACCACGCTGCTCCCCACAATTCCAATCACAAACCTGTATATATCAATAGCCAGCTGAATCGACATATCCTTTCCAAGCAGGGAAAATCCCGTTGTGTAGATGTAACAGTCTCTTCCGTACAATCTGAACAACCCCGAATAAATCACGCACAAATGCAGCCACAAGCCTGCCCGGATTAGCCGGGTTCACTCTGTGCCTGCCCTTCGCCCACATATATCCCACAATAAAATATCCGTACATAAATTTGTACAGCTGCAGCCTGCTCAAATCAGGTGTCAAAAGCATAATCACTGCCAATACAATGTATACCACAATGTTATCATGACAGAATCTGTTTACCGCCAGAACAATAAGTGATGAATAAAACACAGCCCACAGAAACCAAAAATTGCCAAGGCAAGTCGTAAAATATGCTCTCACAATAAGAAACACACCTCTCTCGTCACCGCTCACAATTCTTATGACATACGGAACTATACTCCAAAGCATTATAGGAACAATAAGCGATGTAAACCTGCTCACCAAATTTTCCCTGAAGCTGTGTCTCTGCACAGACATTCTGAAAAGATACCCACTAATAAGCATAAAAAGCGGCATGTGAAAGCTGTATATAACCTTAAACACAACATTGTCAAAGAAATCGCTGTATATATAACAATGCATTCCCGAACCGAACTGCATGGCATGTCCCACCAGCACAAGCGTGATTGCGACAGCCTTCAATACATCCAGAAATGCACTCCTGGTATGTGATGACTTCATCATGTAAAACCCCGTACATTAAATAATGATATTTTATCTAATGTAATAATACATGCTTTGCACCAAAAATCAAGCAAAATCAGGAAGCTGTATATCTTATCAATGTATTCCGTGTACCCCTGCGTCATGAATATTGATAGCATTGCCATCTAATTATCTCGTTCTCTGATACAAAAGTAACCTGACAGAGTAGGCAAAAATAAAGTTTGCCTACTCTGTCAGGTCACAACCTAAACACATCATACTATAATTTAGATAGCTTCGGGAAAGGCTTCTGAATTCTCCACACATGAGATTCTTTTTTTACCGATAACCTTTCCCGCATTTTTAGGAGGTATACATCATGAAGAAAAATTTACTCAAGAAAATCTATGCTTCTACGACAATGCTTGCTACATGTCTTACGCTTTTTGTAGTTGTGCTTCCTTTTGGAACATTTATATTTGGGGATGAGAACGACAGCAGCTATTATTCATCAGTAAATACATGCGCTGACGATTATCCTGAATATGTTAAGGTCAATTAATTGTCCTGCTTTTTTTCATTTACCAGATGATTGCAGAAAAAATTATACCTTCCAACATTTCTTTTAAATGTTGTCAATATAATACACCTCTTATACTCAGTAATTCCGGCTATGCCTCTGTGCATAGCTATTTTTTTCTTTTTTCTCTGTTGGTCATTCCACAACATACAATACAGAATCATTGCAGTAATATTAATACGTCTGTTAATAAGCATACTATATAAAATAGTGAACTCCTTCTCATCGGACTCATCATATTTTCCGCAATCGCCCATATAGCTTGCAATTACCTGCATTGTAAATTCATACATACTGAGATAGTTGTTTATATTCTTCTCACGTTCATTGTTTATTCTCAAAAGAGCTTCAAAGCACTGATTTACTTCTACACAATTTTCTGATTTGGATACCAGAATATTATTCATACATGACATTTCTTCGTTTGACAAATATTTCTCACCCTCTGATACAGCTATATCATACGGCAATGTACATTCAAGAGCATCCTTGATGTTTTGAATGTATAACGCATCATCCAATTTCCGTTGTATTCGTTTATTGCATGCATCCAGCCTCATTATCACCTGCTTGTTCTGAGGTATGTCCATAGATATTTTATTTTTTATAATATCAATTAATTCATCCACCTTTTCACATTCCCCGCAATTAAGGTGATTCTTTAATTTTAAAAACAACTCCTGCGCTTCAATATCCGAGCTTATTATCTCCGTTCTGCTGAATTCACCCGACAATCCGAGTCTCTCAAACAAACGATGTACTATCGCTCTCTGTGGTCTGACTGCCTTTTTCTCGATACGGCTTATTGTTCTCTCTGAGCAGATTTTTTCACTCAGTTTTGCCATACTCATATTAATCATATTGCGCCTTATTCTTATGACATCTTCTATACAATAAACCTCAACGTCCACATAGATATATCCATATTCAAACGTATCTTCCCGTATCATGCATCGTTCATAAATATCGTGCAGCACCGCCCTGATGTGCCTGCACCATATATACTGTGCCTCCGGCGAATACTCCATTGTATTTCCATAATTTTTCATGTAGCTTTCGTCAATAAGACTATCGTTCTCCAGGCTCTCCGTCATCAAGTCCCACCTATCCGTGTTCGTTCCCTCGAGCTTTTTGATAATCTGCATCTTAATATCAAGAAGTTCACACAGGTAGAAAAGCCGGAGCGAATCCCTGAGATACTCTATCGCATCCGTTACAAGCTGTAGCAGCTTTCTTGTCTTTTTATCGTTACTTATGCCCTTGCGCTCCTCAAGTAAGTAAAGATAGTACACTGCTTTCGGATAGACCTTCGCCATCGCAAGTTTCTTGAGGCTCAGATTTTCTATATACTCAACAATACATCTCATAAATGTAATGCCTCTTGCCTCCGGCATATACCGCCCGTACTCAATAAGCAGATTTATCTCCTCGACAGACAGTCTCTTATTGGCAAAGAAATCACGATAGCCCTGCTTAGCCTCAAGACCTGTCACCGTCTGGCGCAGAGCATCCTCATACAGCTTTCTGAGTTTCTTTTCGTCCTCATGCCTGTAACAGCTTATCTGTGCTTTCATGCTGAGGTAAAATTGAAGTTCAAGAATGGCATCTGAGTCCTCAGATGATTTGCTTCGCTCAAAAAGTCTTCCGCTCCGCTCTAATTGTTCCAAAAGCTGCTCAGCCTCATCCATCTCCTCGCGCTGAATAAGGCTGATAATGTTCTGCCTCAGCTCCCATCTTTCATACTCGTCGGAAAATATCATGTTCTCAAAGTTCTCAGGCGCAACTCCAAGTCTCCCAAGGAGCCTGTCCTGAACAATCTTGCTGACATCCTTTTCTCCATTCTCGATACGGCTCATCGTACTTACATTATATATACCATCACAAATTACACTCATGGATATATTGTCCTTGCGTCGAAGCTGCATAAGATATTTACCAAATTCGTAACTGTCATATACCATACCCGCTTACCTCTTGTACTGTTAAAATCTGTATATGAATACATTCTATGATATCACAAATTGCTTTGCTGCAAAGCACCTTTCGCAATTCTAAAACATTTTATCATACATAACGAAAAAAGACTACACACCCGCACGGTATGCAGTCTTTCTAAGCCTGTCTGCCAGTTTAAAATACATTAAACGGCAGTTCATTTTTCATCTTCTATTCACACATATATCCTTTTTTGCGAATGACATCAAGCACGCTGTCAACATATTTCGTACATATTTCATCGGATTCCGCCTCAACCATTACACGCACAAGAGGCTCCGTCCCCGATTCACGAACAAGAATACGTCCTGCATTGCCAAGCTCCTCTGCCACAGCCTTAACTGCTGCCCGAACATCTGCATCATCCTGTGCCGCACGCTTGTCAGTCACTCTCGCATTTTTAAGAACCTGCGGATAGATTGATAAACCATCGCACAGCTCACTCATCTTCTTTTTCTTTGCAATCATGACCTCCATCATCTTGAGGCTGGTGAGAATACCGTCACCTGTTGACGCATACTTGGAGAAAATAATATGTCCTGACTGCTCCCCTCCGATTCTGCATCCGTTATCGCACATATATTCATATACATACTTATCACCTACGGCAGTCTTCGCATAGCCGATTCCCGCCTCGTCAAACGCCTTGTACAGACCAAAATTGGACATAACCGTCGTAACCACCGTATTATTGATGAGCTTTCCGCGTTCCTTCATATATCTGCCGTAAATATACAGAATATGGTCGCCAGTTATAACATTTCCCTTTTCATCCACACAGAGGCATCTGTCGGCATCTCCATCATAAGCAAAGCCGACATCAAGTCCGTTCTCCACAACGAACTTCTGAAGACATTCAATATGTGTTGAACCCGCATTCATGTTAATGTTGGTTCCGTCCGGCTCCGCATTTATCACATAGGTCTTTGCCCCAAGTGCATCAAACACCGACTTGGCAATATTCCATGAACTTCCGTTGGCACAATCAAGACCTACCTTCATTCCCTTAAATGAATATACTCCCAGTGAAATCAGATAACCCATGTACCTGTTGCGTCCTGCCACATAATCAACCGTACATCCGATTCTGTCCTTGTGTGCATAAGGTACTTCATCGTAATGCTGTCCGAACGCCTCAAGCCTTCCGTCTATGTATGCCTCAACGAGTTCAATGGTCTTTTCGTCCATCTTCTCGCCCTGACCATTGATGAGCTTAATTCCGTTATCATAATATGGGTTGTGGCTTGCAGAAATCATTATACCGCAGTCAAAGCCGTCCGTGCGCGCAACATAGGCAACCGACGGTGTCGTCGTCACATGGAGCAGATATGCGTCCGCGCCGGAAGCGACAAGTCCGCCGACAAGTGAATATTCAAACATATAGCTTGAACGTCTTGTATCTTTGCCGATAACAATTTTTGCAGGAGTATCATCACCGTTTCTTCTCTTAAGCTCACCATAATACCATCCGAGAAATCTTCCGACCTTGAAGGCGTGGTCTGCCGTGAGATTAACATTTGCCTCACCTCGGAATCCATCCGTACCAAAATATTTACCCATAATAACCCTCATTTCTGTCTCATTTTATATGTCCGGTGACAACAGCCTGTACCGGCATAACAATATATGCACAACCCATGCTTTTATACTTGATTTATGTCAAAAATGTGCGCCTTGATTATATCAAAGCGCACTTTTTTTGTAAAGGCAATATCACTTAAATCATAGGCATTTTTCATCACCTTGATTCCGGTTATCCGATTATCTCTCAGCTCTCATAGGATTGTTGAGGAAATCTTCATAGGAAAGTCTTATTCCGTCCTCAAGCTCCGTCTTGTATGTCCAGCCAAGCTTGGTTGCCTTTGACACATCGAGAAGCTTACGCGGTGTACCGTTAGGCTTAGAGTCATCCCAGCGAATCTCACCCGTGTAACCGATTACCTTGGCTACAAGCTCCGTGAGCTCCTTTATTGTAAGTTCCTTGCCTGTCCCTGCATTTACAGTCTCATTTCCGCTGTAATTGTTCATGAGGAATACACAGAGGTTCGCAAGGTCATCAACATATAAGAACTCTCTGAGCGGACTTCCGTCACCCCAGCAGGTAACATAAGGAAGGTTCTGCTCCTTAGCCTCATGAAATCTTCTGATAAGAGCCGGAAGCACATGGCTGTGTGTCGGGTGGTAATTGTCGTTCGGACCATAAAGGTTCGTAGGCATCACCGAAATATAGTCGGTGCCATACTGTCTGTTAAGGAACTCGCAATATTTAAGACCTGAAATCTTAGCAAGTGCATAGGCTTCATTTGTCTTTTCAAGCTCAGATGTCAGAAGACAGCTCTCAGGCATAGGCTGTGGAGCCATTCTCGGATAAATACAGGATGATCCGAGGAATTCAAGCTTCTTACAGCCGTTCTGCCATGCCGAATGAATCACGTTCATCTCAAGCGTCATGTTGTAATACATGAAATCCGCAAGTGCCTCCTGATTAGCCACAATACCGCCAACCTTTGCAGCCGCGAGAAATACATACTCCGGCTTCTCCTCGGCGAAAAACTTCTCCACGTCCTCCTGTCTGCACAGATCAAGCTCCTTATGTGTTCTCGTAATTATGTTATTGTATCCCTGTCTCTCCAACTCCCTCACAATCGCCGAACCAACCATGCCTCGATGACCGGCAACATATATCTTCGCATTCTTTTCCATCATAACCGTCTTTTCCTCACATTTTAACTGACTATCACGCGCTATTATTATCCGATGAGCTGCTTCTCGCGCTTTGCAAGCTCTCTGTCATGCTCAGCCATAATCTTTACAAGCTCCTCGTATGAGGTCTTCTGTGGGTTCCAGCCGAGTACCGTCTTAGCCTTTGCAGGATTTCCCCAGAGATTGTCAACGTCCGTAGGACGGAACCACTGTGGATTTACACATACGAGCATCTTGCCTGTTGCTGCATCGTAGCCCTTCTCGTCGATGCCTTTTCCTTCCCAGCGGATTGTGATACCGTTAGAAGCAAAAGCCTTTTCAGTGAAGTCCCTTACAGTGTGCTGCTCGCCTGTTGCGATAACGAAATCCTCAGGCTTCTCCTGCTGCATGATAAGCCACATGCACTCAACATAATCCTTTGCGTAGCCCCAGTCTCTCAAGGAGTCAAGGTTGCCAAGCTCAAGGTGATCCTGAAGTCCCTCTGCAATTCTGCCCGCAGCAAGAGTAATCTTTCTTGTAACAAAGTTCTCTCCGCGGCGCTCTGACTCGTGGTTGAAAAGAATTCCGTTAACTGCAAACATTCCGTAAGCCTCGCGGTACTCCTTTATCATCCAGAAACCATACTGCTTAGCTATTGCATAAGGACTGTATGGGTGGAAAGGTGTCGTCTCGGACTGAGGAACCTCCTCAACCTTTCCGTAAAGCTCAGATGTTGAAGCCTGATATACCTTAGTCTTCTTGGTAAGTCCGAGAACTCTCACTGCCTCAAGCACACGAAGAACTCCGACAGCATCGACGTCACCTGTATACTCAGGCGCATCAAATGAAACCTGTACATGTGACTGTGCAGCGAGATTGTAAATCTCGTCCGGCTCTACCTCTCCGATAATCTTGATAAGTGAAATCGAATCAGACAAATCTCCGTCATGAAGCTTGATGCTTCCTGCTCTTAAAAGATGGTCGATTCTCGCAGTGTTAGAAATTGAAGCACGTCTTGTGATTCCATGCACCTCGTATCCCTTCTCGAGTAAGAACTCGGCAAGGAATGAGCCGTCCTGTCCTGTAATTCCGGTAATTAACGCCTTTTTCATCTAAAATATCCTCTTCTTTCCTGATTGTTCATTTAGTATTCTTCACATTTTCTCAAATTCTATATCAAGTATTTGTGCAACGTAACCGCATATATAGAGAAATATTAGCACAATATTGGTTTTTATAGATTGAGCCACGCCTTTCTGTATTCGCTTGGACTGATTCCCTCAATCTTCTTGAACGCCCTGCTGAAATAGTTTGCATCGTTCATTCCTACCCTGCTGCCAATCTCATCAACGCTCATATCCGTAAAACGCAGAAGCCGCTTCGCCTGCGTTATTCTCTTCGCCAGAATATACGAGTTGATTGTTGTCCCGTAGGCATCCTTAAATATTTTGCTCAAATAAAACTTATCTATGTAAAAAGCCACCGACAGTGAGTCGAGCGTAATTTTATCGGTATAATGCTCATCCAGAAAAGCCTTCACATCAATCAGCTCACGTCTCTTTTTTCCGACCGCTACATTCTCCGGATGCCACGACTGCTCCATAATAACCGCAAGCAGCTCATTGAGCACCGCATTAAGCTTCATATCCCTGATATAATCCTCAGACCCGGCAATATCATACAGCTTGGAAAAAATCTGCAGATACGCATCGGCATTCTCCGGTGTGAACACAGGCTGTCCGCCTCTCTCAATATATTTATCATATACCGCCGGCATATTTTCCCCGTAAAAATGTACCCACTCGAGAGACCACAGACCGCTTCCTCCGCCCGTGCTGTGACTGTAGCTCTTCATGCAGTCAATAAAGGCACAATCGCCCTTCTTCATCTCGTACTTCTGCCCCTCATACTCTATGTGCCCCGAGCCGTTAACGACCATCAGACACAGATATGACTGCAGATTCTCGCGCTTGGACACATGTGGCTTAATCGCCCTCAGCGAGCCCGTCTCCTGCAGAAATATCAGATTGCTCTTCGCCCACCCGCTCGCCGTGTAGAGTATACGCTTCGACGATACCGACGGTGATGGCGACTGAAAGTATTCCTCCATGGTATTTGTCCCTTCCATAATGCTATTCGATAACTGCCAAATGATATGAAAACCTCCGCTTCGCAATTATCGTATCCCGTATATATTTTATACGCATATTAATGTCATTAAAAATCCACCATGTACGCGAAGCTTCTGCTCTCTCCGGCATCCAGTCTCTGCATCCCCGGCTTCTTCTCAATATCTCCGTCATGACTTGCCGTGTCCGCAATCCCGTACCATGGCTCCAGGCACACGAACTCATCAACCTTCTTAGACCATATTCCAAAATACGGAAATCCCTCGCAGCTCATGCACACATACGCCCTGCCCTCATTATCGCAAAGCTCAATCTTCTCAACCTGCTTTCCAAGCACGATAAGCGCATCCTTGTCAAACATGTGCTCCTCAACCACTGCTCTCCCGTCTTCAAGCTCAAGCTCATATTTTTTGCTCATATCAATGCAGCCGTCACCGTCAAGAAGATGATACTCAAGTGACTTTCCAAGACTGCTTCCCTCCATCTTCAAAGAGCAATCCGTCGCGCTCACGCCCTTCGGATAGGTGAATGCCGGGTGTCCTCCGATTCCGTACAGCATCGTCCTTCCGTTGTTTTCAATATTTTCCGTGTTCCCCTGATTCTCGATGCTATCCTGATTTTCGATACTCTCCTGATTTTCAATGCTCTCCTCGTTTACGCCCTTCCACTCAATCTTTATCCGACATGGATTTTTCTCGTCGAAGCTGTGCTTCACATATAGCGCAAACTTAAACGGATAAATGTTTAAGCTCTCCTCATTCCACCTCAAAACATGCGTAACCGAGCTTTCGTCCGCATCCACAAGCTCGAACTCCCTGTCTCTCGCAAACCCATGCGAGGTCATCTTGTATTCCTGCCCGCGGTAGCTGTACCTGCCCCCTGCAACCTTTCCTACAAACGGAAAAAGTATCGGTGCATGCCTGCCCCACACCGCCGCATCGCCGCGCCATATACGCTCGACCTCGCGCTCCTTATCCCATACGCTCACAAGCTCCGCACCCGCGTCGCTTACTGTAACCTTCAGTTTCCCGTTCTCAAAAACTCTGTTCATGATGCACCTCCATAACTTTCCCGTGAAATTTATCTCATTAAAGTATATCTTATCCTCTTGACCATGACATCATTATATTATTTTACAGGTTATTAATCAATAAATTGATATTCCACAAACCGACAATTTGCAAAATAACCCCTTTGGTAATTTGCTCCCAGCCATGATATGTTAATCACAAAAACATTTAAGGAGCTTAATCATGAACAATCTATCATCAATCATCACCGAATATTTAGACTATTGCCACTCCCAGAAATGCCTAGACGAAAAAACTCTCAAAGCCTACCGCATCGACCTGCGCCAGTTTGCGGAGTTTGTCGATTCTGTTTCTTATCTTGACATTTCCCGCATCACCCCATCCATAGTCGAGTCTTACATAGGCACTCTGCACTCTACATATAAGCCGAAAACCGCCAAGCGCAAAATTGCCTCCCTCAAAGCCCTCTTTCATTACTGCGAATACAAAGATATTATCGAGCGCAACCCTTTTTCCAAAATACGCACCCGCTTCCGCGAGCCTGTTATCCTCCCAAAGACCATCCCTCTTACCACTGTCGAAACCTTTCTTTCGACCATCT
>ENA-OPAV01002097-OPAV01002097.1-human-gut-metagenome-genome-assembly--contig:-NODE-2097-length-11982-cov-2.353148_pt1 | contig 11982 bp, 10 predicted proteins | sample MGYA00241056_ERZ501428 | MGnify/ENA primary metagenome ERZ501428 (study PRJEB25962, sample SAMEA2042621) | human gut metagenome | biome: human gut; feature: human-associated habitat; material: faeces... | reverse complement strand
GTCGCATAAATGCAAACACGAGCCAATACATTAGAAAAACAGCCCAGACTTTATGCAATAGAATTTCTAAGGATATTCTTTGTGTTTTTTATTATTTTGGGGCATATTATGGAAATGTATCCCGAGGTAAAGACTAATGTATTGGCTTTTTTGCATACAAAAGAAATGAATACATGGTTTGGTGTTGAATTCTTTTTTATCATTGGTGGCTTTTTTTTATATAAAAGAATACAAATAGCTCCAAGTAATTTTGAGCTTATAAAAAAAATATATATCAGGTTGATGCCTGCTCTTTTATTTGTTTTTCTTGTATGTTTGGTATGGGGAACAAATAATCCTAAATTGTATTTTTCAAAATTTCCTTTAGTTTTAACACTAACTGCTGCTCTTGGATTTTCAAAAGAAGCAACAGGATGGGGAGATTGGTACGTTTGTACATATTTTTGGTGTTGTTTGCTTTTTATTGGTTTATTTAGCAATAACCTAAAACAAGGTTTTCTTTGGACAGCGCTTTTATCCTATTTCACTCTTTGTCTTAAAGTTAGTGCTCCATATGAAGGATGGATGAAAACATATTATACAATTATAGGAAATGAGTTTATCCGTGGTGTTTATAGTATGGGTCTCGGAATAACTGCGGCATATCTATCTGATAAGGCTAGATTTGCCGATAAGAAAGTTGTTTCTATCTTTTTCACAATATGGGAAGCTTATTGTGTTGTGGCTATTTTTAACTATATAGCCCGTGCATCACATAACCGGTTTAGTTTTTTTGAGATGGAGATTATTTTTGCGCTATTACTGATATGTATTGAAAATTCTCTAGGTTACATCACAAGTTATTTGAATAAATTCAGCAAAATTCAGCTTATTTCAAAATATACATATTCTATTTTGCTATGTCATATTCCGTGTATGTCCATCTTATGGTCGCATGACCATTATTGTTTAGCTGGCACAACTTGTGGTTTCATTGTTACGGGGGGGCAGCCATAATGGGAATTTTTGAATATCATGTCATAGAAAAGAAAGTTGTTCCATGGATAGCAAAATTTTTCAAAAAGGAGGTCGCATGATTTTAGTTATGGGCGGAGTCGGTTATATCGGCTCGCATACAGTCAGGCATTTGCTTGACAATGGGTATGAGGTTGTGGTGGCAGATAATCTGATGTATGGTCACCGTGAGGCTGTTGATGAGCGGGCAAAGTTTGTGCATGCAGATTTACTTGATCCGTATTCATTAGATAATCTTTTCAAAAACAACAAGATTGATGCGGTGATACATTTTGCAGCGTTTGCTTATGTGGGTGAAAGTGTCAATGAACCGGAAAAATACTATTACAACAATGTTATCGGCACGGTTAATTTGCTGAGGGCAATGTTGGCGCATGGGGTTAAGAAAATTGTATTTTCCAGCACCTGTGCGACTTATGGTGAGCCGCAGTATACCCCAATTGATGAACAGCACCCGCAGAATCCGATTAACCCATACGGGCGCACAAAATTGATGATTGAGCAAATTTTTGCCGATTACGAGCGGGCATACGGATTGCAACATATCGCTTTGCGCTATTTCAATGCGGCAGGATGCTCTGCGGACGGCAAAATCGGCGAAAGCCATACGCCGGAAACACACCTTATTCCTCTGGTTTTGAAAGCTATCAGCGGCGAGCGGAAGGATATCAAGGTTTTCGGCACAGATTATGACACGCCGGACGGTACTTGCATCCGTGATTATATCCATGTTGAAGATTTGGCGCTGGCTCATCGCTTGGCGGTTGAAAAGCTGGGTAGCTATAACGGCTGTATCAACCTCGGGACTGGGATTGGCACCTCGGTTAAAGAGATTATCACCGCGGCGGAAGAAGTCAGCGGCAAAAAATGCCCGACCGAATACGCGCCACGCCGCGCCGGCGACCCTGCCCGTCTGTTTGCTGACAACCGCAAAGCCAAAGAAATCTTAGGCTGGCAACCAAAGTACACAAATATCAAAGACATCATCCAAACTGCTTGGAATTGGGAACTTAACAGGAGATTCTAATGCGTAAAGTAAAAAACCTTATTGTCGGATGTGGATTGTCCGGTATCGTTTTGGCAGAGCGGCTGGCTTCGCAAAAACATGAAGAAGTCTTGATTATCGACCGCAGAGGTCATATCGGCGGCAATATCTTTGACTACAAAGACAAGGAAACCGGCATTACCGTTCATCAATATGGCCCGCATGTGTTTCACACCAATTCCAAGGAGATTTGGGATTATCTCAGCAGATTTACCGAGTGGCATAGATTTATGTATCGTGTAAAGGCGATAATGGATGGGATTGAAGTTAATATTCCGTTTAATCTCGACAGTTTGCACAAGGTTTTTCCGAAGTCATTAGCGGATAAGTTGGAGGTTAAACTCATAGAAAAATTTGGATTTAACAAAAAAGTGCCGATTTTAGAACTTCGCCAGTCAAATGATAAGGATTTGGAGTTTTTGGCGCAGTATGTTTATGAAAAAGTTTTTCTTGGCTACACAGTTAAACAATGGGGCGTTAAGCCGGAAGACTTGGATGCCTCGGTGAGCGGACGCGTGCCGGTTTATATCAGCCGCGATGACCGCTATTTTCAAGATAAATATCAGGGAATTCCGGCGGAGGGTTATACGGCTATGGCCGAGAAAATTTTAGATAATCCACTGATTAAAGTTGAATTGAATACGGATTTTAATCAGGTTCGCGGCGAGATTGAATATGATCGGTTGTTTTTCAGCGGGGCGATAGATGAGTATTTTGATTATGAATTCGGGGCATTGCCGTATCGCAGTTTGGATTTGGTTTTCAAAAAATATGACGTTGACTATCTGCAATCCGGCCCGCAGATGAATTTTCCCGAAAATTATGATTACACCCGTTCGGTGGAATATAAATATTATCTTGATGAAAAGTCAGACAAGACGATTGTTTCTTATGAATATCCGTGTCCGTTTGAAATTGGCAAAAGTGAAAGATATTATCCAATCCCCGGAAAAGATAATGAAGCACTTTATAACCGCTATCTGGAAAAAGCCAAAGAACAGAAAAATGTATATTTCATCGGCCGTCTGGGCGATTACAAATATTATAACATGGACCAAACAGTCAAAAGAGCTGTGGAACTTTTTGAGGAAATTTGAAAATAACAACCTATGCGATTTATATGATGGAGAATTAAATGCCTAGAACACAAAAAATATCAGTAATTATTCCTGTTTACAATGCAAGTAATTATTTGAAACAATGCCTAAACAGCATTTTGTCTCAAAACTACAAAAATTTAGAAATTATTTTGGTTGACGATGGTTCGACGGATTCCAGTTATGGCATTTGCAAAGATTATGAAAGGAAGGACAAGCGAATCAAGGTTTTTAAACAGGAAAACAGAGGACCAGGAACTGCACGAAATTTGGCTTTATCTAAAGCAACAGGCGATTGGTTGTCGTTTGTTGATTCCGATGATGTTTTGGAAGATAGGTTTTATGAAAAACTTCTTTCTCATGGTGAGGATTATAATATTATATGTTCTGGTGTGAGAGTTTTATTCGATGTAGAGAATCAACAAACGCAAAGTGAAATAAATTTTTATAATAATGCAAATAAATTTGATGGAAAAAATAAAGTTGATTATGCTGTAATGTCACAGATTAACACGGAGTTATGGAATAAATTATTTAAAAAAAGTATTTTAGATCAATATAACATTACTTTTAAGTCTGGTGCTTTTGAAGATGGTGACATTCTATTTCGCGTTTTAGCTGTTTCTCCAAATATCTATTTTGACAATTCTGTGAATTATTTTTATAGAAGACATAGTCAATCGATTGTTGAGGATCTTTCTCATGGTATTATAAGAGAGAATTACAATGTTATTTCTGGAAGTATTGAAGAGGTTGAACGGTTATATAATTTCTGCAAAGAAAACAATATATTAGAAAATCACTGGAAGTTCTTGCTGTTTTTACTGCATCGTAATTACCATTTTGTTTCATCACAAATATCAGAATTACAAAAAATCGAGTATAAACAGAAAATAAGTGATTTTTTGGAAAATTATGTTCCAAACAGTATAATAGATAGATATGCCACGGACGTTGGATTACTTTATAATTTAAAATGTATAAATGTCTTTAAGCCTTTTCATGTGCCGCAAATCGATACAAAAATAAAAATTGCCGTATGTTATCATAAGCCTTCGTTGCTTCCTGAAAAAGACAATAAAGTATTTTTTCCAATACATTTGGGACGTTCTTTAAATACGAATACAAAGGATGGAGGTATTAGCCAAGAAAACACGGCGTGGCTACATCAAAATATGATTGGTGATGATACTGGAGATAATATTTCAAAAGAAAACAGAAAATATTGTGAACTAACAGCTACATACTGGGCGTGGAAAAATTATGAAAAGATAGGAACCCCTGACTACTTTGGACTGTGCCATTATAGAAGGATTTTCAACTTATACGATCAAAAAATTGATGCCGATGTTTATATTGTACCTGTTTGGAGAAGTCCTACAAACGCGCAACTGCAGTATAAAGATTTTCATAAGACAAATGAGATGGAATTGGCATTAGAAATTATCTCTTCTGATTATCCAGAATATGAAAAAATTGCAATCGAATACTATAATGATAATAAATTACACTTGTATAATATGTTTATTATGAAGAAAGATATCTTTTTTCAGTATGCACAGTGGCTGTTTGAAATTTTATCAAAAATTGATAAAAAAATAGATTATGGATATCGAAACTATCAGTCCTTAAGAGCACTGGCGTATTTAGCTGAGCGATTACAGGATATTTATGTTCGCAAGTTAGAAGAAGATGGCTATAATGTCAAAGAAATGCCGTTATTGCTTCCAGAAGAAAAGTTTTTAGCTATAAAACCCATTATACAACCAAAATTGAAAGATGCAAAGGTTATCGTAACAGCTTGTGACGATAATTACATTTTATATGCAGGAACAATGATTACCTCTGTCATTTCGAATGTACAAAAAGATGAAAAATATGAGCTTTATATTTTAGATGGCGGAATATCACAGTTACATAAAAACAAAATTCAAAAACTCGAACGGAAAAATTTTCAAATTAATTTCATTGATATGAACCATTATTTGTCGCGGTATGGCGAATTATTTAAAACCACTACGCATTTTACTCCGGCAACATATTTCAGATTCTTTATTCCTGAAATTTTTACTGATTGTGATAAGGTATTATATCTCGATCCTGATATGATTATTGATGCTGACGTAAGAACGCTGTTTGATATTGATCTTGGGGACAACCTTTTGGCAGCATGCCGCGATGTAGAGGCGGAAAGAAAAGCTAACGAAATGCTAGAGTTGCAAAAGTACTTCTATGGAAAATTAAGAATCGAAAATATCCATAATTATTTTCAAGCTGGTGTTATGGTATTTAACATCCAAGAAATGAAGAAAAACAAATTCATGGACAGATGTCTGACATTGTTAAAAGAGATTGGAAACCCTATGTGGGTTGATCAAGATGTAATGAATAGTGTGGCACAAAATAAGGTCCATTTTCTGAAGCCGGAATGGAATTATGGATTTTTCTTATTATTAGATAATTTAACAATTTTAAACGGTTTAGATCACAGAATATATGACGTAATGAGAAAAGTTGAACAGAACCCTTATATTATTCATTTTTGTGGTGGCCCAAAACCTTGGAATAACCCTACGTTGCCATTTGCAGAAAAGTTCTGGTACTATGCAAGAATGACGCCGTTTTACGAAGAGATTTTATTCAAGCATCAGACACAATTACCTCAGGCTCCTGAATCAACTGTTATTTCAAAAGAAATCCTTGGTGAAGCGTTTAATTACACTCAGAACAAAATTAAATACTGGCGATACAAGATCCTTTCTAAGCTTTTTTGGGGCAAAAAGCGTAAGATATATATGCAGAAACGAAAAGATATGAAAATGCGGTTAAAAGCAGTTAGACATTTTTTTAGATAACAAGAGGTGTTTATGAAAATGGAGAATTATGATTTACTTCTACCAATTGGCGAGCGGTGCCATATGTGTGCCGCTTTAAAGGATGCTTGTCCTGTACCAGCACACATTTTTAATTATCTTGGTGGAATAAGTCTTGATATTGTATATGATTCTTTACTAACTGGTTTTAAAGATTTTCTATTAAAAGAAAACCTTGTAGTTATAAATGAGGGCGATAACAAGCACTATTTTGTGAAAGATAATATGTTAGATGTTCGTATTTCTCATTTGTTTAAAACTCGTTTGGCACCTATGGATTCTATTGACAAGTATTATCCAATTTTGCAATATCTAATGCGTAAAACCCGTAATAAAATAATTCATTCTCAAAGTATTTTGTGTTTACACGCAACACAAACATTTTCTTATTCAGTTGATGAGTTTATTTATTGGAGTGAGAAAATACGAAAGATATTTCCATCCAAAAAAATCGATTTTGTATTTTTCTCTTACAATGATGCGGAAACAAGTTATCATTCAATATATAGTAAAAATGGAATAACAATATACCAAATAGCTAGATTACCAATTAATGAGTGTAACTGGAATGATATGTACTATTGGGGAAATATGCCTGTTTTGCGAATGGCTGTAAAGGATATATTTAAATGCGAAAATTAGAAAAAGAAACTATGCCAAAAAATCACATAAACAAAAGCAAAAAAATATTTAAAGTAAAATTAAAATTGCTTGAAAATATTTAAGGAGTAATTAAATATGACACTATATCGTTTTATGGATACTGAAAAGACAGAGGATCTTCTGAAAAATAAGAGATTAATGCTTTCAAATCCAAATTATTTTAATGACCCATTTTATTGTTCTTTAGCAATTAAAGATGACGATGAAGAGTAGACATGCATATACAACACATATCATCAGAAACTAAAAAACTTATTGCAAGATTGAATCCGATATATAATTCGTTTTCGGAAATGACACCCTCTGAGCAGGAGTTTCTGACTGACATTGTGCGCCAATACAAGCCAAAGAAGCTGTTAGAACTGGGAATAGCCTCGGGAAGCTCATCTGTGCTTTTATTAAATGCAATACAAGATATACCGAATAGCCACTTAACCAGTATTGATTATAGCACGCCTTATTATCGCGACAAAACAAAAAATTCCGGTTTTGTGGTCGATGAATACCCTGACTTAAAACAAAAATGGACGCTTTATACCGGAGGTATGGCCTCTGAATTTATGGAGAAAGTCGGGGGAGATATAGATTTTTGTTTTATTGATACAATGCATAGTCTTCCGGGAGAAGTGATAGATTTCTTACTGGTGCTTCCTTATTTGAAACCCAATGCCGTTATCGTTTTCCACGATACCAATTTGCAAACCTGGGGAAATTGGCCGCAGTGCACATCTAATAATATGCTAGTTAGTGCCATTTCTGGTGAAAAAATTGTCCCGGAAACATTTGAAAATGTCTTTTTCCATAATACGCTGAAAAAAGATTTTCAGATGTATTTTCCAAACATCACAGGAATTATCTTAGACGGAACGCAAAAAGATAAGATTTGGGATATATTTAACTTATTAACGCAAAAATGGAAATATATACTCAAATCCGAAGATATAACCTCCATCAAAATTTCTCTGGAAAAACATTATTCTGAATTTTACGTTAAAATGTTTGATAATATTTTAAATTATCAGATGAATATGGCAAAAGATGATAAAACTATTCAAGACATTATTAGAGAAAATAAAGAGCTCATTGATAAAAGATTGCAAGATGAATGTAAAGCTTTCAAAACTTTGTCTGAAGAGCAAAATAGTCTTATTATTAAAAATATAGAAAATACCACTCAACAGGTAAAACATACAGAAGAAGTTGTTAGTGATAAAATAAAGCAAGCAAACTCAAATTTATATAACTTGTTACAGGATTTTTCTGACAAAACTATGCCTCAAGCAGAAATTTTGAATTCTATTAACAAAATACAACGAGATATTATACAGCAAACAAAAGAACAAAATGATTCTTATGTTTCTTTACTTAAGCAGAGTGAAAATGCTCTTACAACAAATCAAAATGAACTCCTTTCGGGTATTTCTGTGGAATTTAAAAATGTAAACAATTCGTTGTTAGAAAAATGGAAAAAATTGGAAGATAAGCAACAACAAGCCGTATCTTTTGAGGAAGAAAAATTTAATTATATTACTTCAAACATTCAGAAATTGGGTGACAATATAGGCACTTTACATCAAGAATTAAACAATGACGTTATCCTTTCGCATCAAAATACAGAAATGCTTGAGCAAAAGATTATAACTATTCAGAACACAATAGAACAAAAGCAAAAAGAATTTTTAATGCCTTTATCAGAATTAAAGATGTATGTAAATGCTTCGGTCATAAAAAAACGTTATTGGTATTATAAAATAATGCGTTGGTCTCCGATTCCGGCTAAAAGGAAAAAATACAGAGAAAAATACAATAAAACAAAACCGTTGTATAAGAAAATCATGGGACTAGAATATGATTTCTAAACCTATAGCATTTTCCATCGATAATGCCTATGCACCGTATCTTTATGTTTGCCTAAAGAGCGTGTTGGCGCATATTCAGCCGGAGAATAAATATCAGGCTTATGTGCTGGAATCAGGATTATCTGAAGAACATAAAAGGCAGATATTATCCTTACAATGTGATAATTTAAGCATAGAGTTTATTGATGTTCGGAAATTTATAGATAAAAATGTTACAAGAGCTTTTGCTGTTACAGAGCATTTTACGCCTGAAACATATTATCGATTCTTTTTGCCGCAGATTTTTCCAAATTTAGATAAAGTACTTTATTTAGATGCTGATACTTTGATAATGCGTGATATTTCCCCCTTGTTTGAGATTAATATTGAGGAAAATTACTTAGGTGTAACTCATGATTGTGAAATCGTGCGTATGTCTAATTTAGACGACACAGAATATTCTGATTATTTTACAAAAACATTAGGAGTAAAAATAGAAAATTATTTTCAAGCAGGTGTAATGCTCGTTAATTTAACTCAAATGCGACAAGACAGTATAACAGAAAAGCTGTTGTCTGCATTGATAAAAATTGGGACACCAAAATTTGTAGATCAAGATATTCTAAATATGGTTTGTCAAAATAAAGTTAAATTTATTCCTCAAAACTGGGATTATACTTGGCATCTTAGTTTTTGGGATAATAAATATTTAGAACATATTGGAGATCCCTTAAATAAAGAATATGAAAAAGCCCGCTTAAACCCCTACATTATCCATTTTACTGGTAATCACACGAAACCAACAGATTTTCCTAATGTGCCTGAAGCACAAAAATTTTGGGAATATGCTAAGAATAGCCCGTATTACGACCGATTAATATTATGCATGTCCCAAAATCGTGAAAAACATTTGAAAAAAATAAGAAGAATAAAGCTTAAAATTTTAGAGTATAAACTTTTAAATATTCTGATGCTGGGATTATATTCAAAAAAATATAAAAACAAAATTCAGAAAAGGGAAAACGACTTATCCTTTTTAGTCAAACGTATATTACTAATATAGAGTGCGACATCAAATTTATTTTTGTACCAATTAACTATGGAAATAAAAGCTCTGAAACTGCGTTGGCTCTGCTTTTTTGATTTTATTTTCTGTTTTTTTCGCATAAACAATTCTCCAACATTTTCTTTCTAGAATTGTCTGCTTATTCGGATTTGATAAAATAATTTTCCAAATAGTATATTTTTTGCGTACGTTTGGCTTTTTGCGACGTATATATAAAGAAAAGCCAACCTTTAAAACTCGGATGTTAAAAGTTAATCAATGTCATAAAATAATAACAAGCAATTTTAACCTGATGTTATATGTTGACGATAGGTTTCCAACTTCTCGGTAAATGAGAAAAGAAGTTATGCATTCTAATGTTGCATATCAAAGCAAATAGTTTTTTTCATAAAGAAAGGCAGTATAGAAATGTGCTGCCTCGCCTTTTAAATTTCAGCAATTTTAAATTATCCACTAGATTATAAAAATCTCTCCATATTGTAGCACTTTTGTCTATAACTTAGTAATCCCGTCCAATCGTAGCAAAATGTCGTTGGCAACTAGTGTTTTAGGGGCTCCCGAATTAGAAAATACACCGCATAATGTAAATAGTTAATGAGTAAAACAGCTATTTATGAAAGGAAAACATTATGTGGTATGTAAAACTCAATGACACAATTCTCCCAACTCCGTATCAATTCTTTAGTGACTGCCTGTCTGAATGTCAAAGATTGAAGCAGACAATGATTGCGGTTTGTACTGAACCTGTTTTTATTAACTAATTTGAAGATAAGGAGATAGTGTTATGTTGAAGAATTTTGAAAATTGGTTGTTGGAAAATAAATACTCTGCTTTGACTGCTGCGGATTATATGGGACGGGTTGAAAGATTATGCCGGAAAGAAGGTTATACACTCGCTCATCTGGTTGAAAATATCGCTTCTATACTGCCTCAATATGAAACAACCGGCGAAAAATCAAGCTATGGTAAAAGAAGTCATACAAGCGTTCGTCAAGCCTTGAGAAAATTCAAAATGTTTCTTGCTTCTGAAATATCTGCCTAAGAGGTGTGTTATGACAGATATTAAAACCTTAAATGACAATCTTCGTAAACATCTTATTGGTGGAAGAGTAATGTTAACTGCTGGTATAAATGCTAAATCACAAGATGATATTGCAAAAATCTTATCAGAAGTCAGACAGTTTAATAATTTTACACCGGATAATGATCCTTACAATGAACACGATTTTGGTAGCTTTGACTATAAAGGTGAAAAAATCTTCTGGAAAATCGATTACTATGACAAGAATTATCAATATTTATCAGAGGAGCCGGCCAATCCTGATGTAACAAATCGTGTTATGACCGTTATGCTGGCAAGCGAGTATTAAAGACAAAAGACTCATTTTTTGACCCGTGGATAACGGTTTTGCTTTTGGTATAGGTTTTATTGTGAAAAAGCAATCTCTGATTCCACGGGTTATTTATTAAGCAATAGGATACATATTTATAAAAAATATTGACAATCGTAACAAGAATGTTACGATTAAAAAAATAAAATGTTACGATTGGAGAAAAAATGTATAACAAGCGTCAAGAACTGATATTGGATTTTATTAAAGATAATCCAGAGACAAAGCGTGAAGATATAGAAATATTCCTTATAAAAATGGGAATTGATACAACCAAAATGACCATAACCAGAGATTTGAAATTACTTCTGGAAAATGGTGATATTGAAAAATCAGGTCAGGCTAAAGCTACAGTTTATAATCCGTCGGTTAAGGTAAATTTATTAAATGATGTAAATATCGAAACCTATTTTGATCAGGAACAGGACGAAAGATTACCCGGTACGGTTGGATTTAACTTTGATATTTTTTCAGCATTGAAAGATTTGTTGACGAATAAAGAAAAAATCGAATTGGAAAAACTTAATGCCGGTTATCTTGAAAAAAGAAATAAATTATCTCCAACCTTATTACAAAAAGAATTTGAAAGATTAACCGTTGAACTTGCCTGGAAGTCGTCAAAAATAGAAGGAAACACTTATACTCTTTTAGATACCGAGCGTTTGTTGAATGAAAACATTTCCGCTAAAGGTAAAACCAAAGAAGAAACCAATATGGTGCTAAATCATAAAAAGGCTTTGGATTTTGTATTAAAAGCACCGGAGTATTATAAAGACTTAACTGTTGCCAAAATAGAAGAACTTCACAAACTGCTGGTAAATGAATTAGGAGTTGCAACCGGTATTCGCAACGGTATGGTCGGAATTGTCGGAACAAATTACAAACCATTGGATAATTCGTATCAGATAAAAGATGCCCTCAAAAATTTAATAGAAGTCATAAATAAAACCGACAATCTGATAGAAAAAGCCTTAATTTCTGTTTTAATGATTGCT
>ENA-OPAV01002096-OPAV01002096.1-human-gut-metagenome-genome-assembly--contig:-NODE-2096-length-11984-cov-1.945259_pt1 | contig 11984 bp, 4 predicted proteins | sample MGYA00241056_ERZ501428 | MGnify/ENA primary metagenome ERZ501428 (study PRJEB25962, sample SAMEA2042621) | human gut metagenome | biome: human gut; feature: human-associated habitat; material: faeces... | reverse complement strand
ATTAATTGACGAATTTCAGGATACGGACCCGATTCAATACTCTATTTTCAAACATCTGTTCTTAGATGATCCGGAAGGCTCTAAACCCGTCATCTTTGTCGGCGACCCGAAACAGTCTATTTATCGCTTCAGGAATGCCAGTCTCGAAACGTATCTGTTAGCCAAAAATGAAATCAACAACCTTTACCAGTTAGTGAAGAATTATCGTTCAACGCCGGGAATCATCGCCGGAGTTAATGAATACTTCAATCCGGAAGGAAAAGGGCCCGACGGCGGCTTTTTGAATCAGGCTCTGACCTATTCGCCGGTGCAGTTTAATAAGAAAAAACTACCGCTCCTCCTAGAGAAAAACGGTAAACTCGAACCCCTCCCCTCTTTCGCTTTCTGGTCTAACGCCGACACTAAGGCCTTGTCCAATGCAGAGGCTCTTCGCGATATGGAGGCTATTGCCATCGCAGAGGAAATCGAATCCTTACTAAAGGAAAACGTTCTCTATGAAGGCCGGAGACTGAGGCCCAGTGACATCGCCATATTGGTCGCAAAGCGCTTCCATGCTGACAAAGTTATTGAGCAGTTGCGCAAGCGAGGCATTCGAACTCTTCGCTCCTCGAATGAAAACGTCTTATGTTCTAAAGAAGCGCACGAACTCAAGAGCGTTCTGGAGGCTATGTACGATCCGAGAGATACGCGTCTTGTGGCAGCGGCTCAGGCAACCCGAATTTTCGGCGACTCGTTGAATGACTTACTAAACAACGATGCGGCCTCTGCCCAGGCACGCTTGCTATTGGAGAATTCAGCGAAAATCTACGAAAAGAGAGGAATCATCGCTGCAGTCTCTAACCTTTTCGCCGGCGCCAAAACCGAAGAGCGTTTACTGCAATACGGCGGAGAACGCGCCCTCACGAACTATCAGCACATCTTGGAGCTTCTGCATCAGCAGCACAACACCATAGATAATCTGCAGGGGCTGCTTCGCTGGTTAAAACAAGAACAAAAAAAGAACAACGACAGCTATACCCTGAGACGTGAAACCGATTCCGATGTGGTTCGGGTAGAGACCATTCACAGCAGTAAAGGACTTCAATACCCGGTTGTTTACTACCTTGATCGGCCAATAAGCTTTTCCAAGAGTCAAGAATTTAGAGACGATGCAACAGGTGTCATTACCTTCTATGAAACCGAACAAAAGGCTCCCGACGACTTTGTTGAGAAATCTTATGAAGAGTCAATGAGATTGTTATATGTCGCTATGACGCGGGCAACAGCAAGAGTGGTCCTGCCTTATTTCTTTAAGAAGACTAAATCAGGGGCGCCGCACGGAAGCGTCGGCGGAAAATATCCGCTTGCGCAGGCTATCAGCGGAGAAACGTCAGGAGGAATGGCCATAATTAACGGGCTGAACCGGCTGCGGGAAGCTTTGAGCCCGAAGGAAGCGTCGGCAAGAGAAGTGAGAAAAGCCCTGCTTGAAGGAATATCCGAGCACAACAAAAACAACGCACATCCTCTCATGCTCTCTGAAAAAGCCTTGAATGCTTACTCTCCTTTTGATATTCGTTTTGACTTCGAACCCGGCAAATTTAGTGACTTCGAAGTCTCCATTAGAGAACAGATCGAACATCTTGATCTCAGAGCCGGTCGCGGTGACAGACAAAAGCGTTCCTGGATTTCCTCTAGTTTCACAAGCCTATTGAGAACCATGGAGGCACAGGATTCTGCCGTCATCACTGATGAAACAGAAGCTTCAGAATCAGAGGAACCAGTCGCAGCATCGAAAGAAGAGGATATTTTGGAGGTTCTCAAAGGTTCTCAGAGCGCTGCCGAATTCGGCACGAAAGTCCATGAATTATTGGAAAAGATCTTCGACAAAAATTTTCATAATTGGAAGCTCAGAGTCTACAAATTTTTAGATGATCGTTTTAAGGGGTATGTCGCTCCGGAAACAGAAGAACGAAAGGCCGAAATCGAGACCAAAACGGAAGAGTTCTTCGAAAATTTATTCGAAGCAAAGATTCTGCCCTCCACGCCGGGCTTCCACCTCGCTCAGCTTTTTAAAAATCTTAAAGATTGCCGTCCGGAATTGAAATTCATGCTTTCCGTCGGAGCTCCGATAAAGGGCAGAGAACGTCTGACGGCGAGTCTTTTGGCTGAAACACTAACAGCCTTTGATTCTCGTTATAAAGACTTCCATTTATCGGAACTCGATATGCGCGGATACCTCACGGGCTCCATCGACTTAGCATTTGCCGCAGACGGCAAATATTGGGTCATCGACTGGAAGACGAACAAAATTGATTACCGCAATAATGCTCCCGAGCTGTACACGCCAGAAGCCGTAGACGCCTTGATGAAAAACAATCACTATGAGCTCCAGTTGACGCTTTACCTGGTTGCGCTCAAACGAATGCTCGAGGTTCGTTTAAATCTGCCTGAAGGTGAGGGTTATAAAGTCATCGGAGGCGCGATTTACTGCTTTTTACGCGGTATCAACAAAGAAGGGCGCGGAACATACTTTGAGCGTCCCAAAGATGGCCTTATCGAATGTTTAGACGACTTCCTGAAAAACGGATTTAGTCGTGAACTCCTGGAATCTCGTGCTAAAGGAGCTGCGTGAAATGATTTCGCAAAACCAAAATTCATTTGAAAACCTCGGCACCATTCTGCTTGATCTTTTAGCTCGTCGAGGAAAAACTGTGACGGCAGAGCAGCGAAATGCGCTGGCGTTTTTCATGCTGCATCTCGGACAAGCAGAACACCTCGGTGGTTTATGTGTCGAGCTTGATGCAACGCCGCAAAATAAAGGATACGTGGAGCTGCTTAGGGAAGCAGAGCTGCTAACAGACGGCAGCAGCAAAATTGCTGATGAACCCAACAACCTTTCTGTCGCTCCGACGCCCTTTATTCTTGACGTAAGCGAACCGAAAAAGCTGAGAATTTATTCCCGCCGCAACTTTTGCTCTGAAAGCCGTTTGGCTGCGGGAATTCACGGTATGTGCTCTGCAAGCGCCAGCGAAGTCAACGAGGTAAAAGAGGCCTTGGGACAGCTAGAACAGACGTTAAAGAATGCACGAGAAAAGGGCGACAAGAAAGCCTACTCTTTAAATCCCCTACAGCTGAAAGCAGCCGAACTTGCGGTTTCGGAAAAATTCTCCGTCATTTGCGGCGGTCCCGGTACCGGCAAAACAACTACCGTTGTGAAGTTCATCGAAGCCTTTTTGGAGATTCATCCGAAGGGCATCATTCAAATGTGCGCACCAACCGGGAAAGCCACAAGCCGCCTCCTTGAATCCGTAAAAAATCAGGCGGATGCCGGTCCAACCTCTGCTCCTTACTATCCCGAGGTTCGCAAAGCTCTTGCCGAAGACAGGCTGACCTCTTTAACGATCCATAAATTACTGGTTACGGATTTATCCAACGGAAAACGGCCGTCTGCGGATAATCCGATTGAAGCAGATTTGCTAATCGTGGATGAGAGTTCAATGATTGACTCGGCCTTGGCTTTGAAGCTTGTCAGAGCAATTGACCCGGCCAGAACTCAAACAGTGTTCTTAGGCGACAAGCATCAGCTGGCAGCCGTCGGGCCGGGTTCGGTATTTGCGGATATCTCTGATAATTCAGGAGTTTTAAAAGGGCACATCGTTGAATTAAAAGAGAGCATTCGCTTCAATGACAAATCCGCTATCGGCAGGTTAGCTCAGTGCATGCTCGCGCTCGAAGAAAAGAAAGATCCCGACCTTTCCAGCTTTATTTCGCAAGTTGAATATACGGACGATCGTCCCTTCGAAGGATTTAAGGATACCGGCGTGTTTTTCAAATCTGCAGGAAGAAATCTTCCTCTGCGGGCTCAGAATTGGTTAGAAGAAAAACTCGATACCTACTGCAAAGCAGTCCAAAACTTAAACCTGACTTTAACTTCGAATGATAAAAACGAAGTAGATCCCAGATCAGCCAGCTTCGAAAACCTTCCTAGTGATGTACAACAAGCTCTTGAAGAGGTTTGGAACGAGTTGAGTACCTTCCGGCCCTTATGCGCACAGCGTGAAGGTCCCACAGGCGTCAACGCCGTCAATGACTTTTGCGAAGATTTTGTTAAATCGGCATTTAAAGTCCCATCCGCCGATGACATGTACAACGGCAAGGTCATCATTGTTCGTCAAAACGACTCCGGTCTCGGTGTTGCCAACGGCGACGTGGCTATTATTTTCGGCTTGAAGACAGCTGATTCCGACAAACCGACGTGGTATGCATTCATCGGTGATCTGAAGAAAATCGTTCCGGCTCAGCTGCTGCCAAAATATGACACTGCCTTTGCCATCACTATTCACCAATCGCAGGGTTCCGGCTTCCGTGATGTCGCCATCTTCCTGCCGACGCTGAGCGCCGGAAGTGATGCTGCCTCGTTATGCACGCGCGAACTTCTTTATACCGGCATTACTCGTTCGGAAAAAACGTGCCAGATTTTCGGGGCTAAGGATGTTCTGGGCATGTCTTTAAAGACCGTCACGCAACGCAGCGGAGGACTGCCTCAGCGGCTTAAAGAGCGCTTCAGCGAACAAGGTTAATTTTTAGTTCTCCTTGAGAGAAGAAGCCGAGCCGGTTAATCAAATCTAAACGGCTCTTCTCTTTCTACACCATGACAGATAAGAAATCAGGTTCTCAAAAACAAGAGCTCCGTCCAAATACTAAAGAGCAGATGCTCAAGCGCTTTAAAGAAAATTTAAGCACCTTCAAAAAGACTTTTGATTATCTAAAAGACAAATGAGTACGCCATTAGATATTGATGCGGTTGTCTTGATCAATGAGGCTCTCTCCGGTAATCGCTGCTCAGAAGAAGGAAGACAGCGAGTCGGCGGATGTCTGTCCAGCTATTCCTATTACGGCACCGTCTCAGAGCAGATAACCAGCATCGTTGTCAGCCTCCTCAAAGGTCACTTCTTCCAGGACGGCAACAAAAGAACGGCGCTGGCGGTCTACTTAGATTTGTGTCAAAACAACGGAATCCAGATCATATCTGATCAAGATCGCTTAGGAGACGTTTTTATAGACATCGCAGCCACCCAGCGAGACATCACGGAAAACGCTCGGTTACTCTTTCCGGATTGAAAAGAGAAATTCGTTCTCAAGCTCGGCCTATGCACGATACTTGTTCAATAGTTGCTCAATCTTTGCGCGATTCTTGTTCAATTTCTACTCAATTCCAAAAAATAGGTACTTTATTTGACATCAAGAACGCTTAGCCCCAGTAGGAAAAGTCTGTTTAATCCGATCGTTTAGAGATAAAAATCCCCTCTAAATTTTTATTTTATCTTTAGCGAAATTTCGCTGAAAAAACTGCTGTCATTTTCGAAATAAAAGATGAAGTGGCTCCCTCTCAAGCTAGGCCGACTCACAATACTTGTTCAATCTTGTTCAATTTCTGCTCAATCCTCAAAATAGAGGTTTTCTTTGACAGCCAGAACTCTCTGATCAACCAGCAAGGCCTTCTTTAAATCCTTCCTTAAAAGATAAAAGTCCCCTCTGAATTTTTATTTCGTCTTTCGCTGAATCTCGCTAACAGCGCCTAGAACTTCTCTCCGTATCTAGGCGCCTCTGTCGACCTTGTACGAACTTCTTGATCGTTACTTCAAGGAGTCGAAATTTGGAACTGCTTCCAGCAAACGGCAGGTGTAAGGATCTTTCGGACGATTAAGGATTTCTTCCGCCGATCCCGCCTCTACCACTTCTCCGGACTTCATCACAATAACTTCGTCAGCGAGATAACGCACAACACCGAAGTTATGAGTGATGAACAAGTACGAGATATCGCGGCTTCTTTGGATTTCGTTCAGAAGGTTCAGGATTTGAGCCTGCACCGAAACATCCAAAGCCGAAGTCGGTTCGTCACAAATCAGAAGTTTGGGTTCAACCACCAACGCACGAGCAATCGCCAAGCGCTGTCTTTGACCGCCCGAGAACTCATGCGGATACCGATTCAATGAATCGGAACGAAGTCCGCAAAGACCGATGACACCTTCAATTCTGCCGAGCGCTTCACTTGCAGGAATATCAGGATGCAGACTTTCCAGGCCCTCAAGCAGAATTTCCTTAACGCGCATTCTTGGATTCAAACTGGAGAACGGGTCTTGGAAAATAACCTGCATATCGACGCGGGCTTGTCGAAGTTCGGGACCGTTCAAGCTGCCTAAGTCCTTTCCATTTAAGAGCGCAGAACCCGTGATTTTTGCCTGCTGTCGCAGAAGCTGGAGAATGCCTCGGGCAACGGTGGTTTTGCCGCTGCCGCTTTCTCCGATCAGCGCTGTGGTCAATCCTCTGAGCACATCAAAGGAAACATTGTTGACGGCTTTGGCGTACTCCGTCGGATGCAGAAATCCGCCGCGAATCGGGAACCAAACGCTGTAATCTTTGACTTCCAAAATACGAGGCACATTCTTCTGCTCCCTTTCGACAACCACGTCACTTCGCGGAAGCTCAACCGGATCATTTTCAGGGAACAGACAGCGAACTTTTCGTCCGCCAATCTCCTGTAAGGCAACTTTATGCTCAGAGCATTCCGGGCGCGCCTTTTTGCAGCGTTCGGCAAATCGGCACCCGTGGAACTCTCGGTTCAGGCGAGGAACCATGCCCGGAATCGCTTCAAGCATCTGGCTCTTTTGCTTTCCTTCAGGCAGTGCCTTTAACAGGTTGCGCGCATAAGGGTGCAATGGTTTGGAGAAGAACTCACGCGCCGATGCCTCTTCCACTAACTCACCGGCATACATCAGCCCCACTCTGTCAGCGACCTGTGCTACCACAGCCAAATCATGAGTAATCAGCAGAATGCCGATGTTTTCGGTTTCCTTGAGCTGCTTTAAAAGATCAAGAATCTGAGCCTGAACGGAAACGTCCAGCGCCGTTGTCGGTTCGTCTGCAATGAGGTAGTTCGGCTCGGCCGCCAGCGCGATAGCAATCATCACACGCTGTTTTTGGCCGCCGGAGAGCTCAAACGGGAATGATTTCATTCTGCGTTCAGGCTCGGGAATTCCGACTTTTTTCAGCCAGTCGAGTGCCTTTGCTCGCGCTTCATCGCCGCGCAGCGGAGTATGAAGCAGAATCGTCTCGACAATTTGATCCCCGACGGTCATCACCGGATTTAACGACGTCGCCGGTTCTTGGAAAATCAGACTGATCTTGGAGGAACGAATATTGCGCATTGCCGCTTCCGGCAGACCCATGATTTCCGTTCCGTCAACGGTAACAACACCGCTCGAGACTCGTCCGGAGCTTGGCAGAAGTCTCAATAGAGAAAACGCCGTCATTGATTTGCCGCATCCGGATTCTCCGACTAAGGCGCAGATTTCTCCTCGATTCAACGTCAGACTCAGGCCGTCTACGACGCGAACCGTATCCTCGGAAGTGAGGATTTCAGTCACCATATTAGAGATCTGAAGCATTATTCCTTCCTCCCGATTTTGAGGACCAATCTCGGGTCGAACGCTTCCCGAACGGCTGATGCAAATAAGTTTGCAGACAACACAAGTGTGAGCATGAAAGTGAAAGCCGCGCAGAGGTTCCACCAAACAACCGGAGTGCGGGAAAGTTCAAGACGCCCGGCATTAATCATGGAGCCAAAACTGTGCGTTGTCGGATCAACGCCGACACCAACGTACGAAAGCACAGCTTCGTAAAGAACAATGCCGGAGAAATCCAACACCGCCACAATCAAAATGATGTGGATGACATTCGGCAGAACATGACGCTTCATGATTTTGAACGGTCCCAAACCGAAGGCACGAGCCGCTTGAATGTAATCAAGCTGAGAAATCTTCAGAGTCTCGGCGCGCAGCAGACGGGCGAGCGTGGCCCATCCCGTCAGACCGATGATGATCGAAAGCATGAATAGACGAAGGTCTGCTCTCTCAATGCCGGTTGCATACATGCCGGGATGAGAGTCAATAAAAACCTGGATCATCAGCACCGAGGCCGCAATAAGAAGAACGCTCGGGATCGAAGACAACGTGGTGTAGAGGTACTGAATCAAGTCGTCCACCCAGCCTTTGAAGAAGCCTGCACAGATTCCCAGCACCACGGCAAAAGGAAGCGTTGTCAAAGTCGCCAGTGTTCCGATCACAAGGGCGGTACGCACGGACTTAAAGGCTTGATAAAGAACATCGTTTCCTGTTTGATCCGTCCCCATCACGTGATAGTACGGCCAGAGCGCGCCGATCAGGCACCCGAGAACTATTAAGACAGAACATGTCGTCAGAATCGCTTCATAAGGAACCTCGTCGCGGCGCTTAAATAAAGTGCGCACTTCTTCCTTAAATGAGCGGCCTTTAGAACGGGAAATCAATCCGACCGTTAAGAACCACAGCAAAGCGCTAAGCGCCAGCCCCGCGCCTAAGCCACTGGCAGACTTAATAATGACGTCTTCTGCCCAATCAGCTCGAGCTTTAAGATGCGCGCCGCCGGCTTTCAGCGGTTCGTAATCACGTACAGGTTTGCCGTCTTCAAAGCGGGAAATTTTCTCAAAGGTCTGAGTCGCCAGCGGCATCGAATAAGACTTCTCTTCCGCCGAAGACGCTTTGCCGAGCGCTTTATCCAGAAGGGAATAGGCTTTGACGTCATAGATCGCGCGGCCGTCCTGAACATCAATGACGGGACGGAAGTGCACCGAATCTACGACGGAGAGCAGAAGAAAGAAACACAGCAGCGAAAGCGAGCACAGCGAGGCGCCGGAACTCACAACATAACGCCAGCGTGCTTTGAGCTCTTCGGAGCGGGCAACATGAATCAGATAAAACGTCAGTGCCGCAAGAAGAACAACAACCACGATATCCGTCGGAAGCAAAACAAATTTAGGCATCATTTCAAACGGATCCTCGGGTCGGCAATCGTATAAGCCACGTCAGTCAGATGACATACAAGACTGTTCCTACAAAAACCATCGTACGGACAATCGCGAAGTCCTGAGCATTGATCGCATCAATCGTGAAGCTTCCTAAGCCCGGAATGCCGAAGAAGCTCTCCATCACTAAGGAGCCTAAAAACAGCATCGGGAGCACGGCAACCGTTGAAGTCAGAATCGGCAGGCTGGCGTTGCGCAGCACGTGTTTAAAGAGAACTGCCGTTTCGCTCAGGCCCTTTGCTCGAGCGGTGCGAACGTAATCCTTGTTGATTTCTTCCAGGAACATCGATCGATACAGCAGCGCGTCTCCGCCGATACGCGAGAAAACGCCGATCGCAATCGGAAGAATCAGGAACGAAATCATGGCCGTTCCCGTCTCAAAGCCTGAGATCGGAACAAGCCGCAGGACTTTGGAGAAAAGCCACTGCCCGAAAATAATGTAGAAAAGTGACGAGACCGACATCATGACAATGGCAAAGACCACGCCTCCGATTTCAAGCTTCGTGTGCCGGAAAAACACTAAACCTAAAGAAAACACAACAATCACAAAGACGCCAAGCAAAAAGGTCGGAAATGCCAAAGCAACCGAGGGCCACATTCGGTTTTTGATTTCATAGGCAATGTCGCGTCCTGCGTCTGACGCGCCGAGGTCTCCTACCATGAGACGCGCACTGTGCTGCCAAAAAATCGTATCGGTAAGCTTATCCGAGCCTTCGGCCTTCTCATTCCAAAGCAGCGGCTTATCGTAGCCGTGCTCTTCTTTCCAGTTCTGGATCGCTTCAGCGGTCACGCGTTTGCCGCCGATATTGAGGCGAGCCATATCGTCCGGCGTGTTGACCGTAAAGAACAGCATAAAGGTCAGAAGATTGACGCCGATCAGGATCAGGAAGCCGTAGCCGATGCGTCTTAAAAGATAACGAATCATTTGACTTGCTCCTCTGTGGTGCGTGCGGTCATTCTTTCCCGCTTCCTATGAAGGGCCACGGCCGGAATAGTCACCAAGGCCGACAGCAGAACAAAAACCAGCAGCGGCCAGTAAATCGGTTTGTTCCATTCTTTAATGGCCTTTACACGCGTCTCAGGATCGAGCCTCAGATACTGAATGTGATTGCGCACAACTTGCGTGGGTTTGCCGTTGTGCACCCACTGATGGAACGCTGCGGAGCTTGTCGGAAAGTATCCGAATGTCCAAGGTGCGTCTTCCTGGACGATCTTGATCAGTTCGTTGATGGCCTCGGCCTTAGCCGGACCCTCGTCCATATAACGCATTCGGCTGAAGAGTTCGTCGTACTTCGGATTTTGATAGTTCGCCGCGTTTTCTCCGGAGCCGCCGGTCTTGGACTTTGCGTTTGGACCGCAAAGAAGGAACAGGAAATTTTCTGCATCCGGGTAGTCGGCAAGCCAGCCCCATAGGAAGAGCTGGTGATTGCCGGAAATCACTTTATCCTGGAAACGGTTGTAGTCCGTACCCCGGATATCGAGCTGAATGCCGATCTTGGCAAACTGCTTCTGGTACCAGTCGAGCACAGCCTTCGTTGAAGGAGACGCTGTCGCCTGGAAGTCGAGATTCAAGACTAAAGGCTCGCCGGTTTTTGCATCACGGCCGCCGGGGTAGCCTGCTTCAGCTAAGAGTTTCTTGGCTTCTTCAATGGATTTGCGGCGGACGAGTCCGTCTTCGGTCTTTTCGTAAACGATCGGGTTAAAGGCCGCAGCGCCGTCCTCTCGATATCCGAAAAGTCCCGGCGGCAGGGGTCCATGCGCGGGAGACGCCAGCCCTTTCTCAAAGATCTGGATATATTCTTCCCAGTCCATGGCAATAGAAATCGCCTGACGAAGCTTCTTGTTGCGCTCGCGCTCTTCGGGCGTCTTGCCTTCTCCTACGACCGGATCCATCCAGTTAAAGCCGAAGTACGTGTTTTGCGCTTCTATGGTCTGCGGAAACTGCAGTTTCTTTTCTTTGTACTCTTTCTCTTTTTCCGCGCTGTCCGCCATGCCGATCAAGAAGCCCTGACCGTTGTCGAGGCGTTCAATCTGCGGAGAGTCGTAGTAGCCCTGCAAGAACTTCGTGCGTAGCGGCACGCTTTCTTTTTCTGCCGTGATTTCAATCCGATCAATGAAAGGCAGCGGTTTTCCGCAGTCTTTTAAAAAGCCTTTTGCTTCGTCTCCGGGTTCACCCGTGCACGGATAGAGCTCCGTCTTTCGGAAATTCGGATTGCGCTCCATGACATGTTTGCGGTTTTCAATCGATTCCACCAGCATGTAAGGACCGGTGCCTACAGGCCAATAGTTCAAAGACAAGTTATTCTTGGCCATACCCTTCTGGGCGTAGAAGGCTTCTGCTTCCCACGGAACCGGCGCAAAGAAAGTCATTGCCAGCCAGTTGGGGAACTGGGGATACTTTCCTTTGACTTCGAGCCGCAGTGTGTGCTTATCCGGCGCCGATACGCCCTTGAGTTCAAACTTCCGTAAATCTAAGAACGGTAAGTCTCGATCGGAAGGTTTGAGGTCAGCGCGAAGACGCTTATCTTCCGCGCGCACCTGAACGGCAAAGTCTTTTAAGCCCGGAAGATAGTTCACCATCGTTCCGTAGACCGGAGCAATGATGCGGGGATTAGCCATCCGCTTGATCGAGTAAACGAAGTCCTCGGCGGTCAGTTCACGCGTACCTTTCTGCGGCAAATCCATCGGATTGTGCAGTTGGTCGATGACTTCAGGCGCTAAAGCGTGATTGACGTACTCGCCTTTCTCATTTTTAGCGAAGGCCGGATGAGGGGCAAACAAAATGCCCTTCTTAATCGGGATCTCGTAAACGCTCAGCGCAATCTCTTCCGCTGATGCAGTCTCCGGAAGAACCTTTCCGTCTTTATCCAAATAAACTGGCTTGACCACCTCAGCGGCAGAGCGAGGGATCAGACGATACGGCCGCTCTAAGAAGTGATATTGATAAAGCGGTTCATAGATACTATAGGTGTAAGGCGTCTCATCTGAAGAGTAAGAACTCGTCGGATCTAAATGCTTCGGACTGCGGCCTGAGAATGGCGTATAGAGCGTGTTGGAGGCAAGCTCTTTTTCCGTGTGAACGGAGTTCGGAATTTCTTTGCAG
>ENA-OPAV01002093-OPAV01002093.1-human-gut-metagenome-genome-assembly--contig:-NODE-2093-length-12006-cov-2.337127_pt1 | contig 12006 bp, 5 predicted proteins | sample MGYA00241056_ERZ501428 | MGnify/ENA primary metagenome ERZ501428 (study PRJEB25962, sample SAMEA2042621) | human gut metagenome | biome: human gut; feature: human-associated habitat; material: faeces... | reverse complement strand
ACAAACAGGCACCCGCCCCTTTTCGGAACGGATGCCGTTGTTTTGTCTTTTTTACAGCTTAGTCTTCTTTTTCTTCCGGTCTTTTCTTTCTTTTAAAGATTGCAAGACCTGCGGCACTTAAGGAAGCAAAGAATGCTGCTGCCCACATGCCCATTGCGGAAGCATCCGCTGTCTTTACGCCGCTGTTGCTGTTGTCTGCCGTATTGACTGAGCCGCCTGCCGTATTTGAATTACCGCCTGCTGCCGAACCGTTGTCGGTTGTGCCTGCATTGCCGCTGTTATTATTACCACTGTTGTTACCATTGTTATCAATATTGTTATTATTTTTATTGCCGTTATCTGTTGATGCCTTTTCAACAAGTGCATAATAGCTGAAGCCCTTTGTTGTCACAACATAATAGCCGTTTTCTACACTGCCCTTAATAAGGGTCTTTGAACCGTCATCATTGATACGGTATAAAACAACGTTGTCTGCATTCATGCCTGCCGGAATGAGATACTTCACAACAACACTGCCGTCTGGCTCAACTTCCTGTCCGTCCTTTTCAAAATGAACTTCATACAGTTCAAAGCTGCTGCCGACATCTGCAAGTGCATTTGCCGCCTTTGTATATTCTGTTCCTGCACTGACCTTTGTTACCTTTAACTCAGAGCCTACCGGAAGGACACCTTCTGCGGCTGATACATGAACGCCTGTCTTTTCATCCGTCACATCAACTGCCGGTGACTTTTCTTCTGTCTGGTCTTCTGCCGGTACAAGAGAAGTATCGCTTGTTGCTGTCAGTGCTGACCAGTCGAATCTTAATCTCGCACTCATCATGGTGTCGCCCATTGGTGTATCCGGTACTTTAAAGCTTACATCTGCATAAGTAATATCTGCAACAGATGGCTGTGCACCTTCAGGAAGTTCAAATGTTACCAGTCTGATTGCATCGACTTCATTTCCTGCGGAAGTTGTAATCTTTTCTGTCTTGTCGATTGTAACGGTTACGCCCTCTACCTCAAATGCCGTAACGGCGCTGTAGATTGATGTTACGGTTACCGGATTCATGGCAATCTGAACTTTTACAACCTTGCCATCCTTTACGGTGATTAAAGCACTGCTGTTCTTTTCAAATGCCGCATTACCCATAGAAGCCTTATCGGATACCGCATTCCACAATGCAATCGGTACATAGTAGTTACCGTCAGCAATTTTATTGTCAGAAGGGTCCGGTGTTGGTGCCGGGTCCGGTTCTGCTGTCTTTACCGCATTTGCATAATCCAGTGCCAGATAAGCATCCGGGCTGTAATTCATCGCATCGACAAACATGTTGACATAAACACCGTCATAGCTGTTGTCCGGCAGTGTAAATGTAATCTGTGTCACTCTGCCTTCTTCGTCTGTTGTGTACTGTGCATCTACAGTCTTACCATCTGCTGACGTTCCCTGATAAATCTTCCAGTTGCTTGCGTAAGCTGTCAGTCCCGCAAAGGATACGGACTGTAAATCTACGGTTACAGCTGCTGTTCCGTCTGCCGCAACAGTCATCTGTGCACTCTTAATGCAGCCTGCCGCCATAGAATCCTGTGAAACATTTCCGGCATTCTTTAAGCTTGCAGGGATTGAATAAGTACCTGCTGTCAGAGTGGTCTTTGCTGAACCGAAAGTTGTTTCCTTTGTTGTATCATCGGACTTATTATTATCAGATGATGTCTTTGTTAAGCTGTCCCAGTAAACCTTTACGAAGCAGTCTGCGCTGAAACGTCCCTGCTTGAAGTCAATGCCTGAAACGAAGCCGTTTAAATTCTTCATTGCCGGTACATAGATATCTGCATTGGTGTTGTAGATTGCCGCAAAATCACCTTCTAACGGGAAGGAAACCTTTGTTACAACCTTTTCATCTTCACCGAATACATCATCGCTGTATTGAATGTCATTCATTTCGACCGCAGCTTCCTTTAAGCTCTTAGAAGTATCATTGCCTTCATAGTAGCCGTTGAAGCCATAGATATATAACGGTTCTTTTGATGTTCCGTTAATAATGTCTGTTACGAGTGTCATGTTGCCATCTTTGTCAACAACAATCTTTGCCTTTGTCTTGTCATTTTCCACAAGACTGTGCTTTACTTTATCTGTGTAGTATGCAATGTCTACGCTGTATTCGCCTTCTGCAAGCTTTTCTGTCGGAAGGTTAATGACTTCTTCTTCCTGCTTTAATTCGAGTGCATTTAAAATCGCATCGCGGATTGCATTGGATGAATACGTTGCGCCTGAAACCGCATCAACACCTGTGATTTCCTTTACATCGGTTGCGGACTTATTGATGTAGCTGCCCTTTAAGCCGTTGACTGCCTTTTCAAGCATCATCTTATTGGTTTCAGCATAAGTTCCCGCAAAATTTGCACCTGTTACTTCAATGTCTGTGATAACATCATCTGTAACTGTTACGTTGACAGTAACATCATATTCACCGAACTGTGAAATATGGGCTGTACCTGTCTTTACAACCGGTGTGTTGTCTTCATTTTTTGCTGTCAGCTTTAACTTTAAGTTCGTATTCTTTGACATACCGTCGATAAAGCCTGTCAGATAAATTTCATTGTTGTCTGTCAGGTCGAAATAGTCCGGTACATCTACAACTGCCTTACCCGGATATACGAGTGCATTTTCAAGGTCTGTTGTTGTGGACGTTGCGCTAAATTCTGTTCCGTCTGTTGTGTAGTATACATATCCTCTGCTGTCTGTTACTTCTACAGGTGTCTTATCATATGCCACGCTGTCTGCTTCGGAATTAATCTTGTCTGTATACCAGTCGCTGTAAATTGCTGACTTTAAGCCGCTTGTATCATTCTTTGAGATTGCCTTAAATGCATTTTCCATGCTGTCTGCATTGTATACACGAAGGCTTCCCATATGTCCGTGTAAGCCGAATACGATTGTTTCGCCTAAGTCAAATACGAGCTGTCTGCTTCCGTCTGCCTTTGTTACCAGTGTTGCACTCTTGATTGCATCAATGTTTGCAGGCGGTGTCTTTGTGGCACCCGGTTCGCACGCTGTATAAACAGATACGTCTAATGCCTGTGTTGTTTCTTCTCCCTGGTCTGTATCACCGACTTTTTCAATCGTTGAGAAGTCCATACGGAACAATACTTCTGAAATGTAAGCCATTTCTGTGATGTATGTTGTAAATAACACGTTCTGGTTTGCATAATCCGCATCGTTTTTAATGTAATTGATACCGGAGAATGTCAGGTTAAACGGTGCTACCTTACTGCTTGTTGAAGAAGCAAGCTTATCCAATGCAACGGATTCTACATTTTCACTGTTATAGAAGCCGCCGACCTGCTTACTTCCCTGCATAACCTTTGTAAAGTAGAAATCACCTGTGTTTTCTGTCTTTACGTTGGTTGACGGGTTAATCTTACCGGTCTTTGTAACGGTTGGTGAAATGGTGTATACCTTTGTATAATTTTCATACTTTTCGGCATAGTCGCTGGATTCTACAACGCCTGCATCATCTGCACCCTTAATCTTGCCGTTGTCGTTGGCATCCGGTGTCGGTGTGGACTTAATCCAGAGTTCGCCGCCGCCTGCGTATCCAATCGGACTCTTTACACCCGGCATTTCATAATCGTCTACTGTTACATTGCCTTCTGCATCAACGCTTACGGTTATGTCTGTGTACTGTTCTTCATAGCCCATTGCACCTTCGATTTTGTCGGTGTCAATGTAATAGGTACTGCCGAATACTGCCTGCATTTTGTATGTACCCTCTTTTAAAGAACCGTCTTCGTTGTAGTAGCTGCTGACGTCTTTGAAGTTTGCCGTAACGGTTACAGCTTCTTCCGGCATGGTAAATGTATACTCATGGGCATTTGTTCCATTAATTGCTTCTGTTGTTGTGGCCTCAACCGTCTTGCCGCTTGCTGTTGTCACGGTTACACTGTCCATTGTGTAATACTTTAAGCGGTCCGGTGTTACGGTAACGGTTACGGTTTCGCCTGATTTTGCCTTATCGGAAGACTTTGTTTCAGCCGTTAATACGCTGACTGTACCTTCGCCGTTGGTTTCTGCCGTAATTGCATAAGAGTCTTGTGCATACTCTGTGCTTACGGTTACTGCGGACTTCGGCATTGTGAAGCTGTAGCTTCCGTCACCGTTGTCTGTTACGTCAACTTTCTTTCCGTCTGCTGTTTCTACGGAAATGCTCTTGACCTTGCAGAATGACTTCGGTGCTGTGTATACAGTTACCTTACTGCCTTCTGCGGCTTCTTCGTCAACTGTTGTTTCGCCGTATTCACTGCCTGTTACGTTTGAAGTGATTGCATATTTCTGTGAAACAACCGTTTCTTCGGCTGCCTTTAATACCGGTCTGCCTGTTGTCTTGTCTGTTTCCCACTTGCAATACTTGTTATCCTCTGTCTGGTTCTCATCAACCCAGCTGTTTAAGTATGTAACCAGTGCAATCCTGCCGACCTTGTTGGTTGTGCCGTCAACTGCCATTAAGTTGTCGTTTTCATAACCCTCGCCTGTTACCGGTGTGATGTATGAGAAGTTCTGATTGAGAGAATCCAGATTATCTCCTGTAACAGTCTTTGCAATTCCGTAAATTTGTGCATTTTCAGGGAAATTATTTAATGTTGTGCCTGTATAACAGTTTGCAGTCTTATCTTTTGCCTGTAAAGTAGAGTCCACACCGTAATAAGATACATTTGCCGGATTTGCATTTTCACCCATGGTAATCTCTGAAATATCATAGCTGTTGACTGCTCTGTCTGAAAGTCCATAATATGAATAATATCCGGTTAAATTTACATTTTCCAGTGTTGTCTTGCCGGTTACCGCACTGTTTACAATTTGTGTTGCACTATTTGTAATAGGGTAATGCAATACCGTACCGCCTGTCGCACCGTCAATGGTCACATTCATATTGTTTACGACCTTGTTGTAAGAACCGCCGCCATAAGCAATACCGCCTAAATAGCAGAATGTGCCTGCAACGGTATGGACTTTTTGTGTTCCTTCAAATGTCAGGTCGTTGATAGTGACATCTGTGAAACTGCCTATCTGTGCGATAAATGCACTTGAATATACCCATGAACTTGATGTTGTTCCTGTCATGCCTTCTACATTCAGTCCCTTAATGGTATGTCCGTTTCCGTTAAAGGTTACTGTATTATTGTAATTTGTATATGTCATCGGCACCCATGTATATGCGCTCATATCAATATCTTTTACAATATTAATGGTTTTATCCGTAAGTGCGCTTGGATTATCACGCATTAATTTACCGACAGCCGCAAGGTCTGCCGCATCGGATACAATCAGTGTGCTTGATGTTGCCGCATATACATCTGTATCATAACGTCCTTCTTCAAACCAGTTGTCCGGTGCAATTACCGATACTGTCACTGCGCCTGCCGGCATTGTAAAGCTCGTTGCAGAGTTTCTTATATATTCGACACTGCCGTCTTCCTTAATCACTTTGATAAATAAAACCTTTTTTGCTTCGTCTGTCAAAGTAATTGTGACATTCTCACCTTCTCTTGCCTCTGTTTTATCCAGTGCAATATAAGACTTTGCTTCATCTGCAACGGTAACAGCCTTTAATTCTTTCTGTGTAATTGCAGAACTGTCAAAGCTTGTTGTGACACCCTTTTCAGGCATTGTGAATGTAAATTTTGCAGAAGATGTTGTGTTTCCTGCATCTGCTGTTACGGTTACTTCGTTGCCGTCTGCGTCTGTTACCTTTGGCAGTGTTGTACCGTCATAGTAATATCCGTCTGCTGTATTTGTGGAAAGCAGTAATGTTACGGTATCGCCTTCTGCCGCAAGTTCACCGTTTGATACGGTAAAATCGGCACCTTCAATATTTGCAGACTGGTTTGTAATGTTATACGCATCTGTTTCAACGAAGTCTACTCTTAAAGTAACGGCTACCGGGAATTTCTTTGCTACGGTATATGTTGCTTTTCCGCTTGCAAGTGATGATAATTCTCCCGGCTTTACTGTTGTATTTCCCTGTGTACCGGTTACGGTTACTGTATGCTTATAATACTTGCCGTCGATAATGCTGTCTGCTACAACATTCATATTACCACTCATCATCTGTCGGCTGCTGTAACTTACATGGCTTGCAAATTTACTGTCGTCATTGGTTTCTAATGTAATTGCACAATAACGATTACTCTTTTCTGTGATTGTAACCTTTTTCTCCGGCATTACAAAGGTGTATACCTGTACAATCTTATTTTCGTCTTCATCAATCACTGTACTTTCAAGTGTTGTATCAATACCGGTTCCGTCTTCATCTGCAACAGTCGGCACATAATTTCTTGTTGAACTGTCACTTGTTGATGTAATCTTTACGGTTTCACCCGGCTTTGCACCATACTTATCTACACTTAAATATTCACCTGTTGATTTTATCTCATACTGTCCTTCTTCCAGAACCGGTGCAAACTGCACATATATCATAAATGTTCCTACTGAGCCGTAAGCATATGCATCGTCAGGAATTGTGCATGTATACTGGTTATCTTTGCCGTCTACCTTTGTAATCTTTAAGTCCGGTGTTGTAAAGCTTGCTGACATGTACATAACAGAATCTAATGCCCAGCCGTCCTCCGGTACAGCTTCAAATGTAATTGTGCTGTCTTTTTCAGCCGTGTATACTTTTTCACCATCATCACCGGTGCTTTCTGTCACACCTGAGATTAATTTGATACTTCCCTTTCCGTATGAAACACCCGGTGTAACTGTGTAGGTTACTTTTTCTGTGCTTTCTGCATCTGCTGTTACGAGATTTTCCTCTGCCGGTGCAGCTGTTTCAAAGCCGTCCGCTTCTGTTGTCTGTGCCTGCTGTACTGCCTGTGCAAATGTCTGCTCCGGGCTTGCCGCCAATACATTGTACGGCATACTGCTCATTGTCATTGCGACTGCTAATGAAGCAGATAATAACTTAAAGCTGGTCTTTCTCATTTTTCTTTCCTTTCTGCTTTGTCCCTGTTTACTTGTTTCTATCGTGCCCTGTTGATTTTATGAATGTACTAATGTTTTTGTTTTATTTTTTGTCTTGTTTTTTGTTTTATGGCATAGTTTCGTTTTGGTAACTTCCATTAGTCTTATCTAACCGTGGCACTTAAAAAAATAGGCTTCAAAGCCTATCTTTCGTTTGCAGTGGCAGTGTACCACAGACATTTGTTTTTGGCAAGCAGACATTTTTGTTGCAAACCTGCAACAAACAACGGTATTTTTTACCTGTTTTCTTTAACAATCCCTTTGATTTCCTGCTTTCCCAATTTGTTGCGCAAGTGCAACAAAAAAGTCTTATTGATAAATTTTATTGTTTAAAATGAGATTTTTCCAGACTGTTTTTGCAAAATCCCTACTTTGATACTAGGAAAATAGAGATTTAAGAGTTGGGCGGCTTTTTTGTTTCAGATAAGCCGCCTGTTACTTTGATAAAATGCTTTATTTTTCCTATTCATCTTCACGCTCGACTGCCTGCGACAACTTTTGCACCGTTTCTTCCGGCAGTTCCGTCAGGTCTGCCACATATGCAACGCTGTTCCCTGCCTGCAATAATTTTGCGGCTAACTGCATTTTGGCTTTTTTCATTCCGGTGATTTCGCCTTCGGCACGTCCCTCGCGACGTCCTTCATCTCGTCCTTCGGCACGACCGCGGTTTAATATATCCTTTGCTTCATACTCTAATACTTTTCCACCCATACTCTCTCCAACTCCTTTCCTGACCTTTTCATATTTTGCCGCCAGATGTTTTATTACTGTATCTGACATTTCAAGAATTGTAACCTTTTCGTATTCGTTTAAATCACCGTTCTTACGGTCTTCTTCCAGACGGTTTACTATCGCTGTATATTCCTCTTCCAGCTTCGCTAATTTTTCGCTGTTTTCTTCCAGTTCTTTAAAACTCTTTTCATAAACAAAAATATGAAACGGTATCAGAAAGTACAGCTTTTTCTCAAAGATTTCTTCTACTGTATACTGTCTGACTTTTAATACCGGAACGGCATACGATACTTCCCCGCCCGGTGTGCGTATCATTACCGTCATCACCTCCGGCGTATTTTTCGTATGGCGCAAGGCTACGATTGCGGAATCAGGAAAATGAACTACCAGTGCACCCGCTGTAACTTCTCTGTTTTCCAGTGCAAGCTGTGTATCATACTCAAACATACGTACTATCATGCTTCCGTCTTCCGTGCTCTGGCACTCAACATGATAACGCTTTCTTTCTCTACCGAGGATTTCAAAGCTGGAATCCGTAATGCGCTCCTGTTCACTGCCGTCCGGCAGCTTTATAAAGTGCTCGTTTTGAAGCAGATGTATTGTTTCTTTTCCGGTGTAACTTGTGTGAAACAGTTCATTTACAACCGGTATAATCAGTGCCGTACAATCTGTTAACAGGGTACGGAACACATCATCGTAAGGTGTATTTACCATGCTTTCTTCCTTTCTTTTATTATAATAGACTACTTGAACTGCCGGCAAGGATTTTCATGAATTTTCTAAATCTTTTTGGATTTTAAGGGATATTAAACAGATGAACCCATAAAAATGTCAAAAAAAGTGCCTTTTATACACACTCTCCTGTATACAAAAGACACTTTTCCACTAATTTTTTGATTTTTCCTCTTTACTGCACGGTCTGCTGTGCGGCTTCCACCTTCGTCACTTCATTTAATGACTCGTTTTCATGATATGAAAATGTAACAGTATCGCCTGTATTGTACCGTACAATATCCACATTATCCGATAACGGCACATCAAAGATACGCGACTGACCCTCTAAGAGTATATAAAAATGCGAATTGCCGTCCAATACCGTCTGCACCATTTTATCGATTCTACCGGTTATCTGCCTGCTTTCCTTTTTCATTTCTGATTCAGCTTCATCTACAATGCCGCTGTCTACCATCAGCTGACGGTAATTTTTCTCACACTCATTGACTGAATCGCCGATTGCCACCGTCTGATATTTTTCAATATTAAGCATGGCATAAGATTTTACCAGTCCCGAGCTGTCCTTTAATGCCATAAAATATGTCGGCTGTCCGCCCACATTAATAAGCAGTGGAAATGTCGCCTTGTATCCTAAATGCTGGACCTTTCCCTCTGCCGAAGACATCGCCGAATTTTCCTCTGCACCGGAAATCACATAATAGCGCGTTTCCATTGTCCGCTGGTTCATCAACACAAAGCCCACATTGGATTTATCCTGTCCGACTGAGGTAATTCCTGTATACACCCACACATCATCGTCCAGTGCAATATAATTATAGCCGTCTGTCGTTACCAGACAATCCTTCTGGCTTAACACACTGTTAAAATAACCGTGCTTTAACGTACCGTGGTAATCATACAGCGAAATAAGCATATCTGCCGAATACACACGGTCTACCCACTGCGGAACATCTTCCACGGCATAATTTCCCCGGTGACTGCATTACAAAGCACCACCCTGCCAATCGTCACACCGCCAAACAGTCCGATATTATATTTTTTCACCGGACAAATCCAATAAGGTGTACCGCTCTCATCAATTTCAAAGCTGATGTCATCAAACATATAGGTCGGATACGCAAACCTCAGATGTCTGTAAATGTTTCTGCCAAAATGATCGCTCATCGAATAACGGATTTTCTGCTCCAGACGCACGCACTCCGCTTCCTGTGTCGTCATATCAATACGGATATACGCAGGAATTCCATCACTGCGATTGGTAAACCATTTAATCAGGCTGCCGTACTGAAGCGGTGTCACACGCACCGGCTTATTCTGATAGTTAATCTGTGTATACATATCGCTGACTTCAAACTGGGAAACCATATCCACCATTGTTCCCATAACACGGTTGCCTATGGTCGTTGCCGAATCTTTATCCAGCACCGGAATCTGGTCATAGGACACCTCATGAATATCATCGGTAAAGCTTCTGGTTTCCACATTTAACAGTTTCTGGTAAGCCGAAGCATTGACAATTTCAGATGACAGCAGTCCGCCTATTAGAAAAATAACAACCAGTGCCGCTGTAAGTACCGCACATAAATAGAAAAAACGTTCTGCCTTTTTGCTCTTAAATTCAGGCTTTGACTGCTTCCACTGTCTGCCTGCCCATTCCTTGTAGTATTCTGTCATTGTCATACTGCAAAGCCCGACAACACCCGTAAATACCGCCGCCAGCACAATGACAAATATCCAGAAGCCCGGTGCATGGATATTGATTGGCGGAAGCACCACATAATAATAGGCAAATGCAACCAGCAGCACTGCCGCCACTGATAACACCCCTGTAAGTAATTTTGCTTTTTTGCTCATAAACTCCCCTTTTCCTGATATTTTATTTTTCGTCTGTTCTCCGTGCTTTCATATTCTTTATAATCGCATCAAAAATACAGCCTGCCACTTCAAATTTACTCATTTTCGGAAATTCCTTACAATCCGTCTTTGTAATCATCGTAATCACGTTTGTATCCGTTCCAAATCCTGCACCGTCTACTTTCAGATTGTTGGCAATCACCATATCCAGATTTTTCTTTTCCAGCTTCTTTCTGGAATTTTCCAGTACATTCTGCGTTTCCATTGAAAATCCGCACAAAAACGGTTTGTTTTCCATCGCTCCGAGCGTTCCGATAATATCCTTTGTCCGCTCTAAGGCAATGCTCATCTCTCCGTCGCTTTTCTTGATTTTTTCATCACTGACTGATGCCGGTCTGTAATCCGCAACTGCTGCCGCTTTTACAACAATGTCTGATTCCTTTGCCGCCTCTGTAACCGCTTCATACATATCCTGTGCCGATGTAATATGCACCATTTTAACAAACGGCACGTCAGGAAGGTTTGTCGGACCTGCAATCAGTGTCACCTCTGCCCCGCGCAGCATCGCATTTTTCGCCAGCGCATATCCCATTTTTCCTGTTGAATGGTTGGAAATGTAACGCACCGGGTCAATCGCTTCCTGTGTCGGACCTGCGGTAATGCACACGCGGTATCCTTTCATATCCTTTGTCAGGGCAATATCGCGTAAAATGTATTCAAGCAGTTCAGACGGCGCCGGCATTTTTCCCGCACCTGTATCACCGCACGCAAGATACCCGCTTGCCGGTTCTAACACTTCGATGCCAAACCTTCTTAACTTTGCAATATTATCCTGTAGAATCGGATTGTAATACATGTTGGTATTCATTGCCGGAACGACAATTTTTTTGCATGTACACGCCATAAATGTCGTTGTCAGCATATCATCTGCAATGCCGTGTGCCATTTTTGCAATCACATTGGCGGTAGCCGGGGCAATCATAATCAGATCCGCCGCTTTTGCCAGCGAAATATGCTCTACCTGAAACTGGAAATTTCTGTCAAATGTATCGACAACACATTTATTACCGGTTAAAGATTCAAATGTAATCGGATTGATAAAATTGGTCGCATTCTGTGTCATCATGACATCTACATTACATTCCAGCTTTTTTAAGCTGCTGGCAAGTGTCGCAATTTTATACGCTGCAATACTGCCGGTTACGCCAAGCAGTACGTTTTTCCCTTTTAACATAGTCCTCTCCTATTCCACATTTTTATCGTAAATGATTTTTAAACCTTTTAAAAGCAGTTTATCATCTAATATAATTTCATTGTGGCAGTATGGCACGATCACCCTTGCCAGTCCACCGGTTGCAATGACTTTGACCTGTTCCTGTTCTGCACCCGTCATTTTGCACAGTTCTTCACGGATTCTGTCAACCATGCCGTCGATACAGCTTGCATTCCCGTAAACCGCACCGCTCTGCATACACGCAATCGTATTCTTTCCAATCACGGATTTTGGAGCTTCCAGACTGATTCGTGGAAGCTGTGCCGTCCGGGATACCAGTGAATCCACCGATACGCGGATACCCGGAAGAATCGCACCACCCACATAATTTTTCTTGTCGTCAACCGCACTGATGGTCGTTGCCGTTCCCACATCAATAATCAGCACCGGTGCACCATATTCGTGAATA
>ENA-OPAV01002091-OPAV01002091.1-human-gut-metagenome-genome-assembly--contig:-NODE-2091-length-12017-cov-2.239174_pt1 | contig 12017 bp, 9 predicted proteins | sample MGYA00241056_ERZ501428 | MGnify/ENA primary metagenome ERZ501428 (study PRJEB25962, sample SAMEA2042621) | human gut metagenome | biome: human gut; feature: human-associated habitat; material: faeces... | reverse complement strand
TCCCATTGCAGAAAAAGCGGGCACTGCTCCCGGCTTTCCGCCTGCGTAATGCCGCCGTAAGCTCTCGCCTCAATTGTCAGATATCCTTCCACAAAATCAAGAAGCTCGTGATTCCGCTGTAAGGCGCTGATTAATTCTGCAGGATAAAGATTTTCCGTCAGTGCAGCTTTTTCTATATTAGCATCCGCCTGCGGTACACCGACAAGTATTTCTTCTCTTGCCAGAACCGCCGCCGGTTTCCGGCACAGTCCAACAGCCACTATAACTGCTGTCGCACAAACTATACATAATCCTGTTTTCATTTCCGCTCCCTTCCGCAGACCGCTCCCGTCCTGCCTGCCTTTCTCATCCAGCATACCGCCAGTACCCCTGTCAGTAAAAAGCCAAGCATGGAAGGCAGCGCCCTGTATATGGTATTCATTCCGGGCATACCTATAAGCAGCCAGTTGTCCGTTTCCAAGGTATAAGTCCAGATAGCCGGAAAACTCTGGTTTGTATCAATATGCAAAATTTGTCCGTCTCCCGCAAAAATGCTATACAGCGCATGAATCAGTACCGCCGACCAGATAGAACCGCTCTCACAGACAACCAGCGTCAGCACCGTCCCCATCAGAAATGTTCCCAGTATCGTCAGAAGCGCGTCTTTCACATTCAAAAATGACATTGCCATACACTGGATCAGGGTATATGTGAAAACAGATGCCGCTGCCGCGCCTTTTTTTCCAAAACCAGTCTGCAACGCGTGAAAGGCAAGCCCCCGGTAAAGCAACTCCTCCGTCACAGCCGCCCGTATGCCCTGTCCAAAAACATTCGATACGAAAATTCTGGCCAAATCCTGCAGCGTGGGATTTTCGAATGCCAGCGTTCCCTTCACACAAAACAGGTAGAACATATCTACTGCAGCAGGAAGAAGCACGGCGACAATACACCAGCGCCGCAGAAACAGTGGTTTTCTGCAATAGACATCCGCCAGAGAAATCTTCATCACATATTTTGTATAAAGATAAACTGCCGTAAATACGCTCCACAAATTCAGACAATTACCCGCAAGTTCTTTCACAACAAGAGACGTATCCATTCTCCATGCCACTCTGCTGAAAGAAACTGTAAAAATATGAATCAGGAACACTGCCGCCACATGCAGAAGCGCTTTTGCTTTTCTTTGCATAACTCATCCCCGTTTTCGGGCAGATGCAAAAAGCTCCGCCCATTTTCTTTCTTTATTCCGATTTTACTATTGCTGCTTCCGGCTGTCAATCTAATGAGCCGTCTGTAAATTCCGTTTCATCTGTTATGGCAGTCATCCAGCCTGATATTTCACCGGTCTGCTTTTCCATTATTCACGGTGCATCAACTGCGGGAAGAAGTGCATTTACATTGACGGTTGTTTCTGTTCTGGTTGTAAAGCTTCCATCGATTTCTACTCTTTCCACAGTTTCTCTTTCTGTATCTGATACTGCTATCACGTCACCTGCTTTCACAAGACAGGTAAAGTCAACGTATGATGCATCCTCGTTATAGTAGTACGCGTCGTCCACGCGCTCCTGCCGGAAGCTGTAAAACTCTTCTTTCAGATAACCACCCTCTTCCCGCAGAAGGGAAATATCATAAATGCCGGTATCACGCAGCCAGACACCCAGATCTTCCGCCTGGAATGTACCGTCCCCGTTTATCTCTGTAACAATCTTTTTCACATTCCGGTTTTCATAATCCGTGAAAATATCGTTGCGGCACATTTTGTACACATTTCCCCCAATGTTGCGTGCCTTTACCGGCACCGTCAGCACAGCCGCCAGTGCCAGAGCCAGACATATCCTCCTTGCCATCATACTTTTGAAAACTGCTGTTTTTTTCATTTTTACCTTCCCCCTTCCTGTTCTGCTTTCAGCATACCAGAAAATTCTTACTTTCCAAATGAAGATTTCTTACGATTTCTTAACCCGTCTGTCCTCATGTAAACTACCTGCATAAATCCTCTGCTACAGCATAGCTTATACACATTTTTCTCATGCAGTCGCCGCCACCCGTAAATGCAGGCGAGTTTTGGTTTCGGGCATTTCCATTTTTCGGAACACGAAAAAATCCAATGCTCTCAACATGCTAAAGCCCATACCTACAGGACCTGCCACCGGCAGCTCCTTTCGGATGCATGGCAACAAAAACCGGGCGTTTTACCCGGTCTTGTATTTCTGTATGTCGGATTATATTCTATATTTTGTATCAGGGCAGTTTAGCCGGACTGTTGCTATATTTTTACCTTCAGCGCAAGTATTACTGCCGCAAGACACTCTCCCGCCCCAAGGTAAAAGCTTTCAATAAAGCCCTGCAGCGGCTTCTGCTTTTCCGTGAGCAAAAGCAGAAGCAGAGACTGGCGCTCTTTCTGGAGAAAATCGGACCAGAAACCAAAATCTGACCATTTGGTTGGGATCATGTCTGCCGGAAGGCTGATCTGTCCGGCGATCAGCCAGAAAAAAAGCACCGCGCAGACCGCCGTTGCTGCCAGAAGAAAAAGCCCTGCGCGCTCCCGGCGGTATGCCGCAGCAGCCTGCAGGCAGCGCATCAGCAGACGGCAGCCCAAAACAAGCGGGACCAGAAGGACAAGCAGACCCAGGATCCAGCCAAGCGTGTCCATGCGCACAAACTTCCCGTCCAGCGCGTGGCGCGCCATAAAGTCCTGCCGCAGATTTTCGTAGGAGACGCTGCCGCCCGTCGAAACCGTCCGATTGGGAAACTTTGCGTCGGAAATGCTCTCCTCATATACCACCGTATCCTCCGCATCGTACAGGATCCCGCGGATGGTCTTCTTCTTTCCCGAAAGCTCCACCGACAGACCAATGACGTTTGTATTTCCAAACAATTTCTGCGCGGTATTTGCGTCGATCAGGCAGCCGTCGCGATCATCCGCATCCAGCCGCGCCGTTCCCTCCAGAATGAGATCGGAGCGTCCGCAAACCGCCACCGCCGCCACGGTATGCGTGCGCGCCAGATCGACATTTTCCGCCTTTACCTCGTTTTCCTGGCTCCAGGCGGCAAACTCGCGCGGCTGCTTCTGCTCCTGAATCCGAGCCGGATTGGCTATGAGCCGCAGGGCTTCCAGCTCTACCTCATTGGGGATGGTCTGGCTTTCGGGCTGCTCTCCAGCAGGATCAGCGCTGTCCGCTCACATGCCGTAAGGATTCGCGTCTGCCGCTGCGCAAGCACATACAAAAGCAGGATCGCCGCAAAAATCAACGCCCGGAAAATTCCTTTTCCATATTTTTTCATATCATTCCTCAATCAGCCGCACACGGCTTCCCGCAGAAATTGCCTTGTCCGCGGATACGATCACCTGCTGATCTGACGAAAGAGAGCCGGGCTGCAGCGCAGCGCTCGTCTCGTTCTTATCCAGCACCGTCACCTCCAGGCGCGTCGCCGTCAGCTCCGTTCCCAGCACCGTGCTGCTCTCCGAGAGCACATAAACATAGTATTTCCCGCTCTCCTCATAGAGCGCCTGTATCGGGATGCAGCAGTCGTAGGTCTCTGAGATACGCGTCGATTCCAGCGTCGCCGAGGTGCCGGCTTCCAGCGAGTTTTCCGGGAGCTGCACCGTCACGTCCAGAAGATCAGCATTTTCCTCGTTTTTGCGCACAGAATCCACCGTCAGGTCCTCCAGCGTATCCGCTTTTTTATTGTTCGCCTTAACGGTCGCGTCGTCGCCCTTGGCAATATATGTTTCCTGGCTCTCATCCACCTGCACCACCAGCTTGTTGCCCGCCGCCGTGTCAGAGAGCAGCATCGCCGTACCGTCCGGCGTCTTTTCCCCCGTCATCAGATTAATCTTCGTGACGGTGGCGTCGATCGGCGCCGTCACCTTTCCCTCTGCCTCCAGAAGCGTCTCCAGCTTTTGAAGCGTCAGCTCCTCCTGCTCGCGGGTGATCGCGTCGATCTCGCCGGTGCTGTCGGTTCCCTCCGGCGCGTTGGCGTCCTCGATCGCCCTCCCTGCACTGCGCAGGCTGTCGTTCGCCGCCGTCACCGCATCCTCGTACGTCTGCTGCTTCGCCTCGATCTCCTCCTGAAGCTGTGCCTTCATCTCCTCCACATTGGTCTGCGCGCCCGCCGCCTTTTCCTGCTGGTAAGAAGCAAGCGCTGCGTCGGCGTCCGCCTTTTCCTGTTCCTTTACGTGGATCTGCACCTCCGCCGCATCTAAAAGATACTGATTTTCCTGGCGGATGCGCTGTTCTAAAAGCCAGGGATCCTGCGTCTGTCCTTCCGTCTCCCCGTCAATGATCTGCTCGCCATCATCGTCCGCGTCGGAGCCGGAGGTCGAAGGCTGACTGGTATCCGGCGTAACCGCTCCCGTGTTAGGAGTACTGAGCTGACCGTCCGTATCCGGAATCAACGTTTCTTCCGTATCCTGGGTCGACGCTTTTTCCGTGTCCGGCGTGGCGGTCGCTTCCGTGTCCGGCGTGACGACTGCTTCCGTATCTGTTGCAAACGTCATCTCTGCTTCCGGGGCAGACGACTGGCTAACATCCGACGCACCTGTATTCGCTGTCACCGGCGTCCCGGCGTCCAAAGCAGACGGCTCATTCTCCCCTGCGGCAGTCTCATCGCTCATCTCCGGCGTCTCCCCGGAGAAATGGATTTCCGGCTCCGTTATCATCAGGCTCGCCGTCTCCTGTCCGTTCGTAAGGTTCGCCAGCGCCTTTTTCACCGCCTCGTCGATTGCCTTCTCCAGCTCTTCTTTATATTTGACTGCCTCCTCGTATTCCTCCTTTTTGTCCTCACAGGTCTGCTTCAGCACCTCCTCCACCGCGTCGGTTCCCGTCTGGCTGCCGTCGCTCTTTTCCAGTGCCTTCAGCTTATTCTTTGCCTTCTGTAATTCCGCCGCGGCGCGTGAAACCGCCGTATTCCCCTTGGATGCCGCCACGCCGTAATCCTCCGCCGCACGCCCCTGGCTGATCGCGTTCCGCTGCGCCTGTGCCGCCCGGCTGCTCGCCTTGTCCTGCGACTGCAGATCGGCTTTTTTCATCTCCTGCTTCTGCTTCAGGATCTGTTCCTTCAGACTGATCAGATCAATTTCAAACAGCAGGTCGCCCTTCTTCACCTGCTGTCCCTCCTCCACGTAGATGCTCTTCACCGTCTGCCCCGCCAGCGTGGAGACTGCCTGCTCGCGGTTCTGCACCACCGTCCCGGTGCCCGTCACCGTGTGATTGACTTTTCCGCGCTCCGCCTTTTTCACCGTCACCTTTGCGACGCTCAGACTGTCCGCAGCCCGCGACAGAAAGGTAAACAGCAGCATCGCCGCCAGAAAACCGGCGAACGCCCCGATCACTCGCTTCTTCATATTGCCCTCCTCTATTCCTTCACCGCAGACGCCGCGATGCCCTGCTCCAGATAATCCTGCCCGAGCAGAAAAACAAACACTGCCGGGATTAATGTGACAACCGAGCTTACAAAGGCGATCCCCGCCTTCTCAAGCCCGATGTTCGGCAGAAACAGCGGCAGCGGCCACAGCGTCTTATCCTTTAAAAATGTCAGCGGCTGCTCGATCAGATTCCAGTATTCCAGGAAATTCAGCACCAGTGCGGATATGATGCCGCCCGAACCCAGCGGAAGCCCGATATACAGAAAGATTTGCAGACTGCCTGCACCATCCAGTTTCGCCGACTCAATGATTGCCTCCGGGATCCCCCGGAAAAACCGGTACATGATAAACACCGGAAAGGTCGAAAACACCGCCGGAAGAATGATCCCAAGGTGCGTATCCAGAAGCTTCAGTTTATCCAGAACCAGATAATCCGAGAGCATCCGCACCTGGAACGGCATCATCATCAAAATAATGTACAGGGTATAAAGCGGCTTCCGAAACGGAAAATCAAACCTGGCAAATCCCCACGCCGCCGGAACCCCGATCAGAAGCTGCCCTGTAAGCACGCCCGCCGTCAGCTTGACCGAATTCCAGAACATCACAAAAAATTCCGGGGTATCCAAAAGCAGCTCCACGTAATTCTGCAGCGTCGGGTACTGCGGAAGCAGCGCCCAGCCAACGAAGCCTTCGCTGCTTCCGAGCACCGGTCCCAGTCGTTCCTTCAGCTCCGCACTGTCCATCAGCGCGCCCGTCAGAAGAAAGAGCACCGGGTAACAGCAGACTGCAGCCAGCAAAATCAGCGGAAGCAGGATCAATTTGTTCTTCATCCGCATCTCCCTCCTTCTCCCATCCGCGCTGCAGAAAAAGCACCAGCGCAAGGATCACCGCGGCGTTCACCACCGCGCCCGCCGACATTTTATCGATAGACAATTCCCGGAACCAGTTGTTAAACACATGCTGCATCATATAAATGCTCCCGTGCGGGTAATCGCCCGCCACCAGGTACGCCTCGCGGAACACCTTAAACGAATTCAGAAAGGACAGCACGGCGATCGTATAAAGCGAAGACAGCAGGTTCGGCATCGTAATGCTGACAAAGCAGCGCCACTCGCCTGCGCCGTCTACCCGCGCCGCCTCGTAAATGCTCTCCGGAATGCCGGAAAGCCCCGCAAGCCAGAGAATCACATCGTAGCCGAGATTCTTCCAGATATAGCTGAACACCAGCACCCCGAACGCATAGTCCAAATTCATCCAGTCGATCGCCCCCACGCCGAAAACGGACAAAAGCCCGTTTAACATGCCGCTCCTGGCAAACAGCAGCCTCCACAGAAGCACCACCGACGCCACCGGGATCGCCATCGGCATCAGATACATACTTTTTAAAAAGCTGCCGAACCGCTTCTGCCGCTTAAGCATCACCGCCGCAGCCAGTGAGATAAGCAGCAGGAGCGGAATGCACACCACGGTGAAGCGAATGGTATTTCCCGCCGCCTGCAAAAAAGCGCTGTTGGAAAAGATCGTCCGGTAATTCTTAAGCCCGGCAAATTTTCCGCTCATCACTTCCGTAAACGAGCGCCTTACAACGTCCAGAAACGGCACCAGAATAAACGCGGTCACCCCGGCAAGGCTGGGAAGGATAAAGAAAACTCCCTCCCACTGCCTGCGCCGTCCGGATACGCCCCTTATCATACGCACCGCCTACTCCGCCAGATACAGGTCCATTTTCTGGCTGACGGTATTCACCGCTTCCTCCGCGGTGATTTCTCCCGTAATGCATTTTCCCGCCTGCTCCGCAATCAGCTCCTTCATCACCGCGTCGGTGAGGGACGGCGTGTCCAGGCTGTCGATCAGCTCTTTGAAATAGTCGATCTGCTCCTGTGCGGGCACCAGCGTATCAAAGCTGAATTCCTGGTAGACGCCATCCTCATCCAGCCACGAGGAACCGCCGCTCATAATAATGCGTTCGTCCTCAGAAAGCTCCCCCTTTGCCAGCTTTTCTGCAAAAAGCTCCGTATCCAGCGCCTTCTTATTCACCGGGAAGCCGCTCTCCTGGTTGACGGACTGCGCCGTCTCAGACAGCATAAACTTCACGAATTCCTCCGCGCCCTCCGTCTGGCTGCTCTTTGCCGACACGCCCACGATCGTAGCCGGAATAAATACCTTTTTTCCGCTCACCGGAGCCAGCCGGTAATCAATATCGGAATTCAATCCCATAATTGACGTCACACCCGCCAGCCCGTTCCCGGAGCCGAGATTCATAAGCTGAAGCTTTTCCGTCTCCTGTACCAGCCCCTGTGTGGAGATATAAAGCGAAAAATCATAATCATCACCATTGTCCGTCATCATGCGGAACTCCAGTTCTTCTTCCCCGTAATGATTTAAATCAAACAGCGTTTTCAGCACCGTCATATAGCCGGTCAGCATCTGCGTATCCACGGCGCCGTCCTCCGCCAGCATAAGCGGCGAGTATGCTCCGTAGAAAATATTCTGCAGCCAGTAAACGTCGCTTACCTGCAGAATGGATTTCACCTCATCGTCGGCGGCGCGGAGCTGCTTGGCCGTGCTTCCAAGACTCTCCAGATCTCCGATCTGCGCGATCGTTTCGGCATCGCCGATCAGCACCGGCACCTTAAAGCGGCTCGGAACCGCATAGACCGCCCCTTCCTCCTGGTAGATTCCGGCCACATTCTCCTGCAGCCCGTCACTGTTTAAAACCTCATTGTAAATACCGCTGATATCCTTCAGCACACCCTTTTCTATATAGGATTCCATCGGCATCCCGTCCAGGATCAGCACATCCGGTCCGTTGCCAGCCATGATCTCCGTATTTAAGGTGCGCAGGGCGTCGGAAGCCGTCACCGCATCGTCGCCCGACATGCCGATTTCCAGATCCACGTAATACTTCGGATTCTGCGTCTGGAACATGGAGATCGCCTGCTGCACCGCCGTATTATTTTCCAGCGCATACACTTTAATTTCCGTATCCGGCACCGCCGGCACGCTCCCGTCATACGCAAAACGCAGAAGCTTCGGGTTTCCGTCGTCCAGCACAGACAGTAAAACAGAACCGTCATTTAAAACAAGCATACTGCACAGGCTTACGCTCGGCTTCGCCAGCGAATTGAGCTTTCCGTCCGCGATCTGCTCCACCACCGAGCCGCCCGCGCTGTAGCGGTACATTCCCTCATCGTTTGCAAAATACAGCGTGCCTTCCTCGTTCCCGCCGCACATGACGACCGGGCTGCTTGACGTGCTTGTCCGCGTCAGATTTGCGCTGTTCGCCTCCAGCGTCTCCTTCAGCACCTCATCCTCCGTGCTCTCCTTTCCGGAGGCATAATCCAGAACCGTCACGCCGTCGCTTCCGCTGAACAGAAAAATCTTTCCGGCGCCTGTCTGGGAATATTCACAGTACGCCTCCTCTTCATTCAGCGTCTCCAGAAGTTCCCCGCTCTCATCATCCAGCAGGTAAAACGGTTCCATGCCGATCATGCTTACAAGGATTTTTCCGCTTTCCATGTATGCCATCTGGTTGACCATGCTGCCATAAGGGCTGTCCGCCTCCATCTCAGGAACCGCCAGGGTGATCCGCTTCGCTGTCCCGTCCGGCAGAATCTTGCCAAAGCACAGCGTGCCGACAGAATACTCTTCCCCGTTTTCTTCATCCTCATACCAGTATGCTAACACGCTTCCGTCCGGTGAGATCCTGGCGTCATAAACACTTGTCCCTTCCTCCAGCTCCAGCGCTTCCTCTATATTTCCCTTCTGCTCCCAGGCTGCGCCGCCGTCCTTCGAATCCCAGATCATACTTTCGGAGCCGCCCGCAGCAAGGCGCAGCGTCCCGTCCTCCATCTCCCTTATATCAAGGATGCGCATGATTCCCTCCGGCAGAGCGATCTCACTCTCCATGTAGCGCCCCATCGCTGCGCTGTCCTCCGCCGAAACGCTCTGCGCCTGGGCAGTCTGGCTTCCGGCACTCTCTGAATCCCCGACTGTCCCGCCGGATGCTGACACCTCCGTACCGCCCGCCGCAGCGCCCTGCGTATCCTGCGTATTGCCATCCTTTCCGCAGCCGCCGATGCCTGCCGCAAGCACTGCCGCCGCAAGCACTGCGGCAAGCCTTCCTTTTCTATTTCGTCTCATAAGCATTCCCCTCCGTTTTTTTACTGCACAGGCAGCGCAAAAGACCTGCCCGCAATTTCGTTACGCAAAAAGCTTAACAGACGATTCTCTAAGCATCCTCTAAAAATACAGGAAATTTTTTAGAGTATCTTTAGAGATTTCTGTGATATCATAAATCTGTGGAGGAAAAAAGATATGCGTATTTTGATGATTGAAGATGACAAAAAATTATGTGCCTCTGTGAAGTTTCAACTGGAAAAGCAGGGCTACAGCGTCGATGTCTGCCACGACGGCGAGGAGGGACTGTTTCTGATGAAGGAGCGCGCGCACGACTGCGTGCTCCTTGACCGGATGCTGCCAGGCATGGACGGCATATCGGTGCTCAGAAATGCCCGCATTTCCGGAGTGCGCACGCCTGTTATCCTGCTGACGGCGCTCGGCGGACTTTCCGACCGCGTGGAAGGACTGGACATGGGCGCGGACGATTACATTGTAAAACCATTCGCCTTTGAGGAGCTGACGGCGCGCATCCGCTCGTCTCTGCGCCGCCCGATCATGTGGACGGACGAGCATCTCCTTTCCTACGGAGACCTCAGCTATGACAGCGCCCAGAAAACGCTGACCGGACCGGCCGGCTCCTGCTCCCTCTCCCGGCGCGAGGGCGATCTGACAGAGCTGTTTCTGCGCAATCCTGCCCAGACGCTCCCCCGCCTGCTGATCCTGACGCGCGTATGGGGACCGGACGCGGAGGTTGAGGACGGAAATCTCGACAACTACATTTATTTTCTGCGCCGCAGGCTGAAATCGCTGAAAAGCACCTTAAATATCAAAGCCGTCCGCGGCGTCGGCTACCGTCTGGAGGAAAGCAATGTTTAAAAAAGTACAGGTACGTCTCACCTTTTTCTGCTCACTGACGATGGGCGTGATCCTGCTGATCATGACTATTATCTGTCTTGCCGTCTCCGAAAGGAGCCTTGGCAGCCAGAAGGAATCGGTGTTTTGCAGTAATGCCAGCAGCATTTTAAGCTATATCGACAGCCAGCAGACGCTCTCCCACACATGGCTCGCCCAGATGGAGCACAACTACGGGATCATGATCGACATTCAGGACAACGGCTCGCCGCTTTTTTACAACACGCTGCGCTCGCACGAGGCAAGCAGGGGACTTCTTGCGCTCGCACGTGCGAAAGCCGCCTCTGAATACGGGCTGGACCCGGAAACCTTCCGCCGCTCCAGCGTACTCTATCAGTACGAAGCCTTTCCGGTGACGACGGACGATCACGTGAAATACTATGTGATGGCAGCGCTGATGCCGCGCAAAAACGGGCTTCTCGACATCATCATTCTGTGCCCGGCGTCCCTGTCCGCAGCGCAGCTCATGCCGCAGCGCCTGTTTTTCGGCGCCGGGAGCGCAGCCGCCTGGCTGATACTTTCTGTTCTCGCGTGGTTCTTTATCGCGCGGATGCTGCGCCCGATCGAAGAAAACAGGCGCCGGCAGATCCAGTTTATCGCAAGCGCCTCGCATGAGCTGCGCTCGCCGCTGGCGGTCATCCTCTCCTCGCTGTCCGCCGCCCGCACAGCCGCACCTAGGGAACAGCCGCGCTTCTTCGACTCCATGGAATCGGAGGGACAGCGGATGGCGCACCTCATAGACGATATGCTGCTGCTCGCCAGCTCCGACAATAAAACCCCGTAATCGAAACTTTCAGCATAATATCCTCCGATATAATCGATATTGTTATTCCCCCAATCCGTGACAGAGAATACGGGAGTCGGAGCCAATTGGCAAATATTATGGTGTACTTTTTCATGATCGTATAAGTACCCCTCTGCATCCAGCCAGTCAGTAATATACCGGTATTCGGCGAAAGATGCTGCAAACGTTCATATAGCGTGTTGGTCGAAAGGAAACGGCCGTCCAGAAAAGTGAATTTCAGATCGGAAGGATATTCCTGAAGGTATTTTTTTACCAGAAGGGTAGAATAAATCCCGAAAAACTGGCAATCTCCGATAACGGCGATTTCTTGTAAATCAGGACGTAAAGCCTGCATGAGCTGTATGTTTTGCGGGATGTATATATCTTCGGTAATTCCGGTGGCATTATAAGATCGGCATAAATCTTGGGTAAGCTGAAAGTTATGGGCAGACAATCGGGTAGGGTGAAGGTATTCACTCAGGTCTAAACTATATTTTTTTACTCCGACTAGTAGAACATCTACATTTTTCCAGGAGTCCTGACGTGTATACCGATAGGCCATCCAGGCGGCATCCGCGATGAGGATAACCATTTTGGGGGGATGTAACCGATGATTGTTCAAAATGAAACGGGTACTTTGAATCCAGATTTCCGGTGAAGCAAACAAATCGGTATTTAAATATTCGCTATATACCGGGTAGGGGCAATCGTTTTTTTTTAATTCTTGACGGAATGAGGCCTCGAGCGTTTTTGCCCAGCTTGAATTACTATTGTATGAACTGATTAATAAAATATAATCTTCCCTTTCTCCTTTTACTTGAGTAGGTAAAATTATACCTGTAATTACAATCA
>ENA-OPAV01002088-OPAV01002088.1-human-gut-metagenome-genome-assembly--contig:-NODE-2088-length-12020-cov-3.160552_pt1 | contig 12020 bp, 6 predicted proteins | sample MGYA00241056_ERZ501428 | MGnify/ENA primary metagenome ERZ501428 (study PRJEB25962, sample SAMEA2042621) | human gut metagenome | biome: human gut; feature: human-associated habitat; material: faeces... | reverse complement strand
TCAGTGTTTCGGTGATTGTTACAAACAACAGACTTAACTGCTCCACCAATGCTGCGTGCGCCTCACGTACGATTTCAACGGTACATACATCCTTTGTTCTAAGCCATGAAAGCTGTGCCAGCTGCTGTGCGTAGTATGGATGATTATCTACGAGCTTTGCAATCAAATGGCTTGCTTCATCGTCAATGTTCTTACCGGTATCAGCGAAACGACTTTTGAAAAATTCCACAAGGCAAGGCGTGTCAATCTTATTGAGAAACATCAGGTTGCCAAACTTGAATGGTTTGGATGAGTCGGTAAACACTTCCATCATCATGTGGCGCTTGCTGCCATAGAGACAATAGGCTACACTTTGGTGCAGCTGCCAATGTGAACGTAATTTTTTCTGGAAATAGTCTGGGTCTGTAAATTCCGCGATATTTTGGAACTCATCTACGCAAATCACGATTTTCAGCCCCTTCTTCCTGGCAATTTTTTCAGCAAGATCGAGCACTTCATCAGGATTGCGCTTTACCTCCTCCCAATCAAAGTCGATTGAAACCTCATTAGTGGGGTCTGTACCGATTGAAATCTTGGGAACAAGATGCGAAAAGAAACTCTTCGCACTCTCGATTGCATCCTCCCATTTTGTGGAAGTGGCGGCAATTACCTTTTGGGCGAGCAGCGAATAGAAATGCTCCTCGCTATGCACATTGAACAGGTCGATATGACAGATTCGGAGGTTACTGTCCTGCGCCATCGCCAACCTTGCAGCCTTATTTACAAGCGAACTTTTACCCCAACGGCGAGGAGATATAATAATCGTGTTGATTAATGACGTAAAGTTCTGAACCAAGTCAGCTGTTTCTTTCTCACGGTCGGTAAAATTCTTCTCAGTAGCAATCTTCCCAAATATAAACGGAGTTTCCATAACGCTCTATTTTGATTTAATACACAAATATAATACATAAAATGTAACTACAAAAATTGTTGTAACAAAAAGTGTATATACATTTATTGTAGTATCTGCTGATTGGTGTTGTCTTTATATAAATATCAGGATAAAAGTTGTAGTATTTTTAGAAACAATATATTGTTTGTTACAGGTGAAATACGAACTCTACGAATAATATAATAGTGTTTAATGTCTCAACGCCCAATAATGTGGTCAAGCAGATTGCGGCAAGAATAAATCCGAAAAATAGATTTAGGGTTACCTATCATAAAATAAAGTAAAATCCTTATATTTGTATATTATATGATAGATTGAGCTATGACAAAAAGTACGATGGGTACCAAGTTGCCAAGAAAACTGGAGCAAAAAATGCAAACTGTGGGTGAACAAATCAGACTTGCACGATTGCGTAGAAACCTTAGTGTCGCACAGATTGCCGAACGTGCCACCTGTTCGCCCCTTACAGTTTCACGCATAGAGAAAGGTGTACCGACTGTGGCGATAGGCATTTATCTCAGGGTGCTTTATGCGCTTCAGTTGGATGATGATATTCTTCTGCTTGCAAAAGAAGATACAATGGGAAAGGCCTTGCAGGATTTGAGCCTTAAGAAACGAGAAAGGGCTTCCAAGAAAGCATAAGAAAAAACTCTATGTATCTGCTGATTTTGATTGACTTAAAGAGCCCAAACTGATTGGAGAGCTAAGTTACGAGTCTCATTGTAGCTCTGACAGCTATGGATTCTTTCAAATATTCTTCTTATACTTTTTCAGACAGATGGGAACATACTTTGATAAAACGCTGAGAACAGATTTTGGCAAAGGAAGAGAAGAATCTGGTACATCGACTTTCTTCATTTTATCATCATATGGGGATTGATGACTTTTGTATTGATAATGTTATTGTGGTGTATTTTGATAGTTAATTTTAGTGCTGTATGGTATATTTTTCAGATATATTTAATGTAGACGAGTCTATTTTAGAGTCATATGGGGTAATGAATATATCATTGCTTAACGATATTCCTCTTTTTATTGACCCATTTTTATTATACGCAAGTGAAAAGCCAGAATACAGGCAATTGCATGAAAATATATTGGATTATCTTTCTTTTTTGAGAGATAAGGCAAGTGGATTTATCTCATCTGAAAAGATTAAACGATGGTATACTTTTCCTGAGGTCAAGCAAAATTGGCTCGGATATAGTGAATCAGGAAATGGAGGTTTAGGCTTAGGAAAGGATTTTGGACAATCTATGTCAAAGGCTATTCAAGGCGTTTTTCCGGATCTAAAAAATGAGAAGATTACAGAAACGTCTCATTTAGAGAAATTATCGTTGTTTAAAGTAGGTGTAGGTCGAGATAATATAAGTGATTTTACTTGCAATTTAATAAAAAAATATTTGCTTGAATATACGCAAACTTTTGCAATGCAATATCTATCTCTAGAACAATGTAAAAATATTGCAGTTTCCAAGGTCTATTTTGATTATAAATATGAAAATTGGATGCCCCAAAAATATATCTTGCCATATTTTAATGGTGACTATGTAATATTAACGCCTAAAGGTCTTCTTACTAAAGATGAAACATGGATTAATGCTAGTGAAATGCGACATCGTTTATTAGACATTACAAGCAGTTTGCCAAATGATGAATTAAGAGATCAAATTAATGATATTTACTTAAAACAGTTAACAAAGAAAAAGATTACGAACAAATTAATGAATGAAGCGGCTGTAAATACAATCGCACGATTCCCTATATTAATGGATTACTATATAAAAATTAAGGAGGAAGAAAAAGAGAATGCAAAAAATGTATCGAAGGAGGTAGTCTTATCTGTAGATGAAGTATTTATAAGAAATGTACAAACCTTGATACAAATCTTAAAGGTTAATACTCAATTCTATGATGAGAGCGCAATTGGATCTTATGATGCATCAAGAGCGCGAGTGATGTATCTGAAAGATTTTATGGAGAATAAAGATGGATATAAATTATTCTATCATAAGGGTAAACCTATCAAAAGAGAAAAAGATCTTCAACTGCTTTTTAAGCTTACATGGTTTGCGACAATATTTGATGTAAATGCTGAAGTTAATAACGGTAGAGGACCTGTCGACTTTAAAATCTCTAAGGGAGATTTAGATAAAACCCTAGTAGAATTTAAACTTGCAAGTAATTCTAAATTAAAACAAAATATCGCCAACCAAGTTCAAGTATATGAAGCTGCAAATAATACGAATCAGAGTATGAAAGTTATTCTTTATTTTAATGAAATATAATATAAAAAAGTTCTAAATGTTTTGGATGAACTAGGCCTTTCGAGTGATGAAAATATTATTCTCATTGATGCCTGCAATAATAAGATATCAGCATCGAACGTATAATATCTCACATAGCTATTTCAACGGTAGTGTAAACTAAACTGTGCCAAGTTATATTTTGGAGCTGTTTTGGGACCTTCAATATTCCAAAACGACTCCGTTAGTTATCAATATCGTCAAAGAACTCCAAACAAAAGATGTTGTCAGGCTATGATCCTGAACCTGTTCGGGAACAGGATAGCCAGTTGCTAGGCCGTCTGCCCCCAGTTCTGCACCGGCTGGGTCCACTTCTTCCGGATTCTCGTAAATGCAAGATATACAAGTTTTTCCAGTGCGATATCAGATGTAAACACGCCCTTGTTCTTGGTTACCTTACGGAACTGGCGTTGATAGCCTTCCACGGTATTTTGTGCTTTTGCCGATGGCGTACAGGTCTATGATTCTGTCCGCAAGTGAATCCGCAAGGATCTTTTCACGTTTGCGTACAACTTGGGGATTGAAAGTACCGTCCCGGTCGCGCGGTGTGTTTATGGTCACTTCTCCCATCGAGGTCTGTACATGCTTGCTCATGTGGCCGTGGCGGCGGTTACTCAATTCGCGTTCACCTCCTTCCAAATGGCTGTCCATTTCTCCCTCTAGGGCACTGTTGAGCAGATTCTCCAACAGCGGTACCAATACTCCATCCTTGCCGGAAAGAGGGACACCGGCCTTCAATTGTTCAATGGCATTCGCTTTGAACTGTTCAAAATCAAATGAATTACTCATAATTAAAATGTGTCTGTAAAGTTAATAATTTCTTTTTCCTTTACTTGATACACCTTAATTTACAGTCTCATTTCATCTTAGCTGTCTTAAAAAATTAGTTAGAGAAATAGTTGTAATACCTAACCCCTTTGCACGTGTCTGAAGAATGTTGTCCGAAGTAAGTATTATCGGATTTTCTTCTTTGTATTTTAATGCCACCGATAAGATCTGACAATCAGGATTATTTTTGTCAAATCCTATAGGTAAAAGGTTAATATCAGCATCTTCCATTTTAGAGAATTGTTTTGAAAAAGCAAGATTGATATTCCTTGCTGCCGTATTGAGAACATTCTTATCAATATTATTTTTTAACTTTAGCTTATCAAGTTCTTCCAATACTTTGGCAGGAATTATCACTGTGTATTTGTGGCCAATTTTATCAATAATGTTAGGACAATTAACAAACACATTCGTGTCTATTATATAGATGTTTTCTTTTCCATCAACTATTTCTTTACGTTTCTTCTCGAATTTGGAAAGGTCAATTTTTCCCAATACATTTACAGATACATTTCCTACTGATATATTCTTTGTGCTATTAAATGTAACAAATTTTTTATCTTGGCTTTTTAATAGATATTTCCGAACTTCTTCTTCCATATCTTTGCCCATTAATGACTCGTCTGCAATGATTATGGTGCAATATTGAGCACGTGATGTAGCAACATTAAATAACTCTTTCTCCAAAGAATATTTTAGCGATGCATTCGGTATAAAGAAGATGCAATAATCTACAGTAAGACCTTGAACTCTATCAACTGTCTCTATTTTTACATTTTCAGGAATTTCACTTTTCTTTGATTGAAGAATGAATTGTTTTTGAATTTGTCGTACAGTCGGTTTGAACTTGGAAAGTACAGCAATCTTGGATTCATTGTCCTCAGATAAAATTTCCTCAACCAAAGCTATAAGTTCAATTATAGCTTTGGTTGGAGTTTTATCCCCTGGTGCCAGTTCCATTCCCAAAAATGTTGGTCCTCCATTCTTATTCATACATTTGATGGAAGATTTTATGGTTTGAATTTTCGAAACAGAATTAAGGTCATTATTGTAAAAGATACCAGTACATGCAGCACCTCTTTCCGTCAGGCGGAAAGTGTCTTTTAACATATAGGACGGGTATGAGAAATTTGTACACAATGTGTTGAATCCTTTGACAATTGCACCCCAGTCGTATCTATTAATTACATCTTTGCCTGTTAAGACTATTGGAGGCAATTGGTTTTGGTCGCCAATCCAAATTATCTTACGCCCCAATTTCATTGAGGCGGCTATCATAGGATATAATGCTTGGCTTGCCTCGTCCATTATAACATAGTCAAAAGGTATTTCTATTGCATCTTTCGCCCATGCGCTGGAAAGATAAAAGGTCACAAGGGAGAGATAGCCAGGTGCTGCATTACAAAGATTCTTTGGGTTTGGTTGTAGCTTTGGCAGTTCTTTGCTTTCATCAACAGCTAAGCTTGTTTTGGTAATCTTATGAGCATCAAGGAAATCCTTTAGATCTTTTTTCTTTACAAGTTCTATTAGGGCTTGATTGGTTAACGCAGTTACTAACACACTTTTCCCTTGTCTTAGTAATTCAGCAGACAACGCTGCCATTCTATAAGTTTTACCAGTTCCTGGAGGTCCTTGAATTTCAATGCAATTATTTACTTGTAACTTTTGAGCAAGTAAAGCATTCAAATCTTCATTAGATTCAACTTTCGTAGGATTCCAGTTATTAGTTTCTGATTGTTCATAATCAAGAATTTGTTTGGTAACAGCACAATTAGTGTCCCTAACAATGGCTATAAGGTTCATCAAGTATTCCAAAGGTGGGTCACTTGGTCCAAAAGCGACAATCGGTTTTTCCTTCTCTAGCATTTGGGCAAACTCAACACTTATATTCTTGATGCCAACTAAACAAAAGTTTGATTCATCGCTTTTAGATAGCCAAGCGCAAAGTGCTTCAGAACAATCACGCTGATATTGTTTCCTTAGATTAGCCCATGATAGTTCTCCCCAGTTTCTGTAACTTCCCATTTCATTGATGAAATATGAAGCTGTCCAAAAGGTGTTTTTTCTTGGCATATTGTCGTTTACTCTAACCTTAAAAATTAACATTCCGTTTTCTAGAAGTTTTATAAAACGGCCAACGAACACATCACCGCGTTCTTTCAGAACAATGGCTTTGGTCTCAACCAAACGAGCATATTCCCTCATCTGAGTCTCTAACTCTGTACTAAGGAAAGCTTCGTAATCTTTTCGTGTATACTTCATATTTTACAAATCATTATCGTCAAACAATTCTTGTATGCCTTCTGTCTTTGCATCCATACCAAAACTTTTTACTTGTGAGAATGTATTACGTTTTGGATCCTTTACAGCAAAAGTCGTCCTCTTTATATATTGGAATACTTTGCTGAGGGCTGCATAATAGTGTTTAGGAGTGTACTCTGTGTCAAAAATCAAATTAACATTAGAATCTTTTGTAAAGAGGTCATCTCCAGAAACACTGTGTACATCATCACCATCCCATACTAAAAGGATGTTCTTGCTATTTTGCGTTAAGAACTCGAAGTCTGTTGCACTCAGATATATGTAGCCGCCTTTGGCACTTTTGACCACGACATTAACTGGAACTCCATCAGGATCTTTAATTTTTCCTTCTATTTGATTGTATGAATGCCACCTGCCATCATTATCATCATCAAGAATCCAACCACTACAATCATAACCAGATTTAACTAACTTGTCACGGACAACTTCTTCAGCTTCTTTATGAGCAAATGCTTGTTCCTCTTGTGAGAGCTTTGGTCTTTCAATGACATCTTCCATTAATTCCTCTTCTCTGGTTTTCGGCTTTTGAGTGTCGTCATTACTAGATTCTGTCTCTTGTGGGAATTTATCATTAATCCCATATTTTTTTAGAAGAGCTATTAGCCTTTCATTATCTGCTTTTAACAAAGCAATTGTATTGTCCTTTTCTTGTAATGCTTCTTGTGTTACGCTAACTTTTCCTTCGATACAAAGTATTCTGTAATCATCTTTATCGATATCAGATTTTCCCTCTATTGCAATTTCATAAAGTAAAGAATCTATATTACAATTTCCATTGATGTATAGTTTTCTTTCAGAGGAATTGTAATAATAATCTTTATCTTCATAATCTGTCATTCTGGTATTATGATATGACAGGAACCATGGTATATTCCCTTTAAAGATATAAATGTATGGATAGTGATTCTTTTTCCATTTGACATAATTAGAAGAATCCCATTCTGTAGAGTTGTTCTGAAGTTTTTCTATATCGATGAAACGATTGACATTGCTGTTTTTTCGAGCAAAAATATCAAACAAGACGGCTTGCTGGTTTAGCCCATTGAAAGGGCGATTATAGCCCTCCGCTTCTGCAAAGAATTTCAATCCTGCAAATACATCTGCGTCATTTATTTCGGCCATAAAAGCGACTTGCTTATTAGTAAGGAATGATTTCCTAAAAAGAATGGTCTTATGAGTTATATCTCTTAACCCATTATCAACAAGGTATTGTTTTTTCCCCTCTACATTATTACACCATCTTTCAATAACTGGCTTGACTCGTTCATTTTCAAAAATTAAATCGTTATCAATATATTTCTCTTTTATTTCGTCTTTTAGAGTGCAAGTAAACGGAGCATCATTTAATGACACCTTATTGGTGAAAAGGAAATCGAATAAATCCCAAACAAATGATTCACTTTCTTGACTCAAATCTATAGAAGGAATGTCTGGATAACCTTTACTCCGTACAGTTACCCAAGTGCGTTTATAGTTATTGTATTCATTTTTGTCATAATACCAATAATATACGGCTTTCCTATAATAAATTGAAAATAAATATTGTTGAAAGTTGCCTTTTCCAGTAGGCCAATGCTGTTGGTGCTTATCGTTTATACCCAAAACAGAATTTAATTCTTTGAAGATCTCTGATTGAGGCTTATTTTTGGCTACAAAGAATTTTTCTAGACCACCTTTTGTTTCAAACAAAGATTTTATTTGTTCCATTGAGTTAGCTTGGTCTTTGTACTGAGGAAGAAGTGTGGAAAGAGAAAATAAGACCTTTTTTGTTGTTTCATTTTGTCTGTATTCACAGCTGACCTCATCCTTCATAGAGAACTGGGTGATACATTTATTTCCATAGAAAATTTTGGCTGAAAATTCAGTCGGATCTGATAGGGTACTAAGAGCTAATTGCAATACTCTTGATTCAAAACTATCTTTGGTGTATTTCTTATCAGCATCCAAACTAATCTTGCTGATCTGATTTAAGTAAGCAGTCTTTGTAATTGAATTAGAACTCTCTACAATATTTATTAAGTCGCTCAGTTGTTCTTTAGTTGAACATTTGCTAATTAAAGCTCTTGTGTAGGCTTCGTCAGACCAGTTGTACAATTTATACAATATGTCAATAGAAACATTGATTTTGGAAATGTTGGGCCAAATAATACTTTTAAATTCATCCTCGTTAGCAACAAAATAGGATTTTAAATCTTCAGAATATTCATCTTGACGAACCATATATGGATTTAACCATTCTGGAGCATCTGCCCTATAAATCACCATGCCATTTAGAGCTGTGTTAACTCCGTTCATATTCTTGAACAGTTTCAATGCCCTAATAGAAGATTCATCAACGTTGGTAAAATTTTTGAAAGCTTTTACCAATCTAATTCTATCAGATAAAGATTGATTTATGATTTTCTCGCATGCTGTACAGATTGAAGTGAACATTGTTTGGTCTGGCCAAATACCGGCAGACAAATATGGCCACAATATATCTTCTGTTGTGTAAGTCTTATCAGAACAAACAAAACCAAGACTCTTAATAATATCTTTAATAGGATCTAAATGCTCCGTAATTATAATACGTGTTGCCTTATTCTTGGTCGCTTCATCTATAGAAACAAATTCATTCTCGAATTGAATTATTGGCAGATATTTAATTATGGTCGCACACTTCTCTTTACGTTGAATCAACCAATTAAAAAATTCCGTTTGTTTTTCTTCATTAGCAGATTGATACCATGATATTAGTTTTTCATTACCAGACATCTTGGTAACAGCGTTATCAATGGTAATCCTTTCAATTCCCTCAAATATCTTATTGTCAAATACAGAGTGGTTAATATCTTCAGAAGGAAGATGTTTCTTTGAATTAAGTATTTCAAGGAATTTATCCGCACCTATTATCTTGGAAAGTCCAGTCTTATCTATAATAATCTCTTTCAGCTTTACGACCTCTTCTTCTGTAACTTTAATGAAAGATTCGCTCTCTAACGCTTCAGTGAAGGATTTGTTGAAGAAAGATGATAACGATAGTGCTCCCGTTTCCTCCTCATTAAGCAAGCTATTAGGAAGTATTTCAAGATAGGAAGGAATCATTTTTGACAAAGAAGCTACCCAATCAACTAATAATTTCCCAATCTCTAAGAATAGAAATTGATTCCATATCTTTTTGACATGAAGTTGCTCTCTATTTGCGGCTAATAAGAAATCTGCATTGACGATGAAGTTGAAACCAAAATCGTTAACAGAAGTTGGGAGATATGCATATAATACAGAATTTTCCAATTTAACGATTTTCCCATCTTCGGTCTTTGCTGCAAAACTTATTTGTGTCATAGTAGCTTTTTTCAGCTTCTCTGGCACATTACGGTCATCTTGCAATGCATCTCTAATATCTTGGGGGATAGTTATCGGATAGTCTTTCACAATCCACGAACTATCAACAATACCATCTTTTTCTATCCACAAAATATCCCCATCATGTGACTTTGATATTTTTGTCCGAAGCTCACCTTCATCAAATTCTAAATTTGTCACATTCTTTAAGAAAAGAAGAAAGATAGGATGAGCGAAAATTTTGGCTATGGATATTCGATAATTATTAAGATTATCTTCTCCAACTTCAAGGGAGATTCCTACACGCGATTTCCAGAATGTTTCATTTTCTTTTACTTCTTTTGGATATCTATACCTTTCCTGCCAAATAGGTTTCAGCTGCCATGGAATATTATTCATGTTAGAATCCCCATAGATAGGAGAATACTTATCAAATGCGAAAGAATAGTTACCGGAGTTTATGATGACAGTGTCAGATCCAGTGAATACTGATTTAAAGCCAATGCCTTTGTAACCAATTTTTTCTTTATCCTTTCTTTTTGTACTATCTCCAATGCTACATATGCTATCAACATCATCGGTGTCAAAGGCTCTACCATTGTGCATAAATAGGAGGTGTTCTTTAAGTAATTGCAATTTCACAGATACAGACTTACCCTCTTCTGGCTGGTCATCTGCGTTCTGTAATAATTCATACACGAATCGATCATCTGCGTTTGAATACAAGTCATCCATAATATTATGAAGAGCATTAACGGTATTCTTTGCATCACGTTCGGTGAATCCTGTATCTTTGAATATTTTACGGATTTGAGCTTCACGAGATAGTTTGTCTTTGAGATTTGTCCCCAGAAGACCAAACTTAGTATCTGCTAATGTTATGATAAAGGGATTCTTATCTCTAAATTTCTTAGGAGACAACTTAACACTAATTCTCCAGATATCTTGTTTTTCAAGTTTATCATTGCATGCAGTCCATAATTTTACTTTTCCAAGCCCAAATGGATAATACAAAATATCGCCTTCGGTATTGCGAATGTCTTCGAAGTACGCAAAATCATTTCCTTTTTTATCTTTATGGTCAGCCTTTTTATATGTTCCAACCATTGTAAATACGCCCTTAACATCTGGCGTAATATTCCAATAGCTAGACAAGAATTCCAATACTTCGTTATCTGAACGAGTCTTGAATTCGGCTATCTGTTCTTCAAACCATTTATTTCTCATAACAAAGCATTTTTAGTTTATTGTCAAATTCAAATTTATTCCATGCCTCCATAACCAAGCGTTTGGTACGGTACTCGCCAAGTTCTCGGAGTTCTCGCTCTTTGAGCACGCGGAATGTTTCGTTGATACAGCCCTTGCCACACACATCTTCGGGATCAAGGATATAGCGAAGATCCTCAGTGGTAAGACCATATAAATGAGCGAAGATGGCATCCAATTCGGCTTGCCACACAGCTCGTTGCCCTTCATCCCATATGACTGGTTCTTCAGGAAGGTCATACTCTGCTGGGCACTCTTCTCGCAACTCTTCCATCCAACCATCCAAGTCGTGGTTGAACCAGCAAAGGCGTGTTACACGCTCTACAATGCCCCGTTCGTAACCAGACGAAGTGATTTGTTCGGGAGTGAGAACAGGGAATTGTTTTACGAAAAATGTACTCATATTAATTCCACCAACTTTTTGTCTTATAGCGTAATCAAATACCAATGAGGACATCATTCCCAAAAGCAGCGCTCCGGGCATAGTGCCACGCTCCACGAAGAGGAGCGTGGCACTATTCCCGACGCCGCAGGCGTCGGGAATAGGTGATAATATAAATGTTCTCAAATCTACACTTCTAGCAATGCATCTATATCCTATAAACCATTTGTGAGGCCATTCCCATATAATGTTACCATCTTTATCTGTTTTAATAAGTCGATTATCTACTTCCTCTTGTGGTACCCAATACCAAGGCATTGGAGTGTCGTAAGGATTTGCTAATTGCTCTAAAGTTGGTGTCGGTACTGTGTTGGGGCGTTCTCCTTCGGTGGGCCAATCAGCATAGTGATGATTATAGAGCCATATCATTTTCCCCTCATATAGTGGAACATAAATTTGATTATTCAACAAAAATCTATTTCCCTTTAATTCTGCACCTTCATTGATGAGTTGAGAGTAGGTGCGGAAAAGATATGAATCGTTGGACATGTCAAACATCCTTGCAAACTTTACGTTCCATGGATTCTTTTCAGTTATATCATTTATTAACGTGAGTTCGGGATAAGAAAATCATAAAAAAAGTTGTGATATAGGGAGATTA
>ENA-OPAV01002086-OPAV01002086.1-human-gut-metagenome-genome-assembly--contig:-NODE-2086-length-12027-cov-2.125961_pt1 | contig 12027 bp, 10 predicted proteins | sample MGYA00241056_ERZ501428 | MGnify/ENA primary metagenome ERZ501428 (study PRJEB25962, sample SAMEA2042621) | human gut metagenome | biome: human gut; feature: human-associated habitat; material: faeces... | reverse complement strand
GGTGTGGATTTCACTCCACGGTCCCTCTTCTTCCCGGAAGCCGCACGGGTAGACGATCACCTCGGCGGCGAGGACGTGGCGGATATGTCCGACAACGAGCTGGCGGAGATCAGAAACCGCATGATCGGCTTTATCTTCCAGCAGTACAACCTGCTTCCAAAGTTAAATCTCTTAGAAAACGTGGAACTTCCGCTTCTCTACGCCGGTTATGACAAAAAGGAACGTCGGGAGCGGGCTATGAATTCCCTGAAAAGGGTCGGACTTGAAGAAAAATGGAAGAATCTTCCGAACCAGCTCTCCGGCGGCGAACAGCAGCGTGTGGCTTTGGCCCGTGTATTGGTTCTGAGACCTCAGTTAATTTTGATGGACGAACCGCTCTCAAACCTTGACGCCAAACTGCGTCTCCACATGAGAACCGAAATCCGCAGAATTCAGCAGGAACTGAAGCTCACCTGCCTCTATGTAACCCATGATCAAAAGGAAGCTTTGACAATGTCTGACCGCATCATGGTGATGAACAAGGGCAAGATTGAGCAGATCGGAACCCCGATGCATCTGTACGATGACCCGGCAACTCCGTTCGTTGCCGACTTTATCGGTCAGGCCAATCTGCTCTACGGCACACTCGTTTCCGTTGAGGACAAATACGGCATCGTTGATGTTGCGGGACGAAAGGTCAAAGCCCGTATGGGTGTCTTGAATCCGCCCAAGGTCGGAGGAAAAGCGCTACTCATCGTACGTCCGGAAAATCTGAATATCGGCGCTTCCGATAATTGTCTGGCTGTCAAACTGATCAACCGTCTTTTCGAAGGCGACCGCGTTGATTATCAATTTGAAGTCGTCAACGGTTTCAATCCGAAGCCCTATTCCATGTCCGTTCCTTTCCTCCCCGGAACTACATTACTTCCCGAGGGATCGACATTGGACGCCTCGTTTGTTCCGAACGCCGGCGTTCTCCTAAACGGTGAATAGACAGAACTAAAGCCGCAATAACTCAAGCCGCCTGCGAGAATCTCGAGGCGGTTTGTTTTTTCCTGAGAAAATTACTACCAACACCGAGGAGATTCCCAACATTTATCTCTACAATTGAATGAAATTATGGTGCACGCAACGGAATTTTTTATGAAAGTCCTCAGCCTATCTCTCACCGCCATCGTCTTGGCTTTTTCTTCCGCTGTGTCAGCATCGGACTTTGAAGAAGACAAACAATATATTGCATGCCGCAAATCAGCATCTACAGATCGTCAATTAATTGCTTGTCAGGAACGTCTGCTCGAGCGTCTCAATATGTCTATCGCCAAGGCACTCGATAGAAACATGACGCTGCTGACAGAAGGAGAAAAGCAAAAAGCTCTGCGCTATCAATCACAGTGGGAAAGCTGGCGTCAGAGCCATTGTGATTATTCCCTTCGTAAGCAAAATGATCAGCAGCATTTAAGTTTAGCTTGCTACTTGCAGGCGGCTCGTGATCGCTTGGATATGCCGAAAGGGCAAGAACTCGAAACCAACTCCAATTTCCGAGTCTGTTTGAGACGCGCAGGGAAGATTGAAAGCCATGAAATCCTCTGTCGCCAAGAAGAGTACCAAAGACTGGAACAAATTTTGTTCGGCACAGTTCAAGCTGCACAAAACTTAAGCCCGCAGCCAAAGAAAGTGCTGGAAGAACAGCTTCTGTGGGAAAAAGATCTCGCTAAAAAATGCAAACGCACAGCCTTTGCCTCCATAGAACAAGCGGCTAACAACTACAAATGCCTTTGCGATGAAATCAATAAACGCATACGCCAATTGATTCATAAATAACCTGTGTACAACAGCAAGAAAACAAATACCCGGGATCAAATTCTCGGGTATTCTTATTTTGTAGTCTTGCCGGTTAGTCTCCGGAATCCTGTGTCCGGATAAATTGATCGTCCTTCGTGAAATAAAGTTTCTGTGTCATTTGGATACTTACCCAAGTCACGATAGCGGCTGTTGCGGCGATGGAGAAGCAGATCATTAATTGATATCGAACTGCGATTAAAGGAGATTCACCTGCCAAAATCTGACCGCTCATCATGCCCGGAAGCGCCACAATACCTAAAACCATCAGCATATTAATCGCCGGCAGCATGGCAGCCGAAGCCGAAAGCTGAACAGTTTTAAGCACCGCTTGCTGCTGCGTTGCACCCAAAGCCAGCAGCGTCTCAATCTCACCCGCGCGTAAGTCGAGTTCACTTCTAAAACGTTCAACACCTAAGGCAGCTGAGTTCATCGCATTGGTCACAATCATTCCGGCCAACGGAACTAAATACCGGCCTTCCCAAAGCGGAGTAGGACGAATTACAACAAATTCGAGATAAGAGACCGTTAAACCGGCACCCAAAAAGATCGCGGCAAACAGGATGAAACGATACTTCCGGCGGCTTTTCTCATTCTGAAGTCCGCCAAGCCGTTTTAAAGCTGCTTGTGATGCTGCACCCATCATGAATAGAATTAGCGCAGCCAGTATCCAAGGATCCGACTGTCGGAAAGCCCACAGGAGGATGTACCCGACGGCAACCAATTGAACGGTCCCTCTCACGACACCGATAATTAACGGCTTTGACAGGCATAGCTTGTATTTCCAAGATAAAAACAGAGCTATCCCGACAGGCAGTAAACCGATGCCCATTTGTAAGAGTGATATGTCGTTTGATCCGCTAATTGCCATCTTTTCCTCCTTAAGCCTCTAATTTTTTCGTGCTTTATGTGGCTTCAATCCGAATAACCCATTCTACGAATCGACCCGCTCTATGGCGGGTCTTTCAACTCAAAGTCGGCATGTGTGAACACTGTGAACATGTTCACACTTAAGTTTTCACTTCGAGAATGTTTCTCTGAAGGCTCCTTCTACGGCGGATTTATCAGCTCGATAAGTTCCTTGGACCATACCATCGCGTCCGCCGCCCCGACCGTTAAGCTGTCCGTTCAGAGACTTGCTGATTTTCGTAAGTTCAGGATCGGAAGATGCGATTACGTAGTTAAATCCGCCGTCAATCGAACTAAAAACACCGACAGCATCGCTCGGGAATTTTTCTTTCAGCATACCGGCAAAGTGCTTTAGTTCAAACGGCGTTAAATCTTCTTCGAAAACTGTGACAACTCCGTTTTCCGGCTTTAGACCGGCTGCGACAAACTGAAGGTATCGATCCGTTCTCTGTGCGGTTTTTTGATCCTTCGCCTTTCCTTCTTCGATAAAGTTTTCCGCAGCCTTTGCAATTTCATTCGGTTTTGCGGAGAACAATGCGGAAACTTTGGCAATCTCCTTTACTCTCCAGTCGTAATCCCGCCTGGCGCGTTCGCCGGCAACAAATCGAACCCGTGTACCGCCGCGGTGCTTAGAAGCATCCAAAATCTTGAACATTCCGATTTCTCCGGAATGACGAACATGCGTCCCGCAGCAGGCACAGCGATCGCAGCCGGGAACCGTCACGATCCTCACCACTCCGTGCAGTTCTTTTTTGCTGCGGTATTCCATTGCTTGAAGGACTTCTTCACTCGGAAATTCAATCTTCAGATCAATGTTCTGAGTGATGGCCTGATTCACCAGTTTTTCCAGCTCGGAGATCGCTTCCATCGGAATTTCTCCGCTGAAATCAACGGTAATATCATCCGGATCCATATGGAATCCGACGTTTTCAAATTTATATTTTTGATGAACGAGGCCGGAGAAAATATGTTCGCAGGTATGATTCTGCATATTGTCAAAACGGCGGTCCCAGTCGAGCTTTCCAGTAACGGTTGAACCGACTTCCAACGGCTTGTCTGTATAGTGAACGACCTCAGAGCCGATCCTCTTTACAAAGGTAACCTTGGCGTCTCCTAAAGTCCCTTCGTCCGATGGCTGTCCGCCCCCTTCCGGGTAAAAAGCCGTGTCGCTGAGGACAACCTCAAAGCCCTTCTTTCCCTCACGACAGGCGGTGACAGTTGCTGAAAATTCTCTTGCGTACGGATCACGATAAAACAGTTCCTGCATCGTTTCCATTGATTATCTCCACTGCTTTTATTTGACTGCAAAAATTATAGGCAGTCAGAAGAGAAGAAACCGTCTTACACAGAGCATTTCTCTCTTCCGTCTTTGTTCTCACTTTCGGGACCTACATAAAAATTGAGGAATAAAACTTCTATCTGCTACCTATAATGAAAGAGTGATAAGAAGGGTCAGATTCCGGAAGATGATTGCATCAAAAGACAAATTCCATTTTTGGGTCGGCATGACCATTGTGATCGTGATCGCGATATTCATTGGTCTGCTCTGCACTGTATTTACGCCCAATTATTTCCGACCGAAAACGGTCGTTGAAACCTATTTCACGGAATCTGTCAACGGACTTTCCCCGGGAGCTCCCGTTAAGTTCAAGGGCATCGACATTGGAAAAGTCACCGACATTTCATTATCCAGCAAGGTCTATCCGGAACATCACATCGGGCTATTCTCCCCTGACTCCTCTGTCGCTGTTGTGCGCATGATCGTGTATTTGGATGAAGATCAGCTCAAAAAACAGCTTCCCTCCCTCATCCAAAACGGATTACGGTTTCAAACGGAACTGGCAGGCGTCACGGGAACTATTTATCTTGCGGCGAATTTTTTAAATCCCACGCTTTATCCTCCCGAAATTAAAGACGTGCCGTGGAAGCCGAGATACCTTTATGTTCCGGCCACGATCAGCTTAACAAATGAAATTCTGGAAAACATCCAGAACTTCCTTGCCACACTGCAAAATTTGAAAGCAAAGATAGACGATGTGACACCCGGAGCAGTGAAGAGCCAAACTACAAAAGAACTGCTCACCACACTTAACCATACCGTAAGTATGCTGGACCCTGACAAACTGCGTGCTCTGCTTTCTAACTACATTAATTCCAGCCACGCAATTCTTTCGAAAGTAGATGTCGCCCGGATTAACTCTTTACTTTCCCAACTCTCGGGCACGACAGCAAAACTGAACGAAACCTTGAAGGAAACGAAAGGATCCGGCCTTGTAACGCAGTTGAATAAAACAATTTCAAGCGCCGACCAGGCCATTGTGGACAATCGCTACAACATTCGGGAGCTCATTCTCAATCTGAAGGATATTTCGGACAATCTCAAGATTTTGTCTGAGAATTTAGAGCAGGATCCGAACTTCTTAACGCCGCGCACACATCATCCGTCTCCGATCGGATCCGGCAAATAAGTTCTGTCATCTCCGTCAGCAGGTTTTGTCGAAAATTACGTCGCCAAAAATAAACCAGGGAGCCGAAGCTCCCTGAAAATTCTTTTCTAATTGATCAAACAATTAGAAGGTATGAGTCATACCGATTGTGGCATTCCAGCCGCGAAGGTCGTCCGTGTTGTGCTTCAGTGCCTTTCCGGCTGTACCCCAAGCTGCCTGGGTGTACATCAAAGTACGTTTAGAGAAGTGATAGAAGTAAGCTGCTCCGACGGAGAAGGAGTTGAACTTATCTTCTAAGCCGTCTTCAGATGCATTCTTATTCTTGCCGAAGGCAAACTGAGACTGAAGCATCACTTCGCCGCCTAAAGCGTTAGTGGAAGCAGACAAAGCAAAGGCGTGGTAATCGTTGGCCTTTCCATTGTTGTACTTGTCTTCCAGTTTTTTACCTGCTTCTGTCTTTGTATCAAATCCTACGAATCCGGGCAGGGGAGCATGAATAGCGTATTCATATGCACCGTACAGTTTGAAAGCACCGAAATCATAAGAAGCACCAAGGTTCAGCAACTGAGTTGTCTTGTTCTTGTCTTCTTTTCCTTTGTAGTCCAGAGCTTCGTAGATTAAATCAAAGTTCAGGGGGCCGTTGCCGTAAGTCAGGCCGGCACCATAGTAATGCTGGTTATAAGACCATTTGTTTTCGTCACCTTCACGACCATTGGAATACATGAAGGAGCCTTGGAAGCCGTTGTATTCAGGAGTCACGTAAACGATGGAGTTGTCATATCTGTCTGTCAGATAGAAGGCGCTGTACATGCTGCCGATCGTCTGGAAAGAAGTTGTGTAAGGTGTACCGCCTAAGATGGAATATGTACCGCAGTCAGAAGACAGTCCGCCAAAACGGCCGAAAGCAACTGTACCCCAGTTGCCAGAAACACCGAGAGCAGCTTCACGGCTGAAGGCTTTTCCTTCGGCAGCTTCGTTGCCGTTGCTTAATTTATAACCTTGTTCCAGTTTGAAGAAAACGGAGTTGCCGCTGCCGAGGTCTTCAGAACCCTTGATACCCCAGCGGTTGCCCATCCAGTTGCCGTTAGACATCTGAACTTTGGTGTCACCTCCGTGGACCTTACTGACCGTAACACCGGCGTCGAGGACGCCATACAAAGTTACATCGGTCGCAGCTGTTGCGTAGGAAGTAGCAGCAAGAAGAGCCGCTGCTAAAAGTGTCTTTTTCATTGTGAATCCTAGAGAAGTAAGTTAACAACGCTTTTATCTTATAAATAAATGTTTCCAAATTTGGCTTTGTCAATAGTTTTTTCAACTGCAAAAGAGAAAAACTGCATTGTTAATTTCAAAAAACAGAATTTTAGAGGTGTAATGTTTTAGAAAAATATAAACTTTCATGCCCTAAAAAGATTTGTCCGACCACAAGCCTCTAAAAGAAAATAATAGAGTCCTCTCCTTTTGTGAAAATTTCCTCCATCATTGTGAAATTTTCAGAATTTATTTCCCTGATAACTAGGGAAAACTCCAACATAAATTGCATCTTTTATTGAATTTTGAGGCCCTCAATTGTTTTATTCTGTTTCCGTTGATTCATTTTTTTACTATTACAGGAGTACCTCATGTCCTTAGAAACTTTAACTGCTTCGACAGGCATTCAAGCCCAAGAAGCGGAAGAAGCCGAAAAAGTAGGTGTAGGCGCATATATCTCACTTTTCTTTGCCGTCTGCTTCTTTTCCGGTGTCTTCTACAAAATGCCCGATGCCTATCGCTGGCTCGGAGCCTTCGACTTTACAACCCTGATCGGCAAATTCGGATCCGTGTCCGGCGCTGCAACTTTCGTCGGCAAAGGCGGTCTCAGCGCACGTGCCGGCTTCCTCTTTGCTCTTTCTTTGGTTCCCGGCGTTATGCTGGCTTTGGGTCTGCTTGAAGTGCTTTCTCACTACGGCGCTTTGAAAGCTGCTCAAAAGTTAATGACTCCGCTGCTTCGTCCGATCCTCGGCGTCCCCGGCATTACCGGTTTGGCCCTCATTACTGACCTTCAGAGTACCGACGCAGGTGCTGCTCTGACAAAAGGTCTGGTCGACTCCGGAAAGATCACTAAAGAGAACTTGATCGTTATTGCCGGCTGGCAGTATGCAGGTGCCGGTTTGATTAACAACTACTTCTCTATTGCTTCTGCCCTTTTCATGGCCTTCCTGGTTCCGGTTTGGATTCCGCTGGTTGTGATGTTCTGCCTCAAGTTTGTCGGCGGCGTGTTTGTCCGCTTCTGCCTCAAGACTCTCTAAGAAGGATTTCGAAAATGCCTAATGCAACAGCAACACAAGTCAAAAAGAGCAACAATCCTTTTGATATTTTCATCACTGGTCTCAGAAAAGGCTTTAACGTCGCGATCAACAACCTGATGCCGAACGTGCTGATGGCCTTCGTTCTGGCATACATCCTTGACCTTTTCGGTGTGATGTCCTTCTTAGGCAAAGTCTGCGGCCCGGTCATGAGCATCTTTGATCTTCCCGGCCAAGCTATTACCGTTCTTTGCGCAACTTGGCTGTCCTGCGGCGCAGGCGTCGGTGTTGCAGCCAGCCTGCTTGCCAGCGGCACACTCAATGCACATGACATCACAATCCTCTCTCCGGCACTCCTCCTGATGGCTTCTCAAATTCAGTACATGGGTCGCCTCCTCGGTGTTGCCGACGTTCCTAAAAAATACTGGCCGATGCTCATGTTCAACAGCATTTTGATGGCTTCCATCGGCATGCTCATCATGCGATTCATTGTCTAGTAGAAAATCTTACCCATAGGCGTCCTTAAAAGACGTTTTTAGACCCACCTCCCGCTCCTCGGTTTCAATTCGGAACGGGCTTTTTTTGCTTTCCAGATAAAGGGTCCCGTTCAATCAGTCTCTCTCCCATTCGCGGATCAAACTCTCTCAGACCTTCCAACACTTTGTTTTGTCGCTCCAACTTCTACCGCTCAACCAAGTTGATCAATTAAGAAATAACTCGGCAATAGGCAGAAAATCTCTGAGATCCAACGGTTACTTTCTTCGATCTTGTCTCTAAAAAACAACAAAGAATTTCGAGCCTGTTAAACATGAATACGAATTTTCATCTTATGAAACGCAGCTTTTGCAATATGTAAAGAAGAATTTATTTTGTCTGTATTAACACCTAATTTAGGAATTTATTTTCATGTTCTCATATTTTTATGATTTTTTGTGTCATTATTAACCCGTAAGAATTAATAATTTTTCAATCGGAGATGTCTCATGAACATTCTTATTAAAGAAACAGGTGAACTTCGCTCTCTTTCGTTCATTGATTGGCACGACGGTCAGAAATACACAGAACAACTGATCTCAGCCTCCGGAGAAGACTGCAACTTCCTCTTTGATCAAGACGGTGAAGTTTTTATGACTGATGCGCCTACTTTTAGCAAGTGGAACGCCTTCTTTAGAAGTCACTGCGATGTCGATTCTGCCTGTTCTGCCCTCGGTCTGAAACCGATTTCTAAAGCAGAATACGACCCCTTCGTACACCTCTAAAATCTTTATCGGCTGTCTCTCAAGGTTGGGCTCAGACCCAACCTTTTTTGTTCTCAAAACTGGTAACAAGCTACTTCTGAAAGTGTCTTTGAGGGCCAAGCCCAAGTCTTCTGAATGTACAATCGAGGGTCGCACAATTTTTTTAGTTTGAAGAAAAACTCTTTTAAATCTTAAGGTTACATTAACAAATGGGCATTGAAATAGATCTCGAGCGCGACTCATTATTAGAAGAAGTCTCGCGTAAACGCCTTCGCGAAAGTTATATGAAGGAAGAAGAGCAAAGCCCGCAGGAACGCTTTGCAACAGTAGCAGAAACATTCGCAAGTAACCCTGCTCATGCTCAGCGTATTTACGATTACGCCTCTAAGCATTGGCTTTCCTTCTCGACCCCTATCCTTTCTTTCGGCAGAAGCAAGAAAGGACTCCCTATCAGCTGCTTTGAAGTTTATATGCAAGACACAGCTGAGGGTCTCGTTAATACACTTTCCGAAGTCAACTGGCTCTCCATGCTCGGAGGCGGTGTCGGCATTCATGTAGATATTAGAAGCGCGGACGACAAATCTGTCGGCGTGATGCCTCACTTAAAAATCTATGATGCGGCTTGCCTGGCCTACCGTCAGGGAAGAACACGCCGAGGATCTTATGCTGCTTTCCTTGATGTTGATCATCCCGACATCATTCAATTTTTGGAAATGCGTAAGCCGACCGGAGACCAGAACTTGAGAACGCTCAACCTGCATCACGGTGTAAACATCTCCGACAAATTCATGCGTTTAATTGAAAAGAGCATGGTTGATGCTGACGCAGACGACTCTTGGGAACTTCGGGACCCTCATTCCCACCGTGTTGTTGAAGTGGTATCTGCCAGAGATATTTGGCAGCGTATTCTTGAACTCAGAATGCAGACCGGTGAGCCTTACATTGTCTTTATTGATGCAGCAAACCGAGCCCTTCCCTCTTGGCTCAGCGACAAGGGCTTAAAAATTCACGGCTCCAATCTTTGTACAGAAATCTTTTTGCCGACAAGCGAAAAGAGAACGGCCGTTTGCTGTCTTTCCTCCCTGAACCTCGAATATTTTGATCATTGGAATACCAATGAACAATTTATTCCTGATGTCATGGAGTTCTTGGATAACGTTCTCCAATACTTTATTGACAACGCTCCTGACTCTGTTGAAAGAGCTCGCTACTCTGCCCTGCGTGAAAGATCTATTGGTATCGGTGCATTAGGCTTCCATGCATATCTACAGTCAAAACGGATTCCTATTGAATCCGTTTTAGCAAAGTCTATTAATTACCGCATGTTCTCCCATATTAGAGAAGAGTGCGCTCGCGGTGATGAGATTCTTTGCGAAAAGCGCGGTCCGTGTCCGGATGCGAAAGACGCCGGCATTCCGAGACGCTTCTCTCATTGGAACGCAATTGCTCCGAATGCTTCCTCCAGTTTGATCATGGGAGCCACATCTCCTTCGATCGAACCGATCCGTGCAAATATTTATCGTCAGGACACGCTTTCCGGTGCTCATATTATTAAGAACAAGATGTTGATTCCTGTTCTTGAAGAGTACGGATTAAATACGGATGAAGTTTGGACTAGCATCACCGCTCACGACGGTTCCGTTCAGCATTTGGAAGCCTTGCCGCAGGTAATTCGAGATGTTTTCAAAACCGCCCAGGAAATCGACCAGCGCTGGCTGATTGATCTTGCTGCTGACCGTCAGGAATTTATTGACCAAGGTCAATCTTTGAATCTCTTCTTCCCGGCTGATGTTTCTATCGCTTATCTCCATGCCTGTCACTTCCTGGCATGGAAGGTTGGTTTGAAGAGCCTTTACTACTGTCGAAGCGACAAACTCCGCAAAGCCGATAAGTTAGGTGAAAAAGTTGAAAGACATCGTCTTGAAGAGTCCATCAACATGCGCGAAGTTCTCGAGAATTCAAGCTGTCTTGCCTGCGAAGGATGAGCAATGAAATCAAGTTTGACAAAAAGCCGGAATTACTACAAACCCTTCTCTTATCCATGGGCCTATGATGCATTCATGGCCAGTGAGCAAATGCACTGGCTATGGACAGAAGTCCCGATGATCGAAGACATCAAGGATTGGAAGAATGTTCTGACTGATGGAGAAAGAGACTTTCTGACAAAAGTCTTCCGTTTCTTCACACAAGGCGACATTGACGTTAGCTCTGCCTACGTCAATACCTACCTGCCCTTCTTCCCGACACCTGAGATTCGTATGATGCTCTCGAGCTTTGCTGCTCGTGAAGCAGTGCATATCGCCGCTTATTCTCATTTGATTGAGACCATCGGTATGCCGGAAACCGTTTACAACGAGTTCCTGCAGTACGAAGCTATGGCAGAAAAGCACGATTTCTTCCACGGTCTCGCTGAAGACCTGCAGGAAAACATCGCTGTGAAAATGGCTGCTTTCTCTGCCTTTACGGAGGGCATGCAGTTGTTCTCAAGTTTTGTGATGCTCCTTAACTTCACAAGAAACGGAACCATGAAAGGCATGGGACAGATCATCGCCTGGTCCATCAATGATGAAACGCTGCACACAGAAAGCATGATCCGTTTATTCCGTGAATACATTATTGAGAACCCGGAACTTTGGACAGACTCTTTGAAAAAGCGTATTTATGACATCGCCGAGAAAATGATTGAGCTGGAAGATGCCTTCATCGACCTCGCTTTCGGCGTCAATGACATGAGCAAACAGAATCTGTCTCCCGCAGATGTGAAAGCCTACATTCGCTGGATCTGCGACCGCAGACTTGCCGCGATGGGCATGAAAGAGATTTTCAAGGTAAATGTCAATCCTCTGCCTTGGGTTGACTCCATGCTTGGCGTAACGCATACCAACTTCTTTGAGAATCGTGTTGTCGACTATGCCAAGGGAGCTTTGAGCGGCTCTTGGGGAGATGTTTGGGGACAAGCAGGAACAAAATAATCCCACAGACAACAATCGTTCCAATTGAAAAGGGGGCCCGCGAGGTCTCCTTTCTTTTTATTGACTCGTACATTTGACTCTCCCTGCCTATCTACAGACGGTAGTTAATTTCTGGTTTTCATATGTGTGAACATGTTCACACTCACAAAAACAAACCCGACGAAACCATTTGGTACCAGAGAAATTCAAGGACAGTAGAAAAGGACAAGAACAAAATGTTGTTGTATAAAACACACAACAATTAGAAACATTTGTAAGACGTGCTCAACTTGCGCACACCGAATTGTTTCGTTAAGATGCACGTCTTGTCGCTAATGCACAGCGCAGCAACGACAGACGGAAACGAATTTTTACATTCGAA